>Ga0126307_10000431_pt1 | contig 27019 bp, 21 predicted proteins | sample Plot28_FD_89955 | JGI IMG/M metagenome (GOLD analysis project Ga0126307, IMG submission 89955) | Serpentine soil microbial communities from UC McLaughlin Reserve, CA, USA - Plot28 | ecosystem: Environmental > Terrestrial > Soil > Grasslands | place: USA: UC McLaughlin Reserve, Lake County... | reverse complement strand
GGGGGACGCGGCTGACGGCCACGGCCGACTGGTGCTGGTCCGCAACCCGCACTTCCGCGAGTGGTCGTCCGCAGCACAGCCCGACGGCTACCCGGAGCGGATCGTCCTCCAGACCGGCTACACCGACCGGCAAGCAGTCACCCGAGTGATCGACGGTCGGGCGGATCTGCTGTGGTTCGGGGCGACATCCAGCACGGTGGAGGGGTTGCGAACCCGCTACGCCTCGCAGCTGTACACCAACCCGGGGCCCTTCGTCGCGTACCTCTTCCTCAACACCACCAAGCCACCGTTCGACGACCCCCGTGCCCGCCGTGCCATCGCGTTCGCGCTCGATCGCCGGGCCCTCGCTGACGTGTCGGTTGGCCGGGCGACCTGTCAGCTCATCCCGCCCGACTTCCCGGCCTACAAGCCCTACTGCCCGTACACCGTCCGGCCCGGCGACGGGCGATGGACCGGCCCGGATCGGGCTGCAGCAGACGAGCTCGTGGAGCGGTCCGGGACTCTCGGGGCGAAGGTCCGCCTGGTCGTCACGACCGGACGCCCGTTCGAGGAGACGGCCGAAGCCGGACGGCAGGTGGTCGACGTTCTCGACAGCCTCGGCTACGACGCCTCGTTGCGCGTGATGCCGTACGACGACTACTGGGCGTTCGTGTTCGATCCGACAAGCCCGTTCAACGCGGGACTGACGATGTGGGCCGGCGACTACCCGACCGCCTCGCAGTACGTCGGGGCCATTACCTCGTGCGACCCCGACCTGGGCATCTTCAATCTCGCGCACCACTGCGATCCGGTGATGGACGCGCGAATGGTTGCGGCGGCCCAGTTGCAGCTCACCGATCCGGCTGCCGCGAACGCCGAGTGGGCCAATCTTGACCGGGCCGCTGTGCGCGCCGCGGCGGTCATACCGTTCAGCGCCATCCAACAGCAGGACTTTGTCAGCCACCGGGTCGGCAACCTGAGCGTGCACCCACTCTTCGGCCCGCTCGTCGCCCAGATGTGGGTGCAGTGAGCGGCCCGCCAGCCGAGGCAGCGGCGACAATCAGTCCAGGTAGTCGCGCAGGACCTGCGACCGCGACGGGTGGCGCAGCTTCGACATCGTCTTGGACTCGATCTGGCGGATCCGCTCTCGGGTGACGCCGTAGACCTTGCCGATCTCGTCCAGCGTCTTGGGCTGGCCGTCGGTCAGGCCGAAGCGCATCGACACCACACCCGCCTCGCGCTCGGAGAGCGTGTCGAGGACCGAGTGCAGCTGTTCCTGGAGCAGGGTGAACGACACGGCGTCGGCCGGCACGACCGCCTCGGAGTCCTCGATCAGGTCGCCGAACTCGCTGTCGCCGTCCTCACCGAGCGGGGTGTGCAGCGAGATCGGCTCCCGGCCGTACTTCTGCACCTCGACGACCTTCTCCGGGGTCATGTCGAGCTCCTTGGCGAGCTCCTCCGGAGTCGGCTCGCGCCCGAGGTCCTGCAGCATCTGGCGCTGCACGCGGGCCAGCTTGTTGATGACTTCGACCATGTGCACCGGGATGCGGATGGTGCGTGCCTGGTCGGCCATGGCGCGGGTGATCGCCTGTCGGATCCACCAGGTCGCGTAGGTCGAGAACTTGTAGCCCTTGGTGTAGTCGAACTTCTCGACGGCGCGGATCAGGCCCAGGTTGCCCTCCTGGATCAGGTCCAGGAAGAGCATGCCACGGCCGGTGTAGCGCTTGGCGAGAGACACGACGAGCCGGAGGTTGGCCTCGAGCAGGTGGTTCTTCGCCCGACGACCGTCCTCGGCGATCCAGTCGAGCTCCTTCTTCAGCTTCGGCGCGAACTTCTCGGTGCCGTTGATCTTCTCCTCGGCGAAGAGGCCGGCCTCGATCCGCTTGGCGAGCTCCACCTCCTGCTCGGCGTTGAGCAGGGCCACCTTGCCGATCTGCTTGAGGTAGTCCTTGACCGGGTCGGCGGTCGCGCCGGCGGTGGCGACCTGCTGGGCCGGAGCGTCCTCCTCGTCGTCGTCGGAGAGGGTGAAGGACTCCTCGCCCTCGGGGAGCTCGGTCGGCTCCTCCTCGGGCAGGCCCGCGGCCGGCGTCTCCTCGGCGCCGTCGGCGGTGGCGGCGCCCGCGGGAGCGGCGTCCGTCGCGTCCTTGGCGGCCTTGCCGCCCTTGGCCAGGGCCGTCTTCGTCGTGGTCTTGGCCGGCGTGGCGGCCTTCTTCGCGGCGGCGGCCGGGGTGGCCCCCTTGGCCGACGTGGCCGCGGCCTTCTTGGCCGGCTCGCTCTTGGCGGCCGGCTTGACCGTCGTCTTCGCCGCCGGCTTGCCGGCGGCGGGCTTCGCGGCCTTCTTGGCCGGCGTCGACTTCTTGGCCGGCGCACCCACCTTGGAGGTGGTGGCCTTCTTCGTCGTGGTCGCCGCTGCGACGGTCTTGCGTCCGCCCCCGGCGGCCGCGGAAACCTCGGCCTCGACCATGACGGTCACTCCTTCCTGGTGCAGGCTGCGCAGCACGGCCTTCATCCGGCCCGGCGCGATGCCGGCGGCGTCGAAGGCGGACCGGACGTCACCCGAGGTGACGTACCCGCTGGACCTTCCCTGGTCGAGCAGCTCCTGCACCTGCGGGCTGGCGAGCTCTGGGGGAAGGGGGCGGACGCTGTCCGGCACGTACTACCTCTCCTCGCGCGGTGGGCGTGCAGCACCCAGCGCTGGCGTGTCTCGGGGGTCGTGCGGGTGACGACCGCACGTAGCAACACATCATTGTGACACGACCCCCTCGGGGCTGCAGAACCGGCAGGTCAGCGCGTCACGGCAGGAACCGGACCGCCAGCGCCGTCGCGTCGTCGCGGCCCACGGCGTCGTCAAGCGTGGCGGCCGTCACCCGGCCCACCAGGTCCTGCAGCGAGCCGGCCGGGCCGCCCGCGGCGGCCAGCACGGTGGCCAGCCCCTGGTCGAGGTCCTGGCCCCGTCGCTCGACCAGGCCGTCGGTCACGCCGAGCAGCACGTCACCGGGCCCGAGCTCGAGGGTGCGCTGGACGCGCACCTCCGGCCAGCCCAGCGGTGTGGAGCCCGACCCGGCATCGACCAGCTCGGGCTCCTGGCCCTGACGCACCAGCACGAGGGGCAGGTGGCCCGCGCCGCTCACCGCGGCCCGCCGGGCGGCCGGGTTGATCAGGACGTAGACGAGGGTGGCGATCTGGTCCGGCGGCTCGGTGGCGGTGAACACCCGGTCCAGACCCTGCAGGACGGCCTCGGGCAGCGGGTTCGCGTGGGCGAGGGCGCGCAGGGCCGCCCTCAGCCGTCCCATGCCGGCGGCCGCCTCGACCCCCTTGCCCATGACGTCGCCGACGACCAGCACCACCCGCCCGTCCGGCAGGACGAAGACGTCGTACCAGTCGCCGCCCACCTCGGCCTCAGCCGAGCCCGGCCGGAACGTCGCGGCGAGCTCCACACCGGGCACCTCGGGCAGCACGTCGGGCAGCAGGCTGCGCTGCAGGGCCACGGCGGTCGAGCGCTCCCGCTCGTAGAGCCTGGACCGCTCGAGGGCGATGGCGCACTGCCCGGCAAGGGCCCCCACGAAGGCCAGGTCCTCCGGCTCCGGGGTGTCGCCGAGGCGCAGCCGGAGCACCCCGATGCTACCGCCGGACACGACCAGCTGGAGCGCCAGCACGCGCAGGTCGCCGCCGGTGCCGGTGGCGGCGAGCACGTCCTGGTCGTCGGTGAGCACGATCTCCACGGTCTCGGCGCCGATCGCGGTGCGCGCGGCGTCGCCGATCACCGCCCGGACCTGGTCGACACTGAGGGCCTCGGCAAGGGCCGCGGTCGCCTGCTGCAGCCGTACGGTGCGGTCGATGCTGCGGCGCAGCGCGTCCTCGGCGTGGCGGCGAGCCGTCACGTCCGAGACCAACACCGCCACTCCGATGACCTCGCCGGCCGGGCCGGTCGCGGGGTACCACTTCGACTCGTAGAAGCAGAGCTCGCCGCTCGTCGGGGACACCGACGTGAAGTCGTCGTCCTGCACCACGGCACCGGTGTCGAGCACCTGGCGCAGGCGGGACTCGACCGCCGCCGCCAGCGGGACGGGCAGGACGTCGACCGGCCGGCGACCGATGTGCTCGGCCATCGGCACACCGTTGATGTCCGCCAGCAGCCGGTTGATGCGGCGGTAGCGCATCTCCGTGTCGTAGAACGCGAACGCCACCGGGGCCTGCAGGACGAGGGTCTCCAGCAGCGCGCTGTCGGACGGCTCGAGCGCGCCCGGGTCCGGGCTCACCCGGTGCTCACCCCCCGACCATCGATCAGTCGACCTCGGCCTTGACCGCCAGGACCGGGCACGGCGCCTCGAGCAGGATGCGCTGCGCGTTGCTGCCGAGGATCAGCTTGCCGACCGGCGTCCGCCGACGGAGCCCGATGACGATGAAGTCGGCGGAGGTCTCCGTGGCGACGGCGATGAGGTCCTCGGCCGGGTCCAGCCCGCGGACGAGCTGGCGCACCTCGTTCTTGATGCCCTCGGCGTCGAGCTCGGCGCGCACGTCGGCGAGCTCGCGCTCGTGCTCGACCGCGTCCTCGTCGTCGAGATGGCTGCCGCCCCGGTTGCTGTTGACGACCACCAGGGGCACGTTGCGCAACCGAGCCTCCTCGGCAGCCCTGCGCAACGCGGCCTTTCCCTCAGCACGCGGCACGTAGCCGACGACGATCGCCATGCGTCCTCCTCGGGTCGTCACGCTGACGCACTCGGACGTTACCCGACGGTCACGCGCCGCGATGCTCGACCTGGCCCTGGACGCGGCTCAACGCCGGCTCGACGGGCTCAAGTCACCCGACCGGGCGCCCGATGCCCCCAACATGTCCCCCTTGGTCGACGACCTCGACCGCACCCGGCGGACCCGGACCCTGGTCGAGGAGCTGATCGCCGACCCCAGCCGCCTCGGGCCAGACCTGCAGCCGGTACGGCGGCTCGACGCGACCGGTCCCGGCGAGGTCGTCGCCTGGAAGGCCACCGGGCGCGGCCAGCCCGGCACCGACCTCGCCGACACCTTGGCCCTGCTGGCCGGTGCGGCCTCGCTCGGGCTGGTGGAGCGGCTGGACTGGGCGTTCCGGGTGCTCGTCCTGGACACCGTCGTGGCCGCCGGACTCACCGAGCCCGTGCACCTCACCCCGGAGCCCGAGACCTTCGGCGGGGCCTGTCCCCCGCGGCTGGCGGTCGCGTTCGGGCGCGGCCGGCGGTCCGTCGCGGTCGCCGCCGAGGTGCATGCGGACGCCTTCGCCGACCCCCGCCGGCTCACCCAGGCCCTCGAGGAGTACCGGGGCTGGGGATGGCAGGTCGTGCTCGCCGACGTGGGCGACGAGATGCTCGCCTCACCCGCTACCGAGGACCTGGCCCGCCGGTTGAGCCCGGACGTGGTGCAGGTCGACCTGGGCCGGAGCGGCGGCCGCCCGCCCCGTTCGGACTCCCCCGCAACCGCCCGGCTGCTCGCCCTCGCGGCCGAGGTCGGCGCCGAGCTGATGGCCGTCGGAGTCGACACGTCGGCGCGCCTCACCGAGGCGGTCGCGCTCGGCGCGACGCTGGGCCGGGGCCTGGTGCTCGGCGCACCCAGCGCCGCCGGCGCGCCGTTCGGCCCGCCGGTCAGCGCGCCAGCCGGTGGGCCAGCCAGCTGAGCGCGAGGGGGTAGCGGTAGTCGATCGCGGCATGGGTCGCCTCGAACAGCTCGAAGTGCACCCGGTCGTCCGGCAGCCCGACCCGGGTCAGCTCGGCCCGGAACGCCTCCGCCCCCAGGTCGAGGTAGTAGTCGTCGGCCGTGCCCGCGTCGAGCCACACGGCTCGCAGCGAGAGCACCGCGTCGGCGTACCGCTCGACCATCCGCACCGGGTCCCACGCGAGCCACCGCTCCCACACCTCGGGCCGCACCACGCCGGTCACCGGGTCCACCGGGAGCACCGGGCGCCCGTCGTCGCCGGGCGAGAACGCCGCCGAGCACCCGAGCGCCGTCATCAGCGCCGCGTCCTCGCCGCGGCTGAAGGGCGGGCGCTGGTGGAACGCGTCCCACCAGCGCCAGATGTCACCGCCGTAGGCCCGCAGGTGGCGCGTCACCTCGGCGAACTCCGGGAGGTAGCAGTACTCGTAGAGCGCGTCACCGGCGTGAGTGGCCAGCGCGCCGAAGAGGTCCGGCCGCAGCATCGGCGTGATCATCGCGCCGAAGCCGCCGCTGGACTTGCCGGAGATCGCCCGCGACTCGCGGTCCGGGATCGTCCGGTAGCGCGCGTCCACGAAGGGCACGACCTCGTCGCAGAGGTATGAGTGGTAGCGCCCGGTGCCGGTCGAGTCGACGAACTGCGACCCGCCGTACGACGTCCACGCGTCGACGTAGACGACCACGCACGGCGGGGCACCCTCCTCGGCGAACACCCGGTCGGCGGTCTCGGTGAACGGCTGGCGGAACGGCGCCCGGTTGTCCCACATCGTCAGGTGCCCGGTGTAGCCCTGGATGACGTAGACCGCCGGGTAGCGGTCCGAGCCGGCAGGGTCGTAGCCCGGCGGCGTGTAGACCCAGAGCGGGCGCTCGTGCGGGTCGCCGAGCGGGTTGCCGCGCAGCAGGTCGGAGGAGATCGTCAGCCGGTCCAGCGACCCGGCGAGGTCGGCATGCCAAGGCAACATCGCCACATCCAACCAGCGGGGCGCCCGGCCCCCTACGGTCGGGGGATGCGCTTGGGGGACAACCGGCTTCCGGGCCTGCACGTGGTGGAGCACGAGGTGGCGGTGCCGCTGGACCACGACGACCCGGGCGGCGAGCAGATCAGGGTGTACGCCCGCGAGCTGGTCGCCCCGCGCCGACGGGACGCCGACCTGCCCTGGCTGCTCTACCTGACCGGCGGGCCGGGGGTGCCCGGGCCGCGACCGACCGGCCGGTCGGGCTGGCTCGGCAGGGCCCTGCAGGACCACCGGGTGCTGCTGCTGGACTACCGCGGCACCGGTCGGTCCACGCCGCAGACCCGCCAGACGCTGGCCGGCCGATCCCCCGCGGACCAGGCCCGGCGGCTCGCCTGCTTCCGGGCCGACGCGATCGTCCACGACGCGGAGGTGCTGCGCCGCGAGGTGACCGGCGACGAGCCGTGGTCGCTCCTGGGCCAGAGCTACGGCGGCTTCGTCGCCACGACGTACCTGTCGGCGGCGCCGGCGTCGCTGACCCGGGTGATGGTGACCGGTGGCGTCCCGCCGGTCGGGCGCTCGCCGAAAGAGGTCTACCTGGCGACGGCCGCGCGGGTCGCGGAGCGGTGGGCCCGGTTCGCCGAGCGCTACCCCGACGACCCGGCCCGGCTCGACCGGGTCGCCGACCGGGTCGCCGGCGGCGACGTACGGCTGCCGAGCGGTGACCCGCTGACGGTGCCGCGGCTGCAGTCGCTCGGGATGACGCTCGGGTACGCCGACGGGCTGGAGCGGCTGCACTACCTGCTCGAGACCGCGTTCGTGGACGCGCACCGCGACGGGTCGGCCGGGGAGCTGACGGACGACTTCCTGGCCGCGGTCGACTCGGCCACGTCCTTCGCGACCCGGCCGCTCTACGCGCTGCTGCACGAGAGCATCTACTGCGACGGCGGCTCGTCGGGGTGGGCCGCGCAGCAGGTGACCGCCGGCCTCGCCGAGGCGTCTCCCGAAGCCCGGCCGCTGTTGCCCACCGGCGAGGCCATCTTCCGGTGGATGTTCGAGGTCGACGGCGCACTGGCCCCGCTGCGGGATGCCGCGGACCTGCTGGCGACGTACGAGTGGCCCGTGCTCTACGACCACGACTGCCTCGCGGCGAACGACGTGCCGGTGGCGGCCGCGGTGTTCCACGACGACATGTACGTCGAGTCGTCCTTCTCCCTCGACGCGGCGCAGCGGATCGGCAACGCGCGCACGTGGGTCACCAACGAGCTCGGGCACGACGGGCTGCGCACCGACGCGCGCGTCATCGAGCGGCTGCTCGACATGACCGCCGGGGAGGCGTGACAGGATCGCGAGGTGGCCGTCCGCACCGCGTTCGTGCTCGGCGGTGGAGGCCTGCTCGGGTCCAACGAGGTCGGCATGCTGCACGCGCTGCTCGAGGCGGACGTGCGGCCCGACCTGGTCCTCGGGACGTCGGTCGGCGCGGTCAACGGCGCGGCCGTCGCGGCCGACCCGACCATCGGCGCCGTCGAGACCCTCGCCGAGGTGTGGGAGCGGCTCGCCGACAGCGACGTCTACCGGGGCGGCGCGATCCGGCGGGCCCGCCACCTGGCCCGGACGCGGACCCACGTGCACCCCAACGAGCCGCTGCGCGAGCTGCTGACCGCCCAGCTCGGCGACCGCCGGATCGAGGACCTCACGGTGCCGTTCCAGTGCGTCGCCGCGTCGATCGAGCGGGCCGCCGAGCACTGGTTCACGACCGGGCCGGTCGTCGACGCGGTGCTGGCGTCGAGCGCGGTCCCCGGGGTGCTTCCGCCGGTGCTGATCGGCGACGAGCACTTCCTCGACGGCGGGCTGGTCAACTCGATCCCGGTCGGCCGTGCGGTGTCGTTGGGCGCGCGGCGGGTGTTCGTGCTCCAGGTCGGCCGGGTCGACCGACCGCTGGCCGCGCCCACCAAGCCGTGGCAGGTGGCGTCGGTCGCCTTCGAGATCGCCCGCCGGCACCGCTTCGCGCGCGAGATGAACGAGGTGCCCGACGGCGTCGAGGTGCACGTGCTGCCCACCGGCGCCGACCAGCCACCGCGGCCGGCCGACCTGTCGGCACTGCGCTACCGCGACTTCTCCTCGGTGCCGCTGCGCATCGCGCAGGCCCACGCCGCCACCCGCGACTACCTGGCCCGGTCGCTCGAGCCCCGAGCCGGCTGAGCGTGCTGCCCCCGGTCCTGCTGCGGCGGCTGGTGCTGGCGCCGGCCGTCGTGCTGCTCACCCTCGTCGCTGTCACGACCCTGCCCGTGCTGCTGCTGGTGGGCGCGGCGCTGTCGACGTTCCTGCCCGGCCGGTGGCGGCCGCTGCGGCTGATCTGGATGGTGCTGCTCTACCTCTGCCTCGAGACGGTGTCGCTGGTCGTGCTGCTCGGGCTGTGGGTCGGCAGCGGGTTCGGCTGGAAGATCCGGACCCCGCGGTTCCAGCGGGCGCACTACGTGCTCGTCATGTGGTTCCTGCGGGTCCTGTTCTGGGAGTGCCGGCGGGTGCTGCACGTGCGGGTCGCGGTCGAGGGCCCGCCGCCCCGGTCGTACGACGGGCGACCGCTGCTGATCCTGAGCCGGCACGCGGGGCCGGGCGACTCGTTCCTCGTCGTGCACGCCCTGGTGAACTGGTACGAGCGCGAGCCGCGGATCGTCCTCAAGGACACCCTGCAGTGGGACCCGGCGATCGACGTGGTGCTCAACCGGCTGCCCAACCGCTTCATCCGGCCCAATCCGGGCGAGGCGGCCGAGCAGGTCACCCGCCTGGTCGGTCAGCTGAGCCGGAACCTCGACCACAACGACGCCTTCGTCATCTTCCCGGAGGGTGGCAACTTCACCGAGCACCGCCGCAAGCGGGCGATCGAGCGGCTGCGCCGCAAGGGGCACATCGACGAGGCGGAAAAGGCCGAGCAGCTGCGGCACGTGATGGCACCCAGGCCCGGCGGGGTGCTGGAGGCGCTCAAGACGGCCCACGAAGCCGACGTCGTCTTCGTCGCCCACACCGGTGTCGAGCACATGACGACCGTGCTCGACCTCTGGCGCGAGCTGCCCATGGACCGGGTGATCGAGATGCGCTGGTGGATCGTGCCGGCCGACGAGGTCCCGGCAGGCGAGGAGGCCCGGATCGACTGGCTGTTCGCCTGGTGGGCCCGGATCGACGACTGGGTAGACGAGCGTCAGGCCGCCGCGGGAGTCCACCCGCGGACCCGTGGGTAGGTGCCCCCGGTGCACTTCCCTGTCGACGCCCGCCCGGTGGTGACGCCGTGACCGCGGGGCGCACCCGGGGGCCCGGTCGCCCGGACCACCGCGGCGACGGCGACGGCTGGACCAGGTGCGAGCAGGGGCACCGGCACTGGGGGCTGTTCGGTGCGTCCGGGCTGCTGCTGCAGCGGCCGGCCGGTGACTCGGTCGAGGTGCTGCTTCAGCACCGCGCCGAGTGGAGCCACCACGGCGGCACCTGGGGGCTGCTGGGCGGGGCGCGCGAGAGCTCCGAGACGGCGGTGCAGGCGGCCCTGCGCGAGGCCGCCGAGGAGGGCGGCGTCGACGTCGAATCGGTGACGGTGCACGGCCGCTTCGACGACCCCCACGGCGGCTGGGCCTACACGACGGTGCTCGGCACCGCACCCGTCGACGCCCCGGCTCGGCCGACCGGCGGCGAGAGCATCGACGTCGGCTGGTTCTCCCCCGCCGACGTCGACCGGCTCCCGCTGCATCCCGGCTTCTCGACCTCCTGGCCGGCGCTGCGGGATGCGCTGCGGCCGCTCACGGTCGTCGTGGACGCCGCCAACGTCGTCGGCTCCCGGCCCGACGGCTGGTGGCGCGACCGGGCCGGCGCCGCCCGCCGCCTGGTGGCCGACCTCACGCCGCTCGCCGCAGACGGCCTCCCCGACGCGCGGCTGCCCGACGACCTGCCGCGCGCCGGGCTCAGCCACTGGTGGCCGCGCGTCGTCGTGGTGGTCGAGGGAGCCGCTCGCGCGGCCGCCGAAGAGGCATCCGACCACCCCGGGATGGTCGTCGTCGCGGCCGCGGGGTCCGGCGACGACGCGGTCGCCGACGCGGCGGCGGCTGCCGCCGCGCCCGGCGGCCCGGCCGGTGACCCACCCGGTGGCCCGGCCGGCGTCCCACCCGGCGCACCCGTCCTCGTCGTGACCGCCGACCGCGAGCTGCGCCGCCGCGTCGCGTCCACCGGCGCCGCCGTGACCGGCCCGGGATGGCTCGAGCCGTTCCGCGGCTGAGCGCGACGACGTACGCGCTGCGGTGCTAGGCGCGGCGGCCGAAGATGCCGAGCATCCGCGCCTGCAGGTCGGCGTGCGTCGGCACGTGCACCGGCGGGTCGAACTGCCCGCTCTCCGAGAGCGTGTCGGCGTCCTTCTCGACCTCGTGGTGGATCCGGCGGACCAGCTCCTGGTCGAGACGCTCGTCGGCGCCGATCCCCCGCGCCAGGTCCCACGCGTGCACGGTCGCGTCGACGGTCATGTCCCAGATGTAGTCGCGCGCGCCGGACTCGCCGGCCGAGAGCGAGACCACCCGGTCCAGCGCACGGTCGGCCGCGAAGGCCTCGCGCGCCGCGACCGACGCCGCGCGCCAGGCCGCCTTCGGGTCGTCGCCCAGCGGGTCGCCGCTGAACCGGTCCCCCGCGTCGGCGACCGTGCCGCCGCCGAGCAGGTAGGGCACCCACCGGCACTCGTCGACGAGGTGGGCGACGAGCGCCCGGACGTCCCACTCCCGGCACGGCGTGGGCGCCGTCCACTGGTCGTCCTTGACCAGCTCGACCCGGCTGCCGAACTCGGCGACCGCGTGGTCGTACTGCTCCAGCAACGTGGACATCGCCTCACCCTTCCACACCCGCCGGGCCGGCGGAAACGCGCCGGACAACTCCGCGGCACCGGCACCTAGGCTGCGCGCCATGTCGTCAGGCGCCGAGCTCGTCGTCCTGCTGGTGATGCTTGTCGGGCTGGTGGGAGTCCTGGTGCCGGTGTTGCCGGGCCTGCTGCTGGTCTGGGGCGCCGGCGTCGCGTGGGCCTGGGTCGGCGGTGACCCGGGGCACTGGGCGGTGGCCGGCGTCCTCACCGTCCTCCTCGTCGTCGGCACGGTCACCAAGTACGTCCTCCCTGCCCGCTCGGCGACCGGTGCCGGGGCCCCGCGGCAAACCCTGGTCGTCGGCGCGGTGGGGGCCGTGGCGGGTTTCTTCGTCGTCCCGGTCGTCGGCCTGGTCGTCGGGGGCGTGGCCGGGATCTACCTGGCGGAGCGGGCCCGGCTGCGGTCCGACGCCGCCGCCTGGCGGTCCACCCGGGCGGTGCTGCTCGGCATCGGCCTCGGCGTGCTCGTCGAGCTGGTGACCGGCGCGCTGATGATCGCGGTCTGGGGCGCGGCCGCCGTCGCCTTCTGACGCGTCAGGTCGCGGGCTGCGACGTCAGGTCGCGGGCTGCGGCGACAGGTCGCCGATGCGGTGCACCCGCATGGCGTTGGTCGAGCCGCTCGTTCCGGGAGGGCTGCCGGCCACGATGACGACGAGGTCGCCTTCGCGCACCCGGCCCTCGCCGAGCAGGGCCTGGTCGACCTGGCGGACCATCGCGTCGGTGTGGGTCACCTTGGGGGTGAGGAAGGTCTCGACGCCCCAGACGAGCGCGAGCTGGCTGCGCACGGCCTGCACGGGGGTGAAGGCCAGCAGCGGGATCGGCGAGCGCAGCCGGGCCATCCGCCGCGCCGAGTCGCCGCTCTGGGTGAAGGCCACGATGAACCGCGCCCCGAGCAGCTCGCCCACCTCGGCGGCCGCACGGGTGATGGCGCCGCCCTTGGTGCGCGGCCGGCCCTCCAGCGGAGGCAGCCAGCTCAGCGCGTCGGCCTCGAGCTTCTCCACGATCCGGGACATCGTCTGGACGGCGACGATCGGGTGCTTGCCCACACTGGTCTCTCCGGAGAGCATCAGCGCGTCGGTCCCGTCCAGCACCGCGTTGGCGACGTCGGACGCCTCGGCCCGGGTGGGGCGCGACGACTCGATCATCGACTCGAGCATCTGGGTCGCGACGATGACCGGCTTGGCCGCGCGACGGGCGAGCGCGATGGCCCGCTTCTGCACGAGCGGCACGTCCTCGAGCGGCAGCTCCACGCCGAGGTCGCCGCGGGCGACCATGATGCCGTCGAAGGCGTCGACGATCTCGGCCAGGTGGTCGACCGCCTGCGGCTTCTCGATCTTGGCGAGCACCGGCAGCCGGACGCCCTGCTCGTCCATGATCCGCCGCACGTCCTCGACGTCGGCGGCCGTCCGGACGAACGACAGGGCGATCAGGTCGGCCCGCAGGCGCAGCGCCCAGCGCAGGTCCTCGATGTCCTTCTCCGACAGCGCCGGCACCGACACGGCGACGCCGGGCAGGTTGATGCCCTTGTGGTCGGAGACCCGGCCGCCCTCGACGACCCGGGTGACGACGCGCGGCCCGTCGACCCGGGTGCACTCGAGCGCCACCTTGCCGTCGTCGATGAGCAGGCGGTCCCCGACGGTGACGTCGCCGGGCAGACCGGAGTACGTCGTCGAGACCTCGCGGGAGTCCCCCGGGACGTCGTCGGTCGTGATGGTGAACTCGTCGCCGTCGGCGAGGTCGACCGGGCCGGAGCCGAAGGAGCCCAGCCGGATCTTCGGGCCCTGCAGGTCGACGAGGACGGCGACGCCACGCTTGCTCGCGTCGGACGCCCTGCGCACCCGGAGGTAGACGGCCTCGTGGTCGGCGTGGTCGCCGTGGCTGAGGTTGAGCCGAGCCACGTCCATCCCGGCGTCGACGAGGGCTCGGACCCGTTCCTCGCTGGAGGTCGCAGGTCCCAGCGTGCAGACGATCTTGGCGCGGCGCACCCCCCGAGCCTAGGGCTGCGGCGGGTGCGACAAGCCGCGGGTCCGCCAGCCGGACGGCGGCCCGTGCGGTCGGTCAGGTGTCGGCGAACCGGTCCACGAGCTCGCCGCAGAACGCCTTGAGGTCGTCCGGCTTCCGGCTCGTGACGAAGACGCTGGGCCCGGCCTCGCAGACCACGACCTCCTCGTCGACCCAGTCCGCGCCGGCGTTGCGCAGGTCGGTCTGCAGGCTGGGCCACGACGTCATGCGGCGCCCGCGCACCACGTCAGCCTCGATCAGGGTCCACGGCGCGTGGCAGATGGCAGCGACCGGCTTGCCCGCGTCCACGAAGGACCTGGCGAAGGCGACCGCGGGCTTCTGCGTCCGCAGCTGGTCGGGGTTCGCCACCCCGCCGGGGAGCACGAGCGCGTCGAAGTCCGCTGCGCTGGTCGCGTCCGCGGTCGCGTCGACATCGAACGTGTCGGCCTTGTCGAGGTGGTTGAACGCCTGGACGGTGCCCGGCTCGGTGGACACGAGACGCGGCGTGCCGCCGGCCCCCTGGACCGCCTTCCACGGTTCGGTCAGCTCGACCTGCTCGATGCCCTCCGGGGCGACGAGGAAGGCGACGGTCTTGCCCTTGAGCGTCCTGGCCATGAGTGAGATCACCCTTTGGTCTGCTCGGTGCTGTGCGGTCACTCCAGCGCCTCCCCGGTCGGCGGTGGGGAAAACGCGCTGCCCGCACGCACGGACGGCCGGTCCGGCAGGTCTCCCCGCCGGACCGGCCGTCCGTCCTCACGCCCGCGGCGCCGCCGCGGTCCGGTGCCTAGCTGCCAGCGGTCACCGCGGCATAGGCGTCGACGATGCCGTGACCGTAGAAGTCGTTGTACTCGACGCTTCCGGTGCACAGCGCGTTGAAGACACCCGAGCGACCCTCCCGCTGGTAGGTCTGCATCCGCGGCGACGGGCACGCGTGCTCGGCTGCGGTGTCGAGCAGGATCGACTTGGTCGTGTCCGGCGCCAGCCCGAAGGCGGCCCCCGAGCCCGAGCCGTACTCGCCCACGATCAGCGCGGCGACACCCGCTGCGTGCGGCGACGCCATCGACGTGCCCTGCAGGTACTGGTAGTAGCCGCAGTCCTGGTAGGCGGTCACACCCGTCGGGCACAGCTTGATCACGCCGTTCTCGGTTCCGAGCTCGGTGATCTCGCCCTTGTCGTCGACTTCGCCGGTGGCCTGCAGCGCGTTCACCGGCGCCGTGGACAGGATCAGGTTCTCGTTGGTGCGGAACGACGCGGTGCCGTAGCCGTCGCGGAACCAACCGCCGGGGGCGGCGACGTCGACGCCGCGGTCACCGTCGATCCCGTAGTTGGAGTAGTCCGCCTTGAGCCCGGACGGGCCGACGGCGGAGACGCCGATGACGTGCGGGCCCTCCACCGGCAGGTCGAAGCAGGTGGCGTTGTCGATCGGCCGGGTGTACTCGCCGCCACCCGGGTAGTCCGGGCTCGTCGTGTCGGGACGAGGGGAGCCGATGTCGTCGTGACCGTTGCCCAGCGAGCCGGTCAGCGTGACGCCCTTGCTGTGGGCGTAGTTCAACGCGTTGGTCATCGCGGCGATGATCGTGTTCTGCTCGACCTGTGCCTCGGCCGAGTCCCGCGGGTTGGCCGTGCAGTTGTACAACCACGGGTCGACGTAGAACGACATGTTCACCACGTCGAGGCCGGCGTTCCCGGCGTAGGTCAGGGCGTTGACGACCGGCTGCAGGAAGAAGTAGCCGCTGTCCTGACCGCCGCGGATGTTGACCAGGGTGGCGCTGGGTGCGACGCCGGATAGCCCGAAGCCGTCGAGCGCGGCAGCGACGGTTCCGGCGGTGTGGGTGCCGTGCCCGTCGTCGTCATGGTCGACCGGGTCGACGCAGCTGGCGAACTCGCAGGTCTCGCCGTCGATGTCCTTCATGTCGGTGACGAAGTTGCGGGACAGGGCCTCGTCGAAGTTGGCCGCCAGGTCGGGGTGGTCGCCGTCGACACCGGTGTCGAGGATGCCGACCCGCACCTGGTCGCCGAGCGCGCCGGCGGCGTGTGCCTGGTCAGCGCGGATCATCCGCATCCCCCACAGCTTGGTGTCCAGCGGATCGCCGGTCGTGACTCCGGCGACGGTTCCGGCGTCGGCGGCAGCCTCCTTCGACGCGGTGTGTCCGCGCGCGAGCTGGTGCTCCCTCTCGACGCGGTCCCGGACGCCGATCTCGGGTGCCTTGCCGATCGCTCGCTGCCGTGCCGCGCCGACGACGGCACGGGTGCCGGCGACGTCGAGCACGAAGCCCTTGGCCGGCGCCTTGACGGTCAGGGTGCGGGCGGCGTCGTTGTGGCCGGTGACCCGACCGCCATTGGCCTCGACGGCCTTGACGGCTTGGGCACGGGACGCCTTCGCGGTGTAGACGACCGTGTATTCGGCCTTCGCGCCGGATGCCTTGGTTCCTGCATCGGCCGTGGTGGTGCCGACGAGCGTGCTGCCGCCGAGCGCGGCAGCGATGGCTGCCGCGGCGGCGAGGGGTCTGCGGAGTCGCACGGAAGAGCCTCCTGTGGGATGCCTGCGTCCTGCCGGGTACGACAGGTGTGACTCGGGTCACTCTGCCATATACCGGCGAAAAACTGACAACCCGCCCCACTCCGGACTCCTCGACGGAGGCTCCTGCTCGGGGTGTTTGTCCTGCAACGCCAGGTCGGGCAGCCTTCGCATCACGATCGGAGGTTCCGCATGTCGTCTCATCCGCAGGTCCGGCTCGTCCCGGCGACGGTGCAGATGCTGAAAGCCCTGAACGAGGACCGCGCCCAGTTCTCCGAGCTGATCGGCTCGCCCGTCCCGGACGGCTGGCCCGAGTTCCCGGAGGCGATCGGCTTCACCCTGGAGCACCTCCAGGACGCGCCCGAGGCAGACCAGGCGTGGTCGATGCAGTTCTTCGTGGACCCCGCGACCGGGCGCCTGCTCGGCTCCGGTGGCTTCGCCGCCCCACCGGCCGACCGCGCCGTCGAGATCGGCTACGAGGTGGCCCCCGAGTTCCGTGGCCACGGGATCGGGACCGCCGCTGCCAGGGCCCTGCTCGAGCGTGCCGTCGTCAGCGGCGAGGTCGACCACGTCGTCGCCCACACGCTGCCGGGTCCGAACCCGTCGACGGGAGTGCTCGTGTCGCTGGGCTTCGCACACACCGCCGACCAGGAGGACCCCGAGGTCGGCCCCGTCTGGGAGTGGAGCTGGACCCGCCCCCTGCCCGACTAGCCCCAGGCCGGCCCGGCGGACGGCCACGAACGGAGGGCGGACGGACGAGCGGAGGGCGGAGCGGTGGGGTGGGGCGGCGGAGCGTGGACGGGCCTGGAGGGAGGCCGAGCTTGCCAAGCCGGATGGGCGAGGACGCCACCGCCCCTCGCGGAGCCCGGCCCGGCTGCAGCCCGGCGGCCTGGCTAGACGGCGAGCGGCCGGGAGGTCGGCTCGATCGGGCGGGGCAGGGTGGAGGCACCAGCCAGCAACCAGGCGTCGACCCCGGCGGCGGCCGCCCGGCCCTCGGCGATGGCCCAGACGATGAGCGACTGGCCGCGCCCGGCGTCACCGGCCACGAACACCCCGGGCACCGAGGTCATGAAGGTCTGGTCGCGGGCGACGTTGCCCCGGGGGTCCAGGTCGACGCCGAGCTGCTCGACCAGCCCGGCTCGCTGCGGGCCGACGAAGCCCATCGCGAGCAGCACGAGGTCGGCCGGGATCTCCCGCTCGCTGCCGGCCACCGGCTCGAACCGGCCGTCCACGAAGGTCACCTCGACGAGCTCCAGGGACCGTACGTCGCCGTGCTCGTCACCGAGCAGCCGCGTGGTGCTGACCGCGTAGACGCGGTCCCCGCCCTCCTCGTGCGCGCTGGACGTCCGGTAGACGAGCGGCCAGGTCGGCCACGGGTTGCTGTCGGGCCGGGCGTCGGCCGGCCGGGGCAGGATCTCCAGCTGGGTCACCGACTCGGCGCCCTGCCGGTGTGCCGTACCGAGGCAGTCCGCCCCGGTGTCGCCGCCGCCGATGATGATCACGTGCTTGCCGGCCGCGGAGACCGGCACCGAGGTGCGCGGGTCTCTGGTCGGGTCGAGGGCGGCGCGGTTGGCGTTCGGGAGGTAGTCCATGGCCTGCAGCACGCCGCCGAGGTCGCGGCCCGGCACCGGCAGGTCGCGCGGGGCGGTCGCACCGATGGCGAGCACGACGGCGTCGTACCTGTCCCGGAGCGCGCCCGCGTCGAAGCCCTCGACGCCGACCTCGACCCCGGTCTCGAAGCGGGTGCCCTCGGCGGCCATCTGCTCGAGCCGCCGGTCCAGGTGGCGCTTCTCCATCTTGAACTCGGGGATGCCGTAGCGCAGCAGCCCGCCGACCGCGTCGGCCCGCTCGAGGACGGCGACGGTGTGGCCGGCGCGGGTGAGCTGCTGCGCGGCGGCCAGGCCGGCCGGGCCGGAGCCGACCACGGCGACCGTCCTGCCGGACAGCCGTTCGGGCGGCTGCGGCGTGATCCAGCCCTCGTCCCACGCCCGGTCGACGATGGACACCTCCACCTGCTTGATGGTGACCGCCTCGCTGTTGATGCCGAGGACGCAGGACCCCTCGCAGGGCGCCGGGCATAGCCGCCCGGTGAACTCCGGGAAGTTGTTGGTCGCGTGCAGCCGCTCGATCGCGGGCTGCCACTCGTCGCGCCAGACCAGGTCGTTCCACTCCGGGATCAGGTTGCCCAGCGGGCAGCCGTCGTGGCAGAACGGGATCCCGCAGTCCATGCACCGACCGGCCTGCCTCTCGAGCTGGCCGGACTCCTGCTGCTCGTACACCTCGCGCCAGTCGAGGATCCGCACGTCGACGGGCCGGCGGGCCGGCAGCTCGCGGCGGGGCGTGGTGAGGAAGCCCTTCGGGTCAGCCACGGGAGGCCTCCATGATCGCGTCGAGGGTCTCGGGGCTGTCCTCGCCGAAGCCGGCCTCGAGGGCGGCCGACCGCACGGCGAGGACGTTCTTGTAGTCGCGGGGCATCACCTTGCTGAAGCGCCCGGCCGCCTGCGCCCAGTCGTCGAGCAGGGCGCGGCCGACCGACGAGCCGGTCGCGTCGGTGTGGCGCTGGACGAGGGTGCGTACCAGGTCGACGTCCTCGGGGTCCAGCGGCTCGAGGTCGACCATCTCGCCGTTGAGCCGCGCCGGGCGCAGGTCGAGGACGTACGCCGTCCCGCCGGACATGCCGGCCGCCAGGTTGCGGCCCACCGGGCCGAGGACCACCACCGTGCCGCCGGTCATGTACTCGCACCCGTGGTCGCCGACGCCTTCGACGACCGCGGTGGCACCCGAGTTGCGGACGGCGAACCGCTCGCCGACCAGGCCGCGGACGTAGACCTCCCCGTCGGTCGCCCCGTAGAGCAGCACGTTGCCGGCGATGACATTGCGCTCGGCCACCAGCGAGGCGCGCGGCGCCGGACGCACGACGAGGCGGCCGCCGGAGAGCCCCTTGCCGAGGTAGTCGTTGGCGTCGCCGTGCAGGCGCAGGGTGACGCCACGGGGCAGGAACGCACCGAAGGACTGACCGGCCGAGCCGGTCAGGGTGATGTCGATGGTGTCGGCGGGGAGTCCCCTGCCGCCGTACCGCCGGGTGACCTCGGCGCCGAGCATCGTGCCGACGGTCCGGTTGACGTTGCGGACCGGGACCTCGAGCCGGACCGGGCGCCCGAGCTCGAGCGCGTCGGACGCCCGCGCGATCAGCTCGTTGTCGAGCGCCTTGAGCAGCCCGTGGTCCTGCACGGTGACCCGCCGCCGGGGGGTGCCCTCGGGCAGGTCGGGCACGTGCAGGATCGGCGAGAGGTCGAGACCGTGCGCCTTCCAGTGCTCGACGGCGCTGGCCGTGTCGAGCACCTCGGCGCGGCCGACCGCCTCGTCGAGGCTGCGGAAGCCGAGCGCCGCGAGGATCTCGCGGACCTCCTCGGCGATGTAGACGAAGAAGGTCTCGACGAACTCCGGCCGGCCGCTGAACTTCTTGCGCAGCTCGGGGTTCTGGGTGGCGATGCCGACCGGGCAGGTGTCGAGATGACAGACCCGCATCATGATGCAGCCGCTCACGACGAGTGGTGCCGTGGCGAAGCCGTACTCCTCCGCGCCGAGCAGCGCGGCGACGACGACGTCGCGGCCGGTCTTGAGCTGGCCGTCGGTCTGCACGACGATCCGGTCCCGCAGCCCGTTGAGCAGCAGGGTCTGCTGGGTCTCGGCGAGGCCGAGCTCCCACGGTGCGCCGGCGTGCTTGAGCGACGTCAGCGGGGAGGCGCCGGTGCCGCCGTCGTGGCCGGAGATGAGCACCACGTCGGCGTGCGCCTTGCTGACGCCCGCGGCGACGGTGCCGACCCCGACCTCCGCGACCAGCTTGACGTGCACCCGGGCTCGGTCGTTGGCGTTCTTGAGGTCGTGGATCAGCTGGGCGAGGTCCTCGATCGAGTAGATGTCGTGGTGCGGCGGCGGCGAGATGAGACCGACGCCGGGTGTCGAGTGCCGGGTGCGCGCGATCCAGGGGTAGACCTTGTGGCCGGGCAGCTGTCCGCCCTCCCCCGGCTTCGCCCCCTGCGCCATCTTGATCTGCAGGTCGTCGGCGTTGACCAGGTACTCGCTGGTGACGCCGAAGCGCCCGCTCGCGACCTGCTTGACCGCCGACCGCCGCAGGTCGCCGTTGTCGTCGGGCACGAACCGGTCCGGGTCCTCGCCGCCCTCGCCGGTGTTGGACTTGCCGCCGAGGCGGTTCATCGCGATCGCGAGGGTCTCGTGCGCCTCCTGCGAGATGGAGCCGTAGGACATGGCGCCGGTCGAGAAACGTCTGACGATCGACTCGACCGGCTCGACCTCCTCGATCGGCACCGGGGCCCGTCCGGTGGTCGACGCGTCCTTGAACCGGAACAGGCCGCGCAGCGTCATCAGCCGCTCGGCCTGCTCGTCGACGGCCGTCGTGTACTGCTTGAAGACGTCGTAGCGGCGGGCCCGTGTCGCGTGCTGGAGCCGGAAGACGCTCTGCGGGTTGAACAGGTGCAGCTCGCCCTCACGGCGCCACTGGTACTCGCCGCCGACGTCGAGGGTGCGGTGGACGGCTGGCGAACCGGTGCGCGGGTAGGCCACGGCGTGCCGGCGCGCGACCTCCTTGGAGAGAACGTCGAGCCCCACCCCGCCGAGCACCGAGGAGGTGCCGGTGAAGTACCTGTCGACCAGCGCCTGGTCCAGCCCGACGGTCTCGAAGACCTGCGCGCCGTGGTAGGACGCCACCGTAGAGATGCCCATCTTGGACATCACCTTGAGCACGCCTTTGCCGAGCGCCCTGATCAGGTTGCGCACGGCCTGGGCGGGCTCGACGTCGCCGACCAGCCCGCGCCGGGCGAGGTCCTCGACCGACTCCATCGCGAGGTAGGGGTTGACCGCCGAGGCGCCGTAGCCGACGAGCAGGGCCACGTGGTGCACCTCGCGCACGTCACCCGCCTCCACGACCAGCCCCACCTGGGTGCGGGTGCGCTCCCGGATCAGGTGGTGGTGCACCGCGCTGGTCAGGAGCAGTGACGGGATGGGCGCCCACTCGGCGTCGGAGTCGCGGTCGCTGAGGATGATGAAGCGGGCACCCTTGGCGACCGCCTCGGACACCTCGGCGAAGATGTCCTGGAACACCGACTGCAGGGCCGGGCCGCCCCCGCCCACCGGGTAGAGCCCCCGGATCCGGGCGGTCGCGAAGCCGGGCAGGTCGCCGTCCCGGTTGATGTGGGTGATCTTCGCGAGCTCGTCGTTGTCGATGACCGGGAAGTCGAGGACGACCTGCCGGCAGTGCGCCGGGGTCGCGGTGAGCAGGTTCTGGTCCGGGCCGATGGCCGTGCCGAGGCTGGTCACCAGCTCCTCGCGGATGGCGTCCAGCGGCGGGTTGGTCACCTGGGCGAACAGCTGGCTGAAGTAGTCGAACAGCAGCCGGGGCCGCTGGGACAGCACCGCGATCGGGGTGTCGGTGCCCATCGAGCCGATCGGCTCGGCGCCGTTGCGGGCCATCGGGGTCAGCAGGATGCGCAGCTCCTCCTCGGTGTAGCCGAAGGTCTGCTGCCGCCGGGTGACGCTGGCGTGGGTGTGCACGACGTGCTCGCGCTGAGGCAGGTCGGCCAGCCGGATCTGCCCGGCGTGCAGCCACTCGTCGTACGGCGCCTCGGCCGAGAGCTCGGCCTTGATCTCGGCGTCGTCGACGATGCGGCCCCGGTCGGTGTCGACGAGGAACATCCGGCCGGGCTGCAGCCGGCCCTTGCGCACGACGGTCTCCGGGTCGAGGTCGAGCACGCCGACCTCGCTGGCCAGGACCACCAGGCCGTCCTCGGTCACCCAGTAGCGGCTGGGGCGCAGACCGTTGCGATCGAGCACCGCGCCGATCAGGCTGCCGTCGGTGAACGTGATGCATGCCGGGCCGTCCCAGGGCTCCATCAGCGCCGCGTGGAACTCGTAGAAGGCCCGGCGAGCCGGATCCATCTCGGTGTGGTTCTCCCACGCCTCCGGGATCATCATCAGCACCGCGTGCGGCAGGCTGCGCCCGCCGAGGTGCAGCAGCTCGAGCACCTCGTCGAACGACGCCGAGTCGCTGGCCGAGTCGGTGCACACCGGCAGCAGCCGGGACAGGTCGCCGGGGATCACGTCGCTGGCGAGCTGGCTCTCGCGGGCCGCCATCCAGTTGCGGTTGCCCTTGACCGTGTTGATCTCGCCGTTGTGCGCGATGAGGCGATACGGGTGGGCGAGCGGCCAGCTCGGGAACGTGTTGGTGGAGAAGCGCGAGTGCACCAGCGCCAGCTCGGTGACGTAGCGACGGTCGGACAGGTCGGTGAAGAACGGCTCGAGCTGGGCGGTCGTCAGCATGCCCTTGTAGACGATCGTCCGGCTGGACAGCGACGGGAAGTAGACCGACGCCTCCCGCTCGACCCGCTTGCGCAGGCAGAAGGCCATCCGCTCCAGGGCCATCCCGAACACCCGGCCGGCCGCCGCCGTGACGACCACCTGGCGGAACCGGGGCATCACCCCGCGGGCGGTCCCGCCAAGCAGCTCCGGCGCGGTCGGTACGTCGCGCCAGCCGACGACGCGCAGACCCTCCTGGCCGGCCAGTGCCTCGACGGCGGCCCGGGCCTCGGCCTCGGCCGCGTCGTCGTCCGGCAGGAACGCCGTACCGACGGCGTAGGCGCCGCGGTCGGGCAGATCGAAGGGGACGACCGCGCGCAGGAACGCGTCGGGCAGCTGGGTGAGGATGCCGGCGCCGTCGCCCGAGTCCGGCTCGGCACCGGAGGCGCCGCGGTGGTCGAGGTTGCGCAGCGCGGTCAGCGCCTGGTCGACGATGTCGTGGGTGGCGATGCCCGAGAGGGTGGCCACGAAGGCGACGCCGCAGGCGTCGTGCTCGGCCCCGGGGTCGTAGAGGCCCTGGGCGGCAGGCTGGGCGGTGAAGGGGTGCGGCACGCCGGCTGTCCTTCCTCGTCGATCGTCAACAACGCTGACATCGACCGAGGGACAGCACTGGCCCTGCGGTTCGCCGATCACTCTATCGCCGGGTGCCCGCTCCGTCCGGAAACCTGTCCGTAACGCGGACAGCTAGCCGATGCCGCTGCCCACGAGGGCGCCGAAGGCGTAGGTCACGGCGCCCGCCACCACGCCGACGAGCACCTGCCGGAGCCCGCCGTACCACCAGGGCCGGGGGGTGAGCTTGGTGACGAACGCGCCGCACAGGAAGAGCCCCAGCAGGGTCAGCACCAGGGCCGGCCAGAGCGAGCTGGCGCCGAACAGGTAGGGCAGCACCGGCAGCAGGGCGCCGACCGCGAAGGACAGGAAGGACGAGCCGGCGGCCAGGGACGCCGACGGCAGGTCCCCAGGGTCCAGGCCGAGCTCCTCGCGGACGTGCACGTCGAGCACCCGGTCGGCGTCGCGGGACAGCTGCTTGGCCACCTCGCGGGCGAGCTCGGGCTGAAGCCCCTTGGCGACGTACATCTGGGCCAGCTCGAACTCCTCGCCGCGCGGGTTGCGAGCGATCTCGCGGCGCTCCAGCTCGATCTCGGCCAGCGCCTGCTCGGCCTGCGAGCGCACCGAGATGTACTCCCCCGCCGCCATCGAGAAGGCGCCGGCGGCCAGGCCGGCCAGCCCCGCGAGCAGCACCGCGTTGCTGTCGCTGGTGCCACCGGTGACGCCGGCGATCAGCGCGAAGTTCGACACCAGGCCGTCCGAGGCGCCGAAGACGGCCGGCCGCAGCCAGCCGCCGGTCACGTCGGAGTGCTCGTGCCCGATCCGCCGGATCTCCTGGGCCGCCCTGTCGGCGTCCTGGCTGGTCACGCCGGCACCTCCGTGTCGGGCTGGTCCGGGCTGGGGTCACCGGGGTCACGGCGGTCACCCGGGTCACCGGGGTCATCCTGGTCTCGGGGTGTCCGGTCGGTGCGGGCGGCCTCGAGCTCCTCGGGGGTCTCGCGGCCGGGGCGCAACCGCGCGGAGAGGACGATGTAGGTCACCGCGCCGAGGAAGACGACCAGGCTGGTCCACTCGTTGAGCCGCAGCCCGAGCACGTCGTTGGCCGGGTCGACCCGCAGGCCCTCGATCCAGCCGCGGCCCACGGTGTAGGCGGCGACGTAGAGCGCGAAGGCCCGGCCGTGACCGAGGCGGAACCTGCGGTCCGCCCAGATCACCAGGACCGCCACGCCGACGTCCCAGAACAGCTCGTAGATGAAGGTCGGGTGGTACGTCGCCAGCTCCAGCGTGGCGTCCGGCCGGTGCTCCCGGTCGATCTCGACCGCCCACGGCAGGTCGGTCACCCGGCCGTAGAGCTCCTGGTTGAAGTAGTTGCCCATCCGGCCGAGCGCCTGGGCGAGCACGATTCCCGGGGCCAGCGCGTCGCCGAACGCCGGCAGCGGGATGCCCCGGCGGCGGCAGCCGATCCAGGCGCCCACGCCGCCGAAGGCGATGGCGCCCCAGATGCCGAGGCCGCCCTCCCAGATGTAGAGCGCCTTGACCGGCTCGCCGCCGTCGCCGAAGTACGCCTGGGGTGAGGTGACGACGTGGTAGATCCGCCCGCCGACGATGCCGAAGGGCACCATCCAGGTGGCGACCTCGGTGACGTCGCCCGGGTGCCCGCCTCGGGTCACCCAGCGCCGCTCCCCCAGCCAGATCGCGAGGAAGATCCCGGCGATGATGAACAGGGCGTAGGCCCGCACCGGGACCGGTCCGAGGTTCCAGACCCCGTCGGAGGGGCTGGGGAACGAGGCGAGGTCCATGACGGGGTCAGGCTAGTCGCGCGAGCCGGCGCAGGTCGGCGCGCAGGTCGGCCACCGGCGTGGTGTCCGACCACACGACGGTCGCCTCTCCGTCGACGAAGCCGGTCGTGTAGGTGCCGTGGTCGACCTGATAGCCGCCGGTGGAGCCGTCGGGCCGCTCGTAGCTCACGTGCAGCTGCTTCGCCGCCTGCTCGACCGTGCGCACCGGTGCGACCAGCCCGTCGAAGGACGGGTCGAAGCGGTCCAGGTAGTCGCGCACGACCGGCGGGGTGTCGCGGGCCGGGTCGGTGGTGACGAACAGCATCCGGGCCGAGTCGCGGACCGACTCCGGCGAGCCGCGCAGGGCGGACGCGATGTTGGCCAGCACGACGTTGCAGATGTCCGGGCAGCGCGAGTAGCCGAAGAAGACCAGGGTCACGCCGTCCGCGGCGTCCTCGGCCGGCACGACGTCGTCGCCGGAGGTGTCGGTGAAGGTCTCGTCCGGCAGCGGGTAGCCCGTCGTCACCGCGGTGCCGGCCCAGCCGGTGGCGCCGTTGACCCGCACGTCGGCCTGTCCCTCCGGCTGGCCGCTCGCGCAGCCGGCGAGCGAGGCCGGCAGCACTGTGCCCAGCACCGCGACCAGCGCGGCCGTGCGGACCTTGCTCACGACCGTCCTCGGCGCACGCCGTCCGCGAGGTCGCCGGCCAGTGCCTCGACGGCGCGCAGCCCGTCGTCCGGGGTGGCCGCGTCGAGCAGCGCGCGGACGAACGCCGACCCGACGATGACGCCGTCGGCGTAGCCCCCGATCTCGGCCGCCTGGTCGCCGGTCGAGACGCCGAGCCCGACGCACACCGGCGTGTCGGTCACCGCCCGGACCCGGGCCACCAGCCCCGCGGCGGCCTCGCCGACCGACGCCCGTGCGCCGGTGACCCCCATCAGGGCCGCCGCGTAGACGAACCCCCGGCAGTGCTGCGCGGTGCTGGCCAGCCGCGCGTCGGTCGAGGAGGGCGCGACGAGGAACACCCGGCCGAGGCCGGTCGCGTCGGTGGCGCCGAGCCAGTCCGAGGGCTCCTCGCCGGCCTCGTCCGGGATCAGGTCGGGGGTGATGACGGCCGCGCCGCCGCCGGCCACCATCGCGTCGGCGAAGCGGCGGGCGCCGTAGCGCTCGATCGGGTTCCAGTAGGTCATCACCAGCGCCGCGGCGCCGGTGCCGGCCACCGAGCGCACGGTGTCGAGCACGTCGTCGGTGGTGGTCCCCTGCCGCAGCGCGGCCTCGACGGCCTCCTGGATGGTCGGCCCGTCCATCAGCGGGTCCGAGTAGGGCAGCCCGATCTCGACGGCGTCGGCGCCGCCGCGCACCATGGCCGCCATCGCGTCGGCGGCACCGGCCACGCTCGGGTAGCCGGCCGGCAGGTAGCCGACCAGCGCAGCCCGGCCCTCGGCCCTCGTCGCGGCCAGGACGTCGTCCAGACGGGTCATCGCCGCTCGCTCACCAGCCGTCGCCGGCGGAGGTCGGGTCCTCGACCGCTGCGGCCGCCGACTCGACGACGTGCTCGCCGCTGACGACGCCGAACCACGCGGCCGCGGTGTCGACGTCCTTGTCGCCGCGGCCGGACAGGTTGACCAGAACGATCCCGTCCGGCCCGAGGCCGCGGCCCACGGTCAGCGCCCCTGCGAGTGCGTGCGCGCTCTCGATCGCCGGGATGATGCCCTCGGTGCGGCAGAGCAGGGCGAAGGCGTCCATCGCCTCGCCGTCGGTGACCGGCGCGTACGTCGCCCGGCCGGTGTCGTGCAGCCAGGCGTGCTGCGGCCCGACCCCCGGGTAGTCCAGCCCGGCCGAGACCGAGTGCGACGGGACGGTCTGCCCCATCGAGTCCTGCAGGACGTACGTCCTGGTGCCGTGCAGCACGCCGGGCGAGCCGCCGGCCATCCGGGCCGCGTGCCGCCCCGACGCGACACCCTCGCCGCCGGCCTCGAAGCCGTGCAGGGCGACCTCCGCGTCGTCGAGGAACGCGGTGAAGATGCCCATCGCGTTGGACCCGCCGCCGACGCACGCCACGACGGCGTCGGGCAGCCGGCCGGTGCGCTCGAGCACCTGCGCGCGCGCCTCGTCACCGATGACGCGCTGGAAGTCGCGCACCATGGCCGGGAACGGGTGCGGCCCGGTGACGGTGCCCAGCACGTAGTGGGTGCGCTCGACGTTGGTGACCCAGTCGCGCATCGCCTCGTTGATGGCGTCCTTGAGGGTGCGGCTCCCCGCGTCGACGGGCACCACCTCGGCGCCGAGCAGACGCATCCGGGCGACGTT
>Ga0126307_10000430_pt1 | contig 27047 bp, 28 predicted proteins | sample Plot28_FD_89955 | JGI IMG/M metagenome (GOLD analysis project Ga0126307, IMG submission 89955) | Serpentine soil microbial communities from UC McLaughlin Reserve, CA, USA - Plot28 | ecosystem: Environmental > Terrestrial > Soil > Grasslands | place: USA: UC McLaughlin Reserve, Lake County... | reverse complement strand
GCGAGATCCTGCAGTGGCGGGCCGAGCTCGGCGCCGGCCCTGCCGTGATCGCGGTCGTCGTCGCGCGTCCGCCTCGACCATTCGCAAGGTCTTGCGCCGACCTGGCTGCTCGCGTCTGTCGCGCCCCAGCCGCAAGCGCGGTCGCCGCTACGAACGGGCTCGTCCCGGTCAGCTGTTGCACGTCGACACGAGGAAGCTCGGTCGCCTTCTCGGCCGTAGGCAAGCGCGTTCACGGTGACCGCTCAGTCAGAAGCCGCGGCGCCCCCTGCAGTACCCGCACCTCGCCGTCGACGACCACTCCAGGCTGGCCTCGTGTGAGCTGCGTGTGGTCATTACAGCTAGCCCGCTCAGTCGGCGAGATTGACGATCTCCCGCTCGACCGCGCCGACCTCGAACTCCTGCCCGTTCAGATAGCGCTCCGCCTCGTCGAGGAGCCTCACCGTCTCGGCCTGCTCGCGCGCGACGCAGGCGAGCGTGACCCGAGCGCGCTGCCAGAGCTCGTGGTGGTCGACCTCCGCGACGGACGCGCCGACGCGGTTCTGGAGCTGCGCCTTGACCGACTTGACGAACTTCCGCTTTCCCTTCAGGGACGCGGCTTCGGGGAAGTGCAGCTCGACGGAGAGGATCCCGACGTAGCCCGCGCTCATGGCGCCTGGCGCCCAACCGCGCGAGCCCGCGCTACGCCGCGGCGGGCGGCGGCGTCGGCGGAGGGCCGCCGTCGCTGAGGTCGGTCCGCTCGACCTGGCGCGTCTCGTATGCCTCGAGCACGTCGCCTTCCTTCACGTCGTTGAAGTTCTCGACCAGGATCCCGCATTCGAACCCCTCCTGCACCTCGCGCACGTCGTCCTTGACGCGCCGGAGCGACGCAATTGTCGTGTCGTAGATCACGGTGCCGTCGCGGACGACGCGCACCTGCGCGCCGCGGCGAACGACTCCGGAGGTGACCATGCAGCCGGCGATCGTGCCGATGCGCGAGGCGCGGAACGTCGCACGGACCTCGGCCTCGCCGAGCACGACCTCGGTCTCGATCGGCTTGAGCATGCCGACGAGCGCCTGCTCGATGTCGTCCGTGAGCTGGTAGATGACGCGGTACGTCCGGATCTCGACGCCGCTGCGCTCTGCCAGCGCGCGCGCCTCGGCGCTCGGACGGACGTTGAAGCCGACGATCAGCGCGCCCGTCGACGCGGCCAGGTTGACGTCGTTCTCGGTGATCCCACCGACGGCCTGGTGCACGACCTGCACGCGCACCTCGGGGTGCTGGATCTTCTGGAGCTCGGAGGCCGCGGCCTCGACCGAGCCGACGACGTCGCCCTTCAGGATCAGGTTGAGGTCCTGAACGGCGCCTTCCTGCATCTGCGCGAACAGCGACTCGAGCGAGACGCCGGCACCGGCCGTGCGGTGCGCAAGCTGCTCGCGACGCACGCGTTCGCTGCGCTGGTGGGCAAGCTCCCGCGCGCGGCGCTCGTTCTCGACCACGCGCGCCAGCTCGCCTGCGGGCGGCGGCTTGTCGAAGCCAAGGATCTCGACCGGCATCCCGGGCGTGGCTTCCTTGATCTTCTCGCCGCGGAAGTCGTTCAGCGCCCTGACGCGCGCCCACGCGTCGCCCGCGGCGACGGCGTCGCCGATCTTCAGCGTCCCGCGCTGGACGAGCATCGTCGTGACGGCGCCGCGACCCGGGTCGAGCCGGGACTCGATGATCGGCCCCGAGGCCTCCGTGCTCGGATTCGCCTTCAGCTCGAGCTCTGCGTCCGCGACGAGCAGCACCTTCTCGAGCAGCTCGTCGAGCCCCTGCTTCGTCTTCGCGGAGACCTCTGCGAACTGCGTCGTGCCGCCCCACTCCTCAGGCTGCAGCCCCTCGCTCGCGAGATCGCCGCGGACGCGGTTCGGGTCGGAGTCCGGAAGGTCGACCTTGTTCACGGCGACGACGACGGGGACCGCGGCTGCCTTCGCATGGGAGATCGACTCGCGCGTCTGCGGCATCACGCCGTCGTCGGCCGCGACGACGAGCACCGCGATGTCCGTGACCTTCGCACCGCGCGCGCGCATCGCGGTGAACGCTTCGTGGCCGGGCGTGTCGAGGAACGTGATCCCGCGGCCGTCGACGTCGACCTGGTACGCGCCGATGTGCTGCGTGATCCCACCGGCCTCGGTCGCGACGACGGCTGTCTCGCGGATCGCGTCGAGCAGCGAGGTCTTTCCGTGGTCGACGTGGCCCATGATCGTCACGACGGGCGGGCGATCGACGAGATCCTCGGGTGCGTCCTCGAACGTCTCCGGCTCCTCGTCCTCCTCGCCGACATGCTTGATCGTCACCTCGCGCTTCAACTCGGTCGCGATCAGCTCGACCTCCTCGTCGGTCAGCGACTGCGTCGCCGTCCGCATCTGGCCGAGACCCATCAGGATCTTGATCAGCTCGCCCATCGAGACGCCGAGCGCCTGCGAATAGTCGCGGACGGTGACGCCCGACTGGACCGTGACCGGGCCGCTGGGCGGCGGTGCGGCCTCGCGCCGTTCCCTCGGCGGCCCGACGTCCTGGCGGCCGCGCTGTTGGCGCCCGGGCGCTCCCGGCCTGGCGGCGCCGCCTCCCTCGATGACGACGCGGCGCTTGCCGCGCGCGCTGCCGCCGCCGCGGGGCCTGATTGGTCTATTCGGACGAGGTGGCATGCGAGGAATCAGTGTAGAGGCGCCGCAGCGCCGACGGGACCTCGATCGTCTGCTTGAGGACGCGGTTGAACGCGCGCCGCGAACGAGCCCGCTCGAAGCACTGGAGCCGCGGACAGGTGTAGACGCCGCGGCCGGGCAGCGTTCGGCCGGGCGTCAGCACGCCGTCGACTGCCGCGAAGCGCATGAGCTCCGGCTGCGGGCGCCGGCGCCCGCAGCCGGCGCAGCTTCGAGTAGGAGAGCTCACGCGCCAGCCGACTCGTCCTCCGCTGCGACGGGCGTCCGCTCCACCGTGTCCAGCACCGCCTCGGGCGCCTCGTCCTCGAGCGGCGCCTCCGCCACGAGCGTCTCTGCAGGCGCCGTGACGACCGCGGCCTCGCGCGCGCTCTCCGCCGGCTGCTCGTACGGCTGCGTCGCCTGTGGCTGCAGCGGCTGCTCTGCCGGCTGCTCCGCAACCGGCCGGGACTCGTCCACCGCCGAAGGCTCGCCGCCGTCGGTCTCGCCGGTTCCGTTCTCGGCGGCCTCGGCCGTCTCCGACGCAGGCGTGACCGTCCCAGGCGCATAATCGCCGGTCTCGGCCTCGATCCGCGCAAGCTCGCGGTGAGCTGCGACGCCGCAGAAGCGGGTTCCGTGGAGCGCGGTGTTCGGGCACCGCTTGCCGTTCGCGAGGATCGCTGCGCAGCGGCCGGTGAAGTCGCCTTCCTCGCCGCCGAACGCCGCGTCGGCCTCCTGCCGCGCGAACTCCGTGTCCGAGACGATGTCGATCTTCCAGCCCGTCAGGCGAGCGGCGAGGCGGGCGTTCATCCCTTCCTTGCCGATCGCGAGCGCGAGCTGGTCGTCTGGCACCACGACCGTCGCGTCGCGGCGGTCGTCGTCGAGGTAGACCTCGCGGACGCGCGCGGGCGAGAGGGCCTTGGCGACGAAGCGCGCAGGCTCGGTGTTCCAGGGGATGATGTCGATCTTCTCGCCGCGGAGCTCGGAGACGACCATGCGGACGCGCGAGCCGCGGGGGCCGACGCAGGCGCCGACCGGATCGACGCCCTGCGCATGCGACTCGACCGCGATCTTCGAGCGGTAGCCGGGCTCGCGAGCGACCCCGCGGATCTCGACGAGGCCGTCGGCAATCTCCGGGACCTCGAGCTCGAACAGCGTCTTGATCAGCTCCGGGTCGCGCCGCGAGAGGATCACCTGCGGGCCCTTCGTGCCGCTGCGTACCTCCGTGATGACGGCCTTGATGCGCGAGCCCTGCTCGTAGCGCTCACCGTCGACCTGCTCCGACCGCGGCAGCAGCGCCTCGACCCTGCCGAGGTCGACGAGCACGTTGTTGCGGTCGCCGGCCTGCTGGACGATCCCCGTGACGACCTCCGTCACGCGATCGATGTACTCCTCGAACATCATCTCGCGCTCCGCCTCGCGGATCCGCTGCAGGATCACCTGCTTCGCGGTCTGCGCCGCGATCCGGCCGAAGTTCTCGGGCGTCACGTCCTGCCGGCGCATCTGGCCGTCCGGCACCTGATCCCAGTCGAGGGCGAGGTCTTCGTCGGAAAGGAGCGTGTGGTTCTTTTCGCCCGTCTCCTCCTCGAGCCGCTCGAGCTCGTCGAGAGCGCGCTCGCGTGCCTCGTCGACGAGGCGCTCCTCGAGATCGGGTGGAATCTCGATCGAGTAGACGCGGAAGTCGCCCTCGTCGTCGAGCTCGACCGCGGCATGCCGGGCGGCGCCGGGGGTCTTCTTGTAGGCGGCGAGGAGCGCGTCCTCCAGCGCGTGGATCAGCGTGTCGCTCTCGATCCCCTTCTCGCGCTCGATCGTCCGGACTGCCTCGATGATCTCCCTGGACATCTCTACTTCCCTTCGTCGATCAGGTTCCCCCGGACGATTGCGTCATAGGGGATTGCAAATTCGCCTCCGTCGACCCCGACGGTCACGGCCTTGTCGTCTGCACCGGTCACGCGGCCCCTGAAGCGCTTGCGCCCGGCGAGCTCGGCGCCCGTCCGGAGGCTGACGCGCCGCCCGACGACACCCTGGTAGTGCGCCGGCTTGCGCAGCGGCCGCTCGACCCCGGGTGATGAGACGGCGATGTCCCAGTCGCGCCGGTAGTCGCTGAGGAGGTCGGTCACCCGCTTGCAGAGCGAATGGTCGACGCCCGCGGGGTCGTCGATGAAGACGGTGAAACCGTCGGGCTTCGTGAGCTCGACCGCGAGCACCTCCGTCAGCGGCAGCGCCGCTTCGACCTTACGACCGATCTCCCTCGTGAGCTCCCTCTCTTTGTCATGCGTTCGGGCCATCGTCGCGCTTCTGTCACAAAAAATGGGCCCGCAGGCCCATTTCCCGAAACCGGTGGAAATGTGGTGATTCGAGGATAGCAAGTCGGCTCGCGCGGAGCGAAACGCGCGGCGATCGGACGCTCAGGCGCGCTCGTGCTCGTGCTCGGGTCCCGGCCGGCCGCCTTGTCGCTTGGGATGCCACGTGGAACTCCTCGCTCGACGTCGGCATCACCCCCTCGGGGGCGAAGCTGCCGAGACGTCGAGGACGATCGTAACCGGCCCGTCCTTGACGAGCTCGACCTGCATTCGTGCGCCGAACACGCCCTGCTCGACCTCGACGCCGACCTCGCGGAGCGCGGAGCAGAAACGCTCGTACAGCGGCTCCGCCTGCTCCGGGCGTGCAGCGCGGGAGAAGGACGGCCGGTGGCCCTTGCTCGTATCGCCCAGCAGCGTGAACCGCGAGACGACGAGGGCTCCGCCGCCGACGTCGAGGAGGGAGCGGTCGAACTTGCCCGCGTCGTTCTCGAAGATCCGGAGCCGCGCGACCTTCGACGCGAGCGCGTCCGCCCCACCCTCGTCGTCGTGCTGCCCGACACCGAGCAGGACGAGCACGCCGCGCCGATCGAGCCCCCGGGCGTCGAGGACGCCCGCGCGACACGCTCGACGACGGCTCTCACGCGAAGCCGCCCCTCCTGCCGAATGACGGTCTGTTACTTGGCTTCGGAGGCGTCGGTCAGGTCCTTGATGCGCGACTCGTAGTCGTGCTTCCCCGGCCGCATGGTGCTCGCGAGCTTGTAGTGCCCGTTCGCCTCGTGCGCGCGGCCCTGCTTCTCGAGGCAGCGGCCGAGGGCGTAGTGTGCATAGTCGTCGTTCGGCGCCAGCTCGAGCATCGCCCGGAACTCGTCGGCCGCCTCGTCGTAGCGGCGGATCCGGAAGTACGCGATCCCGAGCGCCTCACGGATCGATGCCTGGTCCGGCGCGCGCCGCTTCGCCTTCTCCAGCGCGACCGTGGCCTGGGCCGCGCGGCCGTCCTTCAGGTGCGCCTTTCCCTGCTGAAAGAGGTCGTAGAGCTCGTGGTCGCTCATCCCCGTCCACCGTAGCCGAGCGCGCCGCACGAGACGAGTTACGAAAGATAGGGAAAGTTCTCGAGCACGAGATCCGCCGGCGACGTCACGTCGCGCGTGCCGCCGATCAGCACGGCCTGAACCACCTGGCCCTCGTCGATCGCACGCTGGTAGGCCTGACCGAGTTCGAACGGAGGGCCTGACAGCCCCTCCAGCTCGGGCACGAGCGTTTCGCCAAGACCCCACAGCGGCGCGGGCGTGAACGCACCCTCGGGATCCTGTACGACGACCCGGACGACACGATCGTGCTCGACTGCGGTCGTCGATTTGCCGCCGCTCCGGGGCTGGCCGCGGCGGATCCCGATCGCCCCGGCGGCCGCGGATGCCTCCCAGGCACGGCGAAACCGCGCCAGCGCGCCGCGGTCGAAGACCGTGTCGGCGGCGACGATCACAGCCGGCGGCGCCGCGCCGCCGTCGAGCGCCCGCGTCACGGCATCCGCCGAGCCGTCGGCGCGCGGCTGGCGGACGAACCGGATCGTCGCGCCGAACGCAGCGCCGTCGCCCAGCAGCTCCTCGACCTGCTCCGCCAGGTGTCCCGTGACCATCGTGATCGTCGTGCAACCCGCGTCGACAAGCTCGCGGATCAGCGTTGCGATAACGGGCCGACCGTCGATCGGCAGCAGCGGCTTCGGCCAGCGCTCCGTCAGCGGCCGCAGGCGCCGGCCCTCGCCGGCCGCCATCACGATCGCCTCCATCGTTCCGCGCGCGGCTCTTTAGCCGGCGAAGCCGAGCGACCGGAGCGAGACGAGCCCACGGAACCGGCGGGCGAGCCCGAGGCGCGAGCGGATCTGCGCCTGCACGCTCCGAAGCTCGCCCCGCATGCGAAACGCACCGTCGGCGGCGGCTTCGGGCGGGCCGTAGCGCGCGGCTGCGAGCGCGGCCGCGAACGGGAGCGCGTCGACGGCGAGGCGCTCGCGCAGGGTCGCCGCCAGCTCCTCCGGCCCAGCGCTCGACGGGATTCGGACGCCCTGGTCGGCGAGGAAGTCGACGAGCTCGCGGCGAGACGCCGACGCGAGCCGGCGCGGATCCCGCGAGAGATAGCGCAGCCGGCGGCGGATCGCCTTCGCGAGCGCGACCGCCAGCAGCACCGACGCCAGCACGAGCGCGACGAGCCCGCCGAGACTGCCCCCGCGATGTGGCGGCGCAGGGGCGGCGACCGGACGGCCGCCGCGCGGGTCGGTGGTGAGGAATCCGCCGTCGAGCCCCTTCTCGCCGAAGCTCCGGTCCTGCTTGATGTCGAACTGGTCGAGCAGCCGCGCCGCCGCGCCGGCGAGCAGGGCGGCGGCCGCGCTCGGGTCGAACAGCGGCGACGACGCCGTGTACGGCGCCGAAAGCGAGCCGCGCCCGGGCGTCGGGTCGAACGGCAGCCAGCCCCAGCCTGCGAACCAGACCTCGACCCACGCGTGCGCCTGGTGATCGGTCACCGTCCACATCTCGTTGTCCTCGTCGAACTTCCCGCTCGTGAACCCCGCGGCCACGCGCGCGGGAATCCCGAGGTAGCGCAGCATCAGCGCCATCGCACCGGCGTAGTGCTGGCAGTAGCCGCGCTTCGACTTCGTCACGAACTCGACGAGCGGGGGGGCGCCGAACCTCCGCGGCGGTTGCTGGTCGTACGTGAAGCCGCCGGTGCGCCGGAACCACGTCTCGAGCGCGATCGCGGCGCTGTACGGGCTCCGCGTGTCGCCGACGATCCGGCGCGCCTGGTCGTAGAGCGGACGGTAGCTCGAGTAGTACCCGGACGCGATCCCGAAGATCCGCGCGACGTCGACGTCTCGCCCGGCGACTCCGAACGGCCGCACCGCCTGCCCCGGCCCGATTTCGAGGTAGTCGCGCGCCGCCGGCGGATACCGCGCAGGCGATCGCGCCAGGCGCGCGGGCCGCGGCGACGGCGAGTACGCCCAGACGTCGTACTGCTTGCCGCGCTCGAGCCCGCCGTCGAGCAGCGCTGTACCGTCCTCGGCATACAGGACGCGGCCGATGTCCGTGGCGTAGGCGACGGGAACGGTCGGCGCGACGAGGTGCTCGTCGGCAAGCGCCTCGACCTCGACCGACGCCTTCCACCAGCGCTCGGAGTCGAGCGCCCGGCGCGGTGCCATCGGGTCGCTCGAAACCACGTCCGTCCTTGCCGCAAAAAGCGCCGGCGAGGTGCGCGTGTGGTTCTCGACCCAGCGGTTGTCGACGAACTCGTTCAGGGTCGTGGCGCGCCAGTAGACGGAGCGGCCGGGCGCCTTCACCCTCAGGACGGTCGTCTGCTTCTGCGGGAACTTGAAGCCGTCGTAGTTCGCGTCCCAGACGTAGCGGAGGCTCACCGGCGCATCCGGCTTCGTGTACAGGTCCCAGTCCTCCCAGGCGAGGAACCCGCCCTTCGCCACTGCCGGCTGCGTCGAGACGACGAGGCCGACGACGACGAGGGCGCCGCCGACGACGGCCGCGCGGCCGAACGTGTTCCGGGCACCCGGGCGCAGCCCCGCGAGGATGAGGAGCGCAGCCGCCAGGATCAGGGCGCCGCGGCCGAGCGGCTGCTCTCCCGGCAGGAGCGTCGACGGCCAGCCGGCTCCCACGAGCAGCACGAGCACCGCGGGCAACGGCCGGCGCGCGCCGCAGGCGACCGCAACTCCCGCCGCGAACCCGAACGCGGCGGCCAGCACCAGCGAGTGCATCTCGGGATGGAGGAACGGATCGAACGGCAGGCGGACGTCGTAGAACTCGAGCAGGCCGGCCCAGATGCGGCCTGCGAACGGTCCGAAGAAGTCGTGCCGCTCGTCCCACGGCCGCGCGTCGAGCGGCGAGACACGAACGGCGACGGCAGCGCCGACGAGGAGCGCTACGCCGAGCAGCGCGAGCCGGTCGCGGAGGCGCGTCGCGAGTGCCGGCAGCGCCGCGAGCAGGACGAGCACGAGCAGGCGACCGCCGTCTCGCTGCGGCTCCTCCAGGCGAAGCCAGCTCAGGCCGATCACGAGGCCCGGCGGGAGCGCCAACAGCGCCGCGCCGAACCTACGCATTCGCCGCCTCCGCCGGCGGGACGCCCGAAAGCGCCTCCGCGAGGTCGTCCTTGGGCCCGATGCTCGCGACGGCGACGCCCGATCTTTGCAGGCGCAGCAGTGCAGGCTCGGGACGGCGCGCGCCGTCCACGTGGACGAGCGCGGTGCTGCGGTGGGCGGCGGCGCGCTGCACGAGCCGCTCGACGAGCGCGCCCGGGAGCCGCGAAGTGACGATCACGAGGTCGAGCGCGATCGAGGCGGGGTTGCCCTCGCCCGCGAGCAGCGCCACCGCGGGATCGGATCCGTCGGCCTCCGCGGCCGCGAGCAGCTCGAGCGCTCGGAGCCAGTCGCCCTCCGCGTGCACCCGCTGGACGACGCGCGTCGCGCCCGCCAGCACGAGCACGGCACGGCGTCCGCGGCGCGCGTACGCGTCGAGCAGCGATCCGGCGGCCCTCACGCCGACGTCGAACGTGGCGCGCGCGGTTTCGATGTGCGCGTCGAGCACCACCGCGAGCTCGTCGCGCGGGGCGTCCTCGACCTCCTTGACCATCAGCTGTGCACGCCTCGCGGTCGACGGCCAGTGCACCTTGCGGAGCGAGTCGCCCTCGACGTATTCGCGCACGCTGTGGACATCGAAGCCGGACGGGCGCTGGAGGAGCAGCCTCCGACCGTCACGCATGTGGACGCCGGCGTCGGAGAAGACGCGATCGAGCTCGACGAGCCGCGGGTAGACGATGATCGCCGGCTGGCGTCCGAGCGGGATCCGTATCCGCGCGAGGCCGAACGGGTCCTCGACCTCGGCGTCGACGCTCTCGACCGGATACCGCCCCCGAGGCATCGACGCCAGGGCGTAACGGCCCCAGAGGAAGCGGCCGGCTCGGTGGAGCGCGATCCGGCGCTCGCCGAGCTTGGCGTACCGGTCGACGAGCGTGATCCCGGCGGGCGCGAACGGCGACTCGAGCTCGAGCTCTACCCGAACCTGCACGTCCTCCTGCTCGACCGGCTGCGTCTTCAGCGTCCGGTGCAGCCCGAGCGGCCGTGCCGAAAGCCGGACCGCCAGCCACGCGAGCAACACGGCGGCGAAGAGGCCGACGGCGACCGGATACAGCGCGCGCGAGCCGAATGCCCAAGCGGCGAGATAGACGCCGACGCCGAGCGCCAACGCACCCCGACCTCTCGCCGTCATCAAATCGGGACCGGGGTCTTCTCGACCGCCTCGCGGATCAGGTCCTGTGCCTCCAGCCCCGCCGTGCGAGCCTCGGGCGCGAGGATCAGACGATGCGAGAGCACGGGCTCCGCCACCGCCTTCACGTCGTCGGGAGTGACAAACGCGCGTCCCGCGGCGAGCGCGCGCGCCTTCGCCACCCGGAGCAGCGCGATCCCGGCCCGCGGGCTCGCGCCGAGGTAGAGCCGGGCGTCCCCGCGCGTGTGTCGCAGGAGCGCGACGACGTAGCGGTTCAGCGACTCCTCCACGTACAGCGCCCTCGCCTCGTCCGTCACCGTGAGGATTTCCTCCGAGGTACAGACGGGCTCGAGCGCCTCGAGCGGAGGCTCCGACGTCTGCTCCGAGAGCATCCGGGCCTCCTCGGCGAGCGGGGGGTAGCCGAGCGAGATCCGCATCGTGAACCGGTCGAGCTGCGCCTCGGGCAGCGGGTACGTGCCCTCGTACTCGATCGGGTTCTGCGTCGCGAGCGCCATGAACGGGCGCGGCATCTCGTAGCTGACGCCGTCGACCGTGACCTGGGCCTCCTGCATGCACTCGAGGAGCGCCGACTGCGTCTTCGGCGACGCGCGGTTGATCTCGTCGACGAGCAGGAGGTTCGCGAAGACGGGGCCGGCGCGGAACTCGAAGGTGTTCGTCCGCTGGTCGAAGACGTTGACGCCGGTGATGTCCGACGGCAGCAGGTCGGGCGTGAACTGAAGGCGCGAGAAGCTGCAGTCGATCGAGCGGGCGAGCGCCTTGGCGAGCATCGTCTTCCCGACGCCCGGAAAGTCCTCGATGATCAGGTGGCCTTCGCTGACGAGGCAGAGGACGACGAGGCGGAGCGTCTGCTCCTCGGCGTGGACGACAGTGGCGACGTTCTCGACGACGCGCTCGATCGTGCGCGCGGCCGCGTCGGTCTCGGTGGGCCGGCGGGTCGGGCTAACGTCCACGGCCGTCCAGGAGGCGCTGTGCCGCATCGAGGATCGCGGCTGCGATCGCCGGCTTCGGCGCCTTGTCAAGCCTTCGTTCGCCTTCCCGCGAGATCAGCACGACCTCGTTGTCGTCGGCGTCGAAGCCGATGTCGGCACGGCCCACGTCGTTGTAGACGACGAGGTCGACGTTCTTGTCGGCAAGCATCCGGCGCTTGCGCTCGAGGCCGGCCTCGCCCGCCTCGGCGCCGAAGGCGACGATCACCTGGCCGTTGGTGCGCCGTTCGGCGAGCTCGGAGACGATGTCCGGGGTCGGCTCGAGGCGGACGTTCCACGCTTCGCCGTCCTTCGCCCGTTTGGCGCCGTGCGGTTCTGCGGGCCGGTAGTCGGCAACCGCGGCGGCCATCAGGACGAGGTCGGCGTCCGGTCGCGCCAGGGCCTCGGCGCGCATTTCCTCCGCCGTCGGCGTCTCGCGGACGTCCACGCGGGCCGGCGTCGGCACGGCGAGGTTCGCAGCGAGCAGCGTTACCTCCGCCCCGCGGCGCCTGGCCTCCTCCGCCAGAGCGACGCCCATCCGGCCGGACGAACGGTTGCCGAGGAAACGGACGGGATCGAGCGCCTCACGCGTTCCGCCCGCGGACACGAGCACCTTGCGGCCCACGAGTGCGGGCGGCGCGAGCAGCTGCTCGATCCGCGCGGCGATCGCGGCCGGCTCCGACATGCGTCCGACGCCTTCCTCGCCCTCCGCGAGCTCGCCTTCGTCGGGGCCGATCAGCTCGACGTCTCGTTCTACGAGGGCGCGGACGTTCGACTGCGTCGCCGCGTGCGCCCACATCCGGTGGTTCATGGCGGGCGCGAGCAGGATCGGCCCGCGGTGCGCGAGCGCGGCCGCGGTCAGGACGTTGTCGGCAAGCCCCTGCGCGAGCTTCGCGAGCGTGTTCGCGGTGCAGGGGGCGACGACGAGCAGGTCGGCCGTCGCGAGATGCGCGTACGGGTCGTCGCTCTCCGGCTTCCGCGCCAGGGCGAAGAAGGTCTTGCGCGTGACGAACTCCTCCGCGCCCCGAGTGACGAGTGGCACGACGTCGTGGCCCGCCTTGACGAGCAATCGGACGAGCTCGCACGCCTTGTACGCCGCGATCCCGCCGGTGACGCCGAGGAGAATCTTCGCCACGCAGGGATTCTGCCCAAAGGGCGTCAGCCGACCGCCCGGCTTGCCGGGCTGCTCAACGGCGTCCGGCGGAAGCCGGGCACCCCTGGCACCACCGATGCACGCCCGGGGAGCGAGGCTGCCGCCGGCTGCGCCCGAAATGCGAAGTCGTTAGCGCTTCGCGTACGAGTACTTGAGCTTGCCCTCGGAGATCTCCTCGAGAGCCATCGTCAAGTAGTTCTTCGAGCGCGACTCGACCAGGGGCGGCGGGAAGTCGTCGAACGTCCCCTCGCCGAGCTGGTGGTGGTAGTTGTTGATCTGCCGAGCCCGCTTGGCCGCGACGATCACCAAGGCGTACCGTGAGTCGACGTTGCTCATGAGCTCGTCAATGCGTGGATGAATCATGGACGGCCCATGGTAGCGGCAGCCGCCAGCTCTCGTTCGACGATGCGCGCGAGCTCCTCGGCGGCGCGCTCGCGGTGGTCGTTGACGACGACGTGATCGAAAAGCCCCTGCTCCTCGAGCTGGTGGCGCGCGAGCGTGACGCGGTCGCCGATCACGCCGGAGCTCTCGGTCGCGCGCTCGCGCAGACGGCGCTCCAGCTCCTCGATCGGCGCGGTGACGAAGATCGTCACCGCTCCCGGCACCTCGTCGGAGACCGCCGACGCGCCCTCGGTCTCGAGCTCGAGCAGTGCGGCGCAGCCGGCGGCACGGATGCGGTCGACCTCGGACCGCAGCGTGCCGTAGCAGTTGCCGACGTAGCTGACCCACTCCAGGAATTCGCCGGCCTCGACCCGGCGAGAGAAATCCTCGGTCGAGAGGAACCAGTAGTCGACGCCGTTCTCCTCCCCCGCGCGCCGTTCGCGCGTCGTTGCGGAGACGGCCTCGCGCAGGATCGGGAACCGCGGCAGGATCATCGAGATCAGCGTTCCCTTGCCTGCTCCCGACGGGCCGGTGACGACGAACACCGGCCGATGCGACACTCGCGGGCTAGTGACGGTCGAAGAGGCCAACCAGTTCCGCGCGCTGCCGATCCGACAGGCCCCCGACGGTCTTCGACTGGCTGATGCGGCACTGGTTGAGGAAGCGCGCGGCCTTTACACGCCCGAACTTCGGCACCGCCATCAGGATGTCGAACACCTTCGCGGTCTCGACGTAGTCGGGCGGATCGCCGAGGATCGTCTGCACCCTCACCTGTCCGTCCTTCAGGTCTTTCTTGAGTTTCGCGCGCCTGACCCTGATGTCGTTGGCGCGTTTCAGCGCCTCCATTCGTTGGTCGCGCGACCTGGCGGGGGCTTGGGCCTTGGTCTCGGCTTGGGTCATGAGCGCGGGAGTCTAACAGCGTGTCGCGCGCGCGCAATGGGCGCCGAAAAGTCGTTTACGGAGTGGACAACGACGCGTGAACACGCACCGGAGACTGCTCTGCGAGGGCACACCCGACGGCGTTGTCAACGTCGGCGACCCCGTGTGCAGCAAGCTCCGCCTGGAGCTCCGAGCGGACTCGTACAGGCGCTTCGGGGTCTGTGAAGAGCACCGTTCCGAGCGCCAGATCGCGCGCGCCGCATGCGATGAACTCGAGCGCGTCGCGCCCATTCATGATCCCGCCCATGCCGATGATCGGGAGCTTCGTGGCGCGGAAACACGCGTAGACGGCGGCGAGCGCGATCGGCTTGAGCGCGGGGCCGGAGAGGCCCCCGACCGCCGGTCCGAGCACGGGCGCGAGCGTGCGCTCGTCGACGGCGAGGCCGCGAATCGTGTTCACGAGCGAGAGGCCGTCCGCACCCGCCGCCTCGACAGCGCGCGCGGTCTCGGACACGTCCCAGGCCGCAGGCGAGAGCTTCGCGTAGAGCGGCTTGCGCGTCGCCACGCGACAGGCGGCCACGATCTCGGCCGCCGACTCCGGCGCCTCGTCGACGTTCGGGCAAGAGAGGTTGAGCTCGAGTGCCTCGACTTCGTCTCGTTCGTCGAGCGCCGCAGACGTGTCCGCGTACTCGTGCGCGGCGAAGCCGCCGACGGAGACCCAGAGCGGCACGCCGATGCGTGCCAGACGCGACAGCGTCTGGGCGAGGAACGCCTCCCGGCCGGGATTTGCGAGCCCGATCGAGTTGAGCATCCCGACGTCCGTCTCCGCGATCCGGACGGGCGCGTTGCCGCCGCGGGGCAGGGGCGTCACCGTCTTCGTGACGAAGGCATCGAGCGCGCTCGCCGTCTCCGGCGCGGTGAGCGCGTCCAGGCAGCCGCTCGCGTTGAGCAGGCGCATCCGGTCGAACCTAGCAGCGGCCCCGGACCGTCACGACCGCACGAGCAGCCAGATGTCGCCGCCGTTGTCGTCCCGCTCGACGTGCATGTGCCAGCAGCCGGGCGCGGTGAAGACGAAGATGCTGCCCCACTCGTCGCCGGGGCGGTTCCAGTTCGAGCCGCCGGGGTGGAACTGCAGGTCGACGGGTGCGTGCCGGCTGCCGTCCGGCGCGATCGCCGTGAACGAGGCGTCGCCGGAGCCCTGCAGCCGCCACGTGATCTTGAACGGCTTCCCGACGACGCGGACGACGTTCGCCGGGATCGCCACGCCGCGATCGGCGAGATTGAGCCAGAAGCCGACCGCCCAGAGGTCGCCGATCGTGGCGCGGCCGCGGACCTCGCCCGTGATCAGGTTCGAGGGCGACGGCGGGCTGCAGCCCGGCGCGCCGAGCGGGACGAAGGTTCGCGCCGGGGGCGGCGACGAGAGCGGCGCGCGGATGAACACCTGCTTCGTCGCGCCGCCCGCCTGGATCGTCCAGCGGCCGCCCGCGAGGAAGGCGTAGCTGACGCGCCAGCGACCGGCCGCGGCGCGACGCAGGCGAAGCCTGACGCGGATCCCGTTCGGCGCGCGCAGCGTCGCGTAGACCGGCGGCTTGAGGGCCGCTCGGAGCTCGATCGTCGCTTTCGCGCCGACGGCCGGCGAGACCGGCGTTACGACGAGCCGCGGCGCGGCACCAGTTGCTCCGCCGGCCGTGACCGCTGCGATCGCGAGGACAAGACAGGCCCCTCGACGCAAAGTCGTTTCAGCATCCCATCGAGCTCGACGGCACATCCATAGCAAGCACCGTAGCCGCACGCCATCGGCGCCTCCCACGCGAGTTGCGCCTCGGGCGCGAGCGCACGCACCGCCTGCAGCATCCGCTCGGGCCCGCAGGCGAGGACGTCATGGCCCTGCGGCATCGCCTCGGTGACGTAGGTCGGCTCGAGCACGACCTCCGCGTTCGGCACGAGGGCGGCGGCCTCGGCGTGCCACGCGCTTCGGAAGCCGAGCACGGCGGGAGGGCCGTCGAGCCGCTCGGAGAGATACGGGAAGGGCGCGACGCCGACGCCGCCGCCGACGAGCAGCGGACGCTCGACGTCCAGCCGGAAGCCGTTGCCGAGCGGGCCGAGCACGTGAAGGTCCTCGCCCCGCTCGAGGGCGCAGAGCGCCCGGGTGCCGGGGCCGATCGGGTCGATCAGGAACCCGAGCTCGGCGGGCGGCGCGATGCACAGCGACATCGGGCGCGGCAGCAGCCGCCCGGGCGCCTCGAGCATGAAGAACTGGCCGGGGATGCCGGGGTCGAGCGGCCCACGCTCCACCCGCAGGAGGGTGTACGGCCCGACTGATTCGGTTCCGACGACGTTAAGCGCTGCGCGCTTCACGGGCGATGCGCTCCTGCAGGCTGAGCGCGATCTCGGTGCGGGCGCTCGCGATCGCGTGCACGGCGGCAGCGGCGCCGGAGATGGTCGTGATGCACGGGACTCGGTTCACGAGCGCGGCTTCGCGGATCGCGTAGCCGTCCGACCGGGCACCGCGGCCCTGCGGCGTGTTGATGACGAGGTCGCAACGGCCGCGCCGCACCAGATCGACGACGGTCGAGCCGAGGCCGGCCTCCGTCACCTTGCGGATCCGCTCGATCTGGAGGCCCGCGGCCTCGAGCGTCGCGGCGGTGCCGTTCGTGGCGACGAGGTGGAAGCCGAGGCCCGCGAGCGCGGCCGCGACCGGGACGAGCGCCGACTTGTCAGCGTCCCGAACCGAGAGGAAGACCGTGCCGGTCGTCGGCAGCGGCCGCCCCGCCGCCCGCTCGGCCTTTGCAAAGGCGGTCGGGAGATCGCCGGCGCTCGCCATCACCTCTCCGGTCGCCCGCATCTCCGGCCCGAGCACGGGGTCGCTGCCCGGGAAGCGGTGGAACGGCAGGACTGCGGCCTTGACGCTCACTTCGCGCGGCGCCCGCTCCGGCGGCAGCGCGAGGTCTCCCAGCGATGCGCCGGCGGCGAGCCTGCAGGCGGCACGCACGAGGTTGAGGCCCGTCGCCTTCGACGCGAACGGCACGGTCCGCGACGCCCGCGGGTTGGCCTCCAAGACGAAGACGTCGCCGTCGGCGATCGCGAGCTGCACGTTCAGCAACCCGATCACGCCGAGGCCCCGCGCGATCGCGCGAACGACGTCCGCGGCCTCCTTCTCCTGCGCTGCGGTGAGCGACGGCGCCGGAAGCACGCACGCCGAGTCGCCGGAGTGGACGCCCGCCTCCTCCACGTGCTGCATCACCGCACCGATGTATGTGTCCGTTCCGTCCGAGAGCGCGTCGACGTCGATCTCGATCGCGTTTTCGAGGAACCGGTCGATCAGGACACGTCCCTGCGCCGCCCGCACGGCCGCCCTCACCGCGTCGGCGTCGTAACAGACGCGCATGGCGCGCCCACCGAGCACGTACGAAGGCCGTACCAGGACCGGATAGCCGATCCGCTCCGCCGCGGCCATCGCCTCGCGCGGCGACTCCGCCATCCCCCACTCCGGGCAGCGGATGCCGAGCGAATCGAGCAGCGCCCCGAACCGCTCCCGATCCTCCGCGAGGTCGATCGCCTCGAAGGGGGTCCCGAGGATCCGGAAGCCGGCGCGCTCGATCGCGCGCGCGAGCTTGAGCGGAGTCTGGCCGCCGAACTGGATCACCACGCCGTGCGGCTGCTCGCGCTCGAGCACCGAGAGCACGTCCTCCACTGTCAGCGGCTCGAAATAGAGCCGGTCGGACGTGTCGTAATCGGTCGAAACGGTCTCGGGGTTGCAGTTGACCATCACCGCCTCGAAGCCCTGCTCGCGGAAGCTGCCTGCGGCGTGGACGCAGCAGTAGTCGAACTCGATTCCCTGGCCGATCCGGTTCGGGCCCGAGCCGAGAATGGCCACGACCGGCTGACGCCGCTCGTGGCTCGTGGAGACCTCGTCCAGCTCGCCCCAGGTCGAGTAGTAGTAGTTCGAGCTCGCCTCGACCTCGCCGGCCACCGAGTCGACACGGCGGTAGGCGGGACGGATCCCGGCCCCGAGACGCTGCTCACGCACGGCCTCCTCGGGCGTGTCCCAGGCGGCCGCGATCTCGGCGTCCGAGAACCCGACCCGCTTGAGCGTCAGGAGGTCGCGGTCGTCGGCAAGGAGGCGCTGCAGCCGCTCGAACTCGGCGAGGAACCACGGGTGCACGCCCTCGGGCACGTCGTCGAGGTTCTCCCAGGGCGTGGCAGTGGTGAGATCGAGCTCTCTGGAGCGCATCGCCTTCAGGAACGCCTCGCTGAATGTCCGGCCGATGCCCATCGTCTCGCCGACCGACTTCATCTGCGTGCCGAGGGCCTGGTCGGCGCCGGGGAACTTCTCGAACGCGAAGCGCGGGAACTTGACGACGACGTAGTCGAGCGTCGGCTCGAAGCTGGCCGGCGTCGTCTTCGTGAGGTCGTTCGGAATCTCGGCCAGCGTGTAGCCGACGGCGAGCTTCGCAGCGACCTTCGCGATCGGGTAGCCAGTCGCCTTGGACGCGAGGGCGGACGAGCGCGAGACGCGCGGGTTCATCTCGATCACGCGCAAATCACCGGTGTCGCGATGGCGCGCGAACTGGATGTTCGAGCCGCCCGTCTCGACGCCGACGGCGCGGATCACTGCAGCGGCGGCGTCGCGAAGCTCCTGGTAGGCCTCGTCGCTGAGCGTCATCTGCGGCGCCACCGTCACCGAGTCGCCCGTGTGGACGCCCATCGGATCGAGGTTCTCGATCGAGCAGACGATCACGACGTTGTCGAGCTTGTCGCGGACGACCTCGAGCTCGAACTCGTCCCAGCCACGTACGGATTCCTCGACGAGCACCTGCGAGATCGGCGACTCCGCCAGACCGCGCGCGACCTGCTTCTCCAGCTCGGCTCTCGTGGAGACGAAACCGCCGCCGTGGCCGCCGAGCGTGAAGGCGGGGCGGACGACGGCGGGCAGCGCGACGCCGTGCAGATCGTCCAGCGTCCGCACGATTTTCGAGGTCGGCGCCCGGATGCCGACTGACTGCGCCGCCTCGCGGAACCGCTCGCGGTCCTCGGCGCGCCGGATCGCTTCGAGCCCGGCGCCGATCAGCTCGACGCCGAACGCGTCGAGCGCCCCCGCCTCGGCGAGCTCGAGCGAGAGATTGAGCGCCGTCTGCCCGCCCATCGTCGGCAGGAGCGCATCCGGCCTCTCGCGCTCGAGGACGGACGCGACGCCGGCGAGGTCGAGCGGCTCGACGTACGTGCGGTCGGCGAATCCCGGGTCGGTCATGATCGTCGCCGGGTTCGAGTTGATGACGATCGTCCGGAACCCGTCTTCGCGGAGCACCTTCAGCGCCTGCGAGCCCGCGTAGTCGAACTCGCACGCCTGGCCGATCACGATCGGCCCGGAGCCGATCAGGCAGACGCTCTCGATGTCGCTACGCCGCGGCACGCAACCCCTCGACGAAGTCGCGCAGGAGCGGCCAGGCGTCGTGCGGGCCCGGCCCGGCCTCGGGGTGAAACTGCGCCGAGCGCGCGCGCAGGTCGCTGAAGTCGAGTCCCTCGACCGTCCCGTCGTAGAGCGAGACGTGCGTCGCCTCGCGCGCCTCGGTCGCCTCCACGGCGAACCCGTGGTTCTGGCTCGTGACGAGGACGCGGCCGCTCTCGCGCTCGAGCACCGGGTGGTTCGCGCCGCGATGGCCGAAGGGGAGCTTGTACGTCTTCAGGTCGGTCGCGAGCGCCAGCAGCTGGTGGCCGAGGCAGATTCCGAGGACGGGCACGCGCCCGAGGAGATCGCGGAGCGCCGCGACCTCCGCGACGAGCGGCGCCGGGTCGCCGGGGCCGTTCGAGAGGACGACGCCGTCGTGTTGCGCGAGCGAGTCCGCATCCACGTCGTGTGGGTACACGGTCACGCGCGCCCCCGCGTCCGCGAGGCGGCGCAGGATCGACTGCTTGACACCGTAGTCGACGACCGCCACGTCGACCGCGCCGGAGTCGCTGGCGAGATACGGCTCTTTCGTCGAGACGTCTGCGACGAGCGCCCGGCCCTCCATCGACGGCTGCGCACGCACGACCTCCAAGGCCTCCTCGACCGACGACTCGCCCGCAACGGCGACGGCGCGCATCGCGCCGCCCGCTCGCAGCTTCAGCACGAGCGCGCGCGTGTCGATGCCGCTGAGCGCGACGATCCCGCGCTCGTGCAGCCAGTCGGTCCAGGCGGGGCCGCGCGCCTCGCGCATCAGGACCGCCTTCGCGTGCGGCCGGCGGGACTCCGAACGGGCAGTCTCGACGCCGTAGTTGCCGACCATCGGCGCCGTGAAGCAGAGAAGCTGCTCGGCGTACGACGGGTCGGTGACGAGCTCCTGGTAGCCGGTCATCGCGGTCGTGAACACGGCCTCGCCGAAGGCCGAGCCATCCGCGGCCACCGACTCGCCGCGGAACACGCTGCCGTCCTCCAGCGCGATGAATCCGCTCACGACTCGTACACCACGCGCCCGGTCGCCACGGTCAGCCGCACGCGGCCCTTGAGCGTCTTCCCGAGCAGCCACGAGTTGGCGCTACGGGAGCGGAAGCCCTTCTCCGTGACCTGCCAACTCGCGTTCGGGTCGAGCAGGACGAGGTTCGCGGGCGCGCCGACCGCAATCCGCGGCCGCTCGAGCCCGTATGCACGTGCCGGCCCGGTCGACATGCGCTCGAGCAGCGTCTCGAGCGGCAGCAGCCCGGGCTCGACGAGATGCGTGTGGAGCGCCGCGAACGCCGTCTCGAGGCCGGTGACGCCGAACGGCGCCTCCTCGAAGGGAACCTCCTTCTCGTGCCGCGCGTGCGGGGCGTGATCCGTGGCGATGCAGGAGATCGTGCCGCTTCGCACGCCTTCGAGGAGCGCCTGCCGGTCGTGCTCGGTGCCGAGCGGCGGATTCATCTTCACGTTCGGGTCGAGGCTGCGAACGGCGTCGTCGGTGAGGACGAGGTGGTGCGGCGTCGCCTCGGCGGTCGCACGGACGCCCGCGGCCTGTGCGCGAGCAAGTGCCTCCACCGACTCCCGCGCGGAGAGGTGCATCAGGTGCAGCGGCTGCTCCTCGTATGCCGCGAGCGCGAGGTCACGCTCGACCATGAGGCTCTCCGCGATCGAGGGCCAGCCGCCGATCCCGAGCTCGGCCGAGACGACGCCCTCGTGCATGTGCCCGCCGCGGGAGAGGGTCGGATCCTCACAGTGCACCGCGATCGGCCGATCGGTGATCGACGCGTACTGGAGCGCGCGCCACATCAGCGCGGGCGCGACGACGGGGCGGCCGTCGTCCGTGAAGCCGAGAGCACCGTGGTCGGCGAGCTCGCCCATCTCCGTCAGCTCCGCGCCCTCCTGGCGTTTCGAGATCGACGCGAGGAAGCCGACCGGCACCTCTGCCTCGGCCTTCGCCTGCTCGAGCAGCGACCCGAGCACGGCGGCGGAGTCGACGACGGGCTCGGTGTTCGGCATCGCCACGATCGCGCAATAGCCGCCCGCGGCCGCGGCCGCCGTGCCGGTCGCGATCGTCTCCTCGTCCTCGCGGCCCGGCGTTCGGAGGTGGACGTGCGGGTCGGCGAAGGCCGGAGCGAGCGTGAGGCCGGCGCCGTCGACGACGCGGTGGCCGTTCCGCGCGAGGGACGTGCCGATCGCGGCGATCACACCGTCGTCGACGCGAACGTCCACCTGCGCGTCCACGCCCTCGACCGGATCGAGGACGCGCGCGCCGGTGACGACGAGCGAGTCGGGGCGGCCCGGCTTCGAGGCGAGGATCACGCAACCTCCAACGGCACGGCCGTCTCGACGGCGACGGGGCCGCGGGTGAGCAGGTCGTAGAGGACCGCCATCCGCACGACGAGCCCCGAGCGCACCTGCGTCTCGATCAGCGCCTCCTGCGCGTCGGCGACGCGCGGGTCGATCTCGACGCCGCGGTTCATCGGCCCGGGGTGCATCACCTTCTGGCCCGGCCGGAGCCGCTCGGGCGTGACGCACCAGCGCGCGGCGTACTCCCGCAGGCTCGGCACGTAGTTCGCGCCGGCCTCCATCCGCTCACGCTGCATCCGCAGGACGTACACGACGTCCGCGGCCCCGATCGCATCGATGTCCGTCGTCCGCTCGCAGCCCATCGCCTCGATCCCACGCGGGATCAGCGCCGGCGGCCCGACGAGCGTCACGCGCGCCCCCATCAGCGTCAGCGCCTGGATGTCGGAGCGCGCCACGCGCGAGTGGAGCACGTCGCCGACGATCGCCACGTGGAGGCCGTCGATTCGGCCGAGCGCCTCCTGGATCGTGTAGAGGTCGAGCAGCGCTTGCGTCGGGTGCTGGTGCTTGCCGTCGCCGGCGTTCACGATGTGCGCGCCGGTCAGGCGCGCGACGAGCTGCGGCGCCCCGATGTGCGGGTGCCGGATCACGATCACGTCCGGGTCGTAAGCCCCGAGCGTCAGGGCCGTGTCCTTCAGCGACTCGCCCTTCTCGGCCGACGAGCCGGAGGACTTGATCGACATCGTGTCCGCCGAGAGCCGCTTCGCGGCCAGCTCGAAGCTCGAAGAGGTGCGCGTCGAGTTCTCGTAGAAGAGGTTGACTACCGTGCGGCCGCGCAAGGTCGGGAGCTTCTTCACCTCGCGCTCCAGCGAGCGCTCGAACGACCGCGCCGTCCCGAGCAGCCGCTCGACGTCGTGCCGCGTCAGGTCTGCGACCGAGATCAGGTGCCGCCGGGGCGGTTCCTTCGGGGGGAGCAGGTCCTCCCGCATCACGCGGATATCGGCCATCAGTCGTGTTCCTCCTCGGCGCTTTGGATCAGCAGGACGCGGTCGACCTCGTCCACCTCGACGAGCTGCACCTGGATCCGCTCGTCGCGCGAGGTCGGAAGGTTCTTGCCGACGTAGTCGGGGCGGATCGGCAGCTCGCGATGGCCGCGGTCGGCGAGGACGGCGAGTTGCACCCGCGCGGGACGGCCGTAGTCGAAGAGCGCCTCGATCGCTGCGCGGATCGTCCGCCCGGTGTAAAGGACGTCGTCGACGAGGATGCAGGTCATCCCTTCGAGGGCGAAGTCGAGCGCCGTCGAGCGGACGACCGGCTGGGCGTGTAGCGGGGCCTCACCGCCGCGCACCTGGACGTCGTCGCGGTAGAAGGTGATGTCGAGCTGGCCGAGCGCGAGCTCGATCCCGGCGCGCTCGGCGACCAGGCGGCGCAGCCGGTGGGCGAGTGGGACGCCCCTGCGGTGGATGCCGACGAGCGCGACCTCGTCGAGGTCGGGGTTCCGCTCGATGATCTCGTGCGCGATCCGCGTCAGCGTCCGCTCGAGGCCGTCGGCGTCGAGGACGACCTTGCCGGCTGCAACGCTCGCCTGGCTCAACTCGCGGGCAGCATCGTGCTCGCGGAGACAGCAGTCGTCATTCGCAACTCCTTTCCGGCCTCGCTGGACCGGGCTTAAAGGCGTCTACGTGCAGCGGGAAGACTAGCCGCTGCTCCGGACGGAGGCCGTGGAACCCCGTTCAGCCGTCCTACGGTTGGTACTGCTGGTCGAGCGAGCGAACGGTGTCGATGCGGACGCCGATCCAATAGCCGAGGTGGTTGCCGCGGTCGTAGAGCGCGCGATTCCTCGGGTTCCTGCCCTTCACGATCTGCGCCAGCTCGGAAACGCGCACGCTGGTCGAGCAGGCGCCGTTGACGAGAACGGTCGCGCTCGCGCCCGCGGGCACGAGGTACGTGAAGGCGCGGCGGCGCTCGTCGACGACGTAGTAGTCGTTCGGCACCGCCTCGCCGGGCCGAATCGCGCCGTCCGCCACGGCTGCACGCTGCGCCGTCACGCCCGTCAGCCACAGCGCCGGGTCGAACCGGAGCTCGTAGCGGGATCCCTTGCGCGTCAGCGACCTGATGTGTCCCCACTGAACGGTCTGGCCTGCCCTGGCGGCGGGGGGCAGGCGCTTCGAGACGCAGGCCTTCGCTGCGGCAACGGCCGTCGACGGCGCGGCGTGCGTCCACGCGAACACGGCTGCGGCACCGGCCGCGACGCCGGCGGCGAACAGGGCCGGGCGCATCACGCACGCACGTTCGCAGGTCCGCCGGCCGGGTGCAATGCGCGGAAGAGCGCGGCCCACTGGTAGACGTCGAGCTCCCGCGCCGTCGCCGCACGCGGGATCCCGAGCGCGCGGCACGCAGCCTTCGCTGCGCGCCCGCGAGGCAGGTCGTGCTCGAAGCCGCGGCGGACGAATGCCGCGAAGCGCCGAGCCTCGTCGACGCGAACCAGCGGCGCGGGCCGCCGCTCGATCCGCAGGAGCGCCGCGTCGACGGAGGGTGGCGGCTCGAAGCACGCGCGTGGCAGCCGCCGGACGAGGACCAGCTCGTACCACGCGCTCCAGCAGACGCCGAGCAGCGTGCTCGGCCAGCAGGCGGCGCGCTTCCGCGCGAGATCCCACTCGACGATCACGTCCGCGCGCACGAGCGGCACGCGCGGGTCGTCCAGCAGCCGGCGCAATATCGCCGTCGTCCGGCCGAACGGCAGGTTCGCGACGACGCGAAAAGGGTCGCGCGGGAGCGGCACGCGAAGGGCGTCGGCCTCGACGACCGTGACGTTCGGACGCGACGCAGACAGCCGCCGCAGCGACGCAGCGTCGACAGGATCCAGCTCGATCGCATGGACGCGCGCGCCGCTGCGCGCCAGCTCCGTCGTCAGGCGCCCGGAGCCGGCGCCAAGGTCGAGCACGAGCTCGTGCGGCTGCACGAGTGCGTCCGCAACGACCGCGGCGGCGAGGCTCGTCCGAAGGAAGTGCCGGTCAGGTGCGCGGCGCCGGGCGTGCCGCGCGGAGCACGCGCCTCGCCCTGTCACGGAAGATCACCGTGAAGATGCCCATGCCGAAGACGAGTCTACTCACCGCGGGCCGCGGCTGACGACGAGCGCGACGGCCGCGCCGTTCGGCCTTCTCGTGCCCGCCTTCGGCTTCGACGAGATCACGCGGCCGCTCCTCACCTTCCGCGACTTCACCCGCGTCACCTTGCCGGTCTTGCAGTTCGCCTTCCGCAGAGCCGTCCTCGCGACAGCGACGGTCTTGCCGGCGAGCTTCGGCACCAGACAGCGACGCACGGGTGTCGTCACGGGCGGTAGTTCCGCCGCGGGCGAGGTCGTGATCTCCCGCAGGTTCGAGCCGTCCGTGTTGACGAGGTAGAGAGAGCCCGTGCGTGCGAAGACGATCGTCGAGCCGTCCGGCGAGATGTCCGGAAACTCGCCGTCCTTGACGACGATGCGATTGCCGCTGCCGTCGGCATTCATGATCGCGATGTCGCCGATGCTCGAGCCCTGCGTCCCGTACTGGACGTAGACGATCTGCCCCGCGTCCTGCGACCAGCGCGGGTTGGCGCCTGCCGGGAAGAACGGCGTCACCTGGCGGAGGTTGGCGCCGTTCGCGTCCATCGTCCAGATGGTGGAGAGCGTCCCGCGGATCGTGTCATACGTGATTCGCGCGCCGTTCGGGGACCAGTCGGGGTGGCCGTCGAAGCAGCCGCCGATCTCGGCCTCCGCGCAGGGCTGGAACTCCTCCCTGCCGGTCCCGTCGGCGTTGACGAGGTAGAGCCGCGTGTCGCTGAACTCCGGCGAGCGGGCGACGAACATCAGCCTGTTCCCCGGCCCCCACGTCGGCGCCCACCCCGGCGTGACCCTCGTCGGCTGCCCGCCCGCGGCCGCGACCGTGAACACCATCGTGGCCTGGTCGGAGGCGGAGAAGGCGTCATAGGCAAGCCTGGCCCCGTCGGGCGACCACGAGACCGATTGCGGCGCGTCCCTGCCGATGTCGACGACCTGCCGGCGCCCGCTTCCGTTCGCGGCAACGACGTAGATTCGCCACGACCGCGACGTCGGCGGGCCGGCCAGGTCGGCGAACGCGATCAGGCTGCCGTTGGGCGACCAGGCCGGCTTGACGCCTGCGACCGTGATCGCGGTCGCGGTGTCGGCGCGTGTCGCCGCCGCCGCGGGCAGCGTGAAGACGACCGCCAGCGCGGTCGCCGCGACGAGTAGACCTCCGAACCGACCCCTCATGCTCGGCGGCTACTCGGCGAGGATGTCGTCCGGCTCGGTCAGCGCCTCGATTGCGTCCTTGGCGTCGTCGAGCGACGACTCCGGAACCATCACGGTCAGGGGCTCGTCGAGGGCGCTCTCGAGTTGCGAGTCGATTCCCGCCGAGGCAAGGATCTCCTGGAGCTCCTCGGCTTCCGTGATGTCGCCGGCGATTGCGAGCTGCACCATGCGCGTCATTGCGTCGCGGACTGTACCGCGTCTGCGCGCGGATCCGACTCGAGAGCACCCGCCTTCAGCAGGTGCGGCGTACCGCGCTCCGGGAGCGGGATCTCGATCAGGTCGAAGTCGCGCGGTACGACCGTCTCGGGGAACACTTCTTGCGCTTCCTTCGCGGCCTCGGGGCCGAAGTACCGCGACGAGAGGTGGGTCAGCGCGAGCATCCGGACGCCCGCCGCCGCGGCCACCTGAGCCGCCTCACGCGCGGTCGAGTGTTGTGTCTCCCGCGCGCGTTCCTTCTCGTCGTCGCAGAAGGTCGCCTCGTGGACGAGGAGGTCGGCGCCCTCGGCGATGTCCAGGAAGCCGAGGGCGGGCGCGGTGTCGCCGGTGATGCAGATCGTCCGTCCGGCGCGAGCCGCGCCCAGCACCTGCTCGGGGCGGACGACGGTCCCGTCCGCGAGCGCGATCGTCTCCCCTGCCTGGAGTCGCCCGCGTTCGGGGCCGACGCCGACGCCGAGCGAGTCGGCGCGGCCGACGTCGAAGCGGCCGGGCCGCGTCTCCTCGACGAGCGCGTAGCCGAGCGCCGGTACGCCGTGCGCAACGGCGAACGTGACGACCCGGTACCCGCCGCGGTCAAGGATGTCGCCGGGCTGGAGCTCGACGAGCTCGTACGGGTAGGTGAGCTTGCCGAAGATCCGGCGGAGCGCGGCGAAGAGATCGCGCAGGCCGCGCGGGCCGTGGATCGTGATCGGCACCTCGCGGCCCCGGAGCGAGAACGTCTTCAGCATTCCCGGCAGGCCGAGGTAGTGGTCGGCGTGGAAATGGGTGAGGAAGACGTCCGGCAGATCGGGCAGGCCGATCGCGGACCGCATCAGCTGCCGCTGTGTCCCCTCGGCGCAGTCGATCAGGAGCCGGTCGCCGCCGCGGCGGATCAGCAGCGCGCTCGGCGCACGCCGCGGCGTCGGCGCTGAGCCCGCCGTCCCGAGGAACACGAGATCGAGGTCCATCTCGTGAGTCTAGGGTCGCCACGGCGCCGGAGCGGCTGCCGCGGGTGCACGCCTTTGGCACGAACTTGGCGCGAACGCGTCACAGATTCCGCATTAGGATCGGCCGTGGGTGGTGGGATGGGGTGCCCCGGCGGCAGCCTCGCATTCGAGGCACACCGGGCGCCCCGCACGAGCCGCGGGCGGCGCGCGCGCGATGGGATTCCGCGAGTGAGACGAGGTCAGAGCCCGCGGCGGCGCAGGTAG
>Ga0126307_10000429_pt1 | contig 27089 bp, 37 predicted proteins | sample Plot28_FD_89955 | JGI IMG/M metagenome (GOLD analysis project Ga0126307, IMG submission 89955) | Serpentine soil microbial communities from UC McLaughlin Reserve, CA, USA - Plot28 | ecosystem: Environmental > Terrestrial > Soil > Grasslands | place: USA: UC McLaughlin Reserve, Lake County... | reverse complement strand
TCGCCGCTCTCGGGCCAGTCGGACAACAGGGTGATCGCGATCGCCACCACCCCGATGGCGATCAGCGCCACCGCCGCGGGGCGGCTGCCGCCCAGGCCTGCGCCCAGCGCCATGGCCAGGCAGAGCAGGCCCAGCAGGGCGAAGGCGGGGCCGTGGCGCTCAAGTCCGGTAAGCGAGCAGCGGTCGGACAGCGCCGGGTTGGCATCGTTGATCACTTCGCAGGAGCCGTTGGCCACGTCGATCGAGGCGATGGTCATGAACAGGGTGGCCACGAGCATCACCGCGGCCACCACCCCGAGCGCGGAAATCGCCACCGAGAGGGGGTCCAGATTCCGCACCAGACTGCTACCCTCGACAGTCGGTTCGGAGCGCTCAGGAACGTTGATGGAGACCCTCACCGCTTAGAAGGAATCCCCGGCGACAGCCAAGCGCTTCCACGGGCCCGCCAAGGGCCTTTTTTCTGCTCAAAGACGTAACGGACGAGAACACAGATGGCACGCGAGATACCCCTTCAGAAGACCCGCAACATCGGGATCATGGCGCACATCGACGCCGGCAAGACGACGACGACCGAACGCATCCTTTTCTACACCGGTCGTACCCACAAGATGGGTGAGGTCCACGAGGGCGCCGCCGTCATGGACTGGATGGAGCAGGAGCAGGAGCGCGGGATCACCATCACGTCCGCGGCGACCACCGCCTACTGGCGCGATCACCGGGTCAACATCATCGACACGCCGGGCCATGTTGACTTCACCGTCGAGGTGGAGCGCTCGCTGCGCGTGCTCGACGGCGCGGTAGCCGTGTTCGATTCCGTCGCCGGCGTCGAGCCGCAGTCCGAGACCGTCTGGCGCCAGGCCGACAAGTACCGCGTCCCGCGCATCGCCTTCATCAACAAGATGGACCGCGTCGGCGCCGACTTCGACGCCTCCGTGCAGTCGATGATCGACCGCCTGGGCGCCCGGCCAATCGACATCCAGCTGCCGATCGGCGCCGAGGGTGGCTTCCGCGGCGTGATCGACCTCGTCACCAACAAGGCGATCGTCTACCACGACGACCTGGGCCAGGAGTGGGGCGAGGAGGAGATCCCCGCCGAGATGGCCGACCAGGCCCACGAGGCACGGACCAAGCTGATCGAGGCGGTCGCCGACTACGACGAGCAGCTCATGGAGGACTACCTCGAGGACAAGCCGATCGAGCCCGACCGGCTGCGCGCCGACATCCGCAAGGCGACCCTCGACATCGAGATCACCCCGATCCTCTGCGGCTCGGCCTTCAAGAACAAGGGCGTGCAGCCGCTGCTCGACGCGGTCATCGACTACCTGCCGAGCCCGCTGGACGTCCCCCCCGTCGAGGGCCTCGAGGGCTCCCAGATCCAGGACGGCGAGGGTACGCCGACCACTCGCGAGGCCGACGACGACGGCTCCTTCAGCGCCCTGGCCTTCAAGGTCATGTCCGACCCCTTCGTCGGCAAGCTGACCTACTTCCGCGTCTACTCCGGCAAGCTGTCGGCCGGCGGCCGCGTGCTGAACACCATCACCGGCCGCACCGAGCGCGTGGGCCGCATCCTGATGATGCACGCCAACTCCCGGGAGGAGCAGGAGGAGATCTACGCGGGCGACATCGCCGCCGGCGTCGGCCTCAAGCAGACCTCCACGGGTGACACCCTGAGCGCGCCCGACTCGCCGGTGGTGCTGGAGACCATCAACTTCCCGGACCCCGTGGTGCACGTCTCCATCGAGCCCAAGACCAAGGCCGACCAGGAGAAGCTGGGCGTCGCCCTCGCACGGCTTGCGGAAGAGGACCCCACCTTCCAGGTGCGCTCCGACGAGGAGACCGGCCAGACCGTGATCTCCGGCATGGGCGAGCTGCATCTCGAGGTGATCGTCGACCGCCTAAGGCGTGAGTTCAACGTCGAGGCCGGCGTCGGTCGCCCGCAGGTCGCCTACCGCGAGACGGTGCGCGCGGAGGCCAACAAGGTCGAGGGCAGGTTCATCCGCCAGACCGGTGGCTCGGGCCAGTACGGCGTGGTCTACATCGACCTCGAGCCGGCGCCGGGCGAGGGCTTCGACTTCGTGAACAAGATCAAGGGCGGCTCCGTCCCGACCGAGTTCATCCCCGCCGTGGAGAAGGGCATCGAGGAGGCGCTGGAGTCCGGCGTGAAGGCGGGCTTCCCGATGGTCGACGTCCGCGCGACGCTCACCGACGGCAAATATCACGACACCGACTCGAGCGAGATCGCCTTCAAGATCGCGGGCTCGCTGGCGCTCAAGGAGGCCGCCAAGCGCGCGAAGCCCGTGCTGCTGGAGCCGGTCATGGCCGTGGAGGTCGTCACCCCCGACGAGTTCCTCGGCACGGTCATCGGCGACCTCTCGAGCCGGCGCGGCCGGGTCGAATCCCAGGAGCCGCGCGGCAACGCCGTCGCGGTCCAGGCCAGCGTCCCGCTTTCGAGCATGTTCGGGTACGCCACGGACCTGCGGTCCAACACCCAGGGACGGGCCAACTACACGATGCAGTTCGACCGCTATGAAGAGGTGCCGTCGAACATTGCCGAAGAGATAACCGAGAGCCGCACGGGGGAGCCCGTGGGCGCTGCCAGCTAGGTAAGCTGGCCAGTCTTCGAGAAAGGAAAGGCAAGAGTGGCGAAGGAGAAGTTCGAGCGCGACAAGCCGCACGTGAACGTCGGCACCATCGGTCACATCGACCATGGCAAGACGACCCTCACCGCGGCCATCACAAAGGTCCTCTCCGACAAGGTCGGCGGTCAGGCGCGCAGCTTCGAGGACATCGACAACGCTCCCGAGGAGAAGGAGCGCGGGATCACGATCGCCACGTCCCACGTGGAATACGAGACGGAAAACCGTCACTACGCCCACGTGGACTGCCCGGGCCACGCCGACTACGTGAAGAACATGATCACCGGCGCCGCGCAGATGGACGGCGCGATCCTGGTGGTCTCGGCCCACGACTCGGTCATGCCCCAGACCCGCGAGCACATCCTGCTCGCCCGCCAGGTCGGCGTGCCCTACATCGTCGTCTTCCTGAACAAGGCCGACATGGTCGACGACCCCGAGCTGCTCGAGCTCGTCGAGGAGGAGGTCCGCGACCTTCTGACCGAGTACGAGTTCCCCGGTGCCGACGTCCCCGTCGTCTCCGGCTCTGCGCTGAAGGCGCTGGAGGGTGACGAGGAGCAGATCGAGAAGATCATGGAGCTCGCCGGCCACCTGGACACCTACATCCCGGAGCCCGAGCGCCCCCTGGACCAGCCGTTCCTGATGCCGGTCGAGGACGTCTTCTCGATCACCGGCCGCGGCACGGTGGCCACCGGCCGCGTCGAGCAGGGCAAGGTGAACACCGGCGACGAGGTCGAGATCGTCGGCATCAAGGAGCAGACCGACAAGACCGTCGTCACCGGCGTCGAGATGTTCCAGAAGACCCTCGACGAGGGCCAGGCCGGCGACAACATCGGCGCGCTGCTCCGCGGCACCAAGCGCGAGGACATCGAGCGCGGCCAGGTCCTGTGCCAGCCGGGCTCGATCACGCCGCACACGAAGTTCGACGCGGAGGTCTACTGCCTCAAGAAGGAGGAGGGCGGCCGCCACACGCCGTTCTTCTCGGGCTACCGCCCGCAGTTCTACTTCCGCACCACGGACGTCACCGGCGTGGCCAACCTGCCCGAAGGCACGGAGATGGTGATGCCGGGCGACAACGTGACGATGTCGATCGAGCTGATCCAGCCGATCGCCATGGACCAGGGCCTGCGCTTCGCTATCCGCGAGGGCGGCCGTACCGTCGGCTCGGGGGTGGTCACCAGCATCACCGAGTAGCAGCTCTCGACAGGGCTACTTCCCGGGGGCGGGCGCAGTACGGCCCGCCCCCACGCACGTTCTCACCTATGGCCACGCTCACGCAAAACAAGATCCGGATCCGGCTCAAGGCCTACGACCACACCGCCATCGAGGCCGCGGCCAAAGAGATCGTGGACACCGCAGCCCGCACCGGCGCGTCGGTGTCCGGGCCCGTGCCCCTGCCCACGGAGAAGAACGTCTACTGCGTGATCCGCTCGCCGTTCAAGGACAAGGACTCGCGTGAGCACTTCGAGATCCGCACCCACAAGCGGCTGATCGACATCCTGCAGCCCACGCCGAAGACCGTCGACTCGCTTCAGCGCCTCGACGCGCTGCCTGCGGGCGTCGACATTCAGATCCAATTGGTCTGAGACGTGATCGTCGAGGCTCAACATCAAGACGCGGGGCTGGATGCCCCGCGGAGGTGATCGGATGGCCGGGCTGCTGGGACGCAAGCTGGGGATGACGCAGGTCTTCGACCCCGATGACGGCCGCGTCGAGCGCGTGACCGTGATCGAGGCCGGCCCCTGCCACGTCACCGCCATCCGGCGCGAGGACCGCGACGGCTACGACGCCGTCCAGCTCGCCTTCGGCGAGGTCACCGAGAAGGCGCTCAACAAGCCGCTGCTCGGCCACCTCAAGAAGGCCGACGTCCCGCCGCGGCGCCACCTGTGCGAGTTCCGCGGCGTCTCCGAGGACGCCGAGGTGGGGCTCGAGGTCAAGGTCGACCAAATCTTCGAGAAGGGGCAGACCGTCAAGGTCTCCGGCGTATCGAAGGGCAAGGGCTTCGCCGGCACCATCAAGCGCCACAACTTCCAGCGCGGCCCGGTGAGCCACGGCTCGCACAACGTGCGCGCCCCGGGCTCGATCGGGGCCTCGGCCACGCCCTCGCGCGTGTTCAAGGGCATCCGCGGCCCCGGCCAGATGGGCAACAAGCAGGTCACCCAGGGGGGCCTGGAGGTCGTCGACGTCCGCGCCGACGACAACCTCCTGCTGGTCCGCGGCTCGGTGCCGGGGCCCAAGGGCGGGGTCGTGGAGATCAGGGAGGACGCCTGATGGCCACCGCTCCGTTCATCGGCAAGCAGGGCAAGGTCGACCTCGACGAGGCCGTCTTCGGCGAGCGCTTCCACGAGCCGCTCGTGCACGAGTGCGTCCGGGCCGAGCTGGCCGCGCGGCGCCAGGGCTCGGCCTCCACGCTGACCCGAGGCGAGATCGCCATGACCGGCGCCAAGGCGTGGCGCCAGAAGGGCACCGGCCGCGCCCGCGCCGGCGCGCTCTCGGTGCCGCACCGCACCGGCGGCGGCGTGGCCTTCGGCCCCAAGCCGCGCCACTACACCGTCAAGGTCAACCGCAAGGCCCGGCGCCGTGCGCTGCGCTCGGCCCTGTCGCTGCACGCGGGCCGGGACTCTCTCGCCATGGTGGACGCCACGGCCTACGGCGCGCCCAACACCAAAGGCGCGGCCGACGCCGTAGAGGGCCTCGAGGGCGACGGCGCCATCCTGGTCGTGCTTGCCGACGGCGAGGAGAACGCGGCCAAGAGCTTCCGCAACCTGCGCGACGTGACCGTCGCCCACGTGGACTCGGTCGGCGTGGCCGACCTGCTGGGGGCCGCGCGCCTCGTGCTCTCCGAGCCCGCCCTGGACGCGCTCAAGGGGAGGGCCTCGGAGTGAACGCCCGCCAGGTCATCATCCACCCTGTCATCTCCGAGAAGAGCTACGCCCTGCTCTCGGCCAACAAGTACACCTTCCGGGTGAGCGAGAAGGCCAACAAGACGCAGGTGCGCCAGGCCGTGGAGGAGATCTTCGGTGTGCGCGTGCGCGGCGTCAGCACGGTCAACGTCAAGCCCAAGCCCAAGCGCCGCGGCTATACCTCCGGCAAGCGCCGGCAGTGGAAGAAGGCCGTCGTGACGCTTCATCCCGAGGATTCCATCGAGCTGTTCGAAGGGCAGGAGTCCGATGGTTAGACGAGTCCCGAGTGAGGTCACGAATTAATGGCCGTCAAGCGACACAAGCCCACCAGCCCCGGCCGGCGCTTCGCGACCTGGTCGGACATGCCCGAGATCACCGCGAAGGAGGGGCCCGAGAAGTCCCTGACCGAGGGGCTCACGAAGTCCGGCGGGCGCAACTCGCGCGGCCGCGTGACCGCTCGCCATCGGGGCGGCGGCGCCAAGCGCAAGTACCGCAAGGTCGACTTCAAGCGCACGAAGGACGGCGTGCCGGCGAAGGTCGCCTCGATCGAGTACGACCCCAACCGCTCGGCGCACATCGCCCTGCTGCACTACGCCGACGGCGAGAAGCGCTACATCCTCGCGCCCGCGCGCCTGCGCGTGGGGGCGACGGTGCTCTCCGGACCGGACGCCGACATCCAGGCGGGCAACTGCCTGCCCATGTCCGCGATGCCCACCGGCACCACGGTGCACAACGTGGAGCTCACCCCGGGCCGTGGCGGCCAGCTGGGCCGCTCGGCGGGCGCCTCGATCCAGCTCGTCGCCAAGGAGGGCAAGCATGCCACGCTGCGCCTGCCGTCCGGCGAGATGCGCATGGTGCCGGCGGCCTGTCGCGCCACCGTGGGCACGATCGGCAACACCGAGCACGAGAACGTGGATCTGGGCAAGGCCGGCCGCGCGCGCCACAAGGGCAAGCGCCCGCAGACGCGCGGCGTGGCCATGAACCCCGTCGACCACCCGCACGGCGGCGGCGAGGCGCACCACACCCCCGGCGGCCACCCGCGGACCCCGTGGGGCGTGCCGACGCTGGGCTACCGCACGCGCAAGAAGCGCAAGGCTTCCGACCGGCTGATCGTCCGCGGCCGCCGACGCGGCAAGAAGGGGCGTAGACGATGAGCCGGTCTTCCAAGAAGGGCCCGTGGATCGAGGAGCGCCTGCTTGCGCGCATCGAGGCCATGAACGAGTCGGGCGACAAGCAGATGGTCAAGACGTGGTCGCGGGCCTCGACGATCTTCCCCGAGATGGTGGGGCACACCATCGCCGTCCACGACGGGCGCAAGCACGTGCCCGTGTTCGTCTCCGAGTCCATGGTCGGCCACAAGCTGGGCGAGTTCGCTCCCACGCGCATGTTCCGCGGCCACGCGGGCGGCGACAGGGTGAGGATGCGATGAGCCCCAAGGAGCCGGTACCCGGGCCCGACACACCCCGGCGCGACGAGGAGAAGGCCAAGGTCAGCGCCGAGGCCCAGGAGTCGAAGCAGCTGGAGGGCCAGGAGGAGGCGATCGAGGAGGCCCAGGCCTCCGCCGAGCCCGAGCCCAAGGAGCAGCCCAAGCGCCGCCGCCGCGCCTCGGAGACCTCCGCGAGCAGCGGCAAGTCCACCCGCCGCGACCCGGGCGAGGTCATCAACGTGCGCGCGCGCGCGAGGTACGTGCGCACCGCTCCGCGCAAGGCCCGCCTGGTCATGGACCACATCCGCGACAAGGACGTCGAGCAGGCGCGCGCCATCCTGACCTACGCGCCCCGCGCCGCTGCCGTGGACGTGCTTATGCTGCTCGACTCGGCGGTCGCGAACGCCGAGCACAACCACGAGCTCGGGCCCGACGAGCTGCGCGTGCGCCGCGCCTACGTCGACGAGGGCCCGACCATCAAGCGCTACCGCCCGCGGGCGCTGGGCCGGGCCACCCCGATCCACAAGCGCACGAGCCACATGACCATCGAGCTGACGACGGAAGGCACTGACTAATGGGGCAGAAGGTCCATCCGGAGTCGATGAGGGTCGGCTACATCCACGACTGGAAGTCCACCTGGTTCAACGAGCGCGAGTTCTCGGACTACCTCATGGAGGACGTGGAGATCCGCGACCACATCGAGGGCAAGCTCAGCCACGCCGGCCTCTCGTCCATCACCATCAAGAAGAACTCGAACGAGGTCGAGGTCAACATCCACACCGCCCGGCCGGGCATCGTGATCGGCAAGTCCGGCTCCGAGGTGGACGCCCTGCGCAAGGAGCTCCACCGCATGACCAACAAGGCGGTGAAGGTCAACATCCTCGAGATCAAGCGCCCCGAGCTCGACGCCAAGCTAGTGGCCCAGTCGATCGCCGAGCAGCTGCAGAACCGCGTGGCGTTCCGGCGCGCCATGAAGCGTGCGCTGACGAGCGCCATGCGCTCGGGCGCCAAGGGCGTGAAGATCCAGGTCGGCGGCCGGCTGGGCGGCGCGGAGATGGCCCGAACCGAGAGCTACTCCGACGGCCGCGTGCCGCTGCACACGCTGCGGGCCGACATCGACTACGGCTTCTTCGAGGCCAAGACCACCTTCGGCCGCATCGGCGTGAAGGTGTGGGTCAACAAGGGCGAGATCATGCCCAAGGGCTTCGCGCAGGACCTGACCGACCTCGAGGCCCCGCAGCAGGTCGGGCGCGGCGGCGGCCAGCGCGGCGGCGGCCGTCCGCCCCGCGGCGGAGGTGGGCGCTAGTGGCCGCTGATTCCGGGAGGGACCACTAGTGCTGCAGCCGAAGCGGGTCAAGTACCGCAAGGAGCACCGCGGCCGCATGCGCGGCTTCACCAAGGGCGGCGCGACCGTGGAGTTCGGCGAGTACGGGCTCAAGGCGCTCGAGCGCGGGTGGATCACCAACCGCCAGATCGAGGCCGCCCGAATCGCCATGACGCGCAAGATCAAGCGCGGCGGAAAGGTGTGGATCAACATCTTCCCGGACAAGCCGTACACGAAGAAGCCGGCCGAGACCCGCATGGGCTCCGGCAAGGGCTCCCCCGAGGGCTGGGTCGCCGTCGTCAAGCCCGGCCGGGTCATGTTCGAGCTGTCCGGCGTTGACGAGGAGCTGGCCCGCGAGGCGCTGCGCCTGGCCGGTCACAAGCTCCCCGTGAAGACCAAGTTCGTGATGCGGGAGGGGGCCGTCAGTGACCAAGGCGGTTGAGGTACACGGCCTCGACGACGCCGGCCTCGCTAGCTTCGTCGACGACCGTCGCAAGGAGTCGTTCAACCTGCGCTTCCAGCACGCGACCGGTCAGCTGGAGAACACGGCCCGCCTCAAGCAGGCCAAGCAGGACCTGGCGCGCGGCCTGACCGTGGCGCGCGAGCGGGGCCTGGACGTGGAAGCCGAGATCAGGAAGCAGCGCAATGCTTGAAGAGCCTGAGAACAACGAAGACGAGACGCCGGAGGAGGCGAGCGGCGCCGAGGGCGCCGAGCCCGCCGGCTCCGCCCCCGCCGATCCCGGCCCCGCCGGGGCCGCGCCCGCCGACGAGGAGCAGCTCTCCCCCAAGGAGCGCCGCCGCCGCGAGCGCTCGCTGCACAGCGACGCCAAGCCCCAGCGCTCGGTCGAAGAGCGCACGGCCGAGCGCGCAGCGGTGCGCGCCAAGAAGGCTGCCGAGCGCCGCCGCTGGCGCAAGAGCTCGCGCGAGAAGCGCCGGGCCGGAGGCCCCCGCGAGGCCACCACCCCTGCCCCGCTGCACGGCCCCACCGGGCGCCGTCGCGAGCGCCAGGGCATCGTGGTCTCCGACCGCGGCGACAAGACCATCACCGTCCGCATCGAGGTACAGCGCGCGCACCGGACCTACGGCAAGGTCGTGCGCTCGTCCTCGACCCTGCAGGTCCACGACGAAGCCAACGACGCCAACGCCGGGGACACCGTGCGGGTCGTGGAGAGCCGTCCGGTCAGCCGCCACAAGCGGTGGCGGCTCGTCGAGATCCTGGAGAGGGCCCGCTGATCCATGATCCAGCAGGAGTCCAGGCTGAGGGTGGCCGACAACACCGGCGCCCGCGAGATCCTCTGCATCCGCGTGGACGGCGGCTCGCGCCGTCGCTACGCCGGCGTCGGTGACGTGATTACCGCGACCGTCAAGCAGGCGATCCCGCACGGGGCCGTCAAGAAGGGCGAGGTCGTCAAGGCGGTCGTCGTGCGCACGCGCAAGGAGTTCGGTCGCGACGACGGGACCTACATCGCCTTCGACGAGAACGCCGCCGTGCTCATCGACGCCACCAACCAGCCGCGGGGCACCCGCATCTTCGGGCCGGTGGCCCGCGAGCTGCGCGAGCGCAACTTCATGCGCATCGTCTCCCTGGCGCCGGAGGTGCTGTGAGCATGAAGGTCCGCCGCGACGACCAGGTGAAGGTGATCTCCGGCAAGGACCGGGGCAAGACCGGCCGGGTGGTGAAGGTCGACCGCGAGCGCGAGCGCGTCTACGTGGAGGGCCTGAACATCATCAAGCGCCACCAGCGCCCGCGCACCATGCAGGAGCAGGGCGGCATCATCGAGGCGCCCGGCCCGATCCACGTCTCCAACGTGCAGCTGCTCGACCCCGATGGCCAGCCCAGCCGCGTGGGCGTGCGCCGCGACGAGGGCGGGCGCCGCGTGCGCGTGGCCAAGCGAAGCGGCAAGGACATCGACTGATGGAGGCCACCGCCCAGGCCAACGTGCCCGCCCGCCTCAAGGAGCGCTACGAGTCCGAGATCCACGGGCGTCTCAAGCAGCGCTTCGGCCACTCGAGCGCGATGCAGGTGCCGCGGCTGACCAAGATCACCCTCAACATGGGCGTCGGCGAGGCCAAGCAGGACTCGAAGATGCTCGAGGCCGCCACCGAGCAGCTGGCCACCATCGCCGGCCAGCAGCCCAGCGTGCGCCGCGCGCGGAAGTCGATCGCCGCCTTCAAGCTGCGCGAGGGCATGCCGGTGGGGGTCAGCGTCACGCTTCGCCGCGCGCGCATGTACGAGTTCCTCGACCGCCTCGTCACGGTCGCCATCCCGCGCATCCGCGACTTCCGCGGGCTCAACGCGCGCGCCTTCGATGGCCGCGGCAACTACTCCCTGGGCATCCGCGAGCAGATCATCTTCCCCGAGATCGACTACGACTCGATCGACCAGGTGCGCGGGCTGGACGTGACCATCACCACGACGGCCACCACCGACGAGGAGGCCTACGTGCTCCTCAGCGAGCTGGGCATGCCCTTCGCGCCGGAGGGCGCTCCGGGCAGCGCCGCGGCCGGCGAGGAGCCCGACGAGGCCGATGAGGAGCGGCGCAAGGAGGAGGCCCGCGAGCGGGCCGAGGCCGAGCAGGCCGCCCTCGAGGCGCTCAAGGAGGAGAACCCCGAGGCCTACGAGCGGCCCGAGCCGGCCGAACCCGAAGGCGAAGCCCAAGAAGAGGAGTCCGAGTAATGGCAAAGACGTCACAGGTGGTGAAGTCCCGGCGTCCAGCCAAGTTCTCCACCCGTGGGTACAACCGCTGCCGCCGCTGCGGGCGCTCGCGCGCCTACCTGCGCAAGTTCGGCCTGTGCCGAATCTGCCTGCGCGAGGTCGCGCACGAGGGCTACGTCCCCGGCCTGACCAAGTCGAGCTGGTAACCGGATGCCGATGACCGATCCGATCGCTGACCTGCTGACGCGCATCCGCAATGGCATCACCGCGGAGCACGACGTCGTTGAGATGCCCGCCTCGAGCTTCAAGGCCGAGATCGCCCGAATTCTGCAGGAGCAGGGGTACATCGAGGCCTACGAGGTAGCGCCGGCCCGCGTGGGCCAGACGCTCCGCGTGCGCCTCAAGTACACCGAGGACCGCCGCTCGGTCATCTCCGGCATCGACCGCCTGTCGCGGCCGGGCCACCGGCGCTACGTCGGCTCCGGCGACGTCCCCAAGGTGCTTGGTGGCATGGGCACCTCGATCATCTCCACCTCCCGCGGCGTAATGAGCGGCCATGACGCCCGCCGCGCCGGCGTGGGCGGCGAGCTCGTGGCGAGGGTCTGGTAGCCCGATGTCGCGCATCGGAAAGCAGCCCATCGCCGTGCCCGACGGGGTCGAGGTGAGCATCCAGGCCGAGCAGGTCAGCGTGAAGGGCCCCAAGGGGGAGCTCTCGGAGGCCAAGGCCCGCGCGATCGAGGTCAAGCAGGACGACGGCGAGATCCTGGTCACCCGGCCGACCGACCGCGGCGAGCACCGCGCGCTCCACGGCCTGACCCGCAGCCTGATCGCCAACATGGTCGAGGGCGTCACGCAGGGCTTCGAGAAGCGCCTGGAGATCCAGGGCGTCGGCTACCGCGCGAGCATGCAGGGCCAGAACCTGCAGCTGGCGGTCGGCTACTCCCACCCGGTCGTGATCGACGCTCCCGCCGGCATCGAGTTCGAGGTGCCGCAGCCGACCCAGGTGGTCGTGCGCGGGATCTCCAAGCAACTGGTCGGCGAGACGGCCGCGCGCGTGCGCAAGACGCGTCCGCCCGAGCCCTACAAGGGCAAGGGCATCCGCTACGCCGGCGAGCACGTGGCCCGGAAGGTCGGTAAACGAGCGTGAGCCACGCCACCAAGAGCACCCGCGCCTCGGCGCGCGTGCGCCGCCGCCGGCGTGTGCGCGCCAAGGTCCGCGGCGCCGCCGAGCGCCCGCGGCTGTCGGTGTTCCGCTCCAACCGCGGCATCGGCGCGCAGTTGATCGACGACGTGAGCGGCCACACCCTGGCCGCGGTGAACTGGACCGAGTCCGATCTGAAGAGCATGTCTCCGATGGAGCAGGCCAAGCGCGCCGGCGAGCTGCTCGCCGAGCGCGCCAAGGCGGCCGGCGTGGAGAGCTGTGTCTTCGACCGCGGCGGCTACCGCTACCACGGCCGCGTGAAGGCCCTGGCCGACGGCGCCCGCGAGTCCGGGCTGACCTTTTGAGGGGTCGCGACCCCAGGCGATCGCTACGGTGACCTGACCCCTCATGGCTTCCCAAGGCAGACAGCGAGATCGCCCGCGCGGCCCCGGCGGCCAGGAGCTGCAGGAGCGCGTCGTCGAGATCAATCGCGTGGCGAAGGTCGTCAAGGGCGGCCGGCGCTTCTCCTTCACCGCCCTGGTGGTGGTGGGCGACGAAAAGGGCTCGGTCGGCGTCGGCTACGGCAAGGCCAACGAGGTCCCGGTCGCGATCCAGAAGGGCGTCGAGCGCGCGCGCAAGGACATGTTCAAGGTGCCGATGCACGGCCACACGATCACGCACGAGGTGGTCGGCGTCCACGGCTCGGCCCGCGTGCTGCTCAAGCCCGCCAGCGAGGGCACCGGCGTCATCGCCGGCGGCGGGGTGCGCGCCGTCCTGGAGCTCGCCGGCATCCGGGACGTGCTGTCGAAATCGCTGGGCTCCCAGAACCCGATCAACCTGGTCAAGGCCACGATGGAGGGCCTGCGCTCGCTACGCAGCCCGAAGGAGGTGGCCGAGTTGCGCGGCCTCACCGTGCGCCAGGTGCTCGGCATGCCGGACCGCACCGAGGAGCAGACGGAGGCGACCTCGTGAAGCTCACCCAGGTCCGATCTCCCAACGGCTCGAATAAAAAGCAGCGCGAGACGCTGCGGACGCTCGGCCTCGGCCGCATCGGCGCCACCTCCGAGCGCCCCGACAACGACTCCGTTCGCGGCCAGCTCGAGAAGGTCAGCCACCTGGTGAAGGCCGATGGCTGAGAAAAAGGGTCGAGCGGTGCCCGGCCTGCGCTCCTCCGATAAGGGCCTGCACAACCTCAGTCCTGCGAAGGGCTCGCGCAAGGAGCGCAAGCGCGTTGGCCGCGGCGAGGGCTCGGGCATGGGCAAGACCTCCGGGCGCGGCCACAAGGGCGCCGGCGCTCGTTCGGGCGCCAAGAGCCGCGTGCGCTTCGAGGGGGGCCAGAACCCGATCCACATGCGCATGCGCAAGCTGCGCGGGCCGACCATGAAGAAGTCGATGCCCTTCGAGCAGTACGGGCGCACCAAGACGCAGCCCGTGAACCTCTCCGATCTCGAGGAGCGCTTCGACAAGGGCGCCGAGGTGACCCCCGACTCGCTGCGCGCGGCCGGCCTGGCCACGCGCCGCCACGTCCCGGTGAAGGTGCTCGGCAGGGGCGAGCTCTCCAAGGAGCTCACGGTCCACGCCCACGGCTTCTCAGCCACCGCGCGCGAGAAGATCGAGGCGGCGGGCGGCAGCGTGCAGGTGGTCGAGGGCTAGGGACCCGTCCCAGTGCTCAAGACCTTCGTAAACGCCTTCCGCGTCCACGACATACGCAAGAAGCTGCTGTTCACGGCGGCGATGCTTGCGCTGTACCGGCTCGGCTCGTACATCCCCGCGCCGGGGATCGACATCGACGCCGTCGAGAAGGTCTCCCAGCAGAACGTGCAGGGCAACAGCGTGCTGGGCCTGCTGAACACCTTCTCGGGCGGCTCCCTGCAGCGCTTTGCGATCTTCGCGCTCGGGATCATGCCCTACATCACGGCCTCGATCATTCTGCAGCTGATGACGGTGGTCGTGCCCTCGCTGGAGAAGCTCCGCAAGGAGGGCGAGGTCGGCCAGCAGAAGATCACCCAGTACACGCGCTACCTGACCGTCGGCCTCGCCCTGGGCCAGTCGATCGGCTACACGTTCCTCTTCCGCTCCTTCGGCGGCGGGGCCGACGTGGTCAAGGACTTCACCTTCGGCCGCGTGTTCGTGATCGTCGCCACGCTCACCGCCGGCTGCGTGCTGGTGATGTGGTTCGGCGAGCTGATCACCCAGCGCGGCATCGGCAACGGCATCTCGCTGATGATCTTCGCCTCCATCGTCTCGGGCCTTCCCAAGGGCATCGAGAAGTGGTGGAACAGCCCCGACCAGATCTTCGTGGTGATGATGCCCTTCATCGCCCTCGCCGCGATCGTGGCCATCGTCTTCATCCAGGAGGGCCAGCGGCGGATACCCATCCAGTACGCGAAGCGTGTGGTGGGCCGCCGCTCCGCCGGCGGCGGATCGACCTACCTGCCGCTGCGCGTGAACATGGCCGGAGTGATCCCCGTGATCTTCGCCGCCTCGCTGATGGCCTTCCCGCCCACCGTGGGCCAGATGTCGCAGGCCGGCTGGGCCCAGGACTTCTCGGCCTTCTTCAAGCCCAGCGGCGCTCCCTACATCATCGGCGAGTCGATCATGATCGTCCTGTTCACCTACTTCTACACGGCGGTCACCTTCAACCCGGTGGAGCAGGCCGACAACCTGAAGAAGTACGGCGGCTTCATCCCTGGGGTGAGGCCGGGCCGGCCCACCGCGGAGTTCCTGGACCGCATCCTTGCGCGCTTGACCTTCCCCGGCGCGCTCTACCTGGCCGCGGTCGCCGCCCTGCCGACGATCCTCATCAACACCACGGGCGCCACCCAGGACTTCTACTTCGGGGGGACCTCGATCCTGATCGTGGTCGGTGTGGCGCTGGACACGATGAAGCAGCTCGAGGCGCAGCTGATGATGCGCACCTACGAGGGCTTCCTCAAATAGAGCCCGGCGCGGACTTTCGCCGCCGCGGGGCGAGGGCGAATGCGGCGAACACCGCCGCCAGGCCCACCACGCCGGCGCAGACGCCGAAGCCGAGATGGGCCGCCGAGTCGAACGCGTCGTCGACGCGCATGGACAGGACGTCGCGCAGCCCGTTCGGAAGATGGGCGAGCACGTCGCGGGCCTCCTCGATCGAGTGCGAGGCCCGCTCGCGGTGCCCGGGCGGCAGCGCGCCCAGCTCCTCCTCCACCTGGGAGGCATAGGCGCCGGCGAACACCGTGCCGACCACCGCGACGCCGAGCGCGCCGCCGACCTGGCGCGAGAGCTGGTTGATCGCCCCGCCGTCGCCCGCTTTCTCGTCGCCGAGGTCGTCCATTATCACCCCGGTGGCCAGCTGAGCGGCGAAAGCGAACAGGGCGCCGAAGACGCCGGTCAGCACCATCACGAGCCAGACGGCGGTGCCCGTTCCCAGTGCGACCAGCAGCGCGATGTACATGGAGAGAAGCGCGAGGGCGCCCGCTGTTACCGCCGGTCGGCGCAGCACTCGGACGTCGAACAGGGGGTATCGGCGACGCAGCTCGCCGCGGACGAACAGAGCGCCGGCCACCGTCCCGGCCGCCGCGGGGGCGAGCACGACCGGACTGCCCCAGCCCGCCTCGGGCCCCTCGATGAGTGCGAACACGATCGCCCCCAGCGACAGCACCGACAGGGCCGCTCCGGAGATGTCCAGCGGCGGGGCTCCCGGCCGCCTGGACTCCGGCAGCAGCGCCAGGCCCGCGGCCACCACCGCGACCGCCACCGGCACGTTGACCAGGAACACCGCCTGCCAGCCGATCTGGCTGACCAGCACGCCGCCCAGCACCGGCCCCAGGACCAGACCGGCGCCTGCGACGACCACCCAGACGCTCAACGCCCGCTCGCGCTCCTCGGGCGGGTACATGACCGCGATCAGCGAAAGGGCGGGCGGGGACACGCAGGCCAGCGAGCCGCCCATGAGCACGCGCGCGCCGATCAGGGTGTCGGGCGTGCGCGACAGCGCGCACAGCACCGAGGCCACGCCGAACGCGGCCATGCCGCTCAGGAACACTCGCTTGCGCCCGAAGCGGTCGGCCATGCCGCTTCCGAGCAGGAGCAGGCCGGCGAAGGCCACGAGGAAGCCGTCGAGCACCCACTGAAGCTCGCTCACGCCGGCATCCAGCTCCTCCGAGATGGCGGGGAGGGCGACGTTCACGATCGTCATGTCGACCGCGCTCACGAACATGGCCCCGCACAGCACGGCCAGCCCTCGGTCACGGCGGCTCACGCTCGGTACCCTCCCAACTCTTCGGCATGGCCGAGCTGAACCTCGTACTCATGGGACCGCCGGGCGCGGGCAAGGGGACCCAGGCCGAGCGCCTGGTCGACGACTTCGACCTGCCGTACTACGCGACCGGCGACATCCTGCGCGCGGCGGTCGAGGAGCAGTCCGAGCTGGGCAAGGAGGCCAAGGGCTACATGGACGCGGGCGACCTCGTCCCCGATGAGCTGATCTGCCGGGTCATCATGGAGCACCTGGACTCAGGCGAGGCCGAGGACGGCTTCCTGCTGGACGGCTTTCCCCGCACCGTGGGCCAGGCCGAGACGCTCCAGGAGGCGCTCGACAGACGCAACCGGCGACTCACCGCCGCGCTGCTGATCGAGGTCGAGGATGACGAGGTGGTCCGGCGCCTCTCCGGGCGCCGGATATGCAAGAAGAACGGCCACGTCTACCACCTCGAGTTCGACCCGCCGAAGAACCCCGACGCCTGCGACCAGGACGGCTCGCGGCTGGTCCAGCGCGACGACGACAAGGAGGAGACCGTCCGCAGGCGGCTTGCCGTCTACCACGAGCAGACCGAGCCGCTGGTCGAGTTCTATGACGAGCGGGGCCTGCTGCGGCGCTTCGACGGCAAGCGCCCCCAGGACGACGTCAACGGCCACATCCGCGCCACCCTGGCCACCCTGCGCCTGGAGGCCGAGCTCTGATGGTCATCCTCAAGACGCCGGAGGAGATCGAGAAGATCGCCGCCTCGGGGCGGGTGCTGGCCAAGTGCCACCGTCTCTTGCGCTCCAAGGCCCGGCCGGGGATCACGACCGGCGAGCTCGACGAGGCCGCCGAGCGCTTCATCCTCTCCCAGGGCGCGCAGCCCGTGTTCAAGGGCTACAAGGGCTTTCCCGGCTCCATCTGCGCCTCGCCCAACTCGATGGTCGTGCACGGAATCCCCGGCTCCTACCTCCTCAAGCGCGGCGACGTCCTCTCCGTTGACGTGGGCGTCGAGCTCGATGGCTGGGTCTCCGACGCGGCGGTCACGCTGCCGATCGGCAAGGTCACCCCGGTGGCCCAGCGACTGCTGACCTCCACGCGGGCCTCGCTCTACGACGCGGTGGAGCAGTGCCGGGTGGGCAACCGCCTGGGGGACGTCTCCCACGCCGTCCAGGCCCGGGTGGAGGACGACGGCTTCGCCGTGATCCGCTCGCTGGTTGGCCATGGGGTAGGGCGCTCCATGCACGAGGACCCCCAGATTCCCAATTTTGGGGACCCCGGCACCGGCCGACCGCTGGAGGAGGGCATGGTGCTGGCCGTGGAGCCGATGGTCAACGCCGGCGGGGCGGGCGTGCGGATGGGCTCGGACGGCTGGGCCGTCTACGCCCAAGATGGCTCGCTTGCAGCACATTTCGAGCACACGGTGGCCATCACGGCCGAAGGCCCGCGGATCCTGACCCCCTGGGACGACGAGGCGCCGGCCGGCGCCCCCCAGGCCCCCTCTGCGGCTACGGCCTGATTGCTATATTCCACCGTTGGCGCTCAGCCGTCTCCTGGGCTCTGCGCCGTACCTCTTTGTAGTACCAACGAAAGCGGAGCGATGAAGGTCCGAGCCTCGGTCAAGCCCATGTGCGAGAAGTGCAAAGTGATTCGCCGTGGAGGCGCCGTGCTCGTGATCTGTCAGAACCCCCGCCACAAGCAGAGGCAGGGCTAGCAGCCATGGCACGGATCGCAGGCGTCAACATACCGCTCAACAAGCGCGTGGAGGTCGGGCTCACCTACATCTTCGGGGTGGGCGACTCCAAGGCCCGCCTCGTGCTCGAGCGCGCCGGGGTCGACCCCGACACCTACGTCAAGGACCTCACCGACGACGAGGTGCTCAAGCTGCGCGACGCCATCGACCAGGAGATGGTCGAGGGCGACCTGCGGCGCGAGCAGTCGCAGAACGTCAAGCGCCTGATGGAGATCGGCGCCTACCGCGGCCTGCGCCACCGGCGCGGCCTGCCCGTCAACGGCCAGCGGACCAAGACCAACGGCCGCACCCGCAAGGGCCCCCGCAAGATGCAGATCGCAGGCAAGAAGAAGGTGAAGAAGTGAAGCGGCGCGGTGAGCAGCGCATGACTGCGTCCTTGGTCGCTCGCGTGCCGAGCACGCGTCGCTCCCTGCGTCCTTGCCCTGCTCGCTCCTCGCACCGCTTCGGGGGCGAAGAGGTGAGTGGCTGATGGCTCAGCAGCGTCCGGGGCGTCCCCGGGGCCGGCGGCGGGTGCGCAAGAACGTGCCCTTCGGCCAGGCCCACATCAAGACCAGCTTCAACAACACGATCGTTGCCCTCACCGACCGCGAGGGCAACGTGATCGCGTGGGAGTCCGCCGGCGGCGCCGGCTTCAAGGGCTCGCGCAAGTCCACGCCGTTCGCCGCGCAGGTGACCGCCGACGCCGCGGCCAAGAAGGGCATGGAGCAGGGCCTCCAGAAGGTGGAGGTCTTCGTCAAGGGCCCGGGCTCGGGCCGCGAGACAGCCATCCGCTCGCTCACCGCCGCCGGCCTGGAGGTCACCTCGATCCGCGACGTCACCCCGCAGGCCCACAACGGCTGCCGTCCTCGCAAGCGGAGGAGGGTCTGATGGCGCGCGACTCCGGGCCCCAGTGCAAGCAGTGCCGTCGCGAGGGCCAGAAGCTCTTCCTCAAGGGCGAGCGCTGCCTCACCGACAAGTGCGCGATCGAGCGCCGCAACTACCCGCCGGGCGACCACGGCCGCGGCCGCTCGCGCCAGTCGGAGTACCGCGTCCAGCTGCGCGAGAAGCAGAAGACCCGGCGCTACTACGGCGTGCTCGAGAAGCAGTTCCGCAACTACTACGACAAGGCGTCGCGGCAGGCAGGCGTGACCGGCGAGAACCTGCTGCGCCTCCTCGAGACCCGGCTGGACAACGTGCTCGTGCGCCTCGGCTTCGCCGGCTCGCGGCGCCAGGCCCGCCAGCTGGTCCTCCACGGCCACTGGACCGTGAACGGCAGGCGCGTGGACATCCCCTCGTACCAGGTGCAGGCCAACGACGTCATTGCCTTCAAGAGCGGCTCGGGAGCCGAGCCCGTGGTGCGTGACGCCACGGAGCTGACCTCGGCCGTCCCGGCGTGGCTGCAGGCCGACCACGACGGTCTCACGGCGAAGGTGCTCAGGCCCCCGGAGCGCGACGAGATCGCGACCCCGGTGCAGGAGCAGCTGATCGTCGAGCTCTACTCGAAGTAGGACATCAGCGCACCCTGGTGGTGCGCGCCCGACAAGAAGGAATCGCCTCTCCCCATGATCGAGTTTCAGACCCCCACAATCTCCACCGACACCGTCGAGGACAACCGTGGCTCGTTCACCATCGAGCCGCTGGACCGCGGCTTCGGCTACACGTTCGGCAACTCGCTCCGCCGCGTGTTGCTGAGCTCGCTCGCCGGCGCCGCCGTGACCAGCGTCCGCATCGAGGGCGTGGCCCACGAGTTCTCGACCATCCCCGGGGTCACCGAGGACGTGACGGACGTCGTCCTCAACCTCAAGGAGATCGTCTGCCGGATGCACTCCGACGCCGCCGAGATCGAGGCGCCGCTGGTGGTCACCGGCCCGGGCGAGATCACCGCCGGTGACATCGACCTGCCCTCGGGCGTCGAGGTCCTGAACCCGGAGACCCACATCGCCACCCTCGAGAGGAAGACCAAGCTCGAGATCTACCTGACCATCGGACACGGCCGCGGCTACTCGCCGGCGGAGGACAACAAGACCGCCGACCAGCCGATCGGCGTGATCCCCATCGACTCGATCTTCTCGCCGGTCAAGCGCGTCGCCTACGAGGTCGAGGCCGCTCGCGTCGGGCAGCGGACCGACTACGACAAGCTGCACCTCGACATCGAGACCGACGGCTCGGTCGACCCCCAGGCCGCTCTGCGCGAGGCCGCCGAGATCCTCATCAAGTATCTGGCGATCTTCACCGAGCCCGAGCGGGTCGACGCCTTGCGCGAGCAGGGCGCGGGCCTCGCGAGCGATGGCGACCTGGCCGGCGTGGGCGGGCTCGGCGGAGGCGGCGGCGGCCGCTCGGCCGACGGGATGGACGACATCCTGATCGAGGAGCTCGAGCTGGGAGTGCGTTCCTACAACTGCCTCAAGCGCGCCGGCGTCCAGACGGTCGGCGACCTGGTGCAGAAGTCGGAGTCCGAGCTCAACGCAATCCCGAACTTCGGCCGCAAGTCCATCGAGGAGGTCAAGGAGACCCTCGAGGCGCGCGGGCTGAACCTCCGACCCGCATAATCTCCGGGGCCGGGCCATGCGTCACCGCAACCAGAAGGGCAAGCTCTCCCGTAGCGCCTCGCACCGCAAGGCGCTGATGATGAACCTCTCGCGGGAGGTGATCGAGCACGAGCGCATCCAGACCTCCGAGGCCAAGGCCAAGGCGGTCAAGCCCGAGCTGGAACGCCTGATCACCCTCGCCCGCCGCGGCGATGCCCACTCGCGCCGCCAGGCCATGGCCCGCCTCGGCCAGGACAAGTTCGTGGTCTACAAGCTGTTCGAGGAGCTCGCGCCGCGCTATGCCGACCGCGAGGGGGGGTACACCCGCATCCTGAAGCTCGGTCCGCGCCGCTCGGACTCCACCGAGATGGTGTTCCTCGAGCTCGTCTAGCCCGGCCCCCTAGGAGCCCAGGTCGCCGGCCGCTTCCTCGAAGTGGCTCATCGCCCTGGCCAGCGCGTTGCCCGTGAAGGCGGGGACCGCTCCCGACCGCTCCACGATCATCGCGGTTCGGGTCTGGAGGCGCTCGAACTCCTCCGACCGCTCGATCTCGTCGAGCGTCGCTCGATCACCGTGCAGGAGCACGAAGCCGCCGAGATCGCCTCCGTGCGGTCCCAGGAAGTAGGCCTCGAAGCCCTCGATCTTCCCGTCCTGCTGGAGCTGGCCGTAGTACTGCATGGCCTCGTTGAAGACCTCGACGGCCTTCGTCTCCCGGCCTCGCACCACCTCGCCCCAACCCAGGAACAGCGCGTCGTCAGCCATGGCGAACCTCCCTAGATGCGGTTACACGTCGAACCGTAAACCAATCGTGGGCGCCGCGCGGGAGAAAACCGCACGAGTGTCACCGTGCCCCGCGTGCTCTCGCACCCGAAGGACGGCGGCGTCCAGATGAGCGGTCAGGCGGAGGTCGCCCGTGCCGCGAGCACGGGCTCGTCGAGGTCGACGATCACCGCCACGCGGCGCTCGGTCCACTTGAGAAGGATGCTGCCCTCCCTCGGCTCGATCGCGTCGGGCATCGGCAACTCCTGGCGCTCCACCAGCTCTCGAACGTAGGCCTCGGCCCGCTCGCTGAAGTCCATGTTGGGATGTTCCCGGGCCCCGCATCACGGGAGGGTGACGTGGGTCACTCTTCGGAAAACGCTCATGCGAGTCAGGCCTGCTCGGCGGGGTCGTGGGCCCTTGCGGCCGCTGAGCTGGGCCGCTTCATGCACGCGTCGTCTCTGCAAGAAATCCTGCAGTGTGCAGGAGTTTCGCTTGATAGAACGACGCGCTCAATTGACGCCGAGTCGTCGTGCCCCACGGGCACGGCGAACGGGGGACCCGATGCGGACGTTGTTCGCAGGGGCGAATCGCCAAGGCCAAGCCGAGCGTAGCGCGAGTCGCGAGCCCGTCAGCTAACCCCGCAGGCGCGAGTGCGACGACGAGAGGCGGTTTTGGACCACAAGAGGGACCTGGGCTCCCAGGACATCTGGGAGCAGTCACTTCAACGTTCCCGCGCGCGCCGAGCGGCGGCTGCGCAGCGCCGCGGCCTCTCCACCGAGGTCGGCGGGCGCAGGGTGCCCCTCGCCGCGATCCTGATCGCCACCGGCGGCCCCGTGGCCGGCGTGGCCGCCGCCAAGGCCATCAGCGAGGGCGGCGGCGGCGCCGCGAGCACCGAGCCGGCGGCCCTGGTGCTCGACGGGGCGAGCTCGAGCGCCAAGACCAAGCAGGCCCCGAACGCCGGCGCCGCGCCCCGCGCTCCCGAGGAGCCCGCCGCTCCCGAGCTGCCCGCGCTCCCGCGTCAGCAGAGCGCGGAGGCATCTGAGGTCTCCAGCGAGACCATCGCCGTCTCTACTGCTTCCACCCTGCGGCCCGAGGTCAGCCGTGCGAGTGCCCCGGCCAAGCCGAAGGCGCGCCGGGCCAAGCCGAAGGCGCGCACGGTCGGGAAGGCCGCGAAGCGTGGCGGTGTACGCGCGCTGCAGGCCGAGCTCGGCCTCACGCCGGACGGGGACTTCGGCCCCGCCACCGAGAAGGCGCTGCGCCGCTGGCAGAGGCAACACGGCCTCCGGGTGGACGGCAAGGCCGGCCCGCAGACCCTGGCCGCGATGAACCTGCGCTCGGCCAAGGTCCTCAAGCGCAAGAAGACGCCCGCCCGGCGCCATCGCCGGGGCGGCGCGGCCAAGCCCAAGACCCGCTTCGCGAGCGCCCGCCGCTCGCGGCGGGGTGGCGGCGTCAAGGCGCTGCAGTCCGCGCTGGGCCTGTCGGCAGACGGAGTATTCGGCGCCGCTACCGAGAAGGCGGTGCGCCGCTTCCAGCGCAGCAGGGGGCTACCCGTCGACGGCGTGGCCGGGCCGGCCACGAGGCGCGCGCTGCGCCTCGGCCCTGGCCCCATCCTCAAGCGCAAGAAGGCCGTGCGCCGCAAGCGCCGCTCCGGCGGCAGCGGGGGTGGTGGCGGATCCTCGATCGTCGCCCGCGTGACCGCGGCGGCCAACCGGATCGCCGGCAAGCCCTACCGCTACGGCGGCGGCCATGGGTCGTTCAACGACACCGGCTACGACTGCTCGGGCTCGGTGTCCTATGCCCTGCACGGCGGGGGCCTGCTCTCCGCGCCCCTGACCTCCGGGGGCTTCATGAGCTGGGGCGCCTCCGGGCCCGGCAAGCACATCTCAATCTACGCGAGCTCCGGCCACGTCTACATGACGATCGATGGCCGGCGCTTCGACACCAGCGCGCGCAGCGACAGCGGCTCGCGCTGGGGCGGGCCGCGCCAGACCGGCGGTGGCTACGTCGTGCGCCACCCGCCGGGCCTCTAGGCTCCGCCGCGGTGGACGCGGCCAAGATCAAGGCGCAGTCGGCGCACACCTGGAGCCAGGGCGACTACTCCGGGCTCTCCGTGCAGTTGCGCCCTGCGGCCCGGGAGCTCGCCGACCTGTGCGCCGTCTCGGCGGGCCAGGAGGTGCTCGACAACGCCGCCGGCGACGGCAACTTCGCCGTGATCAGCGCCGAGGAGGGCGCCCGCGTGGTGGCGGCCGACATCGCGCCGGGGATGGTCGCCCGCGGGCGCGAGCGCTCCGAGGCCGAGGGGGTCGAGATCGAGTGGGTGGAGGCCGACGCCGAGGACCTGCCCTTCGAGGACGGGCGCTTCGACTGCGTCGGGTCGGTCTTCGGGGCGATGATCGCTCCGCGGCCGCGGGTAGCGGCGGAGGAGATGTTCCGGGTCGTCAGGCCCGGCGGCACCGTGGGCATGACCGCCTGGCAGGACAGCGGCGCGAGCTACGAGATGTTCTCGATCGCCCGCCGCTACGCGCCGCCGCCGGAGCCGGGCGACGAAGCGCCGCCGGCGATCGAGGAGTGGTCGCACCAGGAGGTCGTGCGCGAGCGCTTCGAGGGCCTGGCCGCGAGCATCGAGGTCAGCGAGCACACGCTTCCCTGGGAGGCCGACTCGCCTGAGGACTTCGTCACGAACATGGAGCGCCATGCCCCGCCGCAGGCGGTCGCCAAGCAGAACATGCCGTCCGACCTCTATGCGCAGTTGCGCGAGGAGATGCTCGAGGTCGCGCGAGGCTGGGCAGGCGGAGACGGACCCATCTCGGTCGAGGGCCGCTACGTGGCCATCGTCGCGCGCCGCGCCGGCTGACCCTGGCCGCCCGGCTGCTCATCGAGTACGACGGCACGGACTTCGCGGGCTGGGCCACCCAACCGGGGCACCGGACGGTGCAGGAGACGCTGGAGGCCGCCCTGGCCACCGTCGCGCGGGAGCCCATTCGCCTCACGGTGGCCGGGCGGACCGACGCGGGGGTGCATGCCCGTGGGCAGGTGGCCAGCCACCCGGGCCCGCCGGTGTCCGCGCAGCGGCTGAACGGCCTGCTGCCGCCCGATGTGGCGGTGGTGAGCTCCGAGGCGGCGCCGGAGGGCTTCGACGCCCGCCGAGACGCCCGCTCGCGCACGTATCGCTACCGCGTCCTCACGCGCACGGCGCGCTCGCCCCACGAGCGGCGGACGAGCCTGCACTGGCGCCGCCCTTGTCACCGCGACGCCCTCCACGCGTGCGCCGCGGCTCTAAGAGGAAACCACGATTTCACCGCCTTCACACCCAAGGGCGGCTATCACTCGCGCTTCACGCGCGAAGTCATGCGCTCGGAATGGGTGGCGCAAGGCGATCTGCTCGAGTACTGGATCGAGGCCGACAGCTTCATGCGCCATATGGTCCGGACGCTGGTCGGCAGCATGCTCTGGGTGGCCGCGGGGCGCATGGAGCCCGGCGTGTTTGCGGCCTTGCTGGAGGGCCGCCCGCGCGACGAGGCGCCCGACACGGCTCCGGCCCACGGGCTGTGCCTGGAGGCCGTCAGCTACGGCTAGCCTGACCGGGGCGCCATGAAGGTCCTCCTCACCAACGACGACGGCATCGACGCGCGGGGCCTGCTCGCGATGCGCCGCGCCCTGCTGGAGGTCGACGACGTGGAGCTTGCCGTGATCGCGCCGGACGGCAATCGCTCGGCCACGGGCCGCAGCATCACCACGCGCAAGCCGCTCAGCGTCGAGGAGGTGGACTTCGGCGACGGCGGCACCGGCTTCGCCACCGACGGCACCCCGGTCGACTGCGTGCGCTTCGCGGCCCTGGGCCTGATCCCCTTTCAGCCCGAGCTGATCATCTCGGGCATCAACCACGGCTCCAACCTCGGGGACGACATCACCTACTCCGGCACCGTCGCCGCGGCGCTGGAGGGCATCGTGCTGGGCCTGCCGGCGGTGGCGGTCTCCCAGCAGGCCGACCGCGGGCGGCTCGACTGGACGGCGCCTTCGCAGTGGGAGGACGGCGCGTTCGCGGAGGCGGCCGCCTTCACGGCGGCGATCGTGGACCGGATGGACGAGGTGCCGATGCCCGAGGGCACCCTCCTGAACATCAACGCGCCGGCGGGCGGGGCCGGTGGCGCCGAGGCCTGCCGGCTGGGCAAGCGCATCTACCGCGACCAGCTCGAGGAGACAGGCGAGGCCGACGGGCGCAAGCGCTATCGCATCTACGGCGACGAGCCCGGTTACCACGAGGAGGAGGGGACCGACTTCTCCGTGCTCGCGGCGGGACGCATCGCCGTCACGCCGCTGCACTTCGACCTGACCGACCAGGCGGGCATCGAGGCACTCGCGGGGTTCGACCTCGAGGCGCTGCTGCGCCCCGCCGCCGAAGAGGTGTGACGGAGCGACAGCCGGCACCGCCCGGAGCGCAGCCCGAGCGTCGGTCGGGCGAGCGGCGCAGCGACGCGGTTGAGCGGGCGGCCGAGCTGCGCAAGCAGCTCGACCATCACAACCACCGCTACTACGTGCTCGACGACCCCGAGATCTCGGACGCCGACTACGACGCTCTGATCAACGAGCTGCGCGACATCGAGGCGGCGCACCCGGAGCTGCTCACCCCCGACTCGCCGACCCAGCGGGTGGGGGCCAAGCCGCTGGACAAGTTCGAGCACGTCCAGCACCTGCAGCCGATGCTCTCGCTGGCCAACGCCCGCAACGAGGAGGAGCTCGAGGCGTGGGTCCAGCGCACCGACCGCCGCCTCCAGAAGGAGGGGGTCGAGGACGCGGCCATCCGCTTCGTGACCGAGCCCAAGGTCGACGGGCTGGCCATCTCCCTGGTCTACGAGAACGGCGTGCTGGTGCGCGGCGCAACCCGCGGCGACGGGACCACCGGGGAGGACGTGACCCAGAACCTGCGCACCATAAAAGCCATCCCGCTGCGCATCGAGGACGCGCCGCCGCTGCTCGAGGTGCGCGGGGAGGCCTACATGCCGCGCAGCGCCTTCGCGCGGCTGAACGAGCAGCGCGCGGCCGAGGGAGAGCCCACCTTCGCCAACCCGCGCAACTCGGCGGCGGGCACGATCCGCCAGCTCGACCCCGGGCTGGTGGCCGCGCGGCCGCTGTCGATGTGGAGCTACAGCATCGGCGCCGTAGAGGGCGTCGAGTTCACCTCCCAGTGGGAGGCGCTCGGGTGGCTGACGGACCACGGCTTCCGCGTGAACCCCGAGATCGAGCGCCACGACGACGTGCCCAGCGTCGTCAAGGCCTGTATCGACTGGGAGGAGCGCCGCGACGCCCTGGACTACGAGACAGACGGCGTCGTGGTGAAGGTGGACGACCTCGAGCTGCAGCGGCGGCTGGGCGTCGTGGGCCGCGAGCCGCGCGGGGCCATCGCCTGGAAGTTCGCGCCGATGACCGCCACCACCACGCTCAACGGCGTGATGTGGAACGTGGGGCGCACCGGCCACATGGTTCCCTTCGCATCACTGGAGCCGGTCCAGGTATCGGGCGTCACGGTGAAGCTGGCGACGCTGCACAACGAGGAGGACCTGCGCCGCAAGGACGTGCGCGACGGCGACGAGGTGATCGTCATGCGCGCGGGGGACGTGATCCCACAGGTGGTGTCGCCGACGCCCGAGACCCAGCGCCGCGAGGACCGCGCGCCCGTGCCCGAGCCGCCGTCCGAGTGCCCGGCCTGTGGCACGCCGACGGTCAAGCCCGAGGACGGCGTCTGGACGATCTGCCCGAACCGCGCCGG
>Ga0126307_10000428_pt1 | contig 27224 bp, 28 predicted proteins | sample Plot28_FD_89955 | JGI IMG/M metagenome (GOLD analysis project Ga0126307, IMG submission 89955) | Serpentine soil microbial communities from UC McLaughlin Reserve, CA, USA - Plot28 | ecosystem: Environmental > Terrestrial > Soil > Grasslands | place: USA: UC McLaughlin Reserve, Lake County... | reverse complement strand
GCGCCTGAGGCCTTCCAGTACGCGCTCCTGCGCGTGGTGCCGGATGTCGAGCGCGGCGAGTTCGTGAACGCGGGCGTCGTCGTGTTCGCGCGCCGGCACGGCTACCTGGCCGCGCGCGTGGCGCTCGACCGGGAGCGGCTCGAGGTGCTCGCGCCCGGAGTCGACTCGGAGCCGGTGGACGAGCGGCTGCGTGCGCTCGCGGCGGTTGCGGCCGGCGAGCCCCGGGCGGGCGCGCTGGCGGAGCTGCCCGCGTCCGAGCGCTTCGCGTGGCTCGTGGCGCCGTCCAGCACGGTGATCCAGCCGTCGGAGGTTCACACGGGCGTCTGCGACGACCCGGAGGCGATGCTCGAGCACCTCTACGAGAGGCTCGTGGCGCAGCCGCGCAATCCCGCCGACGAGTTCACATAATCGCCGTTATCGAGCGTTCTCGCGGCGGGCTCACCCTAACCGCGGCGGCAGCACGCCGTGGCGCGCGAGCGGGAGGGCGCGGGCGTGTGCCGTCGTCGCCCAGAGGGCGGCGGCAAGTCGCCGCGGCGACGGCCGGGAATCGCACGGTGTCAGTCTTGCAGGCCGTGTAGCCCGCGCCGCCTACAGGGCATACTCCGGGACATGGCCGACTCCGAGACGACCGAGATCCACGGGCCCCGCTTCCGCCGCAGCGCCGACTCGATCAGGGAACGCACCTTCCCGATCGCCGTGCGCGGCTACGACCGGCGCGCCGTGGATGCGTTCGTGGCCGAGGTTGTCGAGCTCGTGACAGAGCTCGAGGGCCGCCAGTCGCGCGAGGCGGTGGTCCAGCGGGCGCTCGACGAGGTCGGAGTGGAAACGGCCGGGATCCTCCAGCGCGCCCACGAGACCGCCGACGAGATCGCCGCGCGCTCCCGCGCCCAGGCCGAGGGTCGGATCCAGCGGGCCGAGCGCGAGGCGGACCTGATCCGCCGCCAGGCGGACGAGTACTCGGAGCAGGTGGTGGTGGACACGAGGCGGCTCTGGGACGAGCGCCAGCGGCTGATCGAGGACATCCGCCAGCTGGCCGACGAGGTGCTGGCCACCGCCGACGACGCCGCCGAGCGGGTCGCGCTGCCCGAAGGCCTCGAGGAGCCCGTAACGCCCGTGCCGGGCAGCGGACCGGCGCTCGCGCCCGAGCTGTCCCCGGAGTCGTTCGACGCGGGGGCGGCGGAGGCGAGCGGGCCGCTGCCCGCCGACGAGGAGCCCGCGCGGGGCCCCGAGGCGGTCGATCCGCCCACGGCGGAGGTCGAGCTCGACTTGCTGGAAGGCGGCGCCGGGCGGGACGAGGACCCGCCTCCGCGCGCGCCGCTGTAGGCAACCGCTCTAGAGCGGCAGCTTGGAGCGCGCCTTCCGGCCGCCCGAGGCGCTCTTGTTGGTCGCCTTGCGGGAGCTCCCGAAGCCCTTCGAGAACAGCCGGCCGAGCGGCCCCGGCGCCATGGAGCCGGTGCGCTGACCGACCCCGAGCGTGCGGTCCACGCCGCGCTGCGGGCCACGCGAGAGCCGCGGAGCGAGGAAGGCCAGTACGAGCAGCACGATGCATACCCCGACTATCACCGCGATTGTCATGGCGCCTCCGTACCCTCGCGGGCCGTCTGGCACACTCCTTTCTCGCGTGGCGAAGCAGAAGCAGATCAAGATGCAGATGCAGGTCGGGGCGCTCGCGGCGATTCCTCAGCTCGAGAGCCGGACCGACGAGCAGCTCCAGAGCGAGTCGAAGCACCGCGTGGCGGCGAAGGCGATCCTGGGTGCGCGCGCGGCCGAGCGCTACGACGCAAAGGCGGCGCGCGCGTACTTCAACGAGGCGCTCGCGGGCTGCCATCCCCAGGAGCGCCCGGCGCTGCGCCAGATGATGAAGGCGTCGCTCGCTCTCGCCGAGCGGCGGCCGGACGACCTCCGCGACGCGATGGAGAAGCTCGGCCAGGAGGCGCCCTCGGGTCGCCAGCTCTTCATGCTGCGGATGATGGGGCTGCTGATCCCGCCCCAGAGCGCCGGTGTGGTGGCGCGCGTCCGCGGCATCCTGCTCCTGATCGCGCTCGTCATCGTCCTGCTGGCAGCCGGCTTAGGGCTGGTCAAGCTGGTGGCACTCCCGTTCGGAGGCATCGGCACCGGCAGCGCCGTCTTCTTCGGGTTCCTGCTCGTCGTGATCGTGCTCGGCGTGCTGGTCTTCCTCGGAAGACGAAGGCAGAAGCGCGCTCAGGCGGCGAGAGCCGCCTGACAGCCGTCGCCGCCAGGCGCTAGTTCAGCGCGGCCGACAGCCGCCGCCGGTGCTCGCGAGCGAGCGGGTGGTCCGCGCCAAGCTCGGTGAAGATCGCCACCATCACGCGCCGGATCGCGTCCCTGCGGCTCGCGTCGGCGAGCGCGCTCTGAAGCGTTTCGAGAGCCGCGGCCGGGTCGCCGGCGTCCCACGCGTCGAACGCCGGCTCGAGATCCTCGTCGCCCGCCAGCTCCGCGCGGGCCAGCAGGCCCGCGGCCACGAAGTCGCCCGCCGCCGCCTCGAGCACCTCGATCGCCTCCTCGCGATCGCCGCGCAGCAGCAGCATCCGGCCCAGCTCGCGGCGGGCGCTCGCGTTCCCCGGCTCGAGCTCGAGCGCCCGCCGCAGCGAGCGCTCGTCACCGGAAGCGGCGAGCTCGTCGGCCTCGGAGGGAAGCAGGCCATCGAAGAACTCCTCGACTCGCGCCGGCGGCAGCGCGCCGGTGAACTCGGCGGCGACCCGGCCGTCGCGAAACGCCTTCACGGCCGGGATGCCCTGCACGCGGAAAGCCATTTGGAGGCGCGGGTTCGCATCCACGTCGACCTTCGCCAGCTCCACCCGGCCGGCGCGCGCGCTGACCGCACGCTCGAGCACCGGAGTCAGCTGCTTGCACGGAGCGCACCAGTCGGCCCAGAAGTCGACGACGACCGGCAGCTCGCGGGACCGCTCGAGCACGCGCTGGTCGAAGCCGGCCTCCCCGACGTCGAAGATCGCCGCCTCAGGACTGATGGACCTTCATCTCCTCGATCACGACGGGCCGCAACGGCGTGCCGGCGCCGCCGCTGGCGGGATCCCCGAGCTCGTCGATCGCGAGCGCCACGTCGAGCCCCTTCGTGACCTTCCCGAGCAGCGCGTACTCGGGCGGCAGCCCGGCGTCCGCCCCGGTCACGATGTAGAACTGGCTGCTCGAGGTGCCGGGCGGCTCGGTCGCTGTCTTCGCCATCGCGACCACGCCCTCGGTGTAGGCGGCATCCGACGGCGGCAAGTCGCGCACGGAGTAGCCCGGTCCGCCGGTCCCCGTGCCGGTCGGGTCGCCCCCCTGGATGACGAAGCCCGGGACGATCCGGTGGAAGACGGTGCCGTCGTAGAAGCCGCTGCGCGCCAGCGAGACGAACGAGGCCGCGGTGTTCGGTGAGGTCTTCGCGTCGAGCCGGACGGTCATGGCGCCACAGCTCGTGGATATCACGACCTCCCAGGTCCTGGACGGGTTGAGCTTCTGGCGCGGCTTCCTCGCGCCCCCGCCCGGCTTGGGCTCGGGCGCGTCCACGTCGGCGCAGGTCGGGGATCCGCCAGCCCGGTTCCGCGCCTTCGCGTCGTCCCGGGCGGTCGTGTCCGCCTGGCCGCCCTCCGAGCCGGAATCGCTGTCGTCGTCGTCGCCGCACGCGGCCGGCCCGAGCGCTAGCAGGCACAGAAGCAGAGCGAGCAGGCGGCGCACGGCGCGTAGGCTAGCGACGTGCCCCTCACGCCCGTGGCGGCCGGATACGACCAGTTCATCATCGACCTCGACGGCTGCGTCTGGATCGGCGGCGAGCCGTTGCCGGGCGCGGTGGAGGCGATCGAGGAGCTGCGAGCGACGGGCAAGCGGCTCGCCTTCGCGACGAACAACCCGTTCGAGCCGGGCGAGGAGCTCGTGGCGGCCCTCTGGCGGATCGGCGTGCGCGCCTCGCTGGCCGACGTGGTGACCGCGGGCGGCGCCATGCAGCACGTGCTAGCCGAGACGCGCCGCTCGCGCACGGCCTTCGTGCTCGGCAGCCCGGCGATGTTTCGGCACGTCTCTGATGCCGGCCTGCGAGTGCTGAACGGCACGGACCTCGCCTCCCGCGCGGAGGTCGTGGTGATCGGCGGCAGCACCGATCTCACGTACGCCGGCCTGCGCGTGGCGATCCAGGCCGCGATCCGCGGCGCCGATCTGTTCGCCACGGCGCGCGACCCGACCTATCCTCAGCCGGACGGGCCGTGGCCCGGTACGGGCGCGGTGCTGGCCGCCGTCGAATACGGCTCCGGGCGCCGCGCCGAGGTCGTTGGCAAGCCGATGCCACAGCTGTTCGAGACGGCGCTCGACCGCCTGGGCGAGGGCAGCACACTGGTGATCGGCGACCGTGTCGACTCCGACCTGGCCGCGGCGCAAGCCGCGGGGCTCGACGCGGCGCTTGTGGCGCGCGACGCCGAGGCACGTGCGGCGCTCGACGGATTCGAGCCGCGACCGGTGGCTGTCGAGGAGAGCCTAGGGCGCGTTGTGTTGGCGGGCTGAGCGCCGCCGCCGCTCTCCGCGCGGACCGCACTCGGCCGCGAACGGACGCACCCTTCGGATCACGCCGCCCTCGCCGCCAGCTCCTCCACCTCCGCCGGCGCGACCCCCAGCAGCGCGCACGCCTCCGGCGTGACCATCAGGCCGGCCCGCGCAGCCCGCGCGAGCCCCTCGGCGGGCTCCACGCCGCGCCACTCGTGCAGGTGCGCGGCGCAGACGGCGGCTGCGAAGTCCGTCCAGCGGTTGCCGTGCACCGCAACGGCGCCGGCGCCCTTCAGCCGCCGGCGCAGGAAGGGCAGGAGCTCCTCGAGCGCGGCCGCGCCCTCCTCCGTGCGGGCCACGGGCACGTGGTGCCAGTCGAGGCCGGCATCCTCGTAGGCGCCGAGGTTGTGGCGTGTGGTCATCGTCGATACGACCGTGCGCACGCCGTGCGCCGCGAGGTAGGCGATCTCGGCGCTGCGGCGCTCCGCGCGGTGGCTCCTCCCCCCTCCCCCCGGCCGCTCGAGTGCGCACAGCTTCCGCGAGCGCGCCCACCAGATCCGCTTGGGTTCCTGCTGTATGAGCTCCATGACCGGCTAAGCCGCCATCCGGCCAAAACTCACCCCGGTATCCTCGGGCGATTATGTGCCGCGTCTTCGGCTGCGTCGCCGCCGAGCCGGTCTCGATCCGGCACGAGCTGCTGGATGCGCAGAACCCGCTCATCCGCCAATCCGAGGACCACGACTCGGGTTGGGGCATGGCCGTCTACGAGCGACCCGAGGGGCGCGAGCCCGAGCTCGTGCGCTTCCCCGAGGCCGCCCACAGCGACGGCGACTTCATGGGCGCCACCGAGCTGCGCGGGCGCATCTTCAACGTGCACGTGCGCCGCGCGACCATGGGCGACCTCACGCTCGAGAACACCCATCCGTTCCAGCTCGGCGCCCACACGCTCGGACACAACGGCACGATCCTGCGCTACCCGCGCCTGCTCGAGCCCGGCATGCGCCGGCCCGCCGGCGACACCGACTCGGAGCACCTCTTCAACCTTCTCATGCACGACTACGACCGCAGCGCGCCGGTTGAGAGCCTCCGGCACGCGATCCGGACCGCGGTCGAGCGCTCGCCCTTCTCCGGCCTCAACGTGCTGTTCTCCGACGGCGACCGGCTGTTTGCCTACCGGCTCGGCCTCTTCGAGCTGCACTGGCTCGCGCGTCCAGGCCAGCTGCTCGTGGCCTCCGAGAAGCTCACCGACGAGCGCTGGCACAGCGTGCAGCAGGACGTGGTGCTCGTGCTCGACCCCGACGACCTCGCCGAGCCGCACGCCGAGCGCCTGCTCGGCGACGAGCTCGTCGCCACGGCCGACATCCGCAGGATCGATCATTCGCCGCACCTGCGCGGCGCCCAGCGCGGCCTCGCGGCCGCCGAGCGCGCGCGACTCGCGGCCGCGGCCACCGAGTGAGTCGCAGCTTCGCGGTCCTCGTGAACCCGGCATCCGCGGGCGGCAGGGCCCTCGCGGTGCTGCCCCACGTCCAGGCCGAGTTGGAACGGCTCGGCGCGCGTCACCGGACGGTGGTGACGCGCAGCATCGAGCATGCCGCGGAGGAGGCCGCGCAGGCCGCGGCGAACCGCGAGGCGGTGGCGGCGGTTGGCGGCGACGGGCTGCTGCGGCCGCTCGCGGGAGCGCTCAGGGGCACCGACTCCGCCCTCGCGCTGATCCCGTGCGGGCGCGGCAACGACCTCGCGCGCGTGCTGGGTGTGCCGACCGATCCGGCGGCGGCGGCGCGGCTCGCGGTCGAGGGCCGCGAGCGCCTGATCGACGTCGCGAGCGTCGACGGCACGCCGTTCCTGGGGATCGCGAGCTTCGGCTTCGACTCCGACGCGAATCGAATTGCGAACGGCGCGAAGCTCGTGCGCGGCGACGCCGTGTACGTCTACGCCGCGCTCAGGGCACTCGCCTCGTGGAAGCCGGCGCTCTTCACGGTAACCGTCGACGGCGACCGCCACGAGGCCGAGGGCTACTCGGTTGCGGTCGGGAACTCGAAGGCCTACGGCGGCGGCATGTACCTGTTCCCGCAGGCGGACGTGGACGACGGTCAGCTCGACGTGATGTTCTCGAAGCGGTCGTCGAAGCTGACCTTCCTGCGCGAGCTCCCGAAGGTGTTCCGGGGCGCGCACGTGGATTCACCGCACGCCGAGTTCCACCGCGGCGCCGTCGTGGAGGTGGCGTCCGACAGGCCGTTCATGATCTACGCCGACGGCGACCCGATCGGTGCCACGCCCGCGACGGTGACGGTGGAGCCCCGCTGCCTGCGAGTCGTGACCCGGGCGTGATGCTCACCCCCGCCCGCAGCCTCGCCCGCGGTGCGCGCACCGTGAGCCGCCGACTGGGGCGCAGCGGCGGCACGACCGCGCCCGGTCGGCTGCTGCTGCGGCTGCAGCCGAACGCTCTCGGGCGCCTCGGCGCCGACCTCCAGGAGGGCTCCGTGCTGATCTCCGCCACGAACGGCAAGACGACGACCGCCGCGATGCTCGCCGCCGCGCTCGGAAGCGCCGGGCGGCCGGTGGTGCACAACCGCGCCGGGTCGAACATGGCGTGGGGCGTGGCCACGGCGCTGCTCGACGCCGGGCGGGAGCCCGGCCAGCTCGGGCTGTTCGAGGTCGACGAGGCCTGGCTCCCCCAGGTCGCCCGCGAGCTCGCGCCGCGCATGCTCGTCCTCTCCAACCTCTTCCGCGACCAGCTCGACCGCTACGGCGAGCTCGAGCTGCTGGCGGACCGCTGGGCCGAGCTCGTGGCCGAGCTCGACGGGCGGGCACGCTTCGTGCTGAACGCCGACGATCCGCTCGTGGCGGACCTGGGCCGCGACCGCCAGGGCGTGACCTGGTTCGGCGTGGAGGACGACGCTCAGGCGCTTCCCGGGATGCAGCACGCAGCCGATTCGAAGCACTGCCGCAACTGCGGCACGCCCTACGCGTACGAGGCGATCTACATGGGCCACCTCGGCCGCTACCGCTGCCCCAATTGCGGCCGCGAGCGCCCGCGCCCGGGCGTGGCGGCCACGCGCGTCACGCTCGAGGGCATGGAGGGCTCGCGGATGGAGCTGCGCACGCCAGCGGGCGAGCTGTCACTGCGGCTTCCCCTGCCCGGCTTCTACAACGTCTACAACGCGGTGGCAGCTGCGGCGGCCGCGCTCGACCTCGGCGTGCCCGCCGACGCGACCGTCGCGGCGCTGACCGGTTTCGCCGGGTCGTTCGGGCGAGTCGAGACGATCCCGATCGGCGGCCGGCGCGTGTCGATCCTGCTCGTGAAGAACCCCGCCGGTGCGAACGAGGTGTTGCGCACGCTGCTGCTCGAGGAGGGGCGGCTCGACCTCTGGCTGGCGCTGAACGACCGCACCGCCGACGGGCGCGACGTCTCCTGGATCTGGGACGCCGACTTCGAGCTCCTGGCCGGGCGGGTGCGGCGCGCTACCTGCTCCGGCACCAGGGCCGAGGAGATGGCGCTGCGCCTCAAGTACGCCGGTGTCGAGGCGGAGCCGGTAGTGGAGCGCGACCTCGGCGCATCGCTCGACTCGGCGCTCGCGGCGGCGCCGCCGGACGGCCGGCTCTTCGCCCTGCCGACCTACACCGCGCTGCTCGAGCTGCGCGACCTGCTCGCCCGTCGCGGTCTCGCAAAGAGGTGGTCCGAATGAGACCGGGTCGGGCGCGCGAGTGGTCGCCGACGATCTGGCATGAGCTCGAGAACGGCGCCTACGTCGCCGATCTGGCGCTCTGGCGCGAGCTGGCCGCCGCCGCCGGCGGTCCCGTGCTCGACCTCGGTGCCGGCGCGGGCCGCGTGGCGCTCGACCTCGCCGCCGGCGGTCATGAGGTCGTCGCACTCGACTCCGACCCGGAGCTGCTCGCCGTCATCGAGCAGCGCGAGCGGGCGGTCACGACCGTCTGCGCCGATGCTCGCGACTTCATGCTCCGCCGCCGGTTCGCGCTCGTGCTCGCTCCCATGCAACTCGTGCAGATCCTCGACGGCGGCACCGCCGCGCGGGCCGCGATGCTTCGCTGCGTGCGCGACCACCTCTCCCCCGGCGCTCGCTTCGCGGCCGCACTCGCCGACGCTCACTCGGCCATTCCCGCGCCGGAGGAGCCTCAGCCGCCGCTCCCGGACGTGCTCGAGCGCGAGGGCTGGGTCTTTTCGAGTCGACCGCTCGCCGTTCGGGAGGAGCGTGGCGGCCGCGTGGTGATCGAGCGCCTGCGGGAGGCCGTCGCGCCTAGCGGCGAGATCCGCGAGGACACCGTCCGTATCGCGCTCGAATCCGTGAGTCCGGCCGCGCTCGAGACCGAGGCGCTCGCCGCGGGCCTCGCCCCCGACGGTCGCCGCACGATCCCAGAGACCACGGATCACATCGGGAGCCAGGTGGTGCTGTGCCGGCGCTGAGGGTCTGTTCGCTCTACCCCGAGCTGATGAACATCTATGCCGACCGCGGCAACATCGCAGTGCTGCGCGCACGCTGCGAGTGGCGTGGGCTCGGCTTCGAGCATTCGGCGTCGAGCCTGACGGAAGAGCTCGACCCGGACGCGCACGACCTCTTCTACATGGGCGGCGGTCAGGATCGCGACCAGGCCGCCGTGGCGCAGGACATGGCCGCGACCAAACGCGCCGCCCTCCACGCCGCGGCCGCGCGCGGCGCCGTCGTTCTCGCCGTCTGCGGCGGCTACCAGCTGCTCGGGCACTGGTACGAGCTGGGCGGCGAGCGCCTGCCCGGTGTCGCGCTCGTCGATCTGACGACGGTGCGCGAGGAGGGGCCACGGCTGATCGGCAACTGCGCCATCGAGGCAGACCTTGGCAGCGGTCCCCGCGTGATCGCCGGCTTCGAGAACCACGGCGGACGCACCTACCTCGGCCACGAGGCGCGCCCGCTCGGACGCGTGCTCGCCGGTCACGGCAACAACGGCCGCGACGGGTTCGAGGGTGTCCTCCGCGACAACGTGATCGGAACGTACCTGCACGGGCCGCTCCTGCCGAAGAACGTCTGGCTGGCGGACCGGCTGATCGAGCTGGCGCTCGGAGTCGAGCTGGCGCCGCTCGCGCGAGACGAGCTCGAGCAGGCGGCGCACCTGTCCGCCCGGCGCGCTGCGGGGGTCTAGGAGGGCTTCGCCGTCCCGATCACGCGCAGCACCTCGGGAACCGAGGTGATGCCCTGGCGGATCTTGTCGAGGCCGTCGTCGCGGAGGGTCCGCATGCCATGCTCCTGGGCTGCCGCGCGCAGGTCGTCGGCGGAGCCCTTCTCGAGGATCAGGCGACGTAGGCGGTCGTCGATGACCATCACCTCGTACAGCCCGATCCGGCCCCTGTAGCCGGTCTGACCGCAGCGCACGCAGCCGACCGCCTGCCTCGCGGTGAACCCGCGCTGAACCTCGAAGCCGTTCTGGACCAGCATCTCCTTGGAAAGCTTTGCCGCGGCCTTGCAGTCGCAGAGACGGCGCACGAGCCGCTGCGCCACGACGCACTCGACGCCCGAGGCGACCAGGAACGGCTCGATGCCCATCTCGATCAGCCGGGCGGCTGCGAGCGGCGCGTCGTTCGTGTGCAGCGTCGTGAGCACGAGGTGGCCGGTGAGCGCGGATTCGATCGCGATCTGCGCGGTCTCCTTGTCGCGGACCTCGCCGACCATGATCACGTCGGGGTCGGCGCGCACCATCGAGCGCAGGCCCGCCGCGAAGGTGAGGCCGGTCTTCCCGTTGACCTGAACCTGCTTGACGCCGGACAGCTCGTACTCCACGGGGTCCTCGACGGTGATCAGCGTGCGGTCGGGGGTATTCACCTCGCCGAGCGCCGCGTAGAGCGTCGTCGTCTTACCGGAGCCGGTAGGCCCGGTCACGAGGATCGCGCCGTGCGTGGCGCGGATCGCCTCCTCCAAGCGCTCGCGACCGGGGTTCTCCATTCCGAGCCGGTCGAGGTCCATCACGATCTGCGTCTTGTCGAGGATCCGCATGACCACGGACTCGCCCCGCACGACCGGCAGCGTCGCCACCCGCAGGTCCACGTGGTGTCCGTCAACCGACAGCCCGACGCGCCCGTCCTGCGGCAGTCGCTTCTCGGCGATGTCGAGCTCCGCCATGATCTTGATGCGCGACACGAGTCCCAGGACGAGGTGGCGTGGCACTGTGGTCGAGTCGAACACGACCCCGTCGACGCGGAACCGCACACGCATATCGGCCTGGCGCGGCTCGAAGTGGATGTCACTAGCGCCGCGGCGCACGGCGTCGGCGATGATCGAGTGGACGAGCTTCACCACCGGCGCCTCGTCGGCCGACTCGCGGAGCTCGATCACCTGCGCGGCGCTGGCCTCCTCCTCGGTCTCGACCTCGATCTCCTGCACCGACTCGGCGAGCGTCGAGAGGTTCGCGATCAGCGCGCGGATGTCGTCGGGCGATGCCACGGCGCGACGCACCTCGTGGCCCGTGGCCATCGTGATGTCGTCGAGGGCCAGCAGGTTGGCGGGGTCGGCGGTCGCCACGAGCAGCGTGCGGTCGCCGAGGAAGGCGATCGGGATCGTCTGGTAGCGAAGCGCCTTGCCGGCGTCGATGAGCGTCGCGGCACCCTTGTCGACGTCGAACACGTTGAGGTCGACGTAGTCGAGCCCGTTGCGCTCGGCGAGCGCCTGCGCGAGCTGGCTCGCGTCGACGATGCCCGCCTCGATCAGCGCCTGGCCGAGCGGGATGCCCTGCGCACGACCCTCGCTCACGACCCGCTCCACGAGCCCGCGCTCGGCAAAGCCGAGCTGCACGATCACGTCGCCTATGCGCCGCTTTACGCCCGTGCGCTTGGTGGGCGGCGTCAGTCCGGGCACGGGAAACGGCCCTGCGGAGGCGGCCTGGGCTTCCATCATCACTGATATCGGCAGCAGTGGCGCCTAGATGAAGCGCCGGCGGCGGCGCGCTGCGACGGCGATCGCGGTCTCGAGATCGGGGCAGATATCAAGGGTGTCGACCATGTCCGAGATCTCGAAGACCCGGTGCAACGGACCGGGCGGACAGACGACCGCGAAGCCGAGCCCGCGGCGGCGGACGCGACGGTGCGCGTTCAAGAGCAGCGCGATGCCGGTGGAGTCCATGAAGGCAACTCCGCTCAGATCGACCACGAGCGGCGCCTGAGCGTCGGCCACCGCGTCGTTCAACACCGCGATCAGCCGCGGCGAGGTTGCCAGATCGATCTCGCCCTCTACGGCCAGGAAGTCGACTCCCTCGGCCGAGGAGCGCTCCACGGCGAGCGCTTGCACCGGGCCACTCTACGTTAGTTTGACCCCTCAATGGAACTCTCGGACTACCAGCGCCGCTCGCGCGCGACCGCGGTGTACCCCGGAGCGGGAGCCGACCTGACCTATCCGGCGCTCGGGCTCTGCGGCGAGGCCGGCGAGACCGCCGAGAAGGTGAAGAAGGCGATCCGCGACGACGGCGGAAAGCTCACGCCCGAGCGGCGCGACGCGCTCGCAGCCGAGCTCGGCGACGTGCTCTGGTACCTCGCGCAGCTCGCGACAGAGGCGCGGCTCGATCTGGGTGAGATCGCCGAGGCCAACCTCGAGAAGCTCCTCTCCCGCCAGCAGCGCCAGGTGCTGCACGGCAGCGGCGACGCGCGCTAGCCAGCGCCGAGCGCCCGGGTCAGTCCTCGCTCGGCCGCGCCCCGTTCAGCTCGAAGCGCTCGAAGCGGGGCGCGGCGGCCGCCGGCACCCGCGCCCGGATCACGACGCCGTCGGCGGTGTCCTCGCGCTCGAGCTCGCCCGCCAGCTCGTGCAACTCGGACAGGCTGCCGCCCTCGGCGTACGGCACGAGCAGCTCCATCGGGCGCAGCATCGCGAGCAAGCGCGCCTCGATCGCCTCACGCAGCCCGTCGAGGCCGTCGCCCGTCGCGGCCGAGACCTGGACCGCCTCGGGGAAGCGGAACGTGAGCTCGCGCTTGCGCTCGGCGGCGACGAGGTCGACCTTGTTGAGCGCGAGCAGCCGCGGCCGCTCGGCCGCGCCGATCTCCGCGAGCACCTCGTCCACCGCGCCCAGCATTTCGTGGAGCTCGCCCTCCGGCACCGACGCGTCCGCCACGTGGAGCACCAGCTCGGCTCCCATCGCCTCCTCGAGCGTGGCGGAGAACGCGTCGACGAGCTGGTGCGGAAGCTTGCGGATGAAGCCGACCGTGTCGGTCATGAGGTACTGGCGGCCGGAGATCTCGAACGAGCGCGTGGTCGGATCGAGCGTGTGGAAGAGGCGATCGCGGACGCCTACCTCTGAGCCCGTCAGCTCGTTCAGGAGCGTCGACTTGCCGGCGTTCGTGTAACCGGCGAGCGCGACCGACGGAAGCCCCGCGCGGTCGCGCTCGGCGCGCATGGTGGCGCGCGTCGCCTTCGTCGCCCGCAGCCGCCGGCGCAGCGCCGAAATGCGGTCGCGCGCGAGCCGGCGGTCGGTCTCGATCTGGCTCTCCCCGGGGCCCCTGGTGCCGATGCCGCCGGCGATGCGGCCGGCGCCCAGCCGCTCGAGGTGGGTCCAGAGGCCGCGCATCCGCGCGAGGTTGTACTCGAGCTGCGCGAGCTCGACCTGCAGCTTGCCCTCGGCCGAGTGCGCGTGGTCGGCGAAGATGTCGAGGATGATCGCGGTGCGGTCGATCACCGGCATGTCGAGCGCCTGCTCGAGGTTGCGCTCCTGGCGCGGCTTCAGCTCGTCGTCGCAGGCCACGATGTTCGCGTCCGACCTCTTGATCGCCTCGCGCACCTCCTCGAGCTTGCCCTTGCCGAGGTAGCGGTCAGGGTCCGGCTCGGCGCGGCGCTGGACGAGCTCGCCGACCACCGCAACACCGGCGGTGCGCAGCAGCTCGGTGAGCTCGTCGAGATGGCCGCCGTCCGGACCGGCGGCCACGCAGAAGGCGCGCTGTCGCGCGCGAGGGTTGCGGCTGGCCTCCACCCCCCTGAGGCTACTCGCTGCTCACGCGCGCGGCAGCTGAAGGCGCTCGACCGGCGGCATCACGCCCTGGGTCGGGAACTCGCCGGGCAGCGTGCTTCCCGGCAGCACGACCACGGCCTCGTCTGGGTCACCCACCCAGCATGCGTGGCCGACAGCGTAGCGGTGCGCCCCGAGCGCGCAGGCAGCGGCGTCGAGCTCCTCGACGCGCCGGTGCCAAAGATCGCCGCTCTCGTCGATCACACGATCGCCCGCCAGCTCGTCGATCCTCATCTGGATACCGAGTGGGTGGCGCTTCGCGGGGAGCCGGCGGCCCTGGAGGGCGCAGAAGACGCCGTCGGCGTTCGTCTCGAAGACAGGGTCGTCGTGGTATGCGCTGTCCGGCACGCTGCCCTCGCTCCCGCCGCCACCCTCGGGCGCGAACACCGGCAGCTCGCGCAGCAGCTCGGCGAGCGCGCGCGTCTCGCGGGTGGGCGCCACCGGCGGCACGCCGAGCCGCAGCAGGAGCGCGTCGCAGTCGCGGCCGGGCCGGCCCTCGCGCGGACCGGCGAGCGGAGCGCCAACCCCGACGACGACGTCACCGAGCGAGCGAAGCTCCGCCGCCACCTGCCCGGCGGAGCCGGGCTCGAAGAAGAGCGCGCTCAGCCGTATCGGCGGCTCGGGCGCCCGCACCTCCTCGAGCACCGCGAGCTGCAGCGCGTTGGCCGCCGGGACTATTCCGCAGTAGTGCACGTGAGCCGCCTAGCCGCCGAGGCTTCCGCGTAGCCGCTCGACTGCCTCGGCCAGCCGGTCGTCGTCAACGGTCAGCGAGATGCGGAAGAACCCCTCGCCGTTCGGGCCGTACGCTGCGCCCGGCGAGACGACCACGCCGGACTCCTCGAGCACGAGCTCGCAGTACGAGGCGGACGTGTGCCCGTCCGGGACCGGCGCCCAGATGTAGATCGTGCCCTTCGGCGGCGTCACGTCGACGCCTATCTCGCGCAGCGCGTCGCATACGAGATCGCGGCGCCGCTCGTAGATCGCCCGCATCTCGCCCGGGGGCCCGTTGTCGAGTGCGCGCGACGCGGCAAGCTGCAGCGCTTCGAACATCCCTGAGTCGATGTTCGTCTTCAGCTTCCAGTAGGTCTGCACCGCGCGCGCGTTTCCGAGGATGGCGGCCGTCCGCCAGCCGGTCATGTTCCAGCCCTTGGAGAGCGAGAACACCTCCACGCCCACGTCCCTCGCACCGGGGGTCTCGAGGAAGCTCGGCGCGACGTAGCCGTCGAAGGTGGTCTCCGTGTACGACGCGTCGTGGACCACCAGCACGTCGTGCTCGCGAGCGAACTCCACGGCCCGCTCGAACAGCCCGTCGGGCACGACGGCGCCGGTCGGGTTGTTCGGGTAGTTGAGGTAGAGCAGGCGAGCGCGCGCGGCCACGTCGCCTCCGATGGCGCCGAGCTCCGGCGCGAATCCTCGCTCGGGCACGAGCGGCATCAGCACCGCCTCGGCGCCCGCGAGCAGCGGCCCGCCCGTGTAGACGGGGTAGCCGGGATCGGCGGCGAGCGCGACGGTCTCTGGGTCGAGGAAGGCGAGACTGAGGTTGAAGATGCACTCCTTCGCGCCGAGCGCCGGGATCACCTCGGTCTCCGGATCGAGCTCCACGCCGAAGCGCCGCGCATAGAAGCGCGTGAACGCCTCGCGCAGCTCGTCGCGCCCGCGGTTCGCCGGGTACTGATGCGTGCCGGCATCGCGCGCCGCCTCGGCGAGCGCGTCGATCACCGCGCCCGGGGTCGGCGTGTCGGGATCGCCGATACCGAGGCTGATGACGTCGACGCCGGCCGCCCGCTTCTCGCGGATCTTCCGCTCGAGCTCTGCGAAGAGGTACGGCGCAAGGCGGTCCAAGCGGCTACTCGACTGCATCGAGCTCCCTCACGAACTCGTCGCTGAGCCGGGCCTCGTACACGGGCCGCGCCCAGCCCGTGAGGTTCACGTGCATGTCCTCCCCCACCTCCACCACGAGCTCTCCACCGTCGAGCTCGACGGTCACCGGGCTGTCCACGCCGCGAAGCACGGCCGCCACCGCCGCGCCGGTGGCGCCCGTCCCGGACGCAAGGGTCTCGCCCACGCCGCGCTCGAAGATGCGTGCCCGGATGCGGTCGTCGCCGGTCTGCCGCCAGAACGACACGTTGGTGCGGTTCGGGAACAGCTCGTGGCGCTCGATCCCGGGGCCGTAGGCGCCCAGGTCGAGCTCCTCTAGGCCGTCCGCCACCTCGATCGCGCATTGCGGGTTGCCCGCCTGCACGAACTGGAAGCCGAACTCCCGCCCGCCCGAGCTGAGCGTCCCCGTGCCGTCGGCGCCGCCGTCCGGGTAGTCCTCGGGCGCCTCGACGCGCACGCGCCCGATGTCCATCGTGCAGAGCTCGCCGTCGATGCGCGGCCGGATCTCGCCCGCGGCGGTTCGGACCGAGAACGAGTCGTGGTCGGCCCAGCGGTGGCGGCGGAGATACATCACCGCCTGCCTGACGCCGTTGCCCGAGAGCTCGGCCTCGGAGCCGTCCGGGTTGTAGATCACGACCTCGGCGACGAAACCGCGCTCGTCCGTCTCGCGCAGGAGCAGGACGCCGTCCGAGCCGACGCCGGTGTGCGGGGCGCAGAGCCGCCGGACCCGCTCAGCCGTCAGTTCGAAGGGCAGCTCCCGCTCCTCGACGATCGCGTAGTCGTTCCCGAGCGCCTGCCACTTCTCGAAGCGCACGGCTCAGCGGTGCCCCCCGAACTCGATCACCTGCTGGATGCCGGTCGGGCGGTTGGTGTAGCGCATCGTGTACGGCAGCAGCCCGGGAACGAAGCCGATGCGCTCGCGCGTGGCGTCCGCCCTCCAGGCCGCAGGGTCCGGGCCCTGGGCCGCCGCCAGCTGTGTCCCCGCGGCCTCCATCGCCGCCCACAGCGAGGCGCGGCATTGGACGACGTTGCCGAGGCCGCAGTATCGGTTGGCGAGCGGTCCCTTCACGGGCTCACCGAGCAGCGTGCGCAGGTCCTTCGACATGTATTGATGCCAGCCATTGTCCTGACCGTCCGGCGGCTGGTCGAAGCGCGCCTGCAGCGTTCGTGCGAGCTCGTCGGCGAGCGGCTGACCAAGGAGGGGCGTCATCGCGGCGTCGGCGAGGCGCGGCCACGCCGCATCGAGGATCGCGGCGCCGGGATGGTCGATTCGCCCGTCCAAATCTCGATCGAGCCGGCTGCCACCCTGTGCTCGCCAGTCTTCGAGCAGCTCGAGCATCCGAGCCGCACGAGCGCTCGGTGCCGGCCCACCGCGGAGGAACCGCGCGAGCAGCGGGACGAGCCGGACCGTGCGCACGTCCTGGGTTGCGGCCGCGTTCATAGCGCCGGTCAGAGTGGCTAACGTGTGCCGGCGCACCTTCTGCGTATTCGCGTTGAGCAGATCGACCCGGTGAATGGGACCGTAGGCCCACTCGTCGTCGGCGGCCGGGAACCCACGCGCCGGCTTGTTGTTCCAGTTGTTGAGCACGCCGCCGCGCAGCACGGCCTGCGGATGGGCTTTGTGCCGCAGGAACCCCTTCCACTCGAAGCCGCCCTGGCCGTCTGTGGGCAGGCCAGAGTCGACACCCGCGGCGCGGCGCGGAAGTTTGCCGGTGGTGATCATCGCGATCTCGTCCGAGTCCGCGTAGAAGGTGTTGAACGTTTGCGGTGACACCTTTGCCGCCTTCAGGAACTCCCGCGCGTTCGCTACACGGCCGCGGGTCAGCTTCTGGAACAGCAGCAGGTCGACGCCGTCGAGTAGGTAGCTCGAGCGCTTGCGCGAGATCGCCACGCGGCGCCCGTCGACGGTCGCATACCCGACCACCGGACCGTGCACGGTCCGGTTGAACCGGACCGGCTGGCCGTCGAGCGTGCCGGCGTCGAACGGCGTCATGCTGTGGCACTCGCCCTTGTACACGTAGCGGGTGTCGCTGCCCTCGCAGAGCGTCTCGACGAAGATGTCGATGATGTCGCCGCCCGCCGACGTGAGGGTCCAGACGAAGTCCTCGCGGCGGCCGATCACGATGTAGCCGGGGAAGGGCGCCGTGGTCGCGCCGCGCGCCGCCCAGCCCGGCCCGTGCAGGTCCATCTCGAGCGTCAGGCCGGGATAGAAGTACCCGATCTGAGGACCGCCCACGAACAGCGGGTGGCCCGAGCGTGAGCGCTTCCCGGCGACCATGAGGATATTGCTCGCCTTTTGGCGTGGCTCGGTCGCCGCGGCTGCCGCGGCAGGAGCTCCGGGGATCGGCACCGGCTGGAAGGAGCCGTGGTCGAGTACCACATTGCCCGTTCTGCTTGCGGGCAGCGGTGCGTACGGGAAGCGACCCGGAATCGACACCGGCGTCTCCGGGTCCTCACGCTGGCGCAGATCGTTCCAGACCGAGAGCCCCCGCTCCGCGCCGAGCCGATCCTCGAGCCCGTCGAGCAGCTGCGCGGCGGCAACCTCTGCCCCGCCGCCCTCGCCGAACAGCTCGCTCTTCACCGCGTTGAACGCGAGCACATCGCTCCTGGTCCAGGGCGCATAGGGCTTGTCGTGCGCCTTGTAGTAGGCGTTGATGCCCTTCACGTAAACGTCGATGTCATGCAGCAGGCGGCGTCCCGCCTTGCCGTGGCGCCGCAGCTTCGCCACCTCCTTCCGCAGCTCGCGCTCGGTCTGCGCGCTCGGCTTGAACGCCTTCAGCCCCACGATCAGCCTGATCGCGCTAAGCCCGGGCGCGTCCACCACGGCCACGCGCGCGTTGTAGCGCGCCTGTTCCAGCAGCAGCTCGCGGTCGTGAGCGATCGCCCAGCCGGCGCCCCAGGTGACGGCGTCGTTCGTGCGCCCATAGATGTGCGGCACGTTCAGACGGTCCCGGATGATCCGCACGCCCTGGCGCGGCACGCGCTCGCGCTTGAGCGGTCCCTGCCCCTTAGTGCCCAGCCGAGCCGACTTGAAGTAGCGGCCCAGGTCGCGCCGCGAGACCTCGTCGAACTGCGGCGTGAGCCCGTCGTACATGCGCGCCTGGTCGTCGGCCTTCGGCACGATCGGCACCCCGCCCCACTGGCCCGACGGGATGATGTTGAGGGCCGTCGACGCGAAATCGCGGACGGCAAGCGCGGGAGCGGCTGCGGTGAGGCAGGCGGCCGCGATGCAAAGCGAAACGGCGGTGCGGATCAAGTCTCCTCCTCGTTGAGCGGCGGCAAGACTAGCTGGCCGGCCAGCTCAGCCGGCGACGCGGCTCCCGCGTCGAGCATCCTGATGCCCTCGACGCGGCGCATCCAGGTGAGCTGGCGGCGCGCGAAGTTGCGGGTGCGCCGCTTCATCGCCTCCACGTCTCCGCGTAACAGCTCCTCAAACCCGAGCGCCTTGCGCGCGGTCGCCGATGCGCCCATGGCGGCCGCCTCTCGGACCTCGTCGATTGCGCCCGCTGCCACCATCGCATCCACGCGCGCGTCGATCCGCCTGTAGAGAGCCCGCAGCTCCATGGTCAAGCCCGCGAGCGTGGTCGGGTGCCGAAGGCTCGCTGTCCATAGCCGCGACTCGGCTCCCACCGGCTCCTCCCCCATCTCGAGCAGCTCGAGCGAGCGGATCACGCGCGTGCGGTCGCCGGGCTCGATCGCCGCGGCGGCCGCCGGCGCGCGCTCGGCGAGCGCCGCATGCAGAGCCTCCAGGCCGCGTTCGTCGGCCTCCCGCTCGATCCGCTCGCGCAGACCGGGCGGCGGCGGTGGGCGCAGCTCGAGGTCGGTGAGCGCGGCCTGGAGGTAGAGACCCGTGCCCCCGACGACGATCGGCATACGCCCCGCCGCGAGCGCGGCGTCGATCTCAGCGCGCGCGAGTTCGGCGAAGCGGCCCGCCGAGAACGTATCGGTGACCGGGACGATCGAGATCAACCTGTGCTCGAGCCGGGCCTGTTGCTCGGGCGTTGCGGCGCCGGTGAGCGTCTCGAGTCCGCGGTAGACCTGAAGCGCGTCCGCCGAGATCGCGACCGGGTCCTCGTCACGCGCGCGGAGCAGCTCCGCGGCCGCGATCGCCACCGCCGTCTTTCCCACACCGGTGGGACCGAATATGGCGACGACGCTCACGATCGCTAGTAATACCTCCCGTGCGCGCGCGCGTCCTCGTCTGCCTGCTGCTCGCGGCGGCCCTCGCCGGCTGCCAGGAGTCGGGCTTCGACGAGTCCAAGGAGACCGCGCGCCCGCTGAAGGTCCAGGACGCGCTCGGCGACATCGGCGGCACGAAGGTCCCCGGCCAGGGCGAGCGGCCCGCGACGCTCACCCTCGACGCGCTCGACGACACGCTCGCCCTCGGCGTCAAGCCTGTCTGGGCGTCGGTGCCGGGCGGCCGCATCCCCGACCATCTGCGCTCCGCCGCGCGCGGCGTCGCTCCGGCCCCGCCGGTCACGTCGCTCGACATGGCCGCGCTCGAGGCCGCGGATCCCGACGTGATCCTCGCCAGCAAGCAGGATCAGGAGCGGCTGTATCCGGATCTGAGTCGCATCGCCCCGACGATCGTCACCGACGCGACCGGCTCGGGCTGGCAGCTCAGCCTCCGCCTCCACGGCGAGGCGCTCGGGCGCACAAACGACGCCGAGCGGCTCCTGATCGATTGGGACCGCCGCCTGGCGCAGGCGCGCCGCGAGATAACGCGCGGCCGGGTCGTGTCGGTCGTGCTCGTGACCCGCTCGGCCGTGCGCGGGGCGGGCGCGGACTCGTTCGCCGCCAAGCTGCTTCAGGACGCCGGGCTCGCGCGCCCGCGCGCGCAGGAGCGCCCGGGCGAGTCGCTGTCTGTCGAAAGCGACCAGCTCGACGGTGATCTGATCCTGCTCGCGGTCGCGCCGGGCGCGGAGGTGGCCGCGCGCCGGCTTGAGCGGTCCCCGGCCTGGCGCCGACTCGATGCCGTCCGCTCAGGCGCCGTGATGCGCGTCGACCCCGCCATCTGGTGGTCGCGCGGGGGCATCCACGCGGCGCGCGCCGCCCTCGGCGATCTCGTCGCGGCGCCATAACGCCGCCGCGAAGGGTCGAGTTCAGCCTCCTTTTGGCCGATCAGCTAAGGAGAAATGGCTTCTTCGCTCCTCGATGCGATGTCGCGGCTCTCCGCCCGCCGGTTCGGCAGCTTCGCGGACGCCGCCACATCGGTGCTCGACCTCGTCGCCGGCGCGATCACGCACGGGCCGATCCTGCTCGGGCAGGTGAATTGGGATACGGGCGAGTGCCGCGTGATCGACGCTCGCCGCGCCCCGCTCACGCGCGGCGCCGCGGTTCCGCTCGCCGCGGGCGCTCCGGGTGTGGGAGCGGGGGCCGCCGACCTGCTCGACCGAGAGGCGCTCGCGGAGCTCGGGCCGGGTCCCTGGGTGGCGGCGCCGCTCGACGCCGCGGACGGGAGCATCATCGGGCTTCTCCTCGCCTCAGGTGAGGACGGCGAGCTTGCGGCTCGGCAGGTGGCTCAGCTGCTCGTGGTCGCCTCGCGGCTGCTCACGTACGAGTGGGAGAGCGTGTCGACGCGCGCCGAGCTCCGCCGGCTGGCGGCGCTTGCGCGCGACTGGGACCGTACCGACGACGCGACCGGCCTGCCGGACCGCGCCGCGCTGCTCGAGTCGCTCGACCGCGAGTGGGAGCTTGCCCGGCGCGGCACGGTCGAGACGTACGTGGTCGTGTGCGATGTGCGCGAGCGCGCGGGCGTCGGCGCGCGCATCGGCGCCGCCGCCGCTGACCTGCTGCTGAAGGACGTCGCGGAGGTGCTGGGCGGCGGCATCCGGCGAACCGACTACCTCGGGCGCGTCTCGGACGACGGCCTCGCCGCGGTGCTCGTCGGTTGCAAGGGCATGGACGGCGCGCTCGCGTTCCTCGAGCGCTTCGAGCGAGCCTTCGAGCGCACCGCCGACGCGCGTCCGGCCACTATCTCGCTCTCGTACGGAATCCAGCGACTCGCGGAGGCGGGCTCGGCCGCCGAGGCTGTCGAGCTGGCCGAGGCCGCGGCGCGCGAGGCGCCCGCGCGGGTGAGCGGCTCGCCCCTCGGAGCGGTGCCGGGCGGAGGGACGGCGTGAGCGCCGAGGCGCTGCCCGACCCGCTCGCCGCCGCGGCGGCGCTCAGCGGCCCCGGTGTCACCCAGCCCTCGCTGAGCGGCGCCGGGCGGCGCTTCATCAGCGACATCGTCGTGGAGCTTGGCTTCGTGTCCCCCGAGGTGGCCGAGCAGGCCGTGGAGGCGGGACGCCGTCCGGGAACGACGCCCGAGAAGGTGCTGCTCGATTCGGGCGCGCTGAGCGAGGACGAGCTCGCGCGTGCACTCGCGGAGCGTTACGCGCTCGACCACATCGACCTCTCGGAGTTCCCCGTGGACAGCTCCGCGGCCGGTGTGCTGCGCGAGGCGGCGGCACGCCGCTACCAGGCGGCACCGGTGGGCTTCACGAGCGACGGGACGCTGATCGTGGCCGTAGCGGACCCCGCCGACTCGCTCGGCCTCAGCGACATCGCGGTCATGACGAAGCTTCCGGTCCGCCCGGCCGTCGCGTCGCGCAGCCAGCTCGAGGCGCTCGTGAACGAGCTTCAGTTCATGGAGGAGCCCGCGCCAACCGGCCCCGAGACGATAGGGACCGTGATCGTCCCGCCCGATGACGACGAGGCCGACGAGCGGACGAAGACCCTGCGGATCGCGCCGCCGTCGGCGGCGGCAACGCACGCCGACGACCCCCGCCACGAGCAGCTCGAACGCGAGCTCGAGGCCGCCCGCCAGGCGCTCGCCGCCGCGGAGGCGCGCCATCACGAGACCTTGGTCGCGGCGCGGGCGGAGCACGAGCGCGCGCTCGCCGAGGCGCGCGCGCGCCACGCCAGCGAGCTCGAAGCACTCGCCGCGAAGCACGCCGCCGAGCTCGGCGAGTTGCGCGCGGCGATCGAGACCGCCGGCCACGCGACCGATGAGGTCCGCGCCGAGCTCGAGCGCACGCGCTCGCAGCTCGCCGAGGTCGACGCCGGCCTGGCCGCTGCCGGCGCCGAGCTCGAGCTGCTCGAGGGCGCCGATCGGCGGGCCGAGAACGCGCGGGCCGCGCTCGCCGAGCTGCGCGACGAGAGCGAGCGCCAGGCGGAGCTTCACTCGCTGATCGAGCGCGAGCAGAAGGGGGAGCTGATTCGCGCACGCGAGGAGAACCGGCGGCTGGGCGCGGAGCTGAAGGATCTGCAGGACAACGTCGCGGACGCCACCCGGGCGCTCGCGGCGATGGGCTCGGCGGAGCGCAGGCTGAACGACATCGCCGAGCGCTTGTCGAACGCGCCTCCGGCGCCTGAGCCGAGCTAGACCGCCGCGCGCGCGAGCAGGCGCTCGGCGCCGCCGAGCGTGGTGCTCGTTGCGGACTCAACGTCGACCTCGGTCAGCTCCCCGGGCTGCGCGATGCCCGTGAAGTTCACGGTCTTGTTGTGCCTGATCCGTCCGCGCAGGCGAGCGGGGTCGGTCCGCGACGGGCCTTCGACGAGCACCTCCATAGTGCGGCCCACGAAGCGCTGTGCCCGCTCCGTGGCGTGCCGCTGGACCGCCTCCACGAGCCTTCCCATGCGCTCGCTGGCCACCTCGTGCGGGATCTGGCCGGGCAGCTCGGCGGCCTCGGTCTCCCGTCGCGGTGAGTAGATGAACGTGAAGGCCGAGTCGTAGCGCAGCTGCTCCACGACGTCGAGCGTCTCGGCGAAGTCGCCCTCGGTCTCCGAAGGGAAGCCGACGATGATGTCCGTGGTGATGGCGCAGTCAGGCACGAGCTCCCGGATCATCGCCACCCGATCCAGATAGCGCTCCCGGTTGTAGGTGCGGCGCATCGCCTTGAGGATCCGGCTCGAACCGGACTGCAGCGGAAGGTGGATGTGCTCGCACACGCTCGGCAGCTCGGCGTGCGCCGCGATCACGTCCTCGCGGATGTCCTTGGGGTGCGGGCTCGTGTAGCGGATCCGCTCCACCCCGTCGGTCGCGTCGACCATCGCCAGCAGCTCCGCGAACGTCGTCCTCGAGCCCTTCGGCAGATCGCGGCCGTAGGAGCACACGTTCTGCCCGAGCAGAGTGATCTCCCTCACGCCCTCGGCGGCCACGCGCTCGACCTCCGCGACGATCTCGGCCGCTGGCCGCGACACCTCGCGCCCGCGAGTCGAAGGCACGATGCAGTACGAGCATGCGCAGTTGCAGCCCACCGAGATCTGCACCCAGGCCTGGAATTCGCGCTCGCGCTTCATCGGCAGGTGGCCTGTGAAGCCCTCGAACTCGAAGAAGCCCTGCGCCGTGATGCTGTCGCTCGTGAGGAACTCCGCCAGCTTGTGCACCTGCCCGGGCCCGAACGCCACGTCCACGAACGGGAACATCTCGAAGACGCGCTCCTTCACGGACTGCGACCAGCAGCCGCCAATGCCGACCACGCGGGCGGGATCCTCGGCCTTGAGCCGCTTTGCCTCCCCGAGGTGGCCGACGAGACGGTTGTCCGCCTTCTCGCGGATCGAGCAGGTGTTGAAGAGGATCAGGTCGGCGGCGTCGCGGGAGCCCGACTCCGAGTAGCCGAGCGACTCGAGCATCCCCTTCATGCGCTCCGAGTCGTGCTCGTTCATCTGGCACCCGAAGGTCGTGAGGTGATAGCTCTTGCCCACCGCGGAAGGAGGCTAGCGCGCCGCTCTACTCCGCCGGGACGCGCTCGGCCAGGTCCGGATAGTGGGTCACGAAGCCGTCGTCGTCGAGCTCCAGCTCCGCGACGAAGCCGTCGTCAAGCTCGACGAAGCGCACCCGAAGCGGGCCGAGCGGCTCATAGCGCTGCTCCGAGCGTGACAGCTCGAGCTCCGGCACCGACACCCAGGCCATCAGATGGTCCGCGGGCACACCCGCAAGCCGGCGCACGGGCATGTAGTTCGTGAGCGGGGAGAGCGCCAGGTCGCAGTCGAGCGCCCCGTCGACCTCGTGGACGGCGCGGTTGTCGGCCTTCCATCGACCGTCCACGGAGCGTTCGAGCACCAGCCTCCTGAGCCGTCCGCTTCGCAGCAGCGAGAGCTCGAGTGACGTTGTCACGAGCTTGGGATCGGTCCGAAGGCGATAGTCGAGCCGGTACGGCTCCGGCGCCGCTCCGAGCTGAATGCCGTGCGCCTCGAGCCCGCGCTCGTCGAGCCGAACGTGGGCAGACTCGGCTCGCCAGCTGTCGAGCCCGCGCCAGAGGAGCAGACGCTCCACTAGCGCGCGTAGTCCGTCGCGCGGCTCTCGCGGATCACCGTGACCTTGATCTGCCCCGGATATTCGAGCTCCTTCTCCACGTCGCGGGCGATCTGGCGCGAGAGCAGCGCCGCGCCGTCGTCGTCGAGCTCGTTGGGGTGCACGATCACGCGGATCTCGCGCCCGGCGTGCATCGCGTAGACCTTGTCGACGCCCTCGTGGCGGTTCGCGATCGCCTCGAGCTCGTGCAGGCGCTTGACGTACTGCTCGAGCGACTCGCCGCGCGCCCCCGGCCGCGCACCGGAGAGGGCGTCCACGATCTGGACGATCACGGCCTCCACCGTCTGGAGCTCGACCTCGTTGTGGTGCGCCTCCATCGCGTGCGCCACGGACTCCGACTCCTTGTAGCGGCGGGCGAGCTCGCCCCCCACCACCGCGTGCGGGCCCTCGATCTCGTGGGAGACGGCCTTGCCGATGTCGTGCAGCAACGCCGCCCGCGCCGCCACCCGCGGGTCGGCGCCGAGCTCGGCGGCCAGCATGCTCGCCAGCCGCGCGCATTCGATCGAGTGGTGCAGCACGTTCTGCCCGTAGCTCGTCCGGAAGCGCAGCTTGCCGAGCAGCTTCACGAGCTCCGGGTGAATCGAGCCGACATTCGCCTCGAACACCGCCTGCTCGCCCACCTCGACGATGTGCTGGTCGATCTCCGACTTCGCCTGGTGGAACGCCTCCTCGATGCGCGCGGGATGGATCCGGCCGTCCTGAAGCAGCTTCTCGAGCGTGAGCCGGGCGATCTCGCGGCGGACGCCGTCGAAGCCGGACAGCAGCACCGCCCCCGGGGTGTCGTCGATGATGAAGTCGATCCCGGTGAGCGTCTCGAGCGCGCGAATGTTGCGGCCCTCGCGCCCGATGATCCGACCCTTCAGCTCATCCGACTTCAGCTCGACGACCGAGACCGTCGTCTCGACGGCGTGACTCGACGCCAGCCGCTGCATCACCGTGGCGAGGATGCTGCGGGCGCGCCGGTCGGCGTCGTGGCGGGTCTCGTCCTCGACCTGACGGAGGATCCGCGCGCTTTCGTGGCGGACCTCGTCCTCGAGCTCACGCATGAGTATCTGCTTCGCCTGGCCGGCGCTCAGCCCCGCCACGCGCTCTAGCTCGCGCAGCTGGCGGCCCTTCGCCTCCTTCAGCTCCTCACGCACGTGGTCGAGATTGCGCTGCCGGTCGCCCAACGAGCGCTCGCGCTCGGCGAGCTGCTGCGACTGGGCGTCGAGCCCCACCTCGCGGGCCTGGAGACGCTCCTCGAGCCGTGCGAGCTCGGCGCGCCGGGCGAGCAGCTCCTCCTCGAGAGCGTCGCGGCGGCCGGCGGCGCGCGGCTCGGTCGCCACACCGGCGTCCGGGGCGGCCACGCCGGCGGCACCGGCCTGTACGGCGCGCGGGCGCTGCACGACCAGGACGAGCAGCACCACGCCCACCGCGACCGCAGCCGCGACAAGCGCCGCCAACACGATTTCCATTTCCGATGTCTCCTTCCGGCGCAAGCGCCGGTCTCATCCTTGTTCGGTTGAGGGCGGTGCGGCAGCAGCCGCGAGACTCGGAGACGTCGCCTCGGAGCGGCGCGTGCGCCGAGCGGCGCACGCGGTGCTTCCTCTATGGACCTTCCCGGGCGCTCCTCCCGGGGCGGTCGCAGGTGGCTGTTGGGGTGCGTTTCAAGCTGGAAATCAGCGATTTGCTCGTCTTTTGGTCCCGCGACGGCCTCGCCGGCCGCCTTAATAGGAGGGTAACCGGCGCCGGGAACGCTCGCAAGCCACGGGTGCCGGCCGTCACGCTTCGATGCCCTGGGCCGCGAGCGCCGCCGCGACGCGCGGGTGCTCGCTCATCCGGCCGTAGTAGGGCGCCAGGTGGCACGTGCGCGCGTCGGGCGTCAGCTGTCGGGCCCTGGGACGACTCCCATCGGGTTCAGCTCGAGATAGGCGGCCGGTGAGATCTCGTCGCCGCGGCGCTCGACCAGGACGAGCTCCGGCTCGATTCCGGCGGCGAGCAGCGCGGCATGGGGCGCCAGCGCGGCGCTGCCGGGCCGGAAGTAGAGCTTCATCGCGGGCAGGTCAGGCGGCGCGCCGCTGCGCCACCGAGCCCTCCTGCCGCTCCCCCTCCTGCCGCTCCCACGCCCGCAGCGCGTCGTAGGCGAGGTCGGGTGGGTAGCCGCGACGAACGAGCATCCGCCAGGCGCGATCGCGTTCGCGGTCGTCCCGCGGCGGGAAGGTGTAGCGGCGCTCGAGCAAGACCACCGCGGTGCCGAGCTCGCCGTCCGCGCTCGTGTCAGCGAGCGCGGCGTCGATCAACCCCGGCGAGACGCCGCGCCGGGCCAGCTCACGCGCGATCCGCTCACTCCCCCATTGCTCGAGCTCGCGCTTGTCTTCGACGAAACGGATCGCGTAGCGCGCGTCGTCGAGCAGCCCCGTGGCGGCCAGGTCGGCTACTGCCTCGTCTATCGCCGCGGGCTCTACCCGCTTGCGCTCCAGGCATATGCGCAGCTCGGCTACGGTCCGGTCGCGGCGCGCCACCGCCTTGTATGCGAGGTCGATCGCGCGCTCGCTCTCCAAGTGCGCGCGCGGCAGCTCCCCCTCGTCCGGCGGATGCGTCCAGTCCT
>Ga0126307_10000426_pt1 | contig 27259 bp, 26 predicted proteins | sample Plot28_FD_89955 | JGI IMG/M metagenome (GOLD analysis project Ga0126307, IMG submission 89955) | Serpentine soil microbial communities from UC McLaughlin Reserve, CA, USA - Plot28 | ecosystem: Environmental > Terrestrial > Soil > Grasslands | place: USA: UC McLaughlin Reserve, Lake County... | reverse complement strand
GCTGGTGCTCGACGCGGCCGGCCAACGGGTGCTGCTCACCCACCACCGCAAGGGCGGCTTCTGGGCGCAGCTCGGCGGCCACATCGAGGAGGCGGACCGCAGCCTGGCGGACGCTGCGCTGCGCGAGGGCCGCGAGGAGTCCGGCGTCGAGGGGCTGCGCCTGCTCGGCGAGGGGCCGGTCGACCTCGACGCGCACGAGCTGTCGTCGGCCTTCGGGCGGTGCGGGACGCACCTCGACGTGCGCTACGCCGCGGTGGCGCCGCCGGGCGCCGACCCGGTCGTGAGCGCGGAGTCGCACGACGTCCGGTGGTTCGCGGTCGACGCCCTGCCGCCAGGGGTGGTGGCCGACATCGGCCGGCTGGTGGACCGGGCCCGGGGCGTGCTCGCTCAGCCCGGCGGGTCGCCGGCGTCGGTGCGGTCGGTGTCGTCGCCCTCGTAGTCCGCGTCGTCCTCGGCCTCGACGTCGCCGGCCTCGACGTCGTCGGCCTCGACGTCGTCGGCGTCGTCGCGCAGGCCGAGCTCGGCGGTGGCCGACACGCCCTCGAGGTAGCCGCGGGCCCGCTCGGTGCGCGGGAAGCGCTCGACCAGCGCCCAGAAGCCGGGTCCGTGGCCGGCCTCCAGCAGGTGGGCGAGCTCGTGGACCAGCACGTAGTCGACGACCCAGGACGGCATGCCCTGCAGCCGGGTCGAGAGCCGGATGGTCCGGTCGGCCGGAGTGCAGGAGCCCCAGCGGCTGCCCTGGTTGGTGACCCACCGGACCGACGCCGGCCGGGCCCGGCCGTACAGATGGCGGCGGGACAGGTCCTGCGCCCGCTCCATCAGCTCGTCGTCGCTCGGGCGCAGTCGGGCGTCCTGGCGGGCCAGCCGCTCGAGCATCACCGACACCCAGCGCCGCTCCTCGGCCCGGCTCATCCGGGCCGGGATGAGCACCACCGTTCGGTCGCCGTCGCGGTAGGCCGAGACCGTGCGCCGGCGCCGGGTGCTCCGCCGCACCTCCACCGGGGCCGGGAAGAGCGCTGCAGGCTGCTCCGCCTGGTCCGCCTGGTCCCGCCGACTCATGCCGGAAACGCTAGCGACTTTCTTCCATCCACAGCAGGTGGACGCCATCAGTGCAGGTCAGCTGCGGGTTTCGGCTTGATCCACATGCCTGTCCACAGGGCTGTCGACCGGTTCTCCACACCTCCGGGGCCCCTGGTCCCCAGGTGCTGCACAAGGCCGTCCACAGGGTCGGGCAGCGGATCCGGCCGGACCCGTTGACGCGGCCCGGCGGCGCTCCTAGCGTCTCCGGCGACGAGGCCCCCGGGACGACCGGCCGGCAGGTCCGCAAGGGGAAGGCGGGCCGTCCGGCCGTGCGGGCCGGGGGCTTCGGGCTCCACGGCACCTCTCCCCCTCCACGACCGGCGGGACCCGGACCAGCCCCTGCGGGACCGGGCCCCGCCGGTCCGCCGGCCTCCCGAGCCGCGGGTGGTGGATGTTGGGGGCGCGGAATGGCGCGACCGTGCCCCAGAAGCCACCACTCGAGGGACGTCAGCGGCCGGTGAAGCGGGGCGGGCGCTTCTCGCGCGCCGCCGTCACACCCTCCTGCAGGTCCGCCGATGCGAGCGTGACCGCCTGGGCCAGCCCCTCCCACTCGACGGCGGCCTCGAACGTCGATGGCCCGCCGCCGGCCAGCGCCCGCTTGGTGAGCCGGCTGGCGACCGGCGCGGTGGCCGCGACCGCCGCAGCCGACTCGAGCGCGGCGCCCAGCACGTCGTCGGCGGGCACCGCACGGCTGGCCAGGCCCAGCCCGACCGCCTCGGCGCCGGTGACCATCCGCCCGGTGAGCAGCAGGTCACGGGCCACGGCCAGGCCGGCCACCTGGGGCAGCAGCCAGGTGGTCGCCATCCCCGGGTGCATGCCCAGCGCGGTGAACGGGGCGCCCAGCCGGGCGTCCTCGGCGACGTACCGCAGGTCGCAGGCCAGCGCCACCGCGAGCCCGGCGCCGACCGCCGCGCCGTTGACCGCGGCGATCGTGGGCACCTCCAGGTCCCGCACCGAGAGCCACGTCCGGTAGAAGGCGATCATCCGGTCCCGCAGGGCCGGCACGCTCGCGTCCGGCTCGCCACCGATCCAGGACAGGTCCCCGCCGGAGCAGAAGGCCGACCCGGCCCCGGTCACCACCACGGCCCGCACCGAGGCGTCGGCCCGCAGGTCGGCCATCACCCGGCCCCAGGAGCCGGTCATCTCGGCCGACATCATGTTGCGGCGCTCGGGCAGGTCCAGGGTGACCAGGGCGACCCCGTCGGAGGGTCGCTGGAGGCGCAGGTGGGGGGTGCTCACGGGGCCGAGGCTACCCAGGCGACCCGGCCGCTCGAGGGCCAGCCGCCCCACGCTCGGCCCACGCTGGGGACCCCGCCTCCCACGCTCACGCTCAGGCCTGCTCTAGGGTGGTTTCCAGGTCCGGGAGGAAGGCACGAAGGCCGGACGCCGAACCACGACCGAGGAGGACCCCGTGGCTGAGAGCTACACCGGAGACGCGTACTGCGTGAAGTGCAAGGAGAAGCGCGACTTCACCGGCGAGATCAAGGTCAGCGAGTCGGGCCGCCGCATGGCACAGGGCATCTGCCCGGTGTGCGGCACCAAGCTGAACCGGATCCTCGGCAAGGCCTGAGCAGCACCCTGGTCAGGCATCTGGAGAGACGTCCCGGAGGGGGCGGTCGTGGCGGGTCCCCGTCGCGGCCGTCCCCTCCGGCACATCCCGGGGCTCGCCGCGGTCCCGCCCGCCGCGCCCCCGGGCTGCCGCCCCCCTAGGCTGCCGCGGTGACCGACTGGGCGGCCCGGGTGCTCGACGAGGTGGACGCCGCCGCGGCCGCCGCCGAGGCCCGCCTGGCCGCCCTGGTCCAGGTTCCCAGCGTCGGCGGCACCGACGCGGAGGTGGAGATCCAGGCCGGGCTCGCCGCCGACCTGGCCTCCATCGGCCTGGAGGTCGACCACTGGCAGCTCCCGCTCGCCGAGCTGATGGCCGAGCCGGACTTCCCCGGCGTCGAGGTGCATCGACGGGAGGCGTGGGGGCTGGTCGGCCGCCTGCCCGGCCGCGGCGACGGGCCGGTCCTGATGCTGGACGGTCACGTCGACGTGGTCCCGACCGGCGACCCTGAGGCGTGGAGCCGGCCCGACCCGTTCTCCGGCGCGGTGGTGTCCGGCGAGCTGCACGGCCGCGGCGCGTGCGACATGAAGGCCGGGCTCGTCGCAGCGATGACCGCGGTCGAGGCGGTACGTCGCGCTCGAGCCCCCCTGCGCGGCGACGTGCTGCTCGCCTGCGTGCCGGGCGAGGAGGACGGCGGCCTCGGCACCTACGCGACCCTGCGTCGCGGCTGGCGGGCCGACGCCTGCGTGCTGTCCGAGCCGACCGGGCTGGACGTCGTGCCCGCCAACGGCGGCGCGCTGACCTTTCGGCTGCGGGTGCCTGGCGTCGCGACCCACGCGTCGCGGCGGACCGAGGGCGTCAGCGCCATCACGAAGGCCCTGCCCGTGCTGGCCGCCCTGGATCGGCTCGAGGCCCGGCGCAACGCCGACGTCGCCCCGGTGATGGCCCGCTGGCCGATCGCCTACCCGCTGTCGGTCGGCCGGGTCGAGGCAGGCGACTGGGCCTCCACCGTGCCCGACCTGCTGGTCGCCGAGGGACGGCTCGGCGTCGCGCTCGACGAGCCGGTCGAGGACGCCCGCCGGTCCCTCGAGGAAGCGGTGGCCGAGGCGTGCGCCGAGGACCCGTGGCTGGCGGCGCACCCGGTGCTCGTCGAGTGGTGGGGCGGGCAGTTCGCGCCCGGGCGGCTGGCGGCCGGCAGCGACCTCGCCGAGCGGGTCGGCAAGGCCCATGCCGGGGCCGGTGGCGGTCCCCAGGAGAGCTGGGGGGCGCCGTACGGCAGCGATCTCCGGCTGCTGGCCGGCGCGGGCATCCCCACGCTGCACTACGGACCCGGTGACTCGCGCCTCGCGCACGCCGCGGACGAGCGGGTGCCGCTTGCGGAGGTGCACACCGCCGCCCGCGCGCTGGCGCTGCTCGCCCTCGACGTCTGCGGCGTGGCGTAGACCACCGGGCTGTGGACGGGCCGGGCTGCGACCGGCGCGCGTTCTGCGACGCTGCGCCGGTGGCGGCGGGACGGGCGACGGGGGCCGGTGCGGAGGCGGGGACCTCGCTGCGCCGGCCGATGATCAACCCGGCGCTGCGCCGGGTCTGGCGCGACGGCAGCACGCTGCAGCTCGGCACCGACCCCGGCCGTGCGGTGGTCATCGGCGGCCTCGACCGACCCTGCGCGCAGCTGGTCGAGCGGGTGGACGGCACCCACGACCTGGCCGGCCTGCGAGCGGTCGCGGCCCGGCTCGGGGTACCTGCCGCCCGGGCCGACCACCTGCTCGGCCTGCTGGAGCGCAGCGGGGTGCTGCACGACGGCGCCGCCGACCACCGGGCGCTGGCCCGGCTCAGCCAGGCCGAGCGCGACCGGCTGCAGCCCGACCTGGCCGCGGCGTCGGCCACCCGAGCGGCACCCGACGGCGGTGCCGGCGTGCTCGGGCGACGCCGGGACAGGGTCGTCGTGGTGCACGGCGCCGGCCGGCTCGGGGCTGCCGTGGTCCGGCTGCTCGCCGCCGCCGGGGTCGGCACGATCGGAGTGGTCGACCCGGTCCTGGTCGGGCCGGCCGACCTCGGCCCGGCCGGCCTCGGCCCCGACACGGTGGGCGCCCGCCGCGACGACGCGGCCGCGCGGTCGGCCCGGGCTCTCTCGCCGTCGGTCCGTGCCCGGCCGGCCGAGCGGATCGACCGGCCGGACCTCGTCGTTCTCGCGCCCGACGCCGCCGGTCCGGACCGGCGACAGGTCGACCAGCTGATGCGCGACGAGCAGGCTCACCTGTTCGCGGCCGTACGTCCCTCCGTCGGTGTGGTCGGGCCGCTCGTGCTGCCGGGCCGGTCGTCGTGCGCTCGCTGCCACGACCTGCACCGGCGCGACCGCGACGCCGGATGGCCCACCGTCGCCGCCCAGCTGCGCGCCCTGCCCGGCGGTGCCGCTTCTCGCGCCGGGCAGGCGACCCGGTCCATCGGCGCCGACGCGTGCGACGTCGTGCTCGCCACCGCGGTCGCGGCGCAGACCTGCCTGCAGGTGCTGGCGTTCCTCGACGGCGCCACGCCGGCACCACCGGCCGTGGACGGCACCATCGAGGTGTCGCTGGCGGACGGCTCGGTGCGGCGCCGGTCGTGGTCGGTGCACCCGTCGTGCGGCTGCGGGTGGCCCTCGACGCCCGGGCCGGTCGCGGCAGGGTGAGCGTTTGGCAGACTGCGGGGGTGGAGGACCTGCCACGCCGCGCCGCGGCCCGCACCGTGAAGCTCGCGGGGCTGCCGATCGGCTACGCCGGGCGCGCGACGCTCGGTCTCGGCAAGCGGCTCGGAGGGCGGCCGGCCGAGGTGGTGGCGGCCGAGGTCCAAGCCCGCACGGCGGAGCAGCTGTTCAAGGTGCTCGGCGAGCTCAAGGGCGGGGCCATGAAGTTCGGCCAGGCCATGTCGGTCTTCGAGGCGGCCCTCCCCGAGAACCTCGCCGGCCCCTACCGCGAGACGCTGACCCGGCTTCAGGAGTCGGCTCCGCCGCTCCCGGCGCGCACGGTGCACACGGTCCTGTCCCACGAGCTCGGCGCCCGGTGGCGGGACCGGTTCCAGTCCTTCGAGGACCGGCCCGCGGCGGCCGCCTCCATCGGGCAGGTGCACCGCGCGGTCTGGGCCGACGGGCGCGACGTCGCGGTCAAGGTGCAGTACCCGGGCGCCGGTGAGGCCCTGCTCTCCGACCTCACCCAGATCGGGCGGATGAGCCGGCTGGTCGGCCTGCTGGTGCCGGGCCTGGACGTCAAGCCGCTCGTGGCCGAGCTCAAGGCGCGGGTGGCCGAGGAGCTCGACTACACCCTGGAGGCGAGCAACCAGGCCACCTTCGCGGCGGCGTTCGCCGGTGACCGGGACATCCTGGTGCCGATGGTCGTCGAAGGCAGCGAGCGGGTGCTGGTCAGCGAGTGGGTGGACGGGACCCCGCTCTCCCAGGTGATCGCCGGCGGCAGCACCGAGCAGCGCGACCGGGCCGGCCTGCTGCTCGCACGCTTCCTCTTCTCCGGGCCGCAACGTGCCGGGCTGCTGCACGCCGACCCGCACCCCGGCAACTTCCGGCTGCTCGACGACGGCCGGATCGCGGTCCTCGACTACGGCGCGGTCAAGCGGCTGCCGGACGGGCTGCCGACCTCGATCGGCCCGCTGCTCGAGCGGGCGATCGCCGGCGACGCCGACGGGGTGCTCGACGGCCTGCGCCGGGAGGGCTTCGTGCGGCCGGGCATCAGCCTCGACGCGTCGGCCCTGCTCGGCTACCTCGGGCCGATCCTCGAGCCGGTCCGCGCCGAGACCTTCCGCTTCTCCCGGGCCTGGCTGCGCAGCCAGGCGGTCCGGGTCGGCGACCCCCGCTCCCCCGCCTACAGCACCGGCCTGCAGCTGAACCTGCCGCCGGACTACCTGCTGATCCACCGGGTGACGACCGGGGCGATCGGCGTGCTTTGCCAGCTCGAGGCCGAGGCGCGTTGGCGGGCCGAGCTCGAGACCTGGCTGCCCGGCTTCGGTCCCGACCAGCCGGCGAGCCGCCCCGCACGGTCCTCCGCCGCGAAGCGCCCGGCCGCAAGGCGTCCGGCGGCGAAGCCTCCGGCCGGCAAGAAGAAGGCCGGCGGCGACTGACCCGGGCTACCACCACTCCGAGTCGAGGCGGCCCTCGATCGCCCGGACGGTCTCGCGGCTGCACCGGTCGCAGTAGTAGACCGTCCGGCCCCGCTCGACGGAGGTGCTCCACGACAGGGGGAGCTCCTCCACCGTCAGGCCGCACCGGGCGCAGGTGACCACGCGGGCAGCCTGCCCCGTCGCGGGGGCCAGGTCCAGAGGTCACCGCACCCTCACGGCACCGCCCGGGGACGCCGGTCGGCCTCGGGGTCGAGCGAGATGCCGTCCGGCGCCCACGGCAGCTCGCCCCGGTAGGCGGCCCGACGAACGTCCGCATCGTCCCCGACCACGACCTGCACCACGTTGTCGAGCGACTCGCCGCCGGGAGCGTAGTAGCGCGAGTGGTCCGTGAGGTCGAGGACCGCCGGGTGCCGTGTGACGTCCTCGGCGCGGAAGCGCACCGCACCGAAGCCGGCGTGCGCAGGGTCGGTGCCGAACCGGTCCAGGTAGCCGACCGGGTCGCGGCTGGCCGACCCGACCCAGACGTGTCCAGGCCGCAGCCCGAGCTGGGCCGCCCGGTCCACCCCGGCACCCGGGCTGCCGAGCAGCACCGCGTCGTCCACCCCGGTGCGATGGTCGCGCAGCGTTGCTCCCACCGTCGTGCTGCCGTAGCTGTGCCCGACCGCCGTGAGGTTCGGCGGCGTCCCGCGGGCCGCGTCCAGGCCGCGCAGGTCCGCAGCCAGCAGGCGTCCTCCTGCGCGGGCGGAGGCCTCGAACGCGACGTGCAGCAGGCTCGGCGCGTCGTACGCCGTCCAGGCGACGACGGCCGTGACCTCGCCGGGCGAGTCGGTCCGGGCCCGGTCGACCAGCCGGCCCGCGTCCGCGGTCAGCCCGCGCACCGAGCCCGGCACGGTCGACCCCAGACCGGGCACCAGCACGGCCACGTGGTCCGCCCGGTCCAGGTCGCCGACCGCGACGGCCACCCGGCCCTGACCGCCGAAGGCCCCCGGTCGGTAGACCAGCAGCGATGCGGCGACCGGCCGGCCGGTGACCGGGTCCCGCCCGGCGCGCGCAGCCGCAAGAGCGTCGGCGACCGCCATGGCCGAGCCCAGCGCCCACGGCCGACGACCGGCAACCGGAGCGACCGAGCCGGCCAGGTCGCGCTGCTCGCGGAGCAGCCGCAGGTCGCGCCGCAGCAGCACCTCGTTCGCCATGCCCCGCACCCCGGCCGGAGCCCCGGCGAGACTGCCGACCAGACCGGGACGGGCGACCAGCAGCCGGTGCCGCTCGTCGGAGGTGAGCAGCGCCCACCACGCGGCGACCTGGCCCGGCCCGCGCCGGCGGACCTGCCGGATCCCTGGCCCGCTGCCCTGCCGGGCGGCCGAGAGGAGGGGCAGTGCGGCGGCGAGCCCGGCTTCAGTCGCTCCGCCGGCCCGGCCGGCCCGGCCGACGCCTCGAGGGGCGATCTCGTCCACCGCGGCCCGGATCGCGGCAGCCGCGCGCCGGGCGACCACGTCGAGGTGGTCGAGGACGGCGGCGTGCCGGGTCCGGACCGCTGCCAGGTCGTGCGTCAGGCCGGCGGCCAGCCAGGGAGCGGCGCCGGCCGCGACGCGGAGCCGGTCCTCCTCCGCACGCAGCAGGGCCACCGCGTGCCGGGCGTCGGCCAGCTCCACGGCGTAGGTCGCCAGCGACCCCGCTGCCACGCGCAGGCAGCCGGCCACTCCGCGGGCGAAGCCGGCGATCGCCATCAGCTCGGCGTCGCACGCGTCGGCGGCGGTCCCGGACCAGGCGCCGGCCAGGGGCGCCTGGTCGCCGGTCACCTGGTCGGCGAGCTCCCCGAAGGCCGCGGCGAGGTGCCGCCAGCGGTCGTTCGCGGTGTCGACCGGTCCGGGGTCCTGGGCCGGGAACGGCAGCAGGTCACTCGTCACGGGTCGCTCACCCACCGGGCCTGGCGGGCCAGGTCGAGCTCGGCCGACTCCAGCAGCCGGGCCCCCGCACGAAGACGACGGACCAGCAGCGCCAGGTCGAGCGCGACCAGCTCGGCTGTGTCCCCGGCCAGGTCGGCGAGCGCGAGCGCCGCGAGCGCGAGCTGCTGGTCGGCCAGCCCGCCCTCGGCGCGGGCCGTTGCCGCGACCAGCTCGCGCGCCGCCTCGAGCCGCCGGGCGAGGCGCCCGGCCGCGTCGTCGACCCCTGTGCTGTCGAACCGCACCGTCACCGGAGCCCCGCCCTCCCGACCCCCACCGACCCCGGCTGGCGGCAGCGTAGGACCCGTCGGGCCTGCACCGGGCCTGGTCCACAGGCGATTCAGGGCAGCGGCTTGCCCGTCCCCAGGAGCGGCTCCCACAGGTCCCCGAGCGCCTCGACCCGGTCGAGGGCCTGGTCGGCGCGGAACTGCAGGTCGGCGGGCTTGCGGCAGGCCGCGACCTCGTCCCAGGTCACCGGGGTCGAGACCCACGGCTGCGGGCGGGCGCGAAGGGCGTAGGGCGCCACCGTCGTCTTGGCCGCGTTGTTCTGGCTCCAGTCGACGAAGACCTTGCCGCCCCGCAGGTTCTTGGCCATCCGGGAGACGACCAGGTCGGGACGCTCCTTCTCCAGCCGCTTGGCCAGCTCGCGGGCGTAGGCCGACGTGCGGTCGTCGGACGCCGGTTTGACGGCCGCGCTGACCTGCATCCCCTTGGAGCCACTGGTCTTGGCCAGCGGCTCGAGCCCGTCGGCCTCCACCAGGTCCTTGAGCAGCAGAGCCACCTCGGCGCACCCGACGACGCTGGCGGGCGGACCCGGGTCGAGGTCGAGCACCAGCCGGTCCGGCTGGCGCGCCGCGCCCCGCGGGCCGACGGTCCACTGCGGCACGTGCAGCTCGAGCGCGGCCAGGTTGGCCGCCCACACCAGCGTCGGCAGGCTGTCGACCACGACGTAGTCCAGCGTCTCGCGGGACTTGGTGGACCCCGGCGCCGGCAGCCGGACCCGGCGGACCCACTCCGGCGTGCCCGGCGGCGCGTTCTTCGCGAAGAAGCCCTTGGTCGCCACTCCGTCCGGGAAGCGCTGGAAGGACATCGGCCGGTCGGCGACGTGCGGCAGCAGCACCGGCGCGCTCCGGACGTAGTAGTCGACGACCTCGCCCTTGGTGAAGCCGGTCTCGGGGTAGAGCACCTTGCCCAGGTTGGACAGCGAGAGCCGCCGTCCGTCGACCTCGACGACCGACCGCTCCTCCTGCTGCGCCACGGCGCCATCCTCCCAACACGGCCGCCGCCGCGTCGGGCGGAGGGGTCCGGACATGGCAGGGCCCCGACCGCGGTGCAGCGGTCGGGGCCCTGCGGATCCTCTCGATCCTCTCGATCCTCTCGATACCCGGTAGCGACCTCCTTGGCGGTCACATCTGGGTGGCGAGAGCGAGGAGGCGGCGGGCGCGCAGCGCGGCCTGCTCTGCCCGGCGCGACGCCCGGTGGGCGGCCGCCAGGCGCCGGACGCGCTGGTCGCGCCGGGCCTCCTCGAGGCGCAGTGCCGTATGGGCACGCGCCAGGTCCTCATGCATGAGTTGCATCACGGTGCTCCTGTTCACGATGTGGGTCACTGGTGCGGTCGGCGCGATCACGCGGCGACCTCGGACTTGCGGGGACGGCCTCGCGGACGCTTCCGCGGGACCACGACGCCCTGGACGAACCACTCGCCACCCCAGACGCCCCACGGCTCGCGGCGCTCGAGAGCACCGTTGAGGCAGTCGAGACGGACGGGGCAGGTCGCGCAGAGGGTCTTGGCGAACTCGACGTCGGCGGGCGAGTCGGCGAAGAACAGCTCCGGGTCGTTCACCCGGCACGGCAGCTGGTCGTCGACGACACGCTCGGTGAGGACCGACAGTCCGGTCAGTGCTGTCAAGGTCGCGACAGCGGAACCGGTCTCGGTCTCACGATCGAACGCTGCGAGCTGCATCTGGTGTCACCTCCATGTCTTTCTCTTCGTTCGGTTGCTCGGTGGTCGGTCGGCGGGTAGCCGGCCGGTGGTGTCGAGTCGGGCTGCTGGCTCCGGTGGGGGCCGGCAGCGGGGGCGGACGACGAAAAGGCCGCGGATCCCGGGTGTCGGGTTCCGCGGCCTTGGAGGTGCCGGTGAGGTGGAGCTACACCGGTGGACTCCAGTTGTGGCTGGTGCGGATCCCTGCAAGGCCGCCGAAACCATTGACAACGGCGACATCGCTGATCGGGAGCAGAGCAGTGGCCTTCGTCTGGGCGATCAGGGCGGTGACCGGGGTCGTCTCGCGCATCGAGAGAGTGGCGATGGACACACTGGTCCCCTGGATCGCGGCGGAGGCGGGCGCGGTGACACGCGCCGCCTCGAGGCCGTACGCCGTCCACATCGTCGTCGGCGCCATGCGGTGGCGAGCCACGCACAGAGCGGACGGGGACGCGAACGACGTCGTCGGGATCTTCTCCACGGTGGTCACCTCCTGCTCTGCGCTCGATCGGCGACAGCTGACGGCACGTCTGCTGTCCGGTTCTCAGGAGAGTAGAGAAGGTCCCCGTCAGGTGCAATCAATTTTTTGAGTACTGACGGGTGTCTTGCCGGATCGTTATCTTCCGGCTGCCTCGTCACCCGGCTGGTCACCCGGCGCGGTGCCCCCGGCGCACATGGCGAGCAGCTCGGCGCCGTACCGCTCGAGCTTGGTCCGGCCCACGCCGGGCACGGCGAGCAGCGCCCGCTCGGAGCCGGGCCGCGCCTCGGCCAGCGCCACCAGGGTCGCGTCGGTGAACACGACGTAGGCAGGCACCGACGCCGCCTTCGCCTGCTCGCTGCGCCAGTCGCGCAGCCGCTCGAAGAGCGCCTCGTCGTAGGAGCTGGGGCAGTCCTCGCAGCGGCCGAGCTTGCGCGCGACCGGAGCGGTCAGCGCCTTGCCGCACACCCGGCAGACCGCCGGCCCCTTGCGCTTCCCCGCGGCGCGTGCGGCCGGCGGCGCGGCGGACCGCCCCGCGTGCAGGCCGTCGAGGAACCGCGACGGGCGGCGGGACCCGCGGCCGCCCGGCGACCGGGACAGCGACCAGGTCACCGCGAGGTGCTCGCGGGCCCGGGTGACACCGACGTAGAGCAGCCGGCGCTCCTCCTCGACCTGCTCGGGCGTCTCGGCGTAGGTGATCGGGATCATCCCGTCGGTGACCCCGACGACGAAGACGGCGTCCCACTCGAGCCCCTTGGCGGCGTGGAGCGACGCCAGCGTCACGCCGTCGACCGTCGGTGCGTGCTGCGCGTCGGCCCGCTCGTCGAGCTCGGCGACCAAGTCGCGCAGCGTGGCCTCGGGCCGTAGCGCCGCCACGTCGTCGGCCAGCCGGGCCAGCGCGGCCAGCGACTCCCACCGGTCGCGGACCGCACCGCCACCGGTGGGCGGCTCCGCGGCCCAGCCCCCGCCGGAGAGGACCGCCCGCACCGTTGCGGGCAGGTCCGCGCCCTCGGCGTCGTCGGCCGAGCGGGCCGCGCCCCGGAGCAGCAGCCGGGCGTCGCGGACCTCCGGCCGGTCGAAGAACCGCTCGCCCCCACGCAGGACGTAGGGGACGCCGGCGGCGGCCAGCGCCTGCTCGTAGGTCTCGCTCTGGCCGTTGGTCCGGAACAGGACCGCGATCTCCGCCGCAGCCGTCCCCGCGGCCACCAGGTCCTTGACCCGCCCGGCGACCCAGGCCGCCTCGGCGGGCTCGTCGGGCAGCTCGCGCAGGTCGGGGGCCGGCCCTGGTGGCCGCTGCGCCACCAGCTCGAGCCGGCCGTGCCGCCCGAGGGGGGCCTTGGCCACCAGCCGGTTGGCCAGGTCGACCACCTGCGGCGTCGAGCGGTAGTCACGGACCAGGCGCACCTCGCGTGCGCCGGGGTGGCGCTCACAGAAACCGAGCAGGAAGTCGGGGGACGCCCCGGCGAAGGTGTAGATCGTCTGGTGCGGGTCGCCGACCACGCACACCTCGTCGCTGCCGCCGAGCCACTGGTCGAGCAGGGCCTGCTGCAGCGGGCTGACGTCCTGGTACTCGTCAACGACCAGGTGCTGGTACTGCCCCCGCACCGCGTCGGCGACCTGGCGGTGCTCGGCGATCAGCCCGACCGTGTAGAGCAGGACGTCCTCGAAGTCGATGACGTGGCGCTCGCGCTTGACCAGGTCGTAGGCCGCGAGCAACCGGACCACGGTCTCGGGCGTCAGCCCGGCCGGCGCGGCGCGGCCCACCTTGGCCGCAGCCGCGGGGTAGTCGTCCTTGTCGGTCATCGTGACCTTGGCCCACTCCACCTCGCCGGCCAGGTCGCGGACGGTGGCCCGGTCGGTGGCCAGCCGGACCCTGGACGCGGCCTCGGCCACCAGGGCCGCCTTGTGGTCGACCAGCGGCGGGAGCTCGCCCCCCACGTGGCGCGGCCAGAAGTAGCGCAGCTGGCGCAGCGCCGCGGCGTGGAAGGTGCGCGCCTGCACGCCGCCGGCCCCGAGTGTGCGCAGCCGGGTGCGCATCTCGCCGGCCCCCCGGGCCGTGAAGGTGACGGCCAGGACCCGCTGGGGGACGTACGTCCCGGAGGCGACGCCGTAGGCGATCCGGGAGGTGATCGCCCGGGTCTTGCCGGTGCCGGCGCCGGCCAGCACGCTGACCGGGCCGGAGAGCGCCGTGGCGACCTCGCGCTGCTCCGGGTCGAGCGCCGCGAGGACCGCGTCGGCGTCCGGGGGGCTGGTCACGGGGCCATCCTCGCAAGGGGACCGGACACGAGGGGTGCCGGCGTGACGGAGAACATAGTTGAGCGCGGAAGTATCGTGACCGAGAAAGGAGTTGACAACGGCAGGATCGGGCACCATCTGCCCAGCCCCTCCTCGGGCCCGAGAGCCCCCACGAGCCCTGAAAGAGGTCCGCGCGCCCGTGTCGACGACGGTCACGATGTACAGCACCCCCTGGTGCGGCTACTGCCACCGGCTGAAGGCGCAGATGGACCGCGAAGGCATCGACTACCACGTCGTCGACATCGAGGCCGACCCCTCGGCCGCCGAGCTGGTCATGGCCGTCAACGGCGGCCACCAGACCGTCCCCACGCTCGTGTTCCCGGACGGCTCCGCGCTGACCAACCCGAGCGTCGCGCAGGTCAAGGAGAAGCTCGTCGCCTAGGCCGGCTCAACCGCTGGACAGACGCAGCAGCCGCACGGACAGCAGGACCCGGCACGGGAACAGCACCGCCAGCACGACGATCCGCTGCGCCAGCCCGGCCCACTCGTGCAGCGGCGCGCCGTCCGGTATCGCCAGGGCACCCAGCACGACGAAGCCCACCACGGCCGCCAGACCGCACCCGAGCGTGTAGCCGGCGAGACCACGCCAGCGCGAGTCGGTCCGCAGGCGCCGTGACAGGAGAACAAGTCCCACCGCACTGCTGAGGAAGAACGTCACACCGGAGGCGAAGTGGCCTCCCGGGTCGTACGTCACGCCCGCCGCGTCCTCGCGCAGCGGGAAGAGGGCCGCGAGCAGGGCACCGACCCCGCTGACCGCCAGGACTGCCGGACCTGCGGATCCCCGACGCGCCGGCCGGACACCGCGGTGCAGGCCGAGGGCGAACGCGATCGTCAGGACTCCGAAGACCACGAAGTTCACCTGCTGCAGCCAGCCGTTCGGCCCGGCCTCGAGTGCGCTGACGGGCTCGGCGATCGGGCTGTACTCCTCGATCCGGAGCAGCTCCTGGCCGAGGAAGCCGGCCGTGAAGAGAACCGGACCGGCGATGCCGGCCGAGGCGAGTGCCCGGTCCCACCGCCGGTCGGTGGCGACGTCGTCGGCCTGACCTGTCATGTGCAGCGCGTGCTCGGTCACCGTGACCACCCTGGCTTCGGCTCTCGGCCCGGCGGGTCCGAGCCGCCTCCGACGCTAGGAAGTCCCGGCAGGCCGCGACATCGGGAGTTCTCCCCACGGCAGGAGCCCGTGCTGCATCGCGTAGACCGCCGCCGCGGCGCGGGTCGATACACCGATCTTGGCGTAGGCGTTCTGAACATGCCGGTCGGCGGTCTTGGGCGAGATCGCGAGCCGCCGGGCCACCTGCTTGGTCTGCAGCCCGCGAGCGAGGAGGCCGATGACTTCGGCCTCCCGAGCGGTGAGGCCGGCCGGCAACGGTTCCGCCGGCAGCGGGCGGCCTACCGCCCCGAGCACGGCGTCGAGAGCCAGCCGGTCGAGCCGGCCCTCGCGGGCCTCGGCCGTGAGCTGGTCCGCTGCGTCCTCCGGCCGAAGAGCTGGCCGGTGCGCCCGCGGCTCGGTCAGGGCCTGCACGACGTCCGCGGCAGCCAGCAGCCGCGCCGAGGGCGACAGCGTGTCCGCCCCCGCGCCCCGGTGGTAGCCCGAGCCGTCCAGCCGTTCGTGGTGGTGGCCACACAGGTCGCGCAGTGTCGAGAGGTACGGCGACCGGCTGAGCACCCGCTCCGTGTGGTACGCGTGGAGCCGCACCTGCTCCAGGTGATCCTGGCTCAGTGGACCGGCCGACGCCCACACCCCGGCGTGCACCGCGACCCGGCCGAGATCGTGCACCATCCCGGCCCGGCGGACCGCGAGCGCGTCGGCCGCGGACATCCCACAGCGCTCGGCGGCGTTCCCGGCGAGCTCGGCGACCCCCCGTGAATGCCCGGTCAGGTGCGGTGAGACCAGGTCGGCGAAGTCGGCCATGGCGGAGAGCGCCTCGTCGACCTGGCCTTCCGCCAAGGTCAACGCGCGCCCTGGCTCGGCGGCGAGCACCTGGTCCCAGACGGGCACGGCGTCGTCGACGTCCAGGAGGCCCGCGGGGTCGTCGACGACGGGTGCCGCGACCGCCGGGTCGAACGCCCGGCCGGAGCGCCCGCTCGTCGTCGACCGGGCGTGCTCGGTGCCACCGATCAGCTTCTGGAAGGTCGCATCACGTGCGACGTGCGAGATGCGCAGCGACAACGGGAGCTGCGCCCCTTGCCGGCGGCGCGGCCCCTTGCCGTCCCAGCGCTCGGGCAGGTCCGCGAACAGAGCGCGCACCGAGCGGGGGACGCCCAGCCGGTCACAGAGCAGCTCCGCGACCTCGCACATCGCCACGAGGTGCTGCCGGTGGCCGCGGGCAGCCCCCGGCAGACGACTCACGCCCTGCGCCGCACGGACCATCCGCGGTGCCGACGGGTCGCCGAGCCCACGGATGATGCCGCGCACCGTCTCCTGCGGCCGTCCGAAGATCACCGGCACGAAGTGCGTCAGCAGCATGCCCTCGTCGAAGAGCTCGGCGCTGACCTCGGCGTCGGCCGTGCAGCCGAGGTAGAAGAGCATCGAGCCGTAGTACGCGTCCCGAGCAGTCTCGGGATCAACGCCGAGCCGCTGCGCCAACCGCACGGCCACCAGGGTGGCGCTCAAACCGTGCTCGACCGGGAAGCCCATGCCGAGATCGGTGGCGAGGCACAGGGTCGCCATGACATCAGCCGTCCGCACGGCATCGGTCCCAGCCGACGGCTGCCCGGCCACCTCGCCAACGTACGCCCGGAGGCGGACCGTACGGTGAGGCCGTGCGCTTCGCGATCAAGACCATGCCCGAGCACACGACCTGGCGGGCGATGCTCGACGTCTGGCAGGCCGCCGACGACATCGAGCTCTTCGAGTCGGCGTGGAACTGGGACCACTTCTACCCGCTGACCGGTGACCACACCGGTCCCAACTTCGAGGGCTGGACGATGGTCGCGGCGATGGCCCAGGCGACCCGCCGGATCCGGGTGGGCTGTCAGGTGACCGGCATGATCTACCGGCACCCGGCGGTGCTCGCGAACATGGCGGCCACGGTCGACCACATCGCCGACGGCCGGCTCGAGCTCGGGCTCGGCGCGGCGTGGAACGAGGAGGAGACCGCCGCCTACGGCATCCCGCTGCCGCCGCTGAAGGAGCGCTTCGACCGCTTCGACGAGGGCGTCGAGACGATCGTCGCGCTGCTCACCCAGGAGACGACGACCTACGAGGGTCGCTACGTGCAGCTCGTCGACGCCCGCTGCGAGCCGAAGCCGGTGCAGCGGCCGCACCCGCCGATCACGATCGGCGGCAACGGCCCGAGGCGCACGCTGCGCACGGTCGCACGGTGGGCTCAGCAGTGGAACTCCCTCACCAGCTCCCCCGAGGAGTGGCTGCGCCACCGCGAGGTGCTGCTGCAGCGCTGCGCGGAGGAGGGCCGCGACCCGGGCGGGATCCTGTGCTCGGTCAACGCCCGGGTGACCAAGGACGGCACCCCGAACGACTGGGCGGGCCGGGTGGCCGACGTCGCAGCCGGCTACGCCGAGGCGGGCGCCGGCCTCCTGGTCGTCAACGTGCCGCGCCCGCACGACCCGCGCGACCTGGAGCCGCTGGCCCAGGCGCTCCGGCCGCTGGCGACGGCCGCCTGAGCGCCCGCCGGTCGACCACATGACCCAGCCGCCGCCGCGGTCGGCCGAGTACTTCGACCAGTGGTACGCCGACTTGACCGGCTCGCCGGTCAAGGACGAGATCGAGCGGCGGCACTTCGGCCTCCCGCCGCACCTGCAGTCGACCAGCCTGCTGACGTGGGACGGGATCGCCGACGTGGTGACGGCCCTGCGGCTCCCGGCCGGCGGCACCCTCCTCGACCTGGCGTGCGGCCGCGGTGGCTACGGCCTCGAGATCGCCAGGCGTACGTCGTCGCGGCTGGTCGGGGTCGACTTCTCGGCGGAGGCGGTCCGGCAGGCGACCGGGTCGGCGGCCGTGGTCGACGTGGCCGCCGAGTTCCGGGTCGGTGACCTGGCCGCCACCGGCCTCGAGGACGCGTCGGTGGACGGCGTGCTGTGCGTGGACGCGATCCAGTTCGCCGACGCGCCCGCCGGGGCGTACAGCGAGCTGCGCCGGGTGCTGCGGCCGGGGGGCCGGGTGGTGCTGACCTGCTCGGAGTCCGCTGCCGGACCGGACGACGAGCGGGTCCCCGATCGGGTCCGGCGGGTCGACCTGCGCGGCGGGCTGGTCGGTGCCGGCTTTCACGACGTCGAGGTGACCCAGCGGCGCGGCTGGCGGACCGCGGAGCTGGCCATGTGGCAGGAGGCGGCAGCGCTCGACCCGGGCGAGGACGCCGCGCTGCGATCGTTCCACGACGAGGGCGTGCAGGCCCTCGCGATGTTCGGCCTGCTGCGCCGGGTGATGGCGACGGCCACCGCGCCGCCCGACTGACCGGCCCCTCAGCCCGGTCGCTGCTCCAGCACAGCGAGGTCGCGCTGGGCGAACTGGCGGTGCCACCACTCCTCGTTGAGCAACGTGAGCAGGCACTCCCGCACCGGGTAGCTGCGCTCCCGTGGCCAGCCTGGCCCCGCGACCGGGACGGTGTCGGAGCCGAGCGTCGCCTCGTCGAGCGTGTCGAGGTAGCGCCGGACGGCCGCCTGCCGGTCGAGCCGGAGTGCGAGTGCCTCGTCCAGCGAGGGTCGGGCCGCCCGGTCGCGCGGCACGCCCTCGGTGTCGGGCATCTGGTCCCAGGGGAGCGACAGCGGGTACCACGGGCTCGGGTCACCGAGGATCGCGCGGTGCAGCCAGCTCTCGGTCGCGAAGGCGAGGTGTCGCAGCGTCTCGACGAACGACCACTCGCCGTCGACCGACTCGTGCAGCGCGGCCGCCGGCAGCGCCCTGGCCCGCTCCACGGTGCCGGCCCACAGCTGCTCGAGCGTCGCCCACGCGTCGCGGAACCCGGCCGGGTCGGAGGGCCGCATCTTCGCCAGGTCGGGCTCGCGACGCTCCAGCTCGGCCTGGACGAGTGGCGCGACGTCCACACCGTTGACGGTCAGGCCCTCGATCTCGCCCTCGATCCGCACGTTGACGAATCCGGTGCCACGCATGACGACGTCCTTGAAGAGGACCCAGCGGAACCGGGCGCCGGTCAGGTCGACGTCGTCGAAATCGGCGTCGTTGAGGTAGACGTCGTGGAAGGTGGCGCGCTCCAGGTGGACCTCCTCGAAGCGGGAGCCGGCGAGGTCCTGCTGGCCGAAGTCGGACATGCGCCGACGCTACCGACGTCGTCCGACAGACCCCTCATCGACGTGAGGGGTGGCGCGGGGGGATCGGGCCGGAGCAGGCGCCGAGGAGGTCAGGCCTGGCTGACGTCGAGCACCTGGCGGTCGCCGTCGCGACGGAAGCCGACGCTGTCGTAGTAGGGCGAGACCATCCGGTCCGGGGCGACGACCTGCGCGAAGCCGCGGTCGCGGAAGAGCCCGCTGCGCCGGTAGACGAACTCGCCGGGCGTGAAGTCGCGGAACCGCGGTGTCACGTAGTCGAGCTCGACCTGCGCCACTGCGTCACCCGCGTCGCGCACGACGACGACGCCGACCGTCTCGTCGCCTCGCGCGACCAGGAAGGCGCTGCGTCCCTCCCGCGGCTCGGTCCAGGCGGCGCCGGGGAAGTGGGTGCGGATGTCATCGTCGTGCACCTTGAGGAAGTGCCGGAGGTAGGCGTCGGTGAGGCCGACCTCGAGGACGTCGTACGCCGACAGGTCGTGCCGGTCGCGCAGCAGCTTGCGGATGAACCACACGTTGATGCCGGCCAGCACCAGGTTCATCCCGACCATCGGCCAGACCCCGACCAGGGCGTTGAACACGATGAGTACCAGGCAGCCCACCGTGTTGAGCACCCGGAAGCGCAGCACCCTGGCCTGCAGCAGCGAGTAGACCAGCAGCGCGGAGCCGGCCCAGCCGAGCGCGTCGAGCCAGCTCATCGCGCCCACGACTGCGCGTTCTCGGGCAGCGCGGCGCCGTACCAGTGCTCGATGAGGCGGCGCGAGATCGAGATCGACGGCGACACCAGCAGCTCGCCCGCATCGATGTCCGCCCGCATGGACGCCCGGTCGTACCACCGCGCCTCGGCGATCTCGCCGTCGTGCCGCACCACGTCGGTCGTCTCCGCATGTGCCGTGAAGCCGAGCATCAGGCTCGAGGGGAACGGCCAGGGCTGACTGCCGAGGTAGCCCACCACGCCGACGCGGACCCCGCACTCCTCGGCGACCTCGCGACGTACGGCCGCCTCGAGCGACTCTCCCGGCTCGACGAAGCCGGCGAGCGTCGAGAAGCGCCGCTCCGGCCACGACGTCTGCCGGCCGAGCAGCAGCCGGTCGTCGTCGTCGACGACGAGCATGATGACCGCGGGGTCGGTGCGCGGGTAGTGCTCGCTGCGGTCCTCGGGGCAGCGCCGGGTGTGGCCGGCGTTCTCCGGCACCGTCGGCGTGCCGCACCGCGGGCAGTGCGTGTGCGCGGCGTGCCAGTTGGCCAGCGACACCGCGTGCACCACCAACCCGGCGTCGCGCGCGTCGAGCAGGGTGCCGACCTCGCGCAGCGTGCGGAAGTCGCCGCCGCCGTCGGGCGCACCGGCGGCGTCGAGGTCGGCGGCGAACCAGGGCCGGTCGTCGCGGTCGACCCCGAGGAAGTAGCGGTGCTCGGGCGCCACGTCGACCGGCGTGTCGACATCCAGCTGGTCGAGTGCTCCACCACGCACCGCCACCGACGTGCCGCGTACCCGCAGGACACCGGTGCCGCGTCGCGCCCAGGTGCGCGCCAGCCACTCGTCGTCGGCGCGGTGGTGCGCCGCCCGCTCGACGACCGCGCGCGACAGGGCGAGGTCGGGCAGGGGCTCGGTGCTCGGCGGGGAGGTCACGGCGTGCGCGGGAGGGTGCGGGCCAAGTCGTCCCAGAGCAGCGCGGCTGCCTCGGCACCCTTGAGCAGGAACGGGATCTCGACCTTCTCGTTCGGCGCGTGCCAGCCGTCGTCGGGCAGGCTGACGCCGAGGAACACGACCGGCGCCTCGAGGACGTCCTGCAGGTCGGCCTCCGGGCCGGAGCCACCCTCGCGGGTGTAGAGAACCTGAGACCCGAAGGCCGTCGACATCGCACGCGTGACCGACTCGAGCGCCGGGTGGTCGAGAGGAGTGAGGCACGGGCGGACTCCGGGGCCGTACCAGTGGACCGACCACTCGACGCCCTCGGGCACCTGGCCGCCCAGCCACGCCTCGAACTCCCTCTGGACGTCCGACGGCTCCTGGCCGGACACCAGTCGAAAGGACACCTTGGCGTGCGCCTCGGACGGGACGATCGTCTTGTGCCCCTCGCCCTGGTAGCCGCCCCACATGCCGTTGACCTCGGCGGTCGGGCGGGCCCAGACGCGCTCGAGGGTCGAGTAGCCGGTCTCGCCACGGGGTGCGGAGCTGCGGGCGTTGCCGAGCCACGCGAGCTCGTCGTAAGGAAGCTTGCCGATGAGCGCGCGCTCGTCGTCGGACAGCTCGAGCACGCCGTCGTAGAAGCCGTCGATGGTGACGTGCAAGTCGTCGTCGTGCATCCGGCCCAGCAGCCGTGCGAGCTCGGTGAGCGGGTTCGGGACCGCGCCGCCGAAGGAGCCTGAGTGCACGTCGCCGGTGGGGCCGCGCAGGTCGACCTGGCAGTCGGTCATGCCGCGCATGCCGACGCACACGGTGGGGGTGTCGCGCGACCACATGCCGGTGTCCGACACGACGACCACGTCGCACCCGAGCTCGGCGTGGTGCGCCCGGAGCAGCTCGGCGAAGTGCGGCGAGCCCGACTCCTCCTCACCCTCGACGACCAGCTTGAGGTTGACGGCCGGCGACGTCCGGCCGGTCGCGGCGAGGTGGGCGTCGAGGCCCAGCAGATGGAAGAAGACCTGACCCTTGTCGTCGGCAGAGCCGCGACCGGCCAGCCGGTCGCCGTCGATGACCGGCTCGAACGGGTCGGTCCGCCACAGCTCGCGGGGCGTCACGGGCTGGACGTCGTGGTGGCCGTAGACGACTACCGTCGGGGCGTCCGGGTCGTCGCTGGGCCAGTGCGCGAAGACGGCCGGCAGGCCGCTGGTCTCCCACACCTCGGCGGTCGGGAAGCCGGCTGCGCGCAGCGCGTCGACGAGGTGCTCGGCCGACCTGCGCACGTCCGGGTGGTGCGCGGGGTCCCCGGAGATCGACGGGATGCGCAGCCAGTCGGTCAGCCGTTGGACGAAGGAGTCGGCGCCGTCGGCGACCGCTGCTCTCACCCGCGCGAGGTGGTCGGCGTCGGGCGCGTGCAGGTAGTCGGTGGTGCTCATGGCGCGCACCCTATGCGGGCACGGACGGCCGACCGCGGTCGGCTAGCGTCGGCCCGGTGCGCCTCGCGACGTTCAACCTGCTCGGCGGCAGGTCCGTCGCCCACGGCCGCGTCGAGGAGGTGGAGCTGCGGTCGGCGGCGTCGTCCTTGGACGCCGACGTCGTGGTGCTGCAGGAGGTCGACGGAGGGCAGCCGCGCTCGCACCACGTCGACCAGACGGCGGTCGTGGCGGACGCGATGGACGCCGCCTCATGGCGCTTCCTGCCGACCCTGCACGGCACGCCCGGGAAGCCGTGGACGGCGGCGGCCGGCGACGGGTCCGAGGAGCAGCCGCCCGGGCCGGCCTACGGCATCGGTCTGGTGTCGCGGCACCCCGTGTCGGCGTGGGCGGTACGTCGCTTCAAGCCCGCGCCGGTAGGACTGCCCCTGCTGGTGCCCGGCCAGGGGCTGATGCACGTCGACGACGAGCCGCGCGCCGCGCTGGCCGCCCGGGTCGAGACGCCCGGCGGGCCGCTCACCGTCGTGGGCACGCACCTGTCCTTCGTGCCGGGATGGAACGTCGCCCAGCTGCGCGAGCTGGTCCGGTGGGCCGGCACCCTGCCGGGGCCGCGGGTCCTGGTGGGCGACCTCAACCTGCCCGGCCGGCTCGTCGGGCTGACCACCAGGTGGACCCGGGCGGCCCGGGTGGCGACGTACCCCTCGTGGAACCCGCGCGTGCAGTTCGACCACGTGCTGCTCGAGCCCGGCACCGGGCTGACCGTGACTGCGACGCACCGGCTGCGGCTCCCGGTCAGCGACCACTGTGCCCTCGCGGTCGACCTCGGCACACTGGGCGACGCGACCGGTGGGGTGCTCTGACCGGCGGCAACGGGAGGCAGGCCATGGAGGCATGGACGGCGGGCCGGGTCTTCGACGGCGAACAGGTGCTGCCGGCCGGGTCGGCGGTGGTGGTCGACGGTGGACAGGTCGTCGCCGTGCTGGGGCCCGGCGAGCGGGCGCCGGACGCGGCGGTGCCCGTCGACCATCCCAACGCGACGCTGCTGCCGGGACTCGTGGAGACGCACGCCCACCTGTGCTGCGACGGCGGGCCAGGTGCCCTCGAGCGGATCCCGGACGCCTCCGACGAGGAGATGTGGTCCGTCATCGAGACGTCCCTGCGGGCCCAGCTCGCTGCCGGCGTGACGACCGTCCGCGACCTCGGCGACCGGCGCTACTCGGCCGTCGAGTGGCGCGACGCGCACGCTGCGGACGCGTCGTTCCCGAGGGTGCTCGCCAGCGGCCCGCCGATCACCACTCCGGGCGGGCACTGCGCTAACACGGGCGGCGAGACGGCCGGCGCGGGCGCGCTCCGGGCGGCGGTGCGGGCACGGGCCGAACGTGGCGTCGACGTGGTCAAGATCATGGCCAGCGGCGGGGTGAACACCGCCGGGAGCGACGCGGCCGCCCCGCAGTTCGGGGTCGGCGACCTGCGGGTCGTGGTCGAGGAGGCGCACCGGCTCGGTCTCCCGGTGACCGCCCACGCGCACTCGGTGGGCTCGGTCGGGGACGCGATCGACGCGGGCGTGGACGCGGTCGAGCACGCGACGTTCGTGACCGGGACCGGGTTCGCGCCGGACCCGGCGGCCGTTGCGCAACTCGCCGCCCGCCGGCTCCCGGTCTGCCCGACCCTGGGGATCGTGCCCGGCGTGACACCACCGCCTGCCGTCCTCGAGATGATGCGGCGCACCGGCATGACGACGGAGAGCCGGGCGGCGATGTTCGCCGACCTGCACCACGCCGGGGTCCTGCTCGTGTCGGGCTCCGACGCCGGCATCAACCCCGGGAAGCGGCACGGTGTGCTGCCCGAGGCCCTGGTGCAGCTCGCGCAGGCCGGCGTGCCCGTCGTCGACGTCCTGGCCAGCGGCACCTCGCGCGCGGCTGACGCCCTCGCCGTCGGTGACCGGACCGGTCGCCTCCGCGCCGGCCTCGACGCCGACCTGCTCGTCGTACGCGGCGACCCGATCGTCGACGTCACGCGGCTGCGCGACGTGCTCGCGGTCGTCGCGCGCGGCCGGCGAGTGGCCTGAGGCGACACCCGGCGGTCGGCGACGGCCGTGGGACGATGCCGGCATGGGCTTCCAGATGACGGGCCTGCCAGAGGCTGACGCCGTGCTCGACGAGCACCCGTTCGCGATCGTGATGGGCATGATGCTCGACCAGCAGTACGGCATGGAGCACGCCTTCCGGGGCGGCTGGAAGGTGTTCAGCCGGCTGGGGACGCTGGACCCGGCGGCGGTCGCCGCTGCCGACGCGGACGAGTTCAAGGCGCTGTGCAGCACACCGCCGGCGATCCACCGCTACCCGGGGTCGATGGCGGCGCGGCTGCAGGAGCTGGCGGCGGTCGTCGAGGAGCAGTACGGCGGCGACGTCACCCGGCTCTGGACCGAGGCCTCGACCGGCAAGGAGCTGCTCCGGCGGGTGCAGGCGCTGCCCGGCTTCGGCAAGCAGAAGTCGCAGATCTTCGTGGCCCTGCTGGCCAAGCAGCTCGGCGTCCGGCCGCAGGGCTGGGAGGCCGTCGCGGGCGACTACGCCCTGGAGGGCTACCGCTCGGTCGCCGACGTCGTGGACCCAGGGTCGCTGCAGAAGGTCCGCGAGTTCAAGGCCCAGAAGAAGGCTGCCGCCAAGGCGTCGGCCGGCTGACCGACGCGACGGCGGCGTGTCGATCGACCGCGGTGGGTGCCTTCCGGATCGGTGCGCCTGCCGGCCGCCCAGCGGGCTCGTCACGGACGCTGATCCGGAGGGGACGCACCGCACGGTCCGCGAGCGCGGGCAGTCCGATAGCCGTGAGCGGGCGGTGTCAGCGGGCCGGGTGCGGCGCGGCCGGGACCGACCTCAGCATAGCGACGATGCCGTCGTGGTCGAGCAGGTCGGCCGGCCGGACCGTCTGCTCGTGCGCGACGTATTGGAACGCCGCCCGGATCCGGTGCAGCGGCGTGCCGGTGACGTGGTGCCAGGCGAGCCGGTAGACCGCCAGCTGCACGGCCGCCGCGACGGCCTCGTCCCCGGTCGGCGGCAGGCCGGTCTTCCAGTCGACGACGTCGACGAGCCCGCCGTCGCTGTCCGACGCATCGGTGAAGACCGCGTCGCACCGGCCGCGCAAGGTCAGCCCGTCGACCACCACGTCGAACGGGAACTCCACCTCGGCCGGCACCCGGGACGCCCACTCGCTGCGCCGGAACGCGTCCTGCAGGGCGAGCAGGTCGTCGTCGGGCTCGGCCGACTCGTCGGCCGACCCGGGCAGCTCGTCGACGTCGATCAGCCGCTGCTGCCCCCACAGCTGCTCCAGCCAAAGGTGGAACCGGGTGCCCCGCCGCGTCTGCGGTGCCGGCGGCCGCGGCAGCGGACGGCGCAGTGACCGGGCGAGGCGCACCGGGTCCCGGCGCAGCTCGACCAGCTGGGAGACCGACAGCCGCCCGGGCAGCTCGACCACGGGCCCGTCGTCACCGCGGCGGGTCCGCGCCAGCTCGGCCAGCAGCAGCTCGAGCTCGCGGTCCCAGGCGGCGACCCGGTCGCCCAGGTCGTCGCCGGTGAGCACGCCACTGGTGACCGGACAGCTGGTGGTGCCAGCGCCGGCGGCCTCGTGCCGGACGGGGCGACCTGCGGCGGCCCGGACCGACGCGGCGGCACCGGCCACAGCGGCCCGCCGGGGACCGAGCGGGTCGTAGGGCCACTCGCCGGCGACCGGCTCGGCGATCATCGGGTTGGTGTCACCCTCAGCCGGCGCCGGTGCCCAGGTGTCGACGGTGCCCTCGCCCTTGGCGCACAGCGCCTGGATCTCGTCGAGCAGCCCGGACGGGCCGCGCGGCTTCCGGGTGGTGTCCCACCAGTAGCCGGAGCACGCGAGCAGCGAGCGCGCGCGGGTCACCGCGACGTAAGCCAGGCGGCGCTCCTCGAGCGCGCCGCGGGCGCGGCAGGCCTCACGGAACGACTCGATCCGCGCCTTGGCGTCGTCCTGGTCGGTGCCGCCCTGCCAGTCCAGCTCGGGCAGCTCGTCGCGGTCGCCGCGCAGCGGGAACGGCAGCGTCGCGAGCTGCTTGCTCCAGTCGGCGACCGGCCGGCCGCCCACCGGGAAGACGTCCTGGGTCAGACCCGCGACGAAGACGGCGTCCCACTCGAGCCCCTTGGCCGCGTGCACCGTCATCAGCTGCACCCGCTGGCCGTCGGGCTCGGCCACGTCGACCTCGAGCCCGCGCTCCTGGTCCATCGCCGCGTCGAGGTAGGCGAGGAAGGCGACCAGCCCCGGGTCCTCCCCCGACGCCACGAAGTCCTCGGCGACCTCGACGAACCGGTCCACGTCGAGCAGCGCATCGACCGACCGCACCCCCGGCCGGGAGGCCAGCTCGACGTCGAGATCGATGGCCCGCACGACCGTCGTCACGAGGTCGGGCAGCGAGGAGGACGTCCAGCGGCGGAGCCGGCGGAGCTCGTCCCGCAGCCGGACCAGCCGGGCGTGCCCGCCCGCGGAGTACGCCGTGGCCGGGCCCGGGTCGTCGAGCGCGTCGACCAGGCTGCGCTCGTCGACCGTGTCGTAGTCGGGCTCGCCCGCCGCCTCGTCGGGCTCGCCCGCCGCCTCGCCGGGCTCGCGGGACGTCGCGGGGTCACCGGCCACCGACGGCAGGCGGCCGGTGGACACCGCGATCTGCCGGGCCCGCCGACCGAGCGCGTCGAGATCGCGCGGGCCGATCCGCCACCGCGGCCCGGTGAGCAGCCGCAGCAGCGCTCCGCCGGCAGAGGGGTCGGCCAGCACCCGCAGCACGCAGACGATGTCCACGACCTCTGGCCGGGTGAGCAGTCCGCCGAGCCCGACCACCTCGCACGGCACACCGCGCTCGCGCAGCGCGGCGTCGAGACGGGCGAAGTGCGACCGCTTGCGGGCCAGCACCGCGATCTCGCCCCAGGCGACCTCCGTGCCGGTCGGCGAGGTCGCGGCGTCGCCCAGCGCGCGGACCCGGTCGGCGACCCACTCCGCCTCGTCGGCGAGCGAGTCGAGCAGCGCGACGACGACCTCGCCCTGCCCCTCGCGGCCGGGCCCCGGTCGCAGCGGCGCGTCGACCTCGCCCAGCGCGCCGCGCACCGGGATGCCGTCGGCGACCAGGTTGGCCGCCCCGAGGATGCCCTCGCCGTTGCGGAAGCTCATCGTCAGCGAGCTGCTGCCGGTGGGTCCCTCGCCGGCGAAGTCGTCGCCGAACCGCTCCAGGTTGCCCGCGCTGGCCCCGCGCCAGCCGTAGATGGACTGCCGCGGGTCGCCGACCGCGGTCACCGCGTGGCCGGCGCCGAACAGCGACGTCAGCAGGACCCGCTGCGCCTCGCCGGTGTCCTGGTACTCGTCGAGCAGCACGGCGCCGAAGCGGCCACGCTCGATCTCGGCCACCTCGGGATGGTCGCGGGCGATGCGCGCGGCGATCTCGACCTGGTCGCCGTAGTCCATCGCCCCGTGCGCCCGCTTGTAGGCGGTGTAGCGCTCGACGAGCGGCAGCAGCGCGGCCCGGG
>Ga0126307_10000425_pt1 | contig 27287 bp, 28 predicted proteins | sample Plot28_FD_89955 | JGI IMG/M metagenome (GOLD analysis project Ga0126307, IMG submission 89955) | Serpentine soil microbial communities from UC McLaughlin Reserve, CA, USA - Plot28 | ecosystem: Environmental > Terrestrial > Soil > Grasslands | place: USA: UC McLaughlin Reserve, Lake County... | reverse complement strand
GAGGAGTGGCTGCGCGTCGCCTGCCCGCGCTGTGGCAAGGAGGGGCGTCGCGAAGCGGACACGATGGACACCTTCGTCGACTCGTCCTGGTACTTCCTGCGCTACGTCGACCCGCGCAACGACCAGGCGCCGTTCGACCGTCGCCTCGTCGACTACTGGTGCCCGATCACGCAGTACATCGGCGGGATCGACCATGCCACCGGTCACCTGCTCTACTCGCGCTTCTTCGTCCGCGTGCTGAGGGAGATGGGGCTCGTCGGCTTCGGCGAGCCGTTCGCGCGCCTGTTCCACCAGGGCTGGGTGCAGATGGGCGGGTCGAAGATGTCGAAGTCGCGCGGAAACGTCGCGGGTCCGGATCAGCTGGTGGAGCTGTACGGCGCCGACGCTGTCCGGACGTACATCCTCTTCATGGGCCCGGCCGATCAGGACATGGAGTGGACGGACTCCGGCATCGAGGGCATCGTCCGCTTCCTGCGGCGGCTGTGGCGCGTGGTGCTCGAGGTCGCGGAGCAGCCTGCCGAGGACGGGGCTGCCGCCACGCCGCTGGCGCGGAAGGCGCATGCGACGATCGCCAAGGCGACGGACGACATCGAGCGCCGGTTCCAGTTCCACACGCCGATCTCGGCGGTGATGGAGCTGACGAACGAGCTGGTGCGCGCACCCGGCGATCCCGCGGCCCGTTTTGCCGCAGAGACGGCCGTCTCGTTGACCCAGCCGTATGCGCCGCACCTGGCCGAGGAGCTGTGGGAGCGCCTGGGCCACGAGCGACTGTGGGCGCAGCCGTGGCCGCGGGCGGACGAGGCGCTGCTCGAGCGCGAGACGTTCGAGCTCGTCGTCCAGGTCAACGGCCGAGTCCGCGATCGCATCGAGGTTCCGTCCGACCTGCCCGAGGAAGAGCTGGTCGCGCGCGCAAAGGCCTCGCCGCGGGTTCAGGGCTACCTGGACGGCGGCGAGATCCGGCAGACGATCGTCGTCCCACGAAAGCTGGTCAACATCGTCGTAACGGAGTAGCCTCACCCTAAAGGGTTAGGCCGACTGCGCCGATAACGCCTCGCGGGTCTTAGGACTGGAGGCAAAGGATGCGCATACTCCTCGTTGACGACGACGCCAACCTGCGGATGCTCCTCCGGACGACGTTCGAGGTCTTCGACATCGACGTCGAGGAGGCGGAGAGCGCGGCCGCCGCGGAGCGCAGCGTGCGCGAGTTCCAGCCCGACGTCGTCGTCCTCGACGTGCGCATGCCGGGCATGGACGGCCTCGAGTTCTGCCGGCGCCTGAAGGCCGATCCAGCAAATGACGGCCTGGGCGTCGTGCTGTTGACGGGCTCCGACGGTGGGACGGAGGAGGGGGCTGCCGAGGTCGGCGCCGACGTCTTCCTGCGCAAGCCCTTCAGCCCGCTGCAGCTCCTCGCCGCCGTCGAGCGCCTCGCGGGCCAGAAGTACGGCATTCCGTTCCGCGCAGCGCGCACCGACGAGCCCGAGGAGCAGCTCCTGCTCTACGCACGCGATCTCCGTCACGTCCTCGAGATCGAGAAGGGGCAGCGCGCCCTCGTCCAGAGCGCCTACCGAGAGACCGTGATGGCGCTGGCCAGCGCGCTCGAGTCGAAGGACACCGGCACCCGCGCGCACTCACAGCGCGTGCAGCAGTACGCCATCGAGCTGGCGCGAGAGGTCGAGCCCGAGCTGCTCGACGATCCGAGCACCGAGTACGGCTTCCTGCTCCACGACGTCGGCAAGATCGGGATCCCCGACCGGATCCTGCAGAAGCCCAAGCCGCTCTCCGCCGCGGAAGAGCGGTTGATGCGAACGCACACCATTCTCGGAGAGCAGGTTCTGAGCAGCGTCGCCTTCTTCCACGGCGAGGGGCTTCGCATCGTGCGCTCGCACCACGAGCGCTGGGACGGCGCCGGCTATCCCGACGGGCTTGCAGGCGCGGAGATCCCGCTCAGTGCCCGCGTCTTCGGCGTGGCCGACGCCCTCGACGCGATGACGAGCGACCGCCCCTACCGCCGCGCGCGCTCGTGGGCTGCGGCCGCTCGCGAGCTGGCCCAGCAGAGCGGACGCCAATTCGATCCGCACATCGTCTCGGCGTTCATCCGCTGCGAGGACGGGCTTCGGGCCGTCCGCGACGAGCTCGACGCTCGCCGCTACGTGCGCTCGAGCAGTCGCTGATCCGCGTAGCGGCGGTAGGCGCGGCTGCCGGCGAACGCGGCCGCGAGGAGCACGAGGAACGGGCTGGCGACGATCAGGATGTAGGCCGCGATCGCGAGCTCCGCTGTGAGGACGCCGGTCGCGTCGTCCACTGCTCGCTCGAGGCGGCTCGGCGGGACGACCTTCTGCTCCGGCTCGTGTGTCGTGAGCGCGAGGTCGACTGTGGCGTACGCGGCGCGGCGGTTCAGCGCGATCCGCTCGCGGCGGAGGATCGCGGTTCGGACCTTGTCGCCCTTCGCGCGGCGCAGCTGCCGCGTGAGCGCGTCGAGTCGCTGCTGGAGGTCGGTGATCCGGGTCTGCTGCCCGAGGATCCGGCCGAGGTTGCTGAAGTCCACGATCGCCGCCTGGACGCGCGAGACGGGGACGCGGACGCGGACGTTGGCGCTTCCTTCGGTCGCCTCAGGCGTGCCGTAGTCGACCGCGACGAGGTAGCCGCCGAGGCGACGGGTCGTCCGGAGCGCCCTCTGTGTGGCAGCGGAGAGGTCGTCCGGGTCGTCGACGAGGAGGCGCAGGCTGGCCTGCACCTGCTGGGCTCGCCGGCGGCTCGGCGCCGGGCCGCCGTTCGGTGCGGCAGTGATGATCGCACGGTATTCCTGCGCAGGCAGTGGCGGGGGGAACTGGCGGAGGCCATTCTGCGCGGCTCGCGGGCGAACGCGATTCAGCGCGGCTCGCGGGCGACCGCGATTCTGCGCGGCTGGCTGCTCGTTCGCAGGCTGCGCCGTCGGGGCGGATGGGGGCGTGGAAGAGGTGATCACGCCGACGACGACGGCGAGGGTGAGCGCGCCGAGCGCCGTCGCCGGCACGGCCCAGAGGAGGGCGCGGCGGAACGTGAACGTCCGGCTCGGCGCGGCTGGGGTGGCCGCGATCAGCGCGACACGATCCCGCAGATTCTCCGGTGCGGACGGCGTCTCGTCGCGGAGTGCGGCGATGAGCTCAGGCGACAAGCCGCGGCCTCACTTTCTGCTCGAGCTTCTCGAGTGCGCGGTTGAGTCGGGTCGTGCACGCCGTGGGGGAGATGCCGAGCACACGCGCCGCCATCTTCGTGTCGAGCTCCAGCACGACGCGGAGCGCGATCACCTCGCGCTCCGCGCCGGTCAGAGTCCTGAGGGCCTGGCGGAGTACGGGGCCGTACTCCTCGGGCAGTTCGACTTCGGCGGCGCGGTCCGGCCCGGCGACGCGCTGCTCGCGGCGCGTGCGACGTCGTTCGGCGCGGAAGTGGTCGAGCGCGGCGCCTCGGGCGAGCTGGCAGAGCCAGGTCTGCGCACTGCCGCGCTTCACGTCGAACCGGTCCCAGCGCTTGAACGCGCGCTCGAAGGTCTCCGACGTCAGGTCTTCGGCTATGGCGGGGTTCGCGGTCACGTAGAGCAGGTAGCGGTAGACGTCGTCGAGGTGGTCCTCGGCGGCCGAGGCGAAGCTTCGGTGGACGTTCGCGAGCTCGCTCACGCACTCGGTATACGCCACCGACGGCGATCGCGTCACATCCAGTTGACACGGATTCGGCGCGAACGCGTGTCCCACCCGTGACGGGTTCCTCGCGAGGGTGGGCCGCATGGATTTCTCCACGCTCTCGCGCGGGCGTGCGCTGGTCGGCGCGCTGCTGCTGATCGTCGCCCTCTTCGTCGGCGGCCGCTACCTCGCGGGCGGAGGGTCGGCCCGGGAGCAACCTGCCGCGGCGGCGAGCGCCGGGGAACTCCGTACGGAGCCGAGACCGCGGCTCGTCGTCCACGTCGTCGGAGCCGTCAAGCGTCCCGGGCTGTACCGGCTAGTCGACGGCGCCCGCATCGCGGACGCGCTCCGGCGCGCCGGTGGTTCGACGCGCCGAGCTGACCTCACGCTCGTGAACCTCGCGGCGCCCGTGTCGGACGGGACGCAGATCGTGGTGCCGAAGCGCGCGCCACCCGCGTCCGCGGGCTCGTCGGGTCCGGATGCCGAGGTCGCGCCAGCGGCCGGTCCCGTCCATCTGAACACGGCGACGATCGAGCAGCTCGACGAGCTCCCCGGCGTGGGGCCTGTGACCGCGCAGAAGATCGTCGACTACCGCGAGCAGCACGGCGCATTCAGCTCTGTCGACGACCTCGACGCGATCCCCGGCATTGGCCCGGCGCGGCTGGAGCAGCTGCGCGAGCTGGTGGCCCCGTGACCGCCGGATTCCTCGATCGCCTGGCGGCGCACGTCCTTGCGGCGGCGTTATGCCTTGGCCTGGCGGCGTCGCTCGTGCTGAGGACGACGCACGAGCTGACACTACTGCTTGCCGTTGCGGCCGCAGTTGTGAGCGCCGCGGTCGACGAGCGCCGGACGAGGATCGCCGCGCTCGGACTCGCGCTCGCCCTCGGAGGCCTCTGGTGGGGCAGCCTCCGCCTCGACGCCTTCGAGCGCAGCGTCCTGGCGCCGCGGATCGGCGAGGTCGGACCTGCGGTCGTCGAGGTCACCGGGCCGGCGCGGACGACGCCGTTCCGCCTCCGGGTGCCGGCTCGAGTCCGTGCGTTCCGTGGCATCGGTCTCCGCGAGGCGGTGCTGCTCGAGCTCCCGCTCGGGCGAGCGCCGCCGCAGGGCGCTCTCATCGAGACCGTCATCGAGCTGCGTGAGCCTCGCGCCCCGAGCAACGGCTTCGACGAGAGGCGGTACCTGCGCCGTCGGGGCGTCCACGTCGTGGCGAAAGGGCGGGAGTGGCGCAGCGTCGGGCGTCGCGGCGGGATCGGCGGCGTCGCCGACGCGATCCATCACGGGCTCGCGCGGTCGATCGCACCCGGTCTCGCGGGAGAACGGCGCGCCGTCCTCGCCGGCCTCGTGCTCGGCGAAGAGGAGGAGCTGAGCCAGGGGCTACGCGACGACTTCCGCGCGTCGGGGCTGTACCACCTTTTGGCCGTGAGCGGCCAGAACGTCGCTTTCGTCGCCGGCGGCGTGCTGCTTCTCGGCTGGCTGATCGGGGTCTCCCGGTTCGTCGCCGAAGTGGGCGCCCTCTCCGCCATCGTCGCGTACGTCCTCGCCGTCGGCTGGCAACCGTCCGTCGTGCGCGCGGCTGTCGCGGGCGGGCTGGCGTCGCTCGCCTGGCTCGCGTCGCGCCCTACCGATCGCTGGTACTTCCTGCTGCTCGGCGCCGCCTTGCTCCTGGCCTGGACGCCGTACAGCCTGCTCGAGCCCGGCTTCCAGCTTTCCTTCGTGGCTGTCGGCGCGATCTTCGTTGCCGTCCCGCTGCTGGAACGAACGCTCGAGGGGTACCCGGTCCCGCGCGTCCTCGTCGGCGTCATCGCCGTCTCGGGCGCATGCGGGCTCGCGACGGCGCCGATCCTGCTCCTCCAGTTCGGCTCCGTTCCCGTGTACTCGATCCTCAGCAACGCGGTTGCGGCGCCGGCCGTCGCGCCGACCTTCGCACTCGCGCTCGTCACCGCCGCACTCGACCACGTGCTTCCTGACGCTGCAGTCGCCGCGGCATGGGTCAACGGCTGGCTCGCTGCATACGTCGCCGCCTGCGCGCGCGTCGTCGGCGGACTGCCGGGCGCGCAGGTGAGCTCGATCAAGCTCGTCGTGGGGGTCGCGCTTGCCGCTGCCTTGCTTCTTGCCGCCAGGCGGCTTCCCGCCTGGCGGCGACAAGGTGTCGCCGCCCTCGCCGTCGTCGCGGCGCTGGTCTTCGCCGCTTGGCAGCTTCGCTCCGGCGGCGCTCCACCGCCTCCAACCGGACTCAGGCTGACCGTGCTCGACGTCGGGCAGGGGGACTCCATCCTCCTCCAGGTCCCCGAGGGCGCGGTGCTCGTGGACGAGGGGCCGCCGGAGGCCGAGGTCGACGACCAACTGCGCCGGCTGGGCGTGCGCCGCCTGGCGCTGATCGTGCTGACGCACCCGCAGCGGGACCACGTCGGCGGCGCGGCCGAGATCCTCGACCACCTGCGAGTCGACCACGTCCTCGATCCGGCGATCCCATTCGAGAGCCGAGACGAGGCCGCGGCGCTGGCCGCGGCGCAAGAGAATCGGGTACCGATCACGCGGGCGCGCGCGGGCGTCGTCTACCGCCTGGGCCGCCTGCGCCTCCAGCTCCTCTGGCCTGACGAGCCCGGACCGCCGGGCGACGACCCGAACCTGCACGCGACCGTCATCCTCGCGAGCTACGGGCGGGTCGACGCGCTGTTGACCGCCGACGCAGAGTCGCCGGTGACGCTGCCGCTCCACCCGCCTGCGGTCGAGATCCTCAAGGTTGCCCACCACGGCTCGGCCGACGAGGGCCTCGAACGACTGCTCGGACTGACGCGACCCCTCGTCGCAGTGATCTCGTGCGGGCGGAACAACGACTACGGCCACCCGGCGCCGAGCACCGTGGCGACACTGACCGCCGCGCCCGCTCTCGAGCTCTTCCGGACCGATCTCGACGGCCGCGTCGTGATCGAGACCGACGGCGAGCGGATTTCGACCTGGTCGCAGCGATGAGCGTGACTATGCTCGCTGCGCGTGCCTCCGGAGCCTCTCCTGCCGGCCTACCTCCTGACTGGAAACGACAGGCCGAAGGTCGTGCGCGCACTCCGCCGGCTGCGCGCGCGCTTCGGAGCTGAATCAGTCGAGCAGTTGACGGCCGAGACCTCGGGTGGCGCCGACGCGGTCGCGGCATGCAACGCTCTCGGGCTCTTCGCCGGTCACGACGGTGGGCGGCTCGTCGTCGTCGAAGGCGTGGAGCGCTGGCGGAAGGCGGACGTCGAGGCGGTCACGGCATATCTCGCCGATCCCGTCGAAGGCGCTGTTCTCGCGCTGGTCGCGGGCGAACCGCTCCGGAGCGACGCACTCGCGAAGGTGATCGGCAAGGGTCTCCTCACGTTCGAGGCGCCGAAGCCGCGCGACCTGCCGGGCTGGGTGCGAGCGCAGTTCGAGGCATACGGCGCGCAGGTCGACCAGGACGCCGCCCGCGCGCTGATCGAGATCGTGGGCGATGACCTGGCGGCGCTCGCAACGGAGATCGACAAGCTCGCGACGTGGGCCGGCGGCGGCCCGCTGGGGCGCGCCGAGGTCGAGGCGTTGGCCGCGCCCGCGCGCGAAGCTACCGCGTGGGCACTGACCGACGCGTGGGGGGAACGCGACGTCGCGGCGCTCCTCGCTGCCTGCGAAGCGGAGCTCGAGCGGCGCGATCCGTTCTTGATCTCGACGCGGCTGGCGGCGCACGTCACCCTGGTCCGCGCCGTCAAGCACCTCGCGGCCGACGGGCTTGCGGCGCGCGAGATCGCCAAGCGACTCAAGCTCCACGAGTTCAGGGTGCGGAAGGCTCTCGGCCACGCCGAGCGCTACTCCGAGGACGAGCTCGATGCTGCCGTCGTTCGCCTCGCCGCCCTCGACGCCGCGATCAAAGGGGCGGTCCGCCTGCCGAGCGAGCTCGTGCTGACGCGGACGCTCGTCGAGCTCGCGAGAACGCCCGAGTCGGCGACGACTGCGGCGGGTTAGCTGCGGGAGGCGATGCGGGCCGCCTGGGCCTTCTTCCGCGCGGCGGCATTCCGGTGCAGCGCTCCGTGCGAGGCGGCGCGGTCGATCCAGCGCTGCAGCTCCAGGTGCGCGGCGCGGACGCCCTCGCCGTTCCCCTCGGCCACGGCGCGCTCGAGGCGGCGCGTCAGCGTCTTGACGGTCGAGCGGTAGCGCAGGTTCTCCAGTCGTTGCCTGGCGGCGCTGCGAACGCGCTTCTCCTGCTGCTTGATGTTCGGCATGACGTGAAAAAGCCCGCGGCGCGGGCGGGCGGCATGGTACCAGCGGAGCGCGCTCGTATGCTCACGCCCGTGGGGACCCCGCCGTGACCGAGGTGCGAGAGCAGGCCCCCGCTTTCCCATCTCGCCGCCTCGCGTGGTCGACGGCCATCTTCTCCGCCGCGACCGGGCTTTCGCGCATCCTCGGCCTCTTCCGCGAGATCGTCGCCAGGCGCTACTTCGGCGTGGAGGGCGCCGGGATCAACGCGTTCACCGTCGCCTTCCAGGTGCCCAACCTCGTGAGGGCGCTCGTCGCCGACGCGGCGCTCTCCTCGGCCTTCGTCCCGGTCTTCAGCGAGCTGCTCGAGAAGGGTGAGCGGGCCCGCGCGTGGCGCGTCGCGTCGAGCCTGATCTGGATCCTGCTCCTCGGGCTGACGGCGGTCACGGCGTTGTTCATGCTCGCTGCGCCGTGGGTCATGGACGTCTTCGGCTACGGGAGTGGCGAGACCGGAGACCTCGCCGTAACGCTCTCGCGGATCCTCTTCCCGATCGTCGTGCTCCTCGGCGTCTTCGGGATCGTCGTAGGGATCCTGAACAGCTACGAGCACTTCACCGTTCCGGCGCTGACCCCGGTCTTCTGGAACCTCGCGATCATCGCCGGGCTCGTGATCGGCGTCCCTCGGGCAGACTCGACGGAGGGCGAGCTCTACGTCTACGCCGGCTCGATCGTCGTCGGGACGCTGATCCAGCTCCTGCTGCCGCTGCCCTGGCTCCGAGGGCTTGACGGCCGGCTGCGGTTGGCGATCGACTGGCGCGACCCTGCGGTCAAGCGCGTCTTCGTGCTGATGCTGCCCGTGACGCTCGGCCTCGGCCTGATCAACGTCAACGCGCTGATCGGGACGTTCTTCGCCGCACGGTACATCGACCGCACGATCGCGCCGAGCGCGATCGACGCGGCCTTCCGGATCTACATGGTCCCGCAGGGGATGTTCTCCGTCGCCGTGGCGACGGTGCTCTTTCCCGCACTGGCGCGGCTGGCGGCGCGGCGTGACGACGACGGCTTCCGCAGCACCGTCGGCCTCGGCCTCCGGCAGATCGCCTTCCTGCTCGCCCCTGCGAGCATCTTCTTCGCGGTCCTCGCGGAGCCGATCGTGCGGCTGCTCTACGAGCGCGGCGAGTTCGGGCCGCACGAGACCGACGTGGTCGCCGCTGCGCTTGCCGCCTTCTCCCTCGGGCTTACCTTCAACGGCGCCATGTTGATGCTGAACCGTGCCTTCTTCGGGTTGCAGGCGCCGTGGATTCCGACGTGGGTCGCGCTCGGGAACCTGGTCCTGAACACGATCCTCTTCGCCGTCTTCTACCGGGTGGGGACCTGGGGAATCCCGCTCAGCATCTCGCTCGCAAACGTTGCGGGCAGCGCGGCTCTGCTGGTGCTGCTGCGGCGGCGGCTGGGCAGCGTGGAGGACCGGGCGACACTGCGCTCTGCGGCGCTGGTGACGGCTGCCGGGATCCCCCTGGCGATCGTCTCGTACGGCGTCTGGTGGGTGCTCGACGACGTCTTCGGGCGCTCCTTCGGCGGGCAGCTGCTCTCCCTCTCGGGTGCGCTCGTCGCAGGCGGCTCGGCGTACCTCTTTTCCGCCCGTTTGCTGGGGGTTCGCGAGCTGAACGCGTTGCTATCGTTGCGAGCCCGCGCCCGGCCGCCCGCGCAATAGGTCTCCATGGAGCAGGACCGCATCCGGAACTTCTCGATCATCGCGCATATCGACCACGGCAAGTCGACCCTGGCCGATCGCATCCTCGAGCTCACGGACACCGTATCCGGCCGCGAGATGCGCGAGCAGGTGCTCGACTCGATGGAGCTCGAGCGCGAGCGCGGGATCACGATCAAGGCGCAGGCGGTCCGCGTCGCCTGGAAGGGGCATCAGCTCAACCTGATCGACACGCCGGGCCATGTCGACTTCACCTACGAGGTCTCGCGCTCCTTGCAGGCATGCGAGGGTGCTGTGCTCGTCGTCGACGCTGCGCAGGGCGTGGAGGCCCAGACGGTCGCCAACGCCTACCTCGCAATCGAGAACGACCTCGAGCTCCTGCCCGTCGTGAACAAGATCGACCTTCCCCAGGCCGACGCGGAGGGCGCCGCGCACGAGCTCGCCGCGCTGATCGGCGGCGAAGCCCGCGAGGTCGTTCGCATCTCCGCCAAGACCGGTCAGGGCGTCGAGGCCGTTCTCGACGCGGTGATCGAGCGCGTTCCGCCGCCGTCGGGGGCAGCGGATGCTCCGCCGCGGGCGCTGATCTTCGACTCGTCATACGACCAGTACCGCGGCGTGGTCGCCTTCGTCCGCGTCGTCGACGGCTCGTTCCGCCAGGGCGAGCGGCTGCTGGCGATGGCGGAGGGCACGCGCTTCGAGGCGGAGGAGCTCGGCTTCCTCTCGCCGACGATGCGGGCAACCGGAACGCTCGAGGCGGGCGAGGTCGGCTACGTGATCACCGGTCTGAAGGACGTCAGCCGGCTACGCGTCGGCGACACGCTGACATCACTCGAGCGGCCCGCGGCGGAGGGGCTGCCCGGCTACAAGGACGTCAAGCCGATGGTGTTCGCGGGGCTCTTTCCGACGGACTCCGACGACTACCCCGACGTCCGCGACGCCCTTGAGAAGCTGAAGCTGAACGACGCGGCGCTGCTCTACGAGCCCGAGAGCTCGCAGGCGCTCGGGTTCGGCTTCCGCTGTGGGTTCCTGGGGCTGCTGCACATGGAGATCGTCCGCGAGCGGCTGGAGCGCGAGTTCGACCTCGACCTGCTCGTGACGGCGCCGAACGTGGCGTACCGGGTCCTGACGAAGGACGGCCGCGAGGTCGAGGTGCACAACCCCGCCGAGATGCCGTCCGAGATCGAGCGCGTCGACGAGCCGTACATCCGCGCGTCGATCATCGTCCCGAAGGAGTACGTCGGCCCGGTGATGGAGCTCTGCAACGAGCGACGCGGCCGGTTCGACCACATGGAGTACCTCTCGGAGCAGCGGGCGGTGTTGATCTACGAGCTGCCGCTCGCCGAGGTCGTGGTCGACTTCTACGACCAGCTCAAGTCCCGGACGCGCGGCTACGCGAGCTTCGACTACGACATCGTCGGCTTCCGCGAGGGCGACCTCGTGCGACTCGACGTGCTGATCGCGGGCGAGCCGGTGGATGCGCTCTCGCTGATCCTCCACCGTGCATCGGCCTACGGGCGGGGGCGCGCGCTCGTCGACAAGCTGCGGGAGGAGATTCCGCGGCAGCTCTTCGACGTGCCGGTGCAGGCGGCGATCGGCTCGCGCGTAGTCGCGCGCGAGACGATCAAGGCCAAGCGCAAGGACGTGCTGGCGAAGTGCTACGGCGGCGACATCACGCGCAAGCGAAAGCTGTTGGAGCGCCAGAAGGCGGGCAAGCGGCGGATGAAGCAGGTCGGCGCGGTGGAGGTGCCGCAGGAGGCGTTCCTGGCCGTGCTCAACCTGGACGCGTCGAAATGAGCGGCGGGGTTCGCCACCTCTACGTCCACCTGCCGTTCTGCGGCCACCGCTGCGGCTACTGCGACTTCGTCACGGTCGTCGGCCGCCGAGGCCAGCACGAGCGCTACGTCGACGCGCTCCTGACGGAGCTCGAGCTCGAGTCCGGCCTGCTCGCGCCCCACCTGGAAACGGTATTCCTCGGCGGCGGAACGCCGACGTTCACCGAGCCCGCCGCACTCCGGCGTGTGCTGCGCCGGATGCCGCGTGCGGACGAGGTGACGGTCGAGGCGAACCCGGAGACGGTGACTCCGGCGCTCGCCCGGATGCTCCGCGACGAAGACGTGACGCGCGTCTCTCTGGGCGCGCAGAGCTTCCAGCCGAACCTGCTGGCGGTGCTCGAGCGTCACGCCGGCCCGGAGGACGTCCGAAGAGCGTTCTACCATCTGCGTGATGCCGGATTTGACAACACTTCCCTCGATCTCATCTACGGGATCCCGGGCCAGAGCGCCGCCGACCTCGACGCCGACATCAACGAGGCGCTGACCCTCGCTCCGGAGCATCTCTCCTGCTACGAGCTCGAGGCGAAGCGGGGAACCCGGTTCGCGCACGCGCACGGAGCGGAGCTCGCGCGCCAGGGCGAGGCGATGGAGGGCTACTTCGAGGCCGTCGTCGGCAGGCTCACGGCTGCTGGCTATCGGTGGTACGAGACGGCGAACTTCTGCCGTGCGGCCGAGGCTACGGGCGGGCGGGACCTGCGGTCGCGCCACAACCTCGCCTACTGGCTCGGGCGCGACTATCTGGGAATCGGCATCGGCGCGGTCTCGACGGTCGCGGCGCTGAGGTGGCGGAACACGCCGCGCCTGACGGCCTACCTGGCAGCGCTCGCGGGCGGTGCCCGCCCGCCGCGCGAGATCGAGGAGTTGTCGGCGGAAATCCGCGGGCGCGAGCGCGTGATGCTCGGCCTGCGCCTGGACGAGCCGTTCCCCGTCAACGGCGAGGAGCACCTCCTGGACGCAAATGCGCTCGAGCGGCTCTCACAGCTCGGCCTCGTCACTCGTGCCGGCAACGAGTTGGCACTGTCAGCGCGCGGCCGAGTTCTGGGCGGCGGCGTGACGGCAGACCTGCTCGCGTAAAATTCCTGCAAATGGACGTCGAACTCAGCGATCGTCAACGGGAGATCCTCAGGCACCTCATCGAGGAGTACATCTCCACCGGGCTGCCCGTCGGCTCGAAGTACCTCGTTGAGCGCGCGGGACTGAGCGTCTCGTCGTCGACCGTCCGGAGCGAGCTCGCCGAGCTCGAGCGGCTCGGCCTGCTCACGCATCCGCATACCTCCGCCGGCCGCGTGCCCACGGAGGAGGGATACCGGCTGTTCGCGCAAGGCCTGCTCGACCGCCTCGAGCCGCGGCCGCTGGGGCTCGAGATCGACCTTGCCGGCGCCGGGAACGAGGTCGAGTCTGCGCTGCAGGCGACGACCGAGGCGCTTGCCCACGTGACTCGGCTCCTCGCCCTCGTCTCGGCGCCACCGCTCGAGGCCGCGACGGTGCGGCACGTCGAGGTGCTCGCGCTGCAGCCGCAGCTCGTCGTCACCGTTCTGATCACGTCCACCGGCGGGGTGACGAAGCGGATGTTCGCGCTCGGCGAGCCCGTCGATCCAGGCCTGGTCAATTGGGCCGCGGAGTACCTGAACGAGCGTACGTCCGGGCTGCCGCTCGGCTCGCACGGCCTCCGCCAGGCGTTCGGCGACCCGGGCCTCTCCGAGCGCGAGCGCGGCTTCCTGGAGCTGCTCCGCCCTGCTTTCACGGACGCCGCAGGCTCGGAAGAGCAGCGCTTGTTCGTCGGCGGCGCGGCAACGCTCCTGGGCGAGGCGCGGGGCGAGGACCTCGATGCGTACCGGCCCCTCCTGGAGGTGCTCGAGCAGCGCGCGGCTTTGCTCGCGCTGCTCGGCGACGCGCTCGGCAAGGAGGGCCCGTTCGTCCGCCTCGGCGTCGAGCTGGCGCACCCGGGGCTCCGGCACGCCTCCCTCGTCGGCGCGGCGTACGGGCTCCACCACCGCCGCCTCGGTGCCGTCAGCCTGCTCGGGCCGCAGCGGATGGACTACGAGAAGGCGATCCGGTCCGTGCGGGCCGCCGCGCGAGACCTCTCGCATTTCGTCGAGGAGATCTACACCGACAACTGAGCCGCGGAGGCCTCGGTTACGGTAGGGACGGCGTGGCGGGCTCCCGAGCGACCCTCGAGCAGGCGATCGACACCGAGGTCACGCTCGATTGGCCGGACTACCGCTCCACGCGGCTCCGCGCTCCGAAGCGCCCGCTCGTCCCGCTGCCGGAGCGCTTCCGCGATCTCGAGGGGCCCGTGTTCGGCGAGGACGCGCTCGACGCGCTCGACGCGGACCTCACGCAGCACGGTGACGGCGAGCCGCTCGGCGAGCGCATCGTCGTGCGGGGGCGCGTGCTCGACGTCGGCGGGCGGCCGATTCGCGGCGCGCTGGTCGAGGTCTGGCAGGCAAACGCGGCGGGGCGCTACCGCCACGAGCGCGACCAGCACCCCGCGCCGCTCGATCCGAACTTCACCGGCGGGGGGCGCTGCATCACCGACGCCGAGGGGCGCTACCGCTTCGTCACCGTCAAGCCCGGCGCGTATCCCTGGGGGAACCACGAGAACGCGTGGCGCCCGGCGCACATCCATTTCTCGCTTTTCGGCCGCGCGTTCGTCCAGCGGCTCGTGACGCAGATGTACTTCCCCGGCGATCCGCTGTTCGAGTTCGACCCGATCTTCCAGTCCGTACGCGATCCGCAGGCGCGCGAGCTGCTCGTGGCGAACTTCGACCTCGACGTGACCCAGCCGGAGTGGGCTCTCGGCTACACGTGGGACGTCGTGCTCGGCGCAATGGGCTCGAACTCGACGCCGCTCGATCCCGACTGATGCTGCCGACCACGCCTTCGCAGACTGTCGGGCCGTTCTACACGCTGGGTCTCTGCCGGGAGCCCGCGCACGAGCTGATCCCGCCGTCGGACCCTTCCGCGATCTCGCTTGGCGGCCGCCTCCTCGACGGCGAGGGCGAGCCGATCGACGGCGTGATCGAGATCTGGGACCACGTCGCGCGCCGCTGGGGCCGCAGTGGCACCGACGGTCACGGTCGCTTCGCCTTCACGATCGGCAAGCCGGGCCGTGCGGGTGACGATGCCGCCAGGCTGGACGTCTACGTGTTCGCGCGCGGGCTCCTGAAGCACCAGCTGACGCGGATCTACTTCCCCGACGAGCGCGCGGCGAACGCCGCCGATCCCGTGTTGTCGGCGCTCGATACCGCCGACCGCGCGACGCTGATTGCGCGCGCAGACGGTGACGGCCTGCGCTTCGACATCCGCATGCAGGGCGAGGGCGCCACGGTGTTCTTTGCCGTTTGACGCGCTCTTCGTCCCGCGTGCGCTGCGGGAGGCCGTCTCGGACGAAGCGTGGGTGCGGGCGATGCTCGAGACGGAGCGCGCACTCGTCCGCGCTCTCGCGAGCGCGGGGGTGATCGCGGAGGCGCCGACCCTCGACCTCGAGGTTGCCGCCGAAGACGTCGTAGCGGACGCGCGGCGCTCCGGCAACCCGGCCGAGCCGCTTGCAGTGCGCCTCCGCGACCTATCGGAGCACGCGCACCTCGGCGCCACCAGCCAGGACATCCTCGACAGCGCGGCGATGCTCGTCGCGCGCGAGGCGCGGGTGCTCGTCCTCGCCGAGCTCGACGGCCTTGCCGCGGAGTGCGCGCGGCTGGCGGACGAGCACCGCAGCTCCCTCATGGCCGGCCGCACGCTGCTGCAACAGGCGACTCCGATCACGTTTGGCTTCAAGGCGGCCGGGTGGCTCGTGGGCGTCGCGCAGTCGCGCGGACTGCTCGCCCGGGCGGAGCTGCCAGCACAGCTCGGCGGTGCCGCGGGCACGCTCGCTGCGCTCGGCGACCGCGGGCTCGAGGTGCGCGCGGCCTACGCCGAGGAGCTCGGCCTCGCCGACCTGCCGCTGCCGTGGCACACGATGCGCGTTCCCGTGGCGGCGCTCGGCGCGGGGCTCGGGATTGCCGCGGGCGTGTGCGAGAAGATCGCGCTCGACGTCGCGCTGCTCGCGCAGACGGAGGTCGCCGAGGTGCGTGAGCCTGCGGAAGGGGCTTCGTCGACGATGCCGCACAAGCGCAATCCGGTCGGCACGACACTGGCGCGCGCCTGCGCGATCCGAGCCCGCGCAGCAGCGGGAACGCTCACCGCCGTGGTCGCGCAGGAGCACGAGCGCGGGCTCGGCGGCTGGCACGCCGAGTGGGGGGCACTGTCGGAGGCTCTCACCTGTGCCGGTGGCGCCGCCGCGTGGCTACGCGAGACGCTCGCGGGCCTCGAGGTCGACGTCACGCGCATGCGGGCGAACATCCGTGACGAGGACGCGCTCTCGGAGGCGCGCAGGCTCGGGATCGAGGCGGAGCGGCCCGAGGACTACCTCGGCGTCGCCGCGGCGTTCGTCGATCGGGCGCTCGCGCTCCACCGTAACCTGGAGCACCCGTGAGCTACGACGAAGGGATGCGAGTCAGGCGTGAGGTTCTCGGCGACGAGCACGTCGACCGGGCGATCGAGCAGACGACAGAGTTCACGCGCGAGTTCCAGGAGCTGATCACGCGGTACGCCTGGGGCGAGATCTGGACGCGGCCCGGTCTCGACCGGCGGACGCGGAGCTGCGTCACCCTGACAGCGCTGGTCGCGCTCGGCCGTGACGAGGAGCTCGCGATGCACGTCCGCGCCGCGCTCCGCACCGGCCTGACTGCGGACGAGATCAAGGAGGTGCTCCTCCACTCGGCCGTCTACTGCGGCATTCCCGCCGCGAACGCTGCGTTCGCGGTCGCCCGGCGCGTGCTCGACGACACCTGACGCGGCTACGCTCCTCGGAGAGATGGCGACCGCAGAGCGCGACTACTACGAGGTGCTCGGCGTCCGCCGCGACGCCGGCGAAGCGGAGATCAAGAAGGCCTTCCGGCAGCTCGCGCGCGAGCTGCACCCGGACGTCTCGGACGCCCCTGACGCCGAGGAGCGGTTCAGGGAGGCCGTCGAGGCGTACGAGGTCCTCTCGAAGAGCGAGACGCGCGAGCTGTACGACCGCTTCGGCCACGCGGGCCTGCGAAGCGGCGGCTTCCGCCCGCCGAGCTTCGACTTCGGAAGCCTCGCCGACATCTTCTCCGCCTTCTTCGGCGACGACCTCATCTCGCAGACGGCGCGGGGCGGCGCACGCGGCGCGGACATCGCCGCCGACGTCACGATCGAGCTCGCCGACGCCGCGACCGGCGCGAAACGGGAGGTTCCATTCCGGGTGGCCGTCCCGTGTCGGAGGTGTGACGCCTCGGGCGTCGAGCCGGGGACCGACGTCACGACGTGCCCGACCTGCCAGGGAGCCGGCCGGCTGCAGCACGTGACGCGCAGCGCGTTCGGCGACTTCGTCCGGACGCAGACCTGCCCTGCGTGCGGCGGAACGGGCCGGCTGATCGCGCATCCCTGCCGCGACTGCGACGGCGCGGGTCAGGTGCTGGAGGAGCGGACGCTCGAGGTCGAGATCCCGCCGGGGATTCACGACGGGCAGCGGATCCGCCTCTCCGGCGAGGGTCATTCCGGGATCCTGGGTGGGCGTTCCGGCGACGTGTACGTGCGCGTGCGCGTGAGGTCGGACCCACGGTTCGTGCGGGAGGGTGACGACATCTTCTCAACCGTCGATCTGACGATGACGCAGGCGGCACTCGGGGCGCGCGTGACCATCCCCACCCTCGACGGGGAGACGGAGCTCGAGTTCGCGCCGGGGACGCAGCCGGGCGAGGTCGTCGTGTTGCGGGGGCGCGGCATCCCCGTCCTCCAGGGCTTCGGGCGCGGCGAGCACCGCGTGCTGGTCAACGTCGCGGTTCCGCGGCAGCTCACCGACGAGCAGCGGGAGCTGCTCTCGCAGTTCGAGCGCTCTGCCGGCGAGGAAACCTACCGCGCCGACGAGGGGTTCTTCGACAAGCTCAAGAGCGCCTTCCGCTGACGGGGAGCGAGCTTCGGCGGGTCCGCGTCGCGGTCCCCGCCGACACGATCGAGATCTCCAGGGCGAAGCTGCTCGAGCTTCATCCCGAGGGCTTCGAGGAGGAAGAGCGCACCCTCGTCGTCTACACCGACGGGGCGGGCGAGGAGCGGCTTCGCGCGGCGTTCGGCGACGTCTCCGCCGAACCGGTGGAGCCCGGGTGGGAGGAGCGCTGGCGGGAGTTTCACCGCCCGGTCTGGATCGGCCCGCTCTGGATCGGGCCGCCCTGGGAGGAGCCGCCGGCCGGAGTCGTCGCCGTCGTCATCGACCCCGGCCGCGCCTTCGGCACCGGCTCGCATCCCACCACCCGGCTGTGCCTCGAGCTGCTCGTGGAGCTCGACCGCGGCAGCCTACTCGACATCGGCTGCGGCTCGGGCGTGCTCTCGGTTGCCGCCGCGCGGCTGGGGTTCGCGCCTGTGGTCGCGATCGACCGCGAAGCGGCGGCGGTCGAGGCCGCGCGGCGAAATGCGCGTGCGAACGGCGTCGAGGTCAACGTTCGCCGTGCAGACGTCCTCGCGGCCGATCTCCCCACGAGCGACGTCGCGGTCGCGAACATCGACCTGAGGTCGGTCGAAAAGCTGGGCGGGCGGGTCGAGGCCGACGTCCTCGTCTGCGCGGGCTACTTCCACTCGCGGATGCCGACGATCGCCGGCTTCACCCACCGCGAGCGGCGAATCGACGGCGGCTGGGCCGCCGATCTCTTCGAACGACAGTAGATTTGCGCTTCCCATGGCGACCTTCTCGGTCCGATTTCTCGGCTGCAAGGTCTCGCACGCCGACGCGCAGGGCCTGCGCGCGCGGCTGCTCGCGGACGGACACGAAGAGCTCGGTGAGGCCGCCGACATCGCCGTCATCAACGGCTGCTGCGTGACGAACGAGGCCGTTGCGAAGTCGCGGCAGGCGGCTGCCCGAGCCGCACGCACACACAAGCGGGTGTACGTGACGGGCTGCGCGGCCAACCTCGCGGGAGACGCTCTTGCGACGGTGCCGGCGAACGTGTCGGTCATCCGCGGAACGCCCGAGCAGACGCCGGGCCTCGTGGCGCGCGACGTGGGGCCGATCGGCTGCGTCCGGGCCGACGCTCGACTCGATCGCGTGCGGGCGTTCGTGAAGGTGCAGGACGGCTGCAGCTTCTCCTGCAACTTCTGCGTGATCCCGCTGGTGCGCGGCGCGTCGCGTAGCCGCCGCGCCGAAGACGTGCTCCGCGAGGTCGCGCGGCGCGCGCGCCAGGGTCACCGCGAGATCGTCCTCACCGGGATCAACCTCGGCTGCTACCGCGACCGCGAGTCGCGCTACCGCCTCGCCAGGCTCGTCCGCGAGGCGGGCGTCGTGCCCGGTGTCGAGCGGCTGCGGCTCTCGTCCATCGAGATCAACCACGTCGAGGACGAGCTGATCTCGGCGCTGCGGGAGACGCCGGCCGTCGCGAGGCACCTCCACGTGCCGCTCCAGTCGGGGGACGACAACATTCTGCGCGCGATGGGCCGGCGCTACAGCGCGAGAACGTACCTCCGCCGCCTCGAGCACCTCGAGGACTTCAATCTGACGAGCGATGTCATCGTCGGCTTCCCCGGCGAGGACGAAACGGCTTTCCGGCAGACGCTCGCGGTCGTCGAGCGGGCCGGGATCACCAAGGTGCACGTGTTTCCGTACTCGCCGCGCCCCGGTACCGAGACGGCCGCCGCGGACACGGTCTCTGCCCCGCTGAAGAAAGAGCGTTCAGCCCGCCTGCGGGCGGCATCGCGCGAGGCCTGTCTCGCGCACTGGCGCCAGAAACTCGACCGCGACGACGTGGTGCTCGTCGATCGCCCCGGCCGTGGGTACGGGGACGACTACTCGCCGTGGATCGTGGGCGTGTCGCAGCCGGTCGGCGAGCTTGTGCGAGTGCGCGGCGCGGCGGTCACCGAGGAGGGGATCCTCGCTGCCTGACGACTGCCTCTTCTGCCGGCTCGTCCGTGAGGGCGAGCACGTCGCCAAGACCGATGGCTTCGTCGCCGTCCGCGACATCAACCCGAAGGCGGAGACGCACCTGCTCGTGCTCCCCGAGCGTCACGTCGAGACGTTCAGGGACGTCTCCGAGTTCCACCCCGACGAGGCCAAACGGATGCTCGACTTCGTCGCAGCCACCGCGCGCGAGGCGGGGCTCGAGGACTACCGAGTCCTCGTCAATGTCGGCCCGGGCGGCGGCCAGACGATCTTTCACCTGCACTGGCACGTCCTCGGCGGCCGGATCGAGGGGATGCCGGAATGAGTCTGATCGCGCGGATCGAGCAGGACCTCACGGAGGCGATGCGCGAGCGGGACGCCGAGCGGCGCGACGCGCTGCGGCTGATCCTGAGCAGCCTGCGCTCGGCCGAGAAGGAGCTCCAGCGGCCGCTCAACGACCAGGAGGAGCTGCAGGTGCTCCAGCGCGAGCGCAAGCGGCGGGCCGAGGCCGAGGAGGCATTTCGCGCCGCCGGGCGCGACGAGCAGGCCGACGCGGAGAGCTTCGAGCTCGAGGTGCTGGCCGAGTTCATGCCGGAGCCGCTCAGCGAAGAGCACCTCGAGGAGATCATCGACGACGCGATCGCCGAGAACGGCGCGACGAGTCTCCGTGACCTCGGCCGGGTGATGGCGGACGTGATGCCGCAGGTCGCAGGCCGCGCCGACGGGTCAGCGGTCAGCCAGCTCGTGCGCGAAAAGCTCGCCTGACTCGCCCTGGGGGCCTCCAACCCCCTCCCGATCCGAGCGTATCGAGGTCGGGCGCACGCGTGGCGCACGGGAATGCGCCGCATCTGCGCCTTTTGCAGCTACGCGCGAACGGCGAGTCGGCGCGCTGCGAGTTCCAGCAGGACGTCGATCACCAAGTCGGCGTCTCTCTCGGTCGTTCGCCAGTTGACGATCGCCGGGCGGAAAGCGACTTTGCCGTCGTAGCGCGTCGTCCCGAAGAAGACGCGCCCATCGTCAAGGATGTCCCGGCCGAGGGCGGTGTTCAACGCGTCGAGCTTCGACTCGTCGAACCCGGCCGGGTGGACGCGGAAGCAGACGATGTTCAGCTTCGTCTCGGCAAGGCGCTCGAGGTCGGGCTCATCGTCGACACGTGAAGCCAAGCGCTGCGCCAGCTCGAGGTGGCGCTCGACCATCGCCTGGTACCCCTCTCGTCCGTACGCGCGCAGCGTCGCCCAGACCGCGAGCGCGCGAGCGCGGCGTGACGCCTCAGGGCCGGGAAGTTCGTCGCTGGGGAGATACGGGCCGGCCAGACGGAACGGCGGCCGCAGGTACTGGTCGTCGCGGACGAAGGCGAAGCCGCAGTCGTACGGCACGTTCAGCCACTTGTGCCCGTCGGCGATCACGGAGTTCGCCCGCTCGACGCCCTCTGCCAGCGCGGTCGCCTTCGGCGTCACCCTTGCGAACAGCCCGAACGCTCCGTCCACGTGCAGCCACGCGTCGTGCTCGACGGCGAGATCCGCCCAGCGGGCGAGCGGATCGAAGTCCCCGGTATTTACGTCGCCGGCGTTGCCGATCACGATTGCCGGTGCGCCGCCGAGTCCGCGCAGCGCCGACTCGAGCGCCTTCGGCTCGACGATCCGCACCGACTCCCGGCCGAGCCCCAGCATCGCGAGCGCCTTGCGCGCGCTCGCGTGCATGTACTCGCTCGAGAGGATGGGGACCGGCGGCAGACCCGCAAACCCGCGCTCGTCCACGTCGACGCCGTGCTGCTCCGCCCACCAGCGCCGGGCGCACGCGAGCCCGACGAAGTTCGCGGTCGTCGCGCCGCTCGTCAGGACGCCGCCCCAGTCCCGCGGCAGGTCGAAGAGGTCGAGGAGCCACCGGATCGCGACTTCCTCCAGCTGCGTACCGAAGGGCGAGCTCGTGGCGGAAAAGGAGTTCTGGTCGAGGAGCGAGGTCAGCCAGTCGGCGGCAAGCGCCGCCGGCGTCGTCCCGCCGGTGACGAAGTGGAAGAAGCGGGGGCCGGAAGACCGAGTCGCGATGTCAGACCCCGCGACGAGCTCAGTCAACGCAGCCAGCGCGCCGTCGCCGTCCTCCGGCAGCGAGCCGCCGAATCGGTCGCCGCGTGCCGACAGGACCGGCGCTTCCTCGAGCTGCTGGAGGTAGCGCTGCGCGATCTCCAGCACGTACTCCAGCGCGCATGTTTCCTCGCCCCGGGCGGCCAGCGGATCGGGCACCGATCCAACCTACACTGAGTCCCGTGCAGGAGACCCTGTCGGTTCCGAACGACGTCGCAGCCGAGCTGGCCGGCATCGGCGACGGCGTGCTCGAGTCGCTCCGCGACCGCTTGCGCTGCACGATCCATCTCCGGGGCAACCGGCTCACGATCGAGGGCGCCGACGAGCACGTCGACCAGGCGCGCGCGGTCATCGACGAGATCGTCGAGCTGGTCGAGGGCGGTCACGAGATCGGACCCTCGACCGTCGACGCCGTGCTCGGTGTCCTCGACAAGGGCGAGGACGTGCGCGACGTCTTCGAGGACGTCGTCTGGCGGCACCGTGGGAAGAAGATCGCGCCGAAGACGGTCAACCAGAAGCGCTACGTCGACTCAATCCGGAACCATACGGTGACATTCGCGATCGGGCCGGCAGGGACGGGCAAGACCTATCTCGCGATGGCGCTCGCCGTCGCCGCGCTGCAGGAGCGCGAGGTCGGCCGGATCATCCTCACGCGCCCTGCCGTCGAAGCCGGTGAACGTCTCGGCTTCCTCCCCGGCGACATGCTCGCGAAAGTCGACCCGTACCTCCGGCCGTTGTACGACGCCCTCTACGACATGCTCGAGGCCGACCGGCTGACCTCCTACATGGAGCGCGGGATCATCGAGGTCGCACCGCTTGCCTTCATGCGCGGCCGCACGCTGAACGACTCCTTCATCATCCTCGACGAGGCGCAGAACACGAGCCCCGAACAGATGCAGATGTTCCTGACGCGGCTCGGCTTCGGCTCGAAGGTCGTTGTCACCGGCGACGTGACGCAGATCGATCTACCGCGCGACCAGGCGTCGGGCCTCATCCAGGTGCAGAACATCCTCGGGACGATCGAGGGGATCGCGTTCATCAACTTCGGCCACGAGGACGTCGTGCGGCACAAGCTCGTGCAGCGGATCGTCGAGGCGTACAAGTCCCACGCGGAGGAGACGGGCACGGCCCGGCAGAAGTAGGCCGAGTGGCGGTCGAGGTCGAGGTGGCGAACCGCAGCGACGTCGCCGTCGACGAGCAAGCGGCGGCGGACGTGGTGCGGCGGGTGCTCGCCACTGAAGGGGTCGCGGAGGGAGAGGTCGGCGTCGCGTTCGTCGGCGCGGACGAGGCGCGCCGCCTGAAGCAGGAGCACCTCGCGCTGGACGAGACCCCGGACGTGCTCGCCTTCCCGATCGATGCGCGCGAGGAGCTGCCCCCAGGCGTGCCGCGACAACTCGGTGACGTGATCGTCTGCCCCGAGGTCGTCGGCGAGGACTGGCGGGAGGCGCTCGTTCACGGGCTCCTGCATCTGCTCGGCTACGACCACGGTCCTGAGATGGACGCGCGCGAGGTGGCGAGCGAGCGGTGAACGTCGGGCGGAACCCGTCGGTCCTGCAGAGCTTCAACTTCGCGTTCGAAGGGATCATCCACGTGCTCCGCACGCAGCGGAACATGCGGATCCATTTCGTCATCGCGATCGGCGTCCTCGTCGCGGCGATGGCGGTCGGTGTGCGCCGCATGGAGCTCGTCGCACTGTTGCTCGCGATCTCCTTCGTGCTGATCGCGGAGATGCTGAACAGTGCGCTCGAGGCCGGCATCGACGTCGCGACCACGTCGTTCGACCCGCTCGCGAAGCTGGCCAAGGACATCGCCGCGGGCGCCGTGCTGATTGCGACGGTCAACGCCGTTGCCGTCGGCTACCTCGTCTTCGTCGGGCGGATCGCCGACCCGAGCTCGCGCGGGCTCGATCGGCTGCGCGACGCACCGACGGAGCTGACGTTGATCGCGCTGGTGCTCACGATCCTGCTCGTGATCGCCGTCAAGGCGTACACCGGCCGCGGCCGGCCGCTGCGGGGCGGGCTTCCGTCGGGCCACGCCGCGGTCGCCTTCGCCGGCTGGATGGCGGCCACGTACATCCTCGGCGACTCGACGCACTGGTTCCTCGTCTCGTCCCTCACGTTCATCATGGCGCTCCTCGTGGCGCAGACCAGGATCGAGGCCGGGATCCACTCCTTCCTCGAGGTCCTCTCGGGGGGCGTGCTCGGGGCGCTCGTGACCCTCGTCCTCTTCCAGCTCTTCTGGTCGTGACGGACGCCGACCGAGAGCTGCTGGAGCGGGCCGACACGGTGGCGGAGCGCGCGTACGCGCCGTATTCGAAGTTCTTCGTCGGAGCCGCGGTCCTGGCGAAGGACGGTCGCGTCTTCGAGGGGGTCAACGTGGAGAACGCGGCCTACCCACTCGGTGTCTGCGCGGAGAAGACCACGCTCGGCAAAGCTGTCTCCGACGGAGTCAAGCCCGGTGACATCGAGGCGCTCGCAGTGACCGCGTCACCCTGTGGCGGCTGCCGTCAGTGGCTCCACGAGTTCGGCGTCGAGCGCGTGATCTACCGGCGCGCCAACGGAGACGTCGCCGTCGCGACTCCCGCAGAGCTCTTGCCCGACACGTTCGAGCTCGAGCCGTGAGGTCCGGCTTCGTCGCGGTGGCGGGGCGGCCGAACGTCGGCAAATCGACGCTCGTGAACGCGCTTTGCGGCGGAAAGGTCGCGATCACCTCGGACAAGCCGCAGACGACGCGCCGCCGGATCTTCGGGATCGCGAACGGCGACGACTACCAGCTCGTCCTCGCGGATCTGCCGGGCTTCCAGCGGCCGCGCGACCCGCTGACCGAGCACATGCAGCGCACGGTCGATTCGTCTTTCGAGGAGATCGACGCTGTCGTCTTCGTGCTCGACGCCCGCGATCGGATCGGTGCCGGCGACCGCTTCATCGCCGAGCGCGTGTTCGCGCTCGGCGTCCCGGTCGTGATCGCGCTGAACAAGGTCGACCGGCTGAAGCCGGGCCACATCGCGACGCAGATGGCGACCGCCTCGCGACTCGGCGACTTCTACGCGCTGCACCCGGTGAGCGCGAAGACGGGCGACGGGATCGAGGAGCTCCGCCAGGAGCTCGTCGAGCTCCTCCCCGAAGGGCCGCAATATTTCCCGCCCGAGCAGCGGAGTGATCTCTCGGTGGAGGAGCAGGTCGCCGAGCTCGTCCGGGAGAAGGCGATCCAGCTGACTCGCGAGGAGGTGCCGCACGCCATCACCGCCGAGGTCGAGGAGCTCGAGGAGAAGGTGGCGCGGGTGTCGCTCTATGTCGAGACGGACTCCCAGAAGCAGATCCTCGTCGGGAAGGGGGGCTCGATGGTCCGGGAGATCGGCACGCGCGCTCGCCCGGAGATCGAGGCCGTTCTCGGCCACCCCGTCTTCCTCGAGCTCCAGGTCAAGGTACGCCCGAAGTGGCGCCGCGATGAGCGGATGCTCGAGCGCCTCGGCCTCTGACCTTCCGGCACAGAGGCGGCACAAAGCGGTGCGTCGCGCCGAGTTACGATCGAATCGGGTGGTGGTCCGGGGTGGCCCCAGAGGGTCCGCCGGCGCGTTTACGCCCCGGCGTTCCGTGGACGGTAGTAGCGCGTCAGCCACGCGCTGAGCCCGTCGAGGCCGGGGAAGAGGACGCGCTCGGTGATGTTCGCCTGGTCGAGCTTGTCGCGGATCTCCCACTTCAACGCCGCGGGGACCACGAGCCTGCGCGCAAGATCGGCGTGCTGGTCGAGCCAGTCGTCGAGCCGCGCCGTCGGATCGGAGAGCAGGGAGAACAGCGCGTACTGGTTGACGATCCGCTCGTCGAGCGACGGCGGCTCGAGGAAGAGGCAGAACGGCTCGCGGGCGAGCCCGTCCAGCTCACGAAGGCCCGGCGCCGCTCGGCCGAGCAGCTCCGGCGTGAAGACGTTCGCTCCCTCGTGCTCGAGCACGTCGCGGAGGGGGTCGGGCAGGAGCTCCTTCGCGCGTACGTAGTCGACGCACCAGACGACGCCGTCGCGGTCGTAGCACGCCCGGTCGGCCGTGGCGAAATGCAATGCGACATACGGCGAGTACGTCCAGTCGAGCAGGCGCGTGGGAAGGCCATGGTGCTTCCCGAGCGCGAGCCAGTCCCAGATCGAGTTGGACGGGACCTCGCGCCGCCCGGCGTACTTGCGGAAGTTGCGGACGAGGTAGACCTCGAGGCTCCGCGGGTCGCCCCCGAGCCGCAGCAGCGTCGTCTCCAGGCCCTCCTCGCCATCTGAACGTCCCCGGAACGAAAAGTTCGACCTGTGGCGCGCAAGGTCTTCCTGCCAGGCGCCGGCGTAGAGCTGCTCGTGCAGCTCGGTCCACGTCTCGACGAGAATCTCGTCCACGGCCGCTCTTCTTCCCGAAGTGCCAGGGCTACACTCACTCGCATGGCGAAGGCACCTGCCCTTCCCTCGGGATTCGAGCTTCCACTCGAGCCGCGGCTACCGCGAATCGGCTCCGTGGACCAGGTCGCCGTGGAGGAACGCGCAGCCTCGCTGGCACGCCGCTCGATCAAGCGGGAGGCGAAGCTCTTCGCGCTCGACCTCGCTGTCCGGATGATGGACCTGACGACGCTCGAGGGCCAGGACACCCCAGGCAAGATCGCCGCGCTGACGTCGAAGGCGATCAGACCCGACCCCTCAGACTCCACGGTCCCCTCGGTCGCCGCAGTGTGCGTCTACCCGAACCTCGTGCCGGCGGCAGTCGAGCGCGTGCAGGGATCGAGCGTGAAAGTCGCATCCGTCGCGACCTCGTTCCCGTCCGGCCAGTCTCCGACGCAGCTAAAGGTCACCGAGGTCCGCGAGGTCGTCGAGCTGGGCGCGGACGAGGTCGACATGGTGATCGACCGAGGCGCCTTTCTCTCCGGCCGCTACGCGAAGGTCTACGACGAGATTTGCCAGGTGAAGGAGGCTTCGGGCCAGGCGCACCTGAAGGTGATCCTCGAGGTCGGCGAGCTCGGCACCTACGACAACGTCCGCCGCGCCTCGCTACTCGCGATCGCAGCAGGCGCCGACTTCATCAAGACGTCGACGGGCAAGCTGCCGCAGGCGGCGACGCTTCCGGTCACGCTCGTGATGCTCGAGGCGATTCGCGACGTCTACCAGGAGACAGGACGCAAGGTCGGGATGAAGCCGGCCGGCGGCATCCGTCAGGCGAAGCAGGCCGTCCAGTACCTCGTCCAGCTCTACGAGACCCTCGGCGCGGAGTGGCTGACACCGGACCTCTACCGGCTGGGTGCATCGACGCTGCTGAACGACGTGTTGATGCAGATCCGAAAGGAAAAGACGGGCCGCTACCAGAGCCCGGACTACTTCACGATTGACTGATCTCGAACGACGGCAAGACCGCGCGCCGGTCCCGTCGGGCTGGGACTACGCGCCTGCGCCCGAGGCGCGCGACATCGTCAGCCTCGAAGAACGCTACGGGCTCTTCATCGGCGGCGAGCTCGTCGACCCGCGTTCGGGCGACTACTTCGGCACGCTCGATCCCGCGTCGGAGGAGCAGCTCGCCGAGGTCGCACAGGCCGGCAAGGAGGACGTCGACCTCGCGGTTGGGGCGGCACGCGATGCCTTCGAGAACGGCTGGTCGGAGATCTCGCCCGCCGAACGCGCGAAGTACCTGTTCCGAATCGCGCGCATCCTGCAGGAGCGCTCGCGCGAGTTCGCGGTACTCGAGTCCCTGAACGGGGGCAAGCCGATCCGCGAGTCGCGTGATGTCGACCTCCCGCTCTCGGCCGCGCACTTCTTCTACTACGCCGGCTGGGCGGACAAGCTCGAGTACGCGTTCCCGCATCGCCGCCCGCGTCCAGTGGGAGTTGCCGGCCAGATCATCCCGTGGAACTTCCCGCT
>Ga0126307_10000424_pt1 | contig 27294 bp, 35 predicted proteins | sample Plot28_FD_89955 | JGI IMG/M metagenome (GOLD analysis project Ga0126307, IMG submission 89955) | Serpentine soil microbial communities from UC McLaughlin Reserve, CA, USA - Plot28 | ecosystem: Environmental > Terrestrial > Soil > Grasslands | place: USA: UC McLaughlin Reserve, Lake County... | reverse complement strand
TAGAGGTGTGATCGAAGATCACTACCGCTTTTGCATGGAAAGCGGCAGTCCGTGGCGAGATACTGCGTGGGCGATGTCGGAGGAGAACGTCGAGGTCGTTCGTCGAGCGATCGCCGCCTGGAACGACGGTGACATCTCGATCTACCGCGACCTGTATGCGGCGGACGTCGTCGCGGAGGCCGGGCCGCTCGGGCTAGAGGGGATGGGGGCCATTCACGGTCCGGACGCGATCATGGCGATCTACGAGACGATGCGTGACTCCTTCGAGCGCGACGAGCTGATTGCGGACCACGCTCTCGCGAACGACCAGTCGCTCGTGGTGCCCGTGCGCTGGCGCGGAGTCGCGCGGGGCACTACCACCATGGTCGAGCAGCGCCTTTTCATCGGCTATAGGTTCCGAGACGGGCGCATCACCTTTCAGGGGTGGTACGACAGCGTCGAGAAGGCATGCGAGGCTGTCGGGTTGTCTCCCGCAGCGACGCACGTCGAGTTCGCTGGCTGACGGCCGTCCCAAGCTATCTCCTGCTCAGGGCGCTGCCGCTTCGCATGGAAAGCGCAACTGTCTCGCGGGATACTGAGCGGGCGATGTCGGAGGAGCAGGTCGAGGTCATCCATGGGCTGGTCGAGGCTTGGAATCGGGCAGATGTGGACGCGTTCGTCGCGTTCTTCGATCCTGACTGCGAGGTCGTATTCCGTCCCGATGTCCCCGAACCAGGCCCGTTCCGCGGTCACGGCGAGCTGAGGGCCTGGGTCGAAGGATTCCTGGCCGCGTGGGGGTCCCACCAAGCGGAGGTCATCGAGATAAGGGCCACGGATAGCGGCGCGGTCGCCTCGCTTCACTTCGTCGGTCGCGGATCCGGCAGCAACGTTGAGATGGATGAAACTGATGCGCACCTCTTCGCATTCAAAGAACGCCGGGTCGTCCGGTGGCGAAACTTTCAAGCACGAGAGGAAGCCCTCGCAGCCGCCGGGCTGTCGGAGTAGCGCTTTGGACGAGAAGCAGCGTTTTCTCCGTCACACCTCAAAGCGAGGAAGGGTCCCCGCCTAGACCTGAATCCCCTCGGTGGGAGCTCCCTCCGGGTAGGCCTCCTCGCGAATCCCCGCCCGACCGGCCGCTGTGGCATTGCGTCCGGCCGCGGGCACCAGGTCCGTCGCCTCACCCAGGCCGATCGGCGGCATGTTGTTGTAGACGCAGTCGTAGGCCCCGGCCGGGACCGGGTAGGTCTCTGCGGTCCACGCGCTTGCGGATCACCTGGGCCACCGGCTCCCCTTCCCTTGGGATTGCGGCCATTATCCAGCCGCGCGGCCGATCCGGCCAGGGCTACGTGCGGTAGTGGAGGTGGACCGCGCCGGCGGCGAAGCGGCGCTCCTCGAGGAGCTCGAGATCGAGGCGAAGGCCGTCCGGGAGCCACTGGGTGCCGCCGCCGACGATCACCGGATAGAGGAATTGATGCAGCTCGTCGACGAGCCCCGCCCGAAGCGCCTCGGCGGCGAGATGGGGACCGCCGATGCTTAGGTCGGCGTCGGCCGACTCCTGCATCTCGCGGACCGCGGCGGGGTCGAACTGCCTCTCGATTCGAGTCCGGGGGTTGTCTGGGGCGGAGTCGAGGGTGCTGGAGTAGACGATCTTGTCGGTGGCCTGCCAGATCTCCGCGTACTCCTTGATGTGCGGCGGCTGCTCGGTCAGGTGCGGGGGATCGTCCCAATAGCGGAGCACCTCATACATCCGGCGCCCCAGCAGGTACGTGCCGATCGGCCGGCTGAGCTCGTTGATGAAGGAGTGCACCTCCTCGTCGGGCTTGGCCCAGGCGAAGTTGCCGCCCTCGTCGGCCACATAGCCGTCGAGCGAGGTTTGTGCCGTGTAGACCAGCCTGGCCATGCCTGCTCGTGTAGACCGGCCGGCGGCTCTGGACTCATCGGTTACGGCGCGCGGTGCAGCTGCGGGAAGTCGCCGGTGAAGCTCGGGACGGTGAACGGGCCCTGCTCGACGCACGTGCTGTTCATTACCGCCCCGACTGCTGGCCGGTGACCAGCTTCAGGAACGACACCGGGCCCGTCGTGATCTTGACCCTTCGGTTGCTCCGAGGGCTCGTCCGCGACCTCGATCTTGCCGTTGCGGATCACCGCCTCGTAGACGTCCGAGCCTCCCTCCGGGGCATCAGTGATCTCGAAGTGGACCACCGCGTCCACGCCTTCGATCTTCGAGGGCTCGGCGTGCTCCGACATCCGCCGGAAGATCTCGTCGAGGATCATCCTGCGGCCCACCGGATTCGCCATCCCCTCCGCCAGCTGTTCATCGGGGACCTGCCCGACCATCGCCGCCAGCTGCGAGGCGTCCGCGCCGTCCATCCCGCCCAGCGCGGCCGCAGCCGCATCGTTCTCAGCCATACCTACTTCCCGATTCTCTCTCGCCTGCAATTGCTACTACACCGTAGGAAGAACCTACCAGAAGTAGGAAAGCGTGGTTTCCCATCCTCACGACCATCCTGTGGTTAGGCTGCGGCTTCAACCCACGGGACGGGAGGTGGAGACATGGCAGTCCAGGAGACGCTCGCCGAATTCAAGGAGACGGCGGGCTCGGAGCCGTTCCAGCTGCAGGGCTCCAAGATGCTCAAGGTCCAGCTCGCGGGCGAGACCATCCAGGCGAAGCTGGGCTCGATGGTCGCCTATCAAGGTGGTGTCAAGTTCGAGCACGCCGGCTCCGGCGGGCTCAAGCGGATGGCGAAGAAGGCCGTCACCGGCGAGGGGGCGGAGCTGATGAAGGTCTCCGGCACGGGCGAGGTCTTCCTGGCCGATCTGGCGCAGGAGATCCAGCTGGTGAAGCTCTCCGATGAGGCGATCACCGTCAACGGCGCCAACCTGCTCGCCTTCGACGCCGACATCGACTGGGACATCAAGAAGGTCGAGGGCGTCTCCGGCTTCATGGGCGGCGGCCTCTACAACACCCATCTCTCGGGATCAGGCTACGTCGCGCTGCTCTCCGACGGGCCTCCCGTTCTGATCGAGCTCGACGGCGAGGGCACGTTCGCCGACCCGCAGGCCGCGATCACGTGGTCCGAGGGCGTGAAGACCTCGGTGAAGGCCGACGTCAACCTGAAGACCTTCATTGGCCGCGGCTCCGGCGAGACCGTGCAGATGGGCTTCAGCGGCACCGGCTGGGTGCTGATCCAGCCCTCCGAAGGCCGGGTGACCAGCGCCGCCGCGGGCGGCTCCGGCGGTCAGCAAAGCGCCGGCGGAGCCTTGGGCAAGCTGCTGAGCGGATAGCGCGTCCGCTCAGCCGCCGCGGGCGAGGATGGCGGCGATTATCCCCAAGAACCCCGCGCCGACCACCCTGAAGATGGTCAGGCGGAGAGCATCGACCTCGGCCCGCAGGGAACCCGTCTCGCCACGGATCTCTTCGCGGAGCGCAGCGAATTCGGTGCGCATCTCTGCACGTAACTCACCGAACTCCCCGCGCAAATCCCGGATGTCCTGATCTGAGCGGGCGAATCCCGTTCGGATCGACTCGGCGAGATCGTCGAGCCGTTCGTCGGTCCAGGCCGCCCGCTCCATAGCCAAGCCAGGATAGACCCGGGCCCTCGCGCGAAACGGTGGAGTGTGTGACGAAGAGAGTCCGAGCTACGTCGGTTTCGCAGTCATCGCCCAGACCCCAACCAGGTAGGCGATCAGGACGAGCGAGACGAGGCCGGTGACGATCCGGGCCGCGATCGGCGACGGCTGCTGGCCCCGGTTCATCTTCCTGACGGAAAGGCCCCCGATCACCAGCGAGATGATCAGCAGCAGGGCGCCCATGTCACTGACTCCGTAGCCGATCCCGATCCAGGTGACATTGGAGTCCGCGAGCCCCTCCTTGTCGGCGATCCACTCCGAACCCACCCGGAAGACGATGTAGCCGGGGAGGGCGAAGTAGAAGAGGGTCATGTAGGCCTGGCGGATGAGAGCGGCGGAGCCGTTCCTCCACGAGACGATCAGCGAGACCGACGCCAGGGTCAGGGCTCCGACGACCACCATCGCCCCCGCGATGTGGAGGAAGAGGGGGAAGAACCAGGAGTCCGGCCGGATGACGGCGAGCACGCTCATGCCCCCGGCTTCCAGACCATGACGACGAGGAGCAGGACCACGTAGACGATCCGCATCCAGTGGGCGAACGCAACGCGACGGTCGATCGCGACCGCCGAGTCGCCGGCCGGCTGCACGTTCCTGCTCACCTGGGTACCCGATCCCATCGCGAGGAACCAGAGAACGAGCGCGGCGATGATCCAGCCGTCCCAGAGCTCGTACTCGGGGCGGTTGAGCGCCAGCCAGACGCCGAAGGCGAGGGTGCCGAGGCCGCCCACGCCCCAGAGGATCTCGGCGACCGTTCGGGAGGGCCTCACAACCGGCCCGCCGAGGACGAAGGACGTGTAGATCACCACGCCGGCGCCCAGGAGGAAGGCCGCCAGGACATGGACGAAGAGGAGGAAGTCGTACATCGAGCGGCGGGATCCTATCCCCGCGCCAGGCGGATCCCAGTCAACCGGTTGTGTAGGCCTCGATCCGCGCCGTCCACTCGTCGAGCTTGCGCTCGGCCGAGCCGGCATCGGCGGCGTCGCCGGCGCGGAGCATGCGGACCGCCCGAGTAACGCCAGCCTGCTCGTAGCGCTCGAGCACCGCCGGGTCTCGCGGCGGGATCTGGATCGACACCGGGATCGGGCCACGCCCGCTCTCCTCTCCGCGCCGCTGGAGCTCCTCGACCCGGGCGATCATCTGCTCGTCGGGCGGGATCCGGTTCGGGAACCAGCCATCGCCGTACGCGAGGACCCGCTCGTGCACCCGTGGACCGCTGCCGCCGACCAGGATCGGCGGGTGCGGCTTCTGGAGCGGGGCCGGGCGGCAGACGATCCGGTCGAAGTTCACGAACTCGCCGTGGTAGGTCGCCTCCTCCGCGCCCCAGATCGCCTTGCAGGCCTCGACGCGCTCGCACAGGATCCGGAAGCGCTTGTCCGGGTCGGTGCCGTGGTTCTTCATCTCCTCCAGGTTCCAGCCGGCGCCGATCCCGAACAGGAAGCGGCCGCCGGAGAGCCGGTCGAGCGAGGCGACTGCCTTGGCGGTGGTGATCGGGTCGCGCTCGACCAGCAGGCAGATCGCGGTCCCGACCCGGATGCGCTCGGTCGCCGCGGCCATCGTGGTGAGCGCGACGAAGGGGTCGTAGATCCGCCAGTACTCGCGCGGCAGCTCGCCGCCGGCCGGGTAGTCGGTCTCTCGGCCCGCCGGGATGTGGGTGTGCTCGGTGACGAAGACCGACTCGAAGCCGCGCTCCTCCGCCATCCGGGCGAGCACGGCCGGCTCGACCGACTCGTCCGTCGGGAAGTAGGAGACGCCGAAGTCCACGACGCCACCCTACGTTAGGCTCGCCCCATGCCCGATCTGGGCGAGCCAAGCTCGTATCTCAACCTCGGCAAGGGAGCCGAGGTCTACAGCTGCGACGGCGAGAGGGTGGGAGAGGTCGAGCACGTTCTCGCCGCCGAGGATGCCGACATCTTCGACGGCTTCGTGCTCGATACCAGCGTGCTGCCCGGCGGGCATCGCTTCGTCGATGCCGACCAGGTCGAGGAGATCTTTGAGCGCGGCGTCCTCCTCAAGCTCGACCGCCAGGAGGCCGAGCGGCTGCCGGAGCCGAGCGCGAATCCCGCCACGCTCGAGGCCACGCCGGACGACGTCGCCGAGGACGACGAGAGCAACCTGAAGCGCAAGCTCCGCCGAGCTTGGGACCTGATCTCCGGGAAGACTTAGGGCGCCTTGACCGTCGCCTCGCTGGGCACCGTCTCCGGCCGAATGCAGACCGCCCCCTCGGAGTAGCCCTGGGACTCGATCCCGAGCGCCCAGTTGAAGCGGGCACGCATGTTCTCGATCGCGGCGGCCCAGGTGAGCTCGACGATCTCGGCTTCGTCGAAGCGCTGCCGGAGACGCTCGAACAACTCGTCGGGGACCTCGACCGGGGTGCGGCTGATCCCCTCGGCGTATTCGAGGACAAGTTTCTCGTCCTCGTTGAACGCGTCGGACTCCCGGAACCTCGGAAGCTCCCGAAGCTGCTCGTCCGTGATTCCGGCCTCGTGGTGGGCCAGCCAGGATCCGTAGTCCATGCACCACTCGCAGCCACAGAGCGCGCTCGCCTTCAGCTCGGCAAGCAGCAGCAGCCGCTTAGGGGCCCGCTTCGCGCGCTGGAACGCCATCTCGAAACCACCATAGCCGTGCATCAGCAGCGGGCTGTGCGCCATCAGGCGGATGGGCTCGCCGAGCGTGCCGTCCATCTGGCGCCTCGCCATGCTCCACGCCAGGCGCGTGAGTGGACTGGGATTCTCTGGGGAATCGATTCGCGCCATCGTCACGCCTCCTTTGGCCTCGGCCGCATCGGTGCCGTCGCCGCGCGGCCCTGGGCGTTGTCACTGACCAGATAGAGCAGTGCCAGCGGCAGCAGCACGTCGAGCGACAGGCCGATGATGCTCGCGATGTTGTCGCCGGTCGAGTAGTGCTCGGTGGTGGTCAGGTGGTAGGCGAGGTGGGGGATGCCCGCCGCGAACAGCGAGATCGCGGCCGCCTGAATCACTCGGCGCTCCATCCAGAGTGCCGCCAGCGCCGCGAGCACGGCCAGGCCGAGACCGGCGGCGCCGAAGTCGCGCTCGAGATGCTCGTTGTAGGGAGGCAGCGCGGAGACCCAGTGGGACCCGCCACCCGGGAAGTTGTCGTAGAAGCCCTTGGGCGCGATCAGGATCCACGCCGCCACCACCCCGATCGTGACCACGAGATAGATCAGGGCGCCGCGAATCAGCCCTCTGTGTCGCTCGACCGTCATCAGACCTCCTTTGCTCCGTCATGTGACATCGCCATCCATGAATCCACCACAGCGGCGATCAGCCTTTCCTCGTCGACGCCCGCCGGTGGCCGGCGGAAGACGTCGATCTCGAGCTCGTACGCCAGCAGCGAGCCGACCATCGCCACGGCGACGGCCTCGGCATCGCCCTCCGGGAACTCGCCCGTCTCCATCTTCTGTTTGACGAAGTCGGTCGCGTCCCGGTAGGCGCGATCGACCACGCCGGTCTCGAAGCGTCGCTTCAGGTCGGGGAAGCGATCGCCCTCGGTGATCACGATCCGACGCAGGTTGCGCTCCCGGCCGAGCATCTGCAGCGCCGAGCGGGCGATCAGCGTGAGCTCCGCCCGCAGGTCGCCAAGCGGCATCAGCTCCATCACCGAGCGGAGCTCCTCGAGCTCCGCCACGTGGCGCTCGAAGGCGGCCTCGAGCACGGCCTCCTTGCTGGGGAAGTGCTTGTAGAGGGCTCCCGCCCGAGGCGTCAGTCCCGCCCGCCGCTCGATCTCGCCGACGGTGGTGCCGTGGAATCCGTTCTCGGCGAAGAGGCGCAGGCCCTCGTCGACGATTCGCTCAGCCGTCGCCCTGCCGTTGGCAGCGGTGTCAGCGCGTGCTGGCATTTGGTAATCAAAGGATTACCAAACTCAGCTCGCCGCGGCCTCCTCCTCGACGTCGTCCTCGATCTCGTCCTCGCTCGAGACCAGAAACGGCACCAGCAGGGCGGTGAGCCGCGTCGCCGTCCGCGGGCCGATCGAATGGCCGGCCTTGGGCAGCACGACCAGCTCGGAGTCCGGGACCAGCTCGACCACCCGCTCCGTCCAGGTCTCGGGCACGAGGTGGTCGCGCTCGGGTCTGACGATCAGGGTCGGCACTTCGATCTCGGCCAGCTTCTCCTCGACCGGGTCCTCGAGCGCACGGCGGAGCGTCCGCATGCTCCGCCAAGCGCCCGCGTCGATGAAGTCGTGGACGATCGTCGGGGCGAGTCGAGGGGAGGAGCGCGGTGCGTTCCGCACCCAACGAAGGGCGAGGCGGCTCGCCGAGCGCGCCTCGGGATCGACCGTGGGCCCGACGAGCACCAGCCGATCGACCGTGGCCGGGTGGCGCGCGGCGAGGTCCACCGCGACCTGGCAGCCGAAGGAGACGCCGATCACGATGGCGGGAGCGAGGTCGTTGTCGAGCAGCCAACGCCGCAACGCGTCGGCGAGCCCTGGGATGTCGAGCGGATGGATCGGCTGCTCGCTCATGCCGAAGCCGGGCAGGTCGGGGGCAAACACGGGCCGGCGGGTGCCGAGCGCCCGGATCAGCGGCTTCAGTGTGCGGCTGGAGGTGAGGCCGTGGACCAGGACGATCGGCGTGACGTCGAGCGTGGGCCCCCGGCCGTTGCGGCTCAGCCCGTTCACGGATTCGTAGCTCTGCTTGAGCTGGGTCGGCACGCGAACGAAGACGCGGCTCTTGCCTGCGTGCGTCCAGCCCCCGTATACGCCGTTCCGGCGCAGTCCCAAGGACATTCCCCAAGCCAACATACCCGCAAATTGCGGATTGTCGACCGAGTCCCTACGCCTGAACGGCCAGTGTCACCCGGTCGCGCAGGTGGTTGAGAAGCGGCTCCACCGAGAGCTCGCCGCAGCCGGCCCGCTCGAGGACCTGGGTCGGCGAGAGGCGGCGGCCGTGGCGATGGACCCGCTCGCGCAGCCACTCGCCCAGCGAGACGAGATCGCCGTCCGCGATCTGCCTGTCGAGGTCACCGAGGTCGCGCCCGGCGGCCTCCCAGAGCTGGCCGGCGATCACGTTGCCGAGGCTGTAGGTGGGGAAGTAGCCGAAGGCGCCGCCCGGCCAGTGCACGTCCTGCAGCACGCCGTGGGCGTCATCGGGGACCTCGATGCCGAGGTAGTCGCGGTAGCGGGCGTTCCAGGCCTCGGGCAGGTCGGCGAGGGGCAGGCCCTCCTCGAAGATCTCGAGCTCGAGCTCGAACCGGATCAGGATGTGGAGGTTGTAGGTCACCTCGTCCGACTCGATCCGGATCAGGCTGCGCTCCACCCGGTTGGCGGCGCGCTCGAGGCCGTCGAGGTCGACCTGGTCGAAGGCCGCGGGAAAGTGCTCCCGGAGGACCGGCAGGTGCTGCTCGAGCCAGGGCCGGCCCCGCGCCACCCAGTTCTCCCAGAGGCGGCTCTGGGACTCGTGCAGGCCGAGGGAGCGCACGTTCGAAAGCGGCGTGCTCCCGAGCTCGGGATCGACGCCCGCCTCGTAGAGCCCGTGGCCCGCCTCGTGCATCGCGCTGAACAGCGCCACCGCCAGGTTTGCCTCGTCGTACTTCGTGGTCAGCCGGACGTCGCTCGATGCGATCGAGAGGGCGAAGGGATGCTCGGTCGGATCCAGCCGCCAGGAGTCGTCCGGAAAGGGCAGCTCCGAGATCGCCGCCCTGATCAGCTCACGCTGTGTGTCGGCGGGGAACTCGCCCCGGAACGCGTCGTCCTCCGCACCGGCGCCGTTCCGCGTCGCCTCGGCGACCAGCGGCACGAGCCCCTCCCGCAGCTCCGTGAGCACGACCCGCATCTGCTCCGTCGTCATCTCCGGCTCGTACTCGTCGAGCAGAGCGTCGTAGGTCCGGCTGAAGCCGGGGAAGCCGTCGTAGCACTCGGCAAAGCGGCGGGTCAACTCGACGTTGCGCTCGAGATGGGGGAGGAGCATCGCGAAGTCGGAGCGCTCCTTGGCCTCCACCCAGGCGTTCTCGGCGATCGAGCTCGCGCGCGCCAGCTCGGCGCGGAGCTCCGAGGGGACGCGCCGGGCCTTCTCCCAGTCCCGTCCCACGACCCGGACCAGGTCGGCGTCGATCGACTCACCCGGGGGAGCGTCCGCATCGACCTCGGAGCGGGCCTCATCGATCAGCTTGCCGATCCGATCGTCGATGAACATCTCGTGCCGGACGCGGGCGAGCGTCGCGAGCGTCTCGGCGCGGGGCGCTGCGCCGCCCTTGGGCATCATCGTCCGCTCGTCCCAGGCGAGCAGCGAGGCGGCCCGACCCAGATCGTGGATCTCGCCGAGCCGTTTGCGGAGCTCCTCGAGGGCGGGCATGCCCTGAAATCTACGGGGCGGGCGGCGGCCCCTCGGCCGCGACCCTGGAGAGGCCCTCGAGCCAGCGCTGGTGGAAGCGGACCATCATCGGCCGCAAGACCGGCTTCACCACCTGGATGCCGAGGCCCTTCTGGGTCTCCTCAGTGCGGACGAACGTGCCGCCCTCCTGTGGCCGTAGAAGCCAACCGTGGTAGCCGCGGCCGCCCAGCTCCTTGGCGTCCCAGGAGATCCGCTCCGGCGGCTCGTACGCGACCACCTCGGAGGTGACGAAGGCGCCGAAGCTGAGCCACCGAAATCTACTTCCAAGCCCGACGACGGGCCAGGGCCCATCGAGGTGCTTGATCAGTTTGGCGTTCGAGTAGTAGGTCGGCCAGAGGTCCGGGCGGCTGAGCCAGGCCCAGACGATCTCCGGGTCAGCCGGGATCTGCAGCTCGTTGACCGCGTGGAACGCGGATCTCTCGGGCGTGTGCTCGTCCGGCCAGCTGATCACGGTTTCGCCGTCGCTCACCCGGCGGAACCTACCCCACGCGTGATCAGTTGATGTGCAGGTTCACGTCGAAGAACACGACCAGCGGCCAAAGCACGATGGCGAGCAGCGCCGAGACGACCTGACCGACGGTGTCGTGACGGATGTAGTTGTGGTCCCCGGCGGCGAACACTCCGATCACCAGGTAGATGATCGTGAGTAGGCCGGGACCTCCGCGTCGGTACATGCGTCAGTCTCGGTCGGGTGCGACTTCGCTGGCCCGGTCCTCGTGGCGGGTGGCGCGCTCCTCGGCGGCCTGCGCCTTCTCGTGGAGCTCCTCAGCCTTCTGGCGGTGGTCCTCGGCCATGGAGCGGTGCCCCTCGGCCTCGGCCTCGCGCCTACGCATCTCGCGCTCCCGCGCGATCCTGCGTCGCTGCGTGACCAGCCGGGCGACGAAGAGGAGAATCACCAGCGCCACGACGGCAATGACGATGATTGCGATTGTGGACATGGCCCAGGCCTACCCGCGGGCAAGGGGGGAAAACGCGAAGGCCGGGTTAAGGGCCGGCGTTAGGCTCCATGCACATGCCTGAGCAGGCGCTGTACCACAAGCCCGGCTGGTTCACGAGAAACGTCTTCAACCGGCTCGTCTCCGGTTTCCATAGGTTCGGGATCGACGTGGCCGGTTCGCAGGAGCTGGCGGTGCGGGGCCGCAAGAGCGGAGAGATCCGCACCAACCCGGTGAATCCCTTCGAGCTCGATGGCCGCACCTACCTGCTCGCGCCGCGCGGCACCACCCAGTGGGTCCGCAACCTGCGGGCCGCCGGCGAGGGGGAACTGCGCAGCGGGCGCAAGGTGCGCCGCTTCCACGCGCAGGAGGTCCCGGACTCTGAGAAACTCCCGCTGCTCCGCCTCTACATGGAGAAGTGGGCCTGGGAGGTGAAGGGCTTCCTCGGCATCGACGCCGACGCGCCGGACGAGGAGTTGCGGCGGATTGCGCCGGATCACCCGGCGTTCGTGCTCACCTTCGACGACTGAGCTCGGCTACGCGGCGGAGGTGCGCCGCTCGATCGAGACGCTGTAGGCCTTCGGCCGGGCAACGAGGATCGGGTCGGCTGACGGCTCGATGCCGTCGGTGAGCCGCATCGGGTCGAAGACGATCGGGTTGCCGGGCGTCTCGGCGTCCTCCACCACCCGGAGCACCTCGAGCTCGCCGAGCTCGACGACCTCGTGCTCGCCCTCCCACTCGGCGGTGGGGTCCTCGAGGGAATCGCCCTCCTTCGCCAGCGTGAACTCGAGCGTGAAGCGGGCGATGCCCTCGGCGAGCCGCTGCCGGATCTCCTCCTGCAAGTAGTCGCGCGGGGCGGCGTCGCGTTGCTCGTCGCTCAGGTACTTGGGACCCTCCTCGGGCTCCCAGGTGTAGCGGCCCCAGTGGGTCGCCCCGTCCGCGTCGACCAGGCAGAAGGCGTGCAGTGCGCGATAGTCGGAGGTGGCGAAGCTGGTGGTGGGAGCGATCTTCGGCAGACCCTTCTGCAGCGCCTCGCCGAACTCGGGATGCGCCGCCATGTAGGCGCCCAGCTTCTCGGGGTCGGGCTGGCCGGTCTGGGGATCGGGGATGCGAGCCCGGGTCATCTCGAGGAAGTCCTCTGGAGTGCGGGCGAGGAAGACGACGAGCGGTACCGAGACGATGTCGGTTGCCTCGCCGTCCGGGAGGTGGAACTTGACCGCCATGCCGCGGCCGGCGATCGGGTGCACGTCCGAGGTGTGAGGGTCGCCGCTCGCGTTCGAGAACCGGACAGTGGTCTCGATCGGATCGCTCTGCAGGTGGGCGGCCCGGGAGAGCGTCTTGGCCTCGGGCGTCGCCGTGAAGGTGCCGCTGCAGACCGTGCCCTTCGCGTGGACCGCGCGATAACCGGCGTGGGGACCGCGATTCGCGGCGTGAAGCGCGTCGACGATCTCCTCCCACATGGTTGTGGTCGCCACGACTGCGGAGACTACCGCTGAGGTTGCGTCGCGACCTCGATGTCGCCCGAGCGCTCGACGTGCTGCCAGCGCAGCCGCAGACCCTGCAGGGCGCTGGCCACCGATTGCAGCACGACGAGGTACATCAGCTGCCGGTAAGCGAAGGTCTGCAGCGGCAGCGCGATCAGGGGCCAGGGCCGCTCGCGGTCCAGGTGGAAGGCGTAGGCGCCCTGCGCGATGACAAGCAGGTTGAAACCGAGCCAGTAGGCGAGCACCGGGACCGGGTCGAGGAAGAGGATTCCGTAGAGGGCGAAGACATCGATCAGCGGCGCCAGCAGGGGGAGGGCGATCTGAAACAGGATCAGGTAGGGCAGGCCGATCTTTCCGATCGGCCCCTCGCGTCGGCGCAAGACCGCCCCTCGGTGCTTCCAGACGGACTGCATCGTCCCGAAAGACCAGCGATATCGCTGTCGCCAGAGCCCGCCGAGCGAGCCCGGGGTCTCGGTGAACCCCCTGGCGTCCTGGGCGTAGACCACCCTCCAGCCGCGGCGGCCGAGCGCGATGGTGGCGTCTGTGTCCTCGGCGAGGGTGTCGCTCGAGAATCCTCCGAACTCGAGCAGGGCGCTCTTGCGGAAGGCGCCGACCGCGCCCGGCACGGTCGGCATGCAGCCGAGCACGTCGTAAAGGCGGCGGTCTAGGTTGAAGCCGGTGACGTAGTCGAGGTGCTGCCAGAGACCGAGCAGGCTGCGGCGGTTACCCACCTTCGTGTTGCCGGCCACGGCCCCGACGCCCGGGTCGGCGAACGGGCGAACCAACGCCGCGAGGGTTCCCGGTTCGAAGACGGTGTCGGCGTCGACCGCCGCGATCAGGTCATAGCTCGCGGCCGCGAGGGCCGTGTTGAGCGCCTCAGCCTTGCCCCGGTTCGGCTCGCGGATTACACGCACGCCCGGCAGGCTGAGGGAGTCGACTAGATCACCTGTGCAGTCCGTGGAGCCGTCGTCGACGACGACGACCTCGAACTCGGGGTAATCGGAGGACGCGAGCGAGCGAACTGCCTGCTCGATCCCGGCGGCCTCGTTGTAGGCCGGGACGACGATCGAGACCGGCGCTTGGAACCCCTCTGGACGAGGCTGCCTGCGCCGCCTGGCCGCATGCAGACGTGCCAGGCCGACGACAGCGACCGCCCTCAGGATCGCGAGGATCGCGATCGGAACGAGCAGCGCGGTGAGCACGTCGGTGAGCAGACGGGCGACAGTCAGGGACGCGATCAGCATGTCGCCGCGGATCCGCTGGCTGCTGGTGGCCGGGGGATCGGTGTGGCTTCTACTGGCGCCGAGCAGGGTGTTGAGCCCGACGAACTTGAAGCCACGGGCGCGGAGCTCGGGCACGAGCCGCTGGAGCGCGGCGACCGTTTCCGAGCGGTCGCCCCCGCCGTCGTGCATCAGGATCACCCCTCCGCGCTTGCCGGGCGGGGTGGCGTTGCGGACGATCTCGTCAACGCCGGGGCGCTGCCAGTCCTCGGCGTTGAAGTTGGCGAGCGCGATCACAAATCCGCGCCGGGCGATCTCGGCGTAGGCACGCTCCTGCTCGGCGTCCACGGCGGCTGGGGTGGCGGAGTAGGGCGGCCGGACGAACCGCGGCCGGACCCCCGCCGCGCCCGCGATCGCGCTCTCGGTCAGGGAGATCTGGAGGTCCCGGAGGCTCCCCGCGTTCGCGAGGTCAGCGTGGCTGAAGGTGTGGTTGCCGAGCGCAAAGCCGTCGCGATGCAGGTCGGCTACGACCCCCGGATGCTCGATCACGTGCTCTCCGACCGCAAAGAAGGTGGCCGGGACGTGGAGCCGCTTGAGCGTGTCGGCGATCTCCGGCGTCCAGCGCGGGTCGGGTCCATCGTCGAAGGTGAGGGCGATGCGCCGGCCGACTTGGGCCTCCCTCGGGACGAGTTTGCCGTCCGGCCCGGCCACGAACAGGGCATCGTTTGTCCGCAGGGCCCGCGCATGGCCGGTCGAGACCGGCGGGGTTCCGCTTGTCCCCGTGGTGTGCACAGTGAGCCCCTCGGCCAGGAGCAGCAGGAGCAGGGTGCCGACGAAGAGCCCGAGGAGGAACCAGTGAGCCGGCGGGCGCTCGATCTTGCGCGCGAGTCGACGCCCGGTTTCGCTCCGAGGTCGGCGGAGTCGGGGGCGCTCGACTGTCATCGGGGTCGCTCGCTAGCGCAGCTGACCCGGAGCACCGGTGCCGCCCGGCCCGTTCCCCGGCGAATCGATCGGCTTGCCGGTCGTCGCCCTGGCGGAGCCTTGCCCGCGCACACTGGAGGGCGGACTCGCGGTGCTCGTGGGGCTCGGCGGCGCGGGCGCCGGCGAGACCGTCTGGCGCTGCGGACTCGCGCTTTGCGATGGGGCCCGGCTCGGGGCGTGGGTCGCCGGCGTCGCGGCGGAGGTTGGGGCCGGGGGAGACGTAAGACGCACTTGCGGTGGCCGTTGCGCCGCTCGGGTTTGGTCTTGGCCTGACACAACCGGCTGCGCGCCCGATGCGTTCGAGCCTCCTGGCTGCGAGCTGGGGAGGCCTGGGAGGGCATCGAAGCCGCCAAGCACCCCGAGAGTCAGCGCGATCAGCCAGGAGGCGAGCAACGCCACGCCGGCGGCGACCGCTACCCGGACCAGCCGGTGGCGTGCCTTGCCGTCCGCGGCGAAGATCGCCGCCTGTGAGTGATCTCCCGTGATCTGATCCATTGCTGATTCCAAGCCGAGGTGTCCCTCCTGATCCGTAAAGCGCCTGCCGGTCGTTCTGGGATACGCGTGCGCGACACTCGGTAGATGCCCCAAGTGACTCTCTTGTACGACTCGGACTGCGGCTTCTGCCGCTGGTGCCTCGGCAAGGTGCTCGCCTGGGACCGGCGCCGCTCGCTGCGCCCGGTCGCGATCCAATCCGAGGAGGCGGATCGGCTGCTCGAAGGGATGCCCAACGAGGAGCGGCTCGCCTCCTGGCATCTCGTCGCCGCCGACGGCACCACCCGCTCCGCGGGGGCGGCGTTCCCGCCCCTCTTCCGCCTCCTGCCCGGCGCAAGGCCGCTGGCGGCGCTCACCTCGAGGGCGCCACGCGCGACCGACCGCGCCTACCGCTGGGTGGCGGGCAACCGCAGCCGCTGGGGGAAGCTGGTCACCGACGGCGCGAAGCGCCGAGCGGACCGCCGAATCGCGGAGCGGCGCTAACCCGCGGCTTCGGCGCGCCGCAGCCCCGTGATCGCGAACGCGAAGACCGCCGCGAGCAGCGCGGCGATGATGCCGAGCGTCGCCAGGTACTCGGAGCCCGTGCCGGCGATCAGGTCGCGGACGGTCTCCATCACGTGGGTGGCTGGATTGAAGGGCGCCACGGCGTGCACCCAGCCGCCGAGCAGATCCCGCGGGACGTAGACCGGCGCGAGGAAGAGGAAGAGGAAGACGGGTACCTGCATCAGCGGGGTCGACTGCAGGCTGCGGAAGCGGAGCGCGACGCCCGCGGCGAAGAGCAGGCCGGTGATGTTGATGATCGCCGCCAGTCCGTACATCCCGAACAGGTCGAGGCCGTCACCGTGGATGTCCATGCCGGCGGCCAGCGCGATCAGCGTCACCGCGGTGAGCGTCACCAGGGCCCTGATCATGGCGACGATGCCGTAGCCCACGATCAGCGCCGTGCGGTGAGGGGTCGCGAGCAGCAGGCGCCGGCCGAATCCGAACTGGAAGTCGGCCGCGATCGAGAACCCGCTGAAGACCCCGCCGAAGGCGGCGCTCTGGCAGAGGACGAAGGCGAAGATGAACGAGGTGTACCCCGGGCCGTAGTCGAAGCCCGGCGCGTTGCTGATCGCCGAGAGCCCGCCGGCGAAGGCGGTGAAGAAGAAGATCGGCATCAGCACCGGTGGGAGGAAGAGCAGCGGGTTGGTGATCAGGCTGTGGAGCAGTCGCCAGGACAGCCCGCCGGCCACTGAGAGGTAGCGCCTCATGTCCGCACCATCCTCTCCTTGAGCCCGAGCGACGCGAAGATCAGGCCGATCGCGAGGATCCCCAGCGCGCAGCCGAAGCCGAGCGCCAGCGCCTCGCCGTCCCAGCCGGTGATCAGCAGGGACCGAAGTCCCTCGACCATGTAGCTGACCGGGTTGTAGGTGGCAATCTCCCGGAACCAGTCGGTCTGGATCAGGTTCCGCGGCAGGCTCATCGAGCTGAGGAACAGGAAGACGAAGATCAGGGGGAAGATGCTCTGGACCTTCTCCGGCGCGTCAACGCGCATGCCGACGGCGAGCCCGACCGAGCCGAAGGCGAGCGAGATCGCGATCGACAGCGCGACCATCACCAGCACGCCGCCGAACCCCGCCGCGATGTGAGCGCCGGCGATCAGCCCGACCGCGAGATAGGTCGCGGCCTGGAAGAGGCCGAGCGCGAGCGTCCCGGCGAGCTGCCCCGCGACCAGGGCAGCGGGGTGGATCGGCGTCAGCTGGAGCCGGTTGAAGAAGCCGTCCCGGTTGTCCTCGGCGAGGTTCTGGCCGGTCCCGATGACGGCGAACACGCCCGCCTGGATGAAGGCGAAGGCGAGCGCGAAGGTGACGTAGGAGTCGGTGGGGAAGCCCGGCAGAGCGGTGGCCGACTCAAGCCCCACCGCGTTGATCGCGAGCAGGATCAGCGGGAAGGTCGTCGCCGGGATGACCGCAGCGGGCTGGCGGAGCGTCCGCATGATCGAGCGGCGCGCGAGCTCGGGCGCCTGCGTCCAGATCGACGGATGCTGGCGGACCGGCGCAACGGGCGCGGCTACGGTGGCCGCCTCCATCAGGCGGGCGCCCCCTCGAGCGCGGGCTGCTCGCCGGTCTCGCCCTCCTCGGCCGCCTCGCGCTGGGCGCCCTCCAGGGAGCGCCCCGTCTTGGTGAGGAAGACATCGTTGAGGCTCGCCTCGTGGAGCTCGAGGTTGGCGACCTTCACATCGGCTTGGTCGAAGGCGCGAATGATGTTGGCCAGTTCCTCGCTGCCGTCGTCGAGCCGGACCGCGGCGCCCTGCGGCGTTCCGGGGACCAGCTCGCCGAACGGACGGAGCAGCTCCACGGCGCGATCCCGCTCGGCGTGGTCAGTCGGTACCACCTCGACCGTCGGCCGACCCACCTCGCCCTTGAGCGCTTCCGGGGTGCCCTCGGCCACGATCTTGCCGTGATCGATGATCCCGAGGTGGTCGGCGAGCTGGTCGGCCTCCTCCAGGTACTGGGTGGTGAGGAAGACCGTCATGCCGTCGTCACGGGAGAGGTGGGCGACCTCGTCCCAGAGGGCGGTGCGGCTCTGGATGTCCAGGCCGGTGGTGGGCTCGTCGAGGAAGAGGACGCGCGGGCCGTGAAGCAGCGCCAGCGCCAGATCGAGCCGGCGCTTCATACCGCCCGAGTAGCCACCGACCTTGCGCTCGGCCGCATCCGAGAGGCCGACGCGCTCGATCAGCTCGTCGCCCCGCCTGGTGCGATCGGCCTTCGACATGCCGTGCAGTGCGCCCTGGAGGCGCATGTGGTCCCGGGCGGTCAGGTTCGGGTCGAGCGCCGCCTCCTGGAGGGCGGCGCCGATCGCATCGCGGACGGCGGCTCCATCCTTGACCACGTCGTAGCCGGCGACCCGCGCCGAGCCGGCGGTCGGCGGGAGGAGCGTGGTCAGCATGTGGACCGTGGTCGACTTGCCGGCGCCGTTCGGGCCGAGGAAGCCGTAGATCTCGCCCGGTCGGACCTCGAGGTCGATCCCGTCGACCGCCCGCACCCCGCCCTTGAACTCGCGGACGAGGCCGTTCACCTCGATCCCGTTCGCTTCGATCCGCGTTCCGTTGCTGCTGCTCGCCATCCGGCTTCCCCCTCCGGGTCGTCTCGCTTGCAGAGAGACGGCAGTATACATAGATATTTGAAGCTTGCAAATATCGCGTGGACCCACTAACCTAAAGGAGACGTGAAGCCCAAGGGCGCGAAAAAGGAGGGGGAAAGTTGGCCGGACCCGGGCTCGTGGCTCGCCGCCCAGGCCGGTCGCACCGATCCGGGCAGCGAGGCCTGGAGTCTGATGCACTGGCTGTTCGTCACCAACAAGCAGCGCATGGTGGCGACGGCGCAGGAGTTCGAGCTCGCCCCTCAGCAGATGATCGCGCTGCGGATCCTTGGGGGAGGCCCGCGGAAGATGAGCGAGCTGGCCCAGGCCCTCTTCTGCGACAACTCGAACGTCACCGGGATCGTCGATCGTCTCGAGGAGCGCGGGCTGGTGCGCCGCGAGGCCGCGGAGGGGGACCGGCGCGTGAAGCTTCTGGTGCTCACCGATGAGGGCGAGCGCATAAGGGTCGAGATCACCAAGCGGATGGCCGAGCCCCCGGCTCCGATTGCCTCACTGCCCGAGAAGGACCAGAGGGCGCTCCGCGACATCCTGAAGCGGGCCCTCGAGAACGACCCCGAGGCCGAGGCAGCCAGGGCGGTTCGCTAGCCCGCCTCGGGCGCCGGTGTCGGCCCCTCCGGCGGCGGTGCCGGCGTAGGTCCGCCGCCCTCCTGCTCGGCGGCCGTCACCTCGCGGCGGTACTCGCGGTACTCGGTCACGGCGATCTGGATCGAGGCCGCGACCGGGATCGCGAGGATCGCTCCCAGGATCCCGAAGAGGGTGCTGCCGAAGAGGACAGCCACCAGGACGATAAAGGCCTCGATCTTCGTCGCCCGCTTCTGGATCTGCGGCTGGATCAGGTAGTTCTCGACCTGCTGGTAGACGATCGCGAAGACGGCCCAGATGATCAGGGCAACCGGGAAGTTGACGAAGGCGGTGACGATCCCGACGAGGACTGACCCGATAGTGGCGCCAACGACCGGGATCAGGTCGAAGACGAAGATCACCACCGCCAGCGGTCCGGCGAAGGGGACGCCGAGGATCCTGAGCATGATGTACGACGCGAGGCCCGCGATAGTCGCCTGCAGGAGCGCGCCGCCGACGTAGTTCCCGACCGCGTTCGCGATCCGGCGCAGCGTCCTCTCGATCCGCTCGGCGTGCTCGGGGCGCTGCATCCGGATGAACCCCTGGATCCATCTCGGCCCGGCGGCCACCATGAAGATGCTCAGGATCAGGATCGTCACGCCGGCGAAGATCGAGCTGACCAGCCCGAAGCCGATGTCGCGCAGGACGCCCGCGGCGTCGCCGGCCTTGCTCGGCAGCTGCTCCGCCTCCTCCGAGAGCTTCTGGGTGATGTCGTACTTCTCGTTCAGGTCCCTCAGCGTCTCGTTGTCGTTGACGTAGTCCTCGACGTCCTGGGCGTACTCCGGCGCGTTCGTCGCGACATCGCTGATCTCATTGACGATCGGAGGAATGAGCACGGCGCCCAGGCCGATGGGGATGAGGAGCAGCATGAGGTAGGTGAGAGCGATCGCGAGGCCGCGCTTCATGTAGCGCTGGAAGAAGTTGACCGGGCCGGTGAGTGCAATCGCCAGGAACGCCGCGATGATCAGCCAGCTGATCGGGCGCCGCAGCAGGTAGAGCAGGTAGAGGATCAGCAGCACGCCCACGATCACGAGGACGTTGCGGGCGATCACGCGTGCCGGTGAGTCGATTTGGGGCATGCCGACCCTCTCTATTCGGGGCCGGTCCGCTCCTTCCTGGGCAGGAGATCAGCCCCCTCAGGGTGGCGTCACCCCGGCCTGCTTGAAGACCGGCGCCAGGTGGGCGGTGTCGGTTCGGTGAAGCAGCCCGCGGCTCGTGACTCCGCCGCCGGTGAACTGATAGTTCATCCGGTTGTAGGCGGGCCGATTGGGTGAGTTGCCCTGGATCGGGGAGAGCGACACTCTGCCGGTTCCCTTGCAGTTCCCGCCTGCCCCCTCCCTGATCTCCTCCGTGAAGACGTAGCCGGGCGGAATCGATGGCCGGACTTCGTCGAGGGTCCAATCGCCGCCGCACTCGATGCCGGTGTACGCGATCTCGCCGCTCCCGTCCGCTCCGATGTCAGCCGCGACCTCGAATGGCTTGAGCCCCTCTTGATGGAGCGTTCCGGTCCAGCGGCCGGAGATCTGCCGGGTGGTCCCCTCACCGGGTGCCGTCACGTCGCTGGAGCCCGCATCGCTGCCGCACCCGCCGATCAGCAGCGCTCCGATCACCGACAGCAAGCCGAGTCCCCGGGCCGACACGACCGAGAGCCTAGTATCGGCGCATGGCAGAGGAACCGGTCGCCGAGGGGCCGCGCCAGCTCGCTGAGGGCGTCGAGATCCGCCCGGCGCAGACGGAGGAGATCGAGGAGATGCTGCCGCTGATCCGGGCCTACTGCGAGTTCTACGAGACCGAGCCGAACGACGAGGGGATCCGGAGGATGTTCCAGACCCTGATCACCGACCCGGGCCAGGGCGCGGTCTTCATCGCGCGCGCCGATGGGAAGGCGGTCGGCTTCGCGACGCTCGACTGGAAGTGGTCGAGCCTCAAGGGGGCGAGGATCGGCTACCTCGAGGACCTCTTCGTCGACCCGGGCGCTCGGGGGAAGGGGATCGCCGACGCGCTGATCGAAGTCTGCGCCGGCCGCTGCCGCGAGCTCGGCATGCCGGCGATGTCGTGGCAAACCGCGCCCGACAACCATCGCGCGCAGCAGGTCTACGACCGGACCGGTGCGGACTCGGACACGTATCTGGAATACGACCTGGAGCTATGACGGACGAGCTCCGCTCCACCCTCGGCGCGGCCTGGCTGAACCACGTGCGGCTGGGACACGGGGAGCCGCTCATCCTGCTCCACTCGCTCGGCGGCTCGCTGGTGCAGTGGTCGCCGGTGATCGACCGCCTCGCGGCCGAGCGCGAGGTGATCGCCGTGGACATGCCCGGATTCGGCGATTCGCCGGAACTGCCGGAGGGAGTCTCGCCCCGGGCCGCGAATCTGGCGACGGCCGTACTCGACTTCTACGACGCCCTCGGCATCGAGGGCGCCCCTGCGATCGCCGGGATCTCGCTCGGGGGCTGGGTCGCGGTCGAGTGCGCCCGCCAGGACGGTGTGAGCGCGGTGGTCGCTCTCTGTCCCGCCGGCTTCTGGAGGCGCTCGCCTGGTGAGGCGGACCGCCTCCTCGCCCGTCGGCGGCGGCGCGGACGGGTTGCCCGGCCGCTGTTTCGGCCGATGATGGCGACGGCGCGAGGCCGTCGCCGCGCTCTCGGGCGGTTCATCCACCACCCCGAGCGGTTGCGTCCCGGCGAGGCCGAGGCGATCGCCAGGGCCTACGTCACCGCCCCGGCCTACGACGAAGCGAGCGCGCTGATGCGAGCCGGCCGGGTCGAGGAGCTCAAGTCGATCAAGGTCCCGATCACCCTGGCCTGGGCCGAGCACGACAACCTCGTCCGGAACATCCCCCTCCCGGCCAAGGTGCTGCCGAAGGGAGTCGAGCAGGTCCTGCTCCCCGGCTGCGGCCATGTCCCGACCTGGGACGACCCGGATCTCGTGGCCCGCGTCGTGCTGGCGGGAGTGCGGCGGAAGCGATAGAAGGGGGCGTATGCCCCAAGCGATCGGAGGAGGACGTCAGGGATGAGCGAGCGCACCGAGTACGCACCGGGAGAGTTTCGCTGGGTCGACCTCTCGACCAGCGACGTGGACGGAGCGCTCTCCTTCTACGGGGAGCTGCTCGGGGTGGAGGGTCAGCCGGCGCCCGGCGACCCGGAGGAGACCGGGGGATACGGATTCCTGCTGAAGGACGGCAAGATGATCGCCGGCTACGGGCCGACCCAGGAGGGTGGCCAGCCGCCGCACTGGTCGAGCTACGTCAGCGTCGAGAACGCCGACGTGACCGCGGAGAAGGCGAAGGAGGCCGACGGCCAGATCCTGGCTGGGCCGTTCGATCTTCCGAACGAGTCGGGCCGGATGGCCGTACTGCAGGACCCGACCGGCGCCATCGTCTGCATCAACCAGCCGCAGAACCATCCCGGCGCCCAGCTCGTCAACGAGCCCGGCTGCTGGACCTGGAACAACCTCATGACCCGCGACGTCGACGGCGCGAAGGACTTCTACGGCAAGGTCTTCGGCTGGACCGCGACTCAGCCGGAGGGTGCTCCGGAGTTCATCTGGAACTGGCAGCTCGACGGGCAGCGGTGGCCGGAGGGGCTGGCCGGTATGTCGGAGATCACCGATGACCTCCCGGCGGAGATGCCCGCCCACTGGCAGGTCTACTTCGTGGTCGAAAACGTCGACTACGCGGTCGCCGTGGCGCAGGACAGGGGTGGACAGCTCGCCTACGGCCCGATCGACATCCCGGTGGCGCGCATGGCCGTGCTGGTCGACCCGCAGGGCGCCCCCGTCTCGATCCTCGAATCGCGCTACCCCGAGCCGCGCTAGCGACGGCAGTCCGAGCAGAGACCGCTCACAACGACCTCCGCACGATCGGGCTGGAAGCCGGACCGCGTGGCGCTACGGCGGGCCGGCTCGAGATCGAGCGGCGTCTCCATGTCCTCGATCCGGCCGCAGCGGCGGCAGATCATGTGGTGGTGGGTGTCGGAGCGGGTGTCCCAGAGGAGCGTGCCGCCTCCCCCGTTGACCCGCCTGACGATGCCCAGGTCTTCGAAGAGCTCGAGCGTCGCGTAGACGGTGGGGAGGGAGACTCCGGGCAGCCGCTGGCTCGCCTCCGACAGCAACTCCTCCGCGCTCACGTGCCGGTTGCGCTCGCGGAGCAGGCGGTGCATGACCAGACGCTGGGAGGTCGCCCGCAGGCCGCGCTCGCGCAGCAGCTCGGCGAGCTCGCCGTCATCGCGTGGAGGGGTGTGCTGAGTCTTCGTCGCCATGAATGTGAATCGTAGGTGAACCTAATAGAGCATCCTACATCTTAGGGGAACCTTATTCTTATTCTCTTGTAATATCACCGGACATGGCCGAACTCGTGGCAAGGCTCGCAGGGAGGGTTGGTCCCGCCGACGAGGAGCGCTTCATGCTGCAGCGGGTCCAGCCCGCGCTGATCGGCCTGATCGACGGCACCGTCTCGACCCTCGCGCCGATCTTCGCCACCGCCTTCCTCGCCGGCTCCCACGCGGCCCTCTTCGTCGGGCTCGCCGCGGCGCTCGGGGCGGGGATCAGCATGGGGCTCTCCGAGGCCCTCTCCGACGACGGTGAGATCACCGGCCGGGGCACTTCGCTCTCGCGCGGGCTGATCACCGGAGGCGCCACCTTCTTCGGCGGCAGCTTCCACGCCCTTCCCTTCGTGATCAGCGACCTGCACACGGCGCTGATCGTCGCCTCGTTCACCGTCGGCTGCGAGCTGATCGCGATCGCCTGGATCCGGAAGCGCTTCCTCAACGTCTCGCTGAGGAGCTCCCTCGTTCAGGTGACGCTGGGCGGACTGATCGTCGCCGTGACCGGCGCGCTGATCGGCCAGGCCTGAGCCGAGCTACCAGCGGCTGGTGACGACCTTCTTGCGGGTGTAGAAGTCGACCGCATCCTTGCCGTTCGCGTGCAGGTCGCCGTCGATCGAGTCCTTCCAGCCCGAGAAGGGGAACCAGGCCACCGGCGCCGGCACGCCGATGTTGACGCCGAGCATGCCCGCCTCGACACCCCAGCGGTAGGCGCGCGCCGCAGCGCCGGAGGTGGTGAAGATCGAGCCCGCGTTGCCGTAGCGGGAGCCGTTCGCGAACCCGATCGCCGCGTCGAGGTCAGGGGCCGAGACCAACGCCAGGATGGGCCCGAAGATCTCCTCGCGGGCCAGCTCCGACTCCGGGTCGGAGACATCGACCAGGGTGGGGCCGAGCATCGCGCCCGCCTCACCGCCGCCGACGCTCCCGTCCAGCAGGACCTTTGCGCCCTCGGACTCCGCCGTCGCGACAGCCGCCTCGGCCCGCTGGCGGGCCTCCGGCGCCACCATTGGGCAGACGTCTGTGCCCGGGTCGGCGCCGGGGCCGATCGTCAGCTTCTCCGCCGCAGCTCGAAGGGCATCTCGCACCTCGGCCTGGCGGGCCTCGTCGCCCGCGATCACGCAGACCGAGCCGGCGAGACAGCGCTGACCGGCCGCGCCGAAGGCCGATCCCATGATCGCCGGCACGGCGCTTTCGAGGTCGGCGTCGTCGGCGACGATCATCGAGTTCTTGGCGCCGCCGAGCGCCTGGACCCTCTTCCCGGTCTGGGCAGACCGGATAGCGATCAGGCGCGCGGTGCTGGCCTGCCCGACGAATGAGACCGCGTCGACACCTTTGTGGTCGAGGATCGCCTCGACCGCCTCGCGGCCGCCGTGGATGAGGTTGACGACGCCGGGCGGGAAGATCTCCTCCTCGCCGATCAGCTCGCAGATCCGCTCCGCGGGGCGCGGGTCCCGCTCCGAGGGCTTGAGGATGAAGGCGTTGCCGCAGGCGACCGCATAGGGCAGGAACCAGAGCGGGATCATCGCCGGGAAGTTGAAGGGGGTGATCGCCGCGACCACGCCGACGGGCTGGCGGACCATTTCGACGTCGAGTCCCGCGGCCACGCCCTCGAGGGTCTCCCCCTTGAGCAGGTGGGGGATCGCGGCCGCAGACTCGACCGATTCGATCCCGCGGCCGACCTCGCCGTCGGCATCGGCGAGCGTCTTGCCCATGTCGGCGGTGACCAGAGCCGTGAGCTCCTGCCTGTGCCGCACGAGCGCATCGCGGAGGGCCAGCACGGCGCGCGCTCGTTCCTGCGGCGGGACCTCGCGCCAGGCGGGCTGGGCGGCGCGGGCGGCCCCAACTGCCGCGTCGACGTCGGCGGCGCCTGAAAGCGGGACGCGGGCCGCGAGCTCCCCCGTCGCAGGGTCGCGATCCTCAAGCGCCTCGCTCGTCCCGGCATCGCGCCACTGGCCCGCGATGAAGTTCAGGAGCGTCCGTGCCTCGGCCGCGGTGGCCATGCGCCCAGCCTAGCGCTGTCGCGCGCGGCCGCGGCGGGCCCGGTGGCGGCGGAACTGGCCGGGCTCCGCCTCCTGGTCGAGGACCTGCTCGATCGTCCTACCGCTGAGCACGGACTCCGGCTGGGAGGAGGTCGGCCTGCGCCGCGCGTCGGCGCCCTCGTCGCGCTTCTTGATCAGCAGCCACTTCTCGCGGTCGGAGGGCGGCCCGGTCCGGACCAGGGCGTAGGCGCCCTTGATCTTCTCGCCGAGCATGAAGACCTTGACGTCGCCCTTCTCGATCGCCTCGGCCAGGTCCATCGGCTCGCCCCGCCGGGTCTCCGAGATGTTCTGGAAGACGCCGCGGTCCCAGACGATCATCGGGCCGGCGCCGTACTCGCCCTCGGGGATCACGCCCTCCCACTCGAGGTACTCGAGCGGGTGGTCCTCGGTCCGCATAGCGAGGCGCTTGTCGCGGGGGTTGAGCGACGGCCCTTTCGGGATCGCCCAGGAGGCGAGCACGCCGTCCACCTCGAGCCGGAGGTCGTAGTGCTCCGAGGTCGCGGAGTGTTTTTGGAAGGAGAAGCGGGGATGTGTGCGCTTTGCCTTGCCCTTCGCCTTGGCCTTGGCGCTCGGCTCCTTCGTCTTGGAGAAGTTGCGCTTGCGCTCGTACTCCGTGAGGGACTGCTTCCCGTTTCTGCTCGACTTGGCCGGCATCAGACCGCTCCCTCCAGCTCGCCGATCGAGTCGGCGAGGGCGCCGCGCAGGCCGTCGAGGTCGGAGATCGCGTCCGGGTCCGAGCAGAGCCCGAAGGCGAGCTCGCCGCCGAACGACACGACCGAGATTCGGAGGGCGTGGCGGTCCGCCGGCTCGGCGAACGAGCTGAACTGCTCGACCGCGTGGCCGAGCACCAGCGGCCGCTGCCTGGGGCCGGGTACGTTCGAGACCGAGAGTGCGAACTCGCGCGGGCCGGAGGTGAGCCTGGTCAACCCTCGGTAGAGGGGCCGGAACCGGCCGAGGGCGTGGAAGAACGCGTAGAGCGTGTCGGCGTCGTGGTCGAGCTTGCGCTCGCTTGTCTCCGTGTTGATCAGTCGGAGGCGGGCGGCGGAGTCGGGCTCGGAGATCGGTAGGTCGAGGTTCATGAACGAGTCGCGGTTGCCGAGCTCCCCCGCCTCCTCCTCGCGGGCGTGCAGGCAGACCGGGCACTGGACCCGGAGATCATCGGCGACCCCGCCGACCTGTGGCAGCCACCGTCGAAGCCCTCCGGCGACGACGGCGAGGAGGACATCGTTCACGGTGACGCGCTCCGCCGCGCCGTGCTCGATCCGCTTCAGCCGCTCGAGCGGGAAGCTCGTCCAGGCGACTTCGCGCGCCGGGCCGATGTGCTGGTCGAGCTTGGTGTCGCGTCCACGGCGAAGCTCCCGCCGCAGGACGGCGGGGAGGCGAATGAGGATGCGCGCCTCGCCGGCCTCCGCCACGTCGGCCTGCTTTGGCCGCGAGGTCTCGGGGGAATGGGGAGCGGCGGTCGCGGGTCCGCGCCCGGACGGCTGCGAGGGCCGATCGTCTAGATCCCAGAGCAGTCCGGCGAGCAGCCGGATCGCGCTCACCCCGTCGGCGATCGCGTGGTGGATGCGCCCGACCAGCGCGACGCGCTCCCCGGTCAACGGCAGGGCGTCGAGCCGCCACAGGGGGCGGGTGTGATCGAGCCGCTCGGAGAGCAGGTCGCCGACGGCGCGCCGCAGCTCCTCATCGGAGAGCGGATCCGCGTGGCCGGGCTCGGCGACATGCCAGGCAAGGTCGACATCCGGCGCCTCCACCCAGACCGGTCGGCCGAGCCCGAGGCGCGGCTCCTCGACCCGCTGGCCGAGCCTCGGGAACGCCGCCACCCGATCGCCCACCTGCCCGCGGAGGTGCTTGACGGACAGCGCGAGGCCGTCGGCGCCGGGAGCAATGATCAGCACCTTGCCCGTGTGGCCCTTGATCATGGGGGATTCGAGCCGCAGGATCTGGGTGTCGTCCTGGCTGAGCCGCTCCCTGGTCGCCTTGCCCATGCACGGATGATGCCGCCCGCGGGCGCCGCTGTCACGTTCGTTTTTCGGCATTGAACGGCGGGTAACCCATGTGGGAACAACAAAGGAGACGATTGAGCATGGGTGAACACATCGATGAG
>Ga0126307_10000423_pt1 | contig 27301 bp, 28 predicted proteins | sample Plot28_FD_89955 | JGI IMG/M metagenome (GOLD analysis project Ga0126307, IMG submission 89955) | Serpentine soil microbial communities from UC McLaughlin Reserve, CA, USA - Plot28 | ecosystem: Environmental > Terrestrial > Soil > Grasslands | place: USA: UC McLaughlin Reserve, Lake County... | reverse complement strand
GCTGCTCCCGCTCGCGGCCGAGGGACTGCGCGCCTGGCACGTCGACGAGGCCGACGTCAGCCGCTACCTCGGTGTCGTCGCCGACCGGATCGCCCGGCGCTCGACCGGCAGCGAGTGGCAGGACCGCACGGTGACCCGGCTCGAGGCCCAGGGCGCGCCGCGCGAGGCGGCGCTTCGCGAGACGGTGCGCCGGTACGTCGCGCACGCCCGGACCGGCGCGCCGGTGCACACGTGGGACTGACTCAGCGGTTGCGGAAGGCCTCGAGGCCGGCCCGGGCCCGGTCCCGCACCTGGTGCTGCAGCACCGGCGTCCAGCCGAGCAGCAGGCCGCTGCGGCCGAGCGCCTGGCGGGCCCAGCGCCAGAAGTCGAAGTCGTCCTGCTGGTCGATGATGCGGCCGCTCCGGTCGAAGCGGAACACAGAGCGGACGTCGTTGAGGACCGGCCGGCCGGTCTGGCCGAAGGTGTAGCGCGCGACCCAGTGCGCCGTGCCGCGGTCGGCCTCCGCGTCGCGCCCGACCAGCTCGACCGACATGTCCTGGGCGCGGGCGGTGAGCATCCGCCACATGTCGCCCGGCTCGCCGTCGGAGAGCCCGACGAAGACCGGGTCGGTGAAGGTGGCCTCCGGCGCGTAGAGCCCGGCCATGGTCTCCCCGTCGCCGCGGTCGAGGGCGGCGTAGAGCGCCTCGATCGTCCGCAGGTTGTCCTCCGCGGCCACCTCAGCGGCCCTCGAAGACCGGCGTCTGCTTCTGCAGGAAGGACTCCACCGCGCCGACGTGGTCGTCCGACGAGCCGGTGAGCTCCATCATCTGCTGCTCGAAGGCGAGCGACTCGGCCAGGCCGTGCCCGGCCGAGTAGGCGAGCGCCTGGCGGATCGCCCCGAGCGCCAGCGTCGGACCCTGCGCCAGGCGCCCGGCCAGCTCCCGCGCCCGGGTGGTCACCTGGTCGGCCGGGACCACCTCGGTGAGCAGGCCCAGCTCGTACGCCTGGGCGGCGGTGAGGGTAGGGCCGAGCATGAGCAGCTCCTTGGCCTTCGCCAGCCCCACGAGCCGCGGCAGCGTCCACGACGACCCGGAGTCCGCGGAGAGCCCGACCGCCGAGAACGCCATCGTGAACTTCGCGGACTCGGCCGCGACCCGGAAGTCGCAGGCGAACGCGAAGGCCGCGCCCGCCCCGGCCGCCGTGCCGTTGACCGCGGCGACGACCGGCTTCGGCATCGTCGCCAGCAGGGTGGCGATCGGCGTGTAGTGCTCAGGCACCGTCGACCACACGGCGTCCCGGTCGTCGCGCAGGTTGCCGGCGTGCTCAGCCAGGTCCTGCCCGACGCAGAACGCGCGTCCGCTCCCGGTCAGGAGCACGGCCCGCACCGCGTCGTCCTCGGCGAGCGCGGCCAGGGTGTCGCGCAGCGCGACCTTCAGCTCGGTGTCGAGGGCGTTCATCGCGTCCGGCCGGTCCAGGGTCACGGTCGCGACGGCGTCGGAGGTCTCGAGGCGCAGGACGTCGGGCACGGGTCTCCTCCGGGTGGGGGTGCGGCCCGATCAGGGTGCCAGCGTCAGGCAGCTGTCGACGAAGCGGGTCGCCCCCGGGCGCAGCCGCTCGCTCTCCGAGTCGAAGAACTCGGCCGACTTCTCGCCGGGCCAGTCGTCGGGGAGCAGCGCACGGGGCAGGCCCGGGTCGAGGAAGAGGAACTTTCGCCACTCGTGGACCAGCCGCGAGCGGGTGGCGAAGGCCGTCTCGTCGTCGGGGTCCGGCCCCGCGGCCGAGACGAGGGACTCCGCGTCCGAGAGCCATCGGGCGTACGCCCGGGCCAGTCCCTCGACGTCCCACGCCCGGCGGACCAGGCCGATCGAGTCGCCGTCGTGGCGGGCGGTGAAGCGCTCGGCGCGCACGCCCTCGACCTCGAGCAGCGAGTCGACCTCCTCCGACCACCGCGGCCCGATCCACGTCGCGTCGTCGAGCTGCGCGAAGCCGAGGAACGTCATGCCGGCCCGGACCCGGTCGCGCCGGCTGCGCTCGCCGGGGAGCGACGTGACCGCCAGGTGCCAGATGCCCTCCCAGCCGTGGGCCTGCGTCCGGTAGATGCGGGTCGCGGCGTCGTCGAGGCGGCGCACCGCCCGCGGGGTGAGCTCGTAGCCCGGTCCGCCGTCGAGCCGGACCGGGTGCAGCCAGCCCTGCCGCACCATGCGCGACACCGCGGTGCGCACGGCGGGTGCGGCCACCCCGAGAGGGGCGAGCAGCCGCACCAGGGCGGCGACTGGTGCCCGCCCGCCACGCGACCGCAGGTGGTCGCCGTAGAGGTCGAACAGGGCCGATCGCGCGTTCACGCTTCTCGTCCTCCGGGGGGCCGAGTGGGCGCCGCGTTTCGCGCGCCGGGGGTTTCGCGGGATAATGCCCCAACACACACGCCGTGTCGACGTCTTGCGGGCTGCAGCGGGTCCGATCCGTCTGCTGGCGTGCACAAGCGAAGGGAGCCAGCATGGCGGCCATGAAGCCGCGAACGGGCGACGGTCCGCTCGAGGTCACCAAGGAGGGGCGAGGCATCGTCATGCGCGTCCCGCTCGAGGGTGGCGGGCGACTCGTCGTCGAGCTCTCGGCCGACGAGGCCGGTGCGCTCGGAGACGCGCTCAAGACCGCGGTCGGCTGACCGCTCGCTCTGCGGAGCGCCAGCAGCACGACAGGACCTTCGGCCCCGGCCCGCGATGCGGGTCGGGGCCGAACCGTCGAGAGGGGACGAGGTGGCCCTACCCGGGCTGACCGTCGAGACCGCGCCGCTGACCGGCACCACCGCCGAGGTGGTGGCCCTGGCGGTGCGGTCGGTCGACGGGAGGCCGGCCGCGAGCGAGGACGCCGTCGCGCTCGCCCGGAGCCTGGGGCTGCACCTGGCGACCGGCCTGGAGCGGGCTCGGGCCAAGGGTGACGCCGGCGAGGTCGTCGAGCTGGCGGTCACCGACCCCGCCGTGCCGACCCGGCGCCTGCTGCTGGTCGGTGTCGGGGCGGGGTCGCCGCTGCACCTGCGCCGAGCCGGGGCGGCGGCCGCCCGACGCGCCGCCGGCGCCGGCACGCTCGCGACCGACCTGGCCGCCGGCCGGGACGAGGCCGCCGTCCGGGCCGTGGTGGAGGGGGCACTGCTCGCGGCGTACCGGTTCCGCGCCGAGGGAGCCGCCCGCGACCCGAGGACCGCCCCGGTGGGCGGCATCACGGTGCACGTCGGCCGGGGCTCGCCGGCCCGGGGCGCTGCCCGAGCCGTCGAGCAGGCCACCGTCGCCGCGACCGCTGCCCATCGCGCCCGCGACCTCGCCAACACCCCGTCGCAGCTCAAGGACCCGGCCTGGCTGGCCCGCCAGGCCCGCGACCTCGGGCGGCGTGCCGGGCTCGAGGTGACGGTGCGCGACCAGCGGGCACTGGAGGCCGAGGGGTTCGGCGGCATCCTCGCCGTCGGCGCCGGGTCGGCCCGGCCGCCGCGGCTGGTGGAGCTGGCCTACCGGCCAGGCGGCCGGCGGCTGCCCCATGTCGTGCTGGTGGGCAAGGGCATCACGTTCGACTCCGGCGGCCTGTCGCTCAAGCCGCGCGAGGCGATGGTGCCGATGAAGACCGACATGGCCGCGGGCGGAGCCGTCATCGCTGCGATGGCCGCCCTGCGCGACGCGGGCGTGCGGGCCCGGGTCACCGCCCTGGTGCCCGCGGCCGAGAACCTCCCCGGGGGGTCGGCCCTGCGGCCGCAGGACGTCGTCACGCACTACGGCGGGCGCACCGTCGAGGTGCTCAACACCGACGCCGAGGGGCGGCTGGTGCTCGCCGACGCCCTCGCCTACGCCGACGCCCACCTCGACCCCGACCTGCTCGTCGACCTGGCCACCCTGACCGGTGCGGCGTCGCTGGGGCTGGGCCGCCGGCACGCGGCCCTCTACAGCACCGACGAGGAGCTGGCCGTCGGCCTGATCGCGGCCGGCGAGAGCAGCGGCGAGCGCCTGTGGCGGATGCCGCTCGTCGAGGACTACCGGTCGGCCATGGACTCCGACGTCGCCGACCTGCGCAACACCTCGGGCGACCCGCACGTGTCCGGCGGGTCGATCACGGCGGCGCTGTTCCTGCGCGAGTTCACCGGCGGCCGGCCGTGGGCCCACCTCGACATCGCCGGGCCGGCCCGCGCCGACCGGGACGAGCACGAGGTGACCAGGGGCGGCACCGGCTTCGGCGCCCGGCTGCTGGTGCGCTGGCTGGAGGGTTTGGCGGGCCGACCGTCCTAGGCGGTCTTGACCGCGACGAGCAGCCCGTCGCCCGCCGGGAGCAGGGCGGTGGTCAGCCGCTCGTCCTCGCGCACCGCGCGACCCAGCTCGCGCACCGCGGTCGTGTCCTCGTCCCGCTGGGTCGGGTCGGCGACCCGGTCGTGCCAGAGCGCGTTGTCGAACGCCACGACGCCGCCGGGTCGCAGCAGCCGCAGCGCCTGCTCCAGGTAGCCGGGGTACTCCTGCTTGTCGGCGTCGCAGAAGACGAGGTCGTAGGCGCCGTCGGTGAGCCGGGGCAGGACGTCGAGCGCCTCGCCGGAGATCAGCCGCACCCGGTTCGACGCGATGCCGGCCTCGGCGATGGTCTCGCGGGCCGCCCGGTGGTGCTCGGGCTCCACGTCGATGGTCGTGAGGACCCCGTCCGGCCGCATCCCGCGGAGCAGCCACACCGAGCCCACGCCGGCCCCGGTGCCGATCTCCACGACCGCCTTGGCGCCGATGGCGGCGGCCAGGACCGCGAGGGCGGCCCCGCCCCCCTGGCCGATCGGCTGGCAGCCCAGCTCGACGCCCTTGCCGCGGGCGGTGGTCAGGACCTCGTCCTCCACCACGAACTCCTCGGCGTAGGTCCAGCTCGTCGCAGCGATCCCGGTGATGGCGGCCTCCCGGCGGGTGGTCATGAGCGGCGGGAGCGGTAGGACCCCGCCCGTGGTGCGCCGGAGCCTAGCGGAGGGAACCCCGCCGGCCGGGGTGTCGTTGCAGGGGGACACCAGGTCGCCGGAGGAACACCCGGCAGCCCGCCGAGGTGGCTCCGTGCTGGTCCGAGGAAGGAAGACGAGGCACCATGGGTGCAGTGGCCGTCGCAGGACGACCAGCGCGACCGGTACGGCTCACCAGCCGCTCCGGCCGGGCGGAAGGAGCGCGGGTGGCCGAGCCGACCCCGCAGCCCGGCACGCCCGACGCCGCCCTCCCGGCCGTGGACGCCTCGAACGCCTCGGACGCCTCGGTGGCGGCCTGGACGCCGCCGAGCTGGGACGAGATCGTCCAGACCCACTCCGCGCGGGTCTACCGGCTGGCCTACCGGCTCACCGGCAACCCGCACGACGCCGCCGACCTGACCCAGGACGTCTTCGTCCGAGTCTTCCGGTCGCTCTCGACCTACAGCCCAGGCACCTTCGAGGGCTGGCTGCACCGCATCACCACCAACCTGTTCCTGGACCAGGTCCGCCGCAAGCAGCGGATCCGCTTCGACGCGCTGGGCGAGGACGCCGGTGAGCGCCTCGCGGCCCGCGACGCCGGCCCGGCCCAGGTCTACGACGACAACCACTTCGACGACGACGTCCAGCGGGCCCTGGACGACCTGCCGCCCGACTTCCGGGCCGCGGTAGTCCTGTGCGACATCGAGGGCCTCTCCTACGAGGAGATCGCTGCCACGCTGGGCATCAAGCTCGGCACCGTCCGCAGCCGCATCCACCGCGGCCGGTCCCAGCTGCGCTCCGCTCTCGAGCACCGGGCGCCGGGCCGCCGGCCGGTCGAGGAGCGTCCGGAATGACCCACCTCGGCGACCGCATCGCTGCGCTGGTCGACGGCGAGCTCGGGCACCAGGACCGCGACCGCGCGCTGGCCCATGTCGCCCACTGCGCCCGGTGCCGCGAGGAGCTCGACGAGCAGCGGGCGGTCCGCGCCCTGCTGGCCGGCAGCGCCGCGCCGGCGCCCTCGGCCCAGACGGTGGAGGCGCTGCTCTCGCTCGCGGCGCCGGGCGGGCCGCTGCCGCCGCGGGCCCGCACCATGCCGCAGGGCCCGCTGGTCCCCGAGCTGCCGCCGCCGGGTCGGTTCGGCCGCTCGGGAAATCGCCCGCCGCGCGGGTCCCGCGACCCGCAGCGCGCGGCCGACCGGGCCGACTCACGGCGCCCCGGCGACGCGGCCGCCCGCCGGCAGAGGCCCGCCGGGAGGGGCCGGCTGGTCGCCGCCGGCGCCCTGTCCGTGGCCGGTCTGGTGCTGGGCACCGCGTTCGTCGCCGGCGGTACCGAGAACGGCGGCGGGCCGGTCGTCACGCCGGTCGCCCAGCTGACCGTCGAGCACGGCCGCACGGCCACCGCCGTGACGGTCGGCGACCCCGCGTTCGGCCTCACGGCCGGCCTGACCGGGCTCCCGTCGGGGATCGGCGAGCCCACCTCGTCCGGACGGTGAGACGGCTCGCACCGGCCGTCGGGGCCACGGTCGCCGTGCTCCTCGTGGGGTCGCTGGCGCTGTTCGTGCTCCTCGTCGGGCCGCCCGGGGAGCCCGCGCGCGACGACGCCGACCGCCCGGACCGGACCCGCCCGCGGCCCGACGTCGACCCGGCCGCCCGTGCCTTGCTGCGCGCCGCTTCCGCGGGCCCGGCAGCCTGGGCGTACGAGGGGACGCAGATGGCGTCCGCCTGGGAGCCAGGAGCCGCGTCCCGGGTCGCCACCTTCGAGGTGGCCCACGACCCGCGGGACGTCACCACCACCTGGTGGGACCCGAGGCGCCCTGACCGGGTGCATACGGCCGTCCCCTCCCGGCCCTCGTTGCTAGGCACCGGCGCCGTCGGCCTGCTGGTGCGGCACTACTCGGTGCGCAGCGACGGCTCCGAGGACGTGGCCGGCCGGCCGACCGCCGTCGTGGCCGCCTACCGCCCCGGCACCGCCGCCGACGACGTCGTGGCCCGGTTCTGGCTGGACGAGGAGTCCGGCGTCGTCCTGCGGCGCGAGGTCTACGCCCCGTCCGGCCGGGCGACCCGCCAGAGCGTGTTCCTCGACATCGACCTGTGGGAGGCCGACGGGGACGGGGAGAGCGGCGGGGACGGGGACAGCGGCGACGCGGACAGCGTGCCCAGCCCGGCCGCCACCGACGACGGGCGGCCCTGGCCGACGGCGATGGACGCGGCCGCGGTCGCGCGGATGAGCAGCTACGGCTGGAACTGCCCGCGGCACCTGCCAGGCCCCCTGCAGCTGGTGGACGCCCGCCGCGGCGGCAAGGACTCCCCGATCGTGCACCTCAGCTACGCCGACGGCATCGCCAGCATCTCGGTGTTCCAGCAGCACGGCCGGCTCGACCCGGCGAGCGTGGCCGGCTACCGGCGCACCGAGGTCGACGGCGACCAGGTCTGGGTCCGGGACTCGGTGCCGCGCCGCATCGTGTGGTCCAGCGGCGGACAGGTCTACACCGTCGTCGCGGACGCGCCGCAGCGTACGGTGGACCGAGCAGTCGTGCTGCTGCACGAGCGCGCGGACCAGGGTGAGGGCGGCCCGGTGGACCGGCTGGGCCGTGGCCTGGACCGGGTGGCCTCCTGGTTCAACCCGTTCGAGTAGCCCGCGCGAAGCCCACCAGCACCCTTCCCCCAGCCCGGGAGCACGACGGATGACCGACGAGCAGCGCCGCCCGGACGAGGCCGCGCCGGACGACTCGCCCTGGTGGGCGCGCTCGCCGCAGGAAGCGTGGGCTGCCGCACCGGAGCAGTCCCACGCACATGAGCGGCCCCACGCAGCGGAGCAGGCCGCCGCGGCGGAGACGTCCGCCCCGGCGGAGAGGTCGTCCCCCGCGGAGGCCCCCGGCCCCGGCCACGAGGCACCTCCGGCCGCCGACCGGGAGCCGGCGGCGCAGGCGGGCTCCGCGTCGTACGACCCCTGGTCGGACACCGAGGTGATCGACCGCGGGCCCTATGACCCGTGGGCCCTCACCGACACCATCGGCCAGGACCGTTCGAAGGAGAAGGGCCGACCGGCCAGGACCCCGGTGCTGGTGGCCCTCGCCGCGGCGGTCGCCCTCGTGGCGGGCAGCGTGGGCGGAGCGGTCGGCTACCTGCTCGCCGAGCGGGACGACGGTGGCGTCACCGTGGACGGGTCCAACCTCGGCAGCGCACCGGCGCGCAGCGTCGACCGGCCGGCCCGCAGCATCCCCGGGGTGGCCGCCCGCGTGCTGCCGAGCGTGGTCCAGATCAAGGTCGACACCTCCCAGGGCCTGGCCACCGGCTCGGGGTTCGTCCTGGACGACGAGGGCCTGCTGGTCACCAACAACCACGTCGTCGACGGTGCGGAAGGCGCGGTTGACGTGTCGTTCGTCGACGGCACCACGGCCCCCGCGGACGTCGTGGGCACCTCGGCGAGCTATGACATCGCGGTGCTGAGGGTGGACGCGGAGAACCTCCCTGCACTGCCGCTGGGCAACTCCGACTCGGTCGTCGTCGGCGACCCGGTCGTGGCGATCGGGTCGCCGCTGGGGCTGTCCGGCACCGTCACCAGCGGCATCGTCAGCGCCAAGAACCGTCCGGTGACCGCGGGAGACGAGGGCGGCGGTGACAGCGCCTACATCAACGCGATCCAGACCGACGCCGCGATCAACCCGGGCAACTCCGGCGGGCCGCTTGTCAACCTCGAGGGCGAGGTCGTCGGCGTCAACTCCGCGATCGCCACCGTCGGCGGCAGCCTTACCGGCGAGACCGGCGGCAACATCGGCGTGGGGTTCGCTATCCCGATCAACCAGGTGCGACGCACGGTGGAGCAGATCATCGACACCGGCGAGGCGCAGTTCCCGATCATCGGCGCGAGCCTCGACGGCGGCTATGACGGCGACGGCGCCCGCATCGCCACGACCTCGGCTGCCGACGGCACCCCGCCGATCGTGCCGGACGGGCCGGCCGAGCAGGCCGGCCTGCAGCCGGGCGACGTGATCCTGGCCATCGACGGCACGGCGGTGGGCGACAGCTCCGAGCTGATCGTGGCGATCCGCAGCCGCCAGCCGGGGGACACGGTGCGGCTCACCGTCCGCCGGGGCGACGACGAGCGCGAGGTCACCGTCACGCTCGGCGCCACGGAGGGATGAGAGGATCGCGGCGTGCTCGACATCGGCGCTGGCGAGTTCCTCGCGCTCGGCGTGGTGGCGGTCATCGTGCTCGGCCCGGAGCGGCTGCCGCGCTACGCCGCGGAGGCGGCCCGAGTGGTGCGCAAGGTGCGCCGGCTGGCCGACGACGCACGGGCCGAGGTCAGCAAGGAGCTCGGCCCCGAGTTCGGTGACGTCTCGCTGCGTGACCTGAACCCGCGCACCATGGTCCGCAAGCACCTGCTGGACCCCATCGACCTCGACTCCCTCGACGGTCCCGACGAGCGGGCGCAGCGGCGGCCGGGCCCGCGCCCCCCGGCCGGCGACGACGCCGCCGGGACGCCCGCGGCAGACGACCCGCCGCGCTACGACCCGGACGCCACCTAGCGCCCGGCGGGGGTCAGGCCCAGCGAGCGGCCGACCAGGCCGCGGGCCCGGCGGCCGAGCTGGTCGGCGACCTGCTGCAGCGCCTGCGACGCCGGGGCCGACGGGTCGTCGAGGATCAGCGGGCGACCGGTGTCGCCGCCCTCGCGCAGCCGGGTGTCCAGCGGCACCTGGCCCAGCAGGGGCACCGGCGCACCGAGCGAGCGGCTCAGGCCGTCGGCGACCGCCTGGCCGCCGCCGCTGCCGAAGACGTCGACCCGCTCCCCGCAGTGCGGGCACGGCAGCCAGCTCATGTTCTCGACCACGCCGGCGATCTGCTGGTGGGTCTGCAGGGCGATGGTGCCGGCCCGCTCGGCGACCTCGGCCGCCGCCTGCTGCGGGGTCGTGACGACGAGCAGCTCGGCCGGCGGCACCAGCTGGGCCACCGAGATGGCGATGTCGCCGGTGCCGGGCGGCAGGTCCATCAGCAGGACGTCGAGGTCTCCCCAGAAGACGTCCGAGAGGAACTGCTGCAGGGCCCGGTGCAGCATCGGGCCGCGCCAGACCACGGGCGCGTTGTCGGCGACGAACATCCCGATCGAGATGACCTTCACGTCGTGCGCCGACGGCGGCATGATCATGTCCTCGACCTGGGTGGGCCGGCCGGTGACGCCGAGCATGCGGGGCACCGAGTGCCCGTAGATGTCCGCGTCGACCACGCCGACCGACAGGCCGCCGCGGGCCATCGCCGCGGCCAGGTTGACCGTCACCGAGGACTTGCCGACTCCGCCCTTGCCGGACGCCACCGCGTAGACCCGGGTCAGGGAGCCGGGCTTGGCGAAGGGGATCTCCCGCTCGGTGACGCCGGACTCGGCGCGCAGCCGGGCCTGCATCTCCTGGCGCTGCGTCGCCGACATGACGTCGAGGTCGACCTGCACGCCGGTGACGCCTTCGAGGGCGCCGACCGCGGTGGTGACCCGCGAGGTGATCGTGTCGCGCATCGGGCAGCCGGCGACCGTGAGGTAGACGCCGACCGTGACCGACCCGTCGGGCGAGACGTCGACGGACTTGACCATCCCGAGGTCGGTGATCGGCTTGCGGATCTCGGGGTCGTCGACGGTCGCCAGGGCGGCGTGGACCGCGTCCGTGCTGGGTGCGGGCATGCCGCGATGCTACGTCGGCGCCGGGGGCGACTACGATCCCAGTCATGCCGCCGGGGGTCCTGAGCGACCAGCAGCTTGCCGCCTGGCGGCTCTTCCTGCGCGCGCACGCCCGGGTGATCCGCCGGCTCGAAGCCGACCTGATGGCCCAGCACCAGCTCCCGCTCGGGTCGTACGACGTCCTCGTCCAGCTCGTGGAGGCGCCGGACCGCCGGCTGCGGATGTCGGAGCTGGCCGAACGGGTCCTGCTGTCGCGCAGCGGCCTGACCCGGCTCGTCGACCGGATGGAGCGCGAGGGCCTGGTCCGCCGCGAGCCCTGCGAGGACGACGCACGCGGGCTCTACACCGTCCTCACCGACGTCGGCTACGACCGGTTGCGAGGGGCTAGCGGCACCCATCTGCGCGGGGTGCTCGAGCACGGCACCGGCCGGCTCGACGACGCCGAGGCGCACGAGCTCGCCGACCTGCTGGCCCGCATCGCGGACGACCACCAGGTCCCGCCCCCTCGGCCGGGCGAGGGTCGGACCACGGGCCCGGTCAGTCGCGCGGGCTGACCCGCGCGACCTCCTGGAACGTCGTCTCGCCGGCCAGGGCCTTCGCCAGGGCGGCGTCGCGCAGCGTGCGCAGACCCGTCGCGGCCCCGACGATGGCGCGCTCGGTCGGGTCGCGGCCCAGGACCCGGCGCAGGTGCTGGTCCACGAGCAGCACCTCGTAGATGCCGGTGCGCCCGCGGTAGCCCGAGGTGCCGCAGTCGGCGCAGCCCTCACCGCGCAGCGGGGTAGTCCCCGCGAGCATCGACGGGTCGAGGCCGAGCGTCTCGAGCAGCGCAGGCTCGGGGTCGTCGGGCACGGCGCAGCTGGGGCACGGCCGCCGGACCAGCCGCTGGGCGACCACGGCGCTCAGCGCCGAGGCGACCATGAAGGGCTCGACGCCGATGTCGACCAGCCGCGTCATGGCCGACACCGCGCTGTTGGTGTGCAGCGTGGTGAGCACCAGGTGGCCGGTGAGGGAGGCCCGCACGGCCAGCCCGGCGGTCTCGCTGTCGCGGATCTCGCCGAGCAGCACCACGTCGGGGTCCTGCCGGAGCACCGCGCGCAGCCCGCGGCTGAAGGTCAGCCCGCTGCGCTCGTGCACCTGGACCTGGGTGATGCCGGTCATCTGCACCTCGACCGGGTCCTCGAGGGTGACGATGTTGCGCTCGGTCGAGTGGATGTCGGCGAGGGCGGAGTAGAGCGTGCTGGTCTTGCCGGCTCCGGTCGGTCCGGTGATGAGCACCAGGCCCTGCACGGCCGACAGGGCGTGCCGCAGCACGGCCAGCTGGTCCGGCTCGAGACCCAGCCCGTCCAGGGGCGGGATCTGGTCGGCGCGGGCGAGCAGCCGCACGACGACCTTCTCGCCGTGGATCGACGGCAGGGTCGACACCCGGGCGTCGACGTGCTGGCCGTCGACGGTGATCCGGGTCCGGCCGTCCTGCGGCAGCCGGCGCTCGGCGATGTCGAGGCCGGAGACGATCTTCAGGCGGCTCACGACGGAAGCCATCGCGCTGCGCGGCACCGACATGACGTCGCGCAGCACGCCGTCGACGCGGTAGCGGACCCGCAGCGTCTCGCGCTGCGGCTCGAGGTGGATGTCGCTGGCGCCGGCCCGCACGGCGTCGGCGAGGACCAGGTTGACCAGCCGGACGGTCGGGGCGTCGTCGGCACTGGCGCCGCCGTCCTCCGCCTCGGGGGACGCCAGCTCGATCTCGTCGAAGTAGGTGGTGACGTCGGTGGAGTCCTCGGACAGCGACCAGACCCGGGTGAGGTGGTCGCGGACCTGGGTCTCGGTCGCCACCAGGACGGTCAGCTCGCTGACGCCGGTGTGCAGCCGTACGTCGTCGAGAGCCACCACGTCGGTCGGGTCGGTGACCGCGACGGTGAGCCGGTCGTCGTCCCTGGCCACCACGATGACGCCGAGGCGCTGGGCGACCCCGCGGGACAGCAGCCGCACCGCATCGGCTGAGAGGGGGACCTTGGTCAGGTCGGCGACCTCCAGGCCGAGCTGGCCGGCGAGGCAGTCGGCGATCTGGCGCTCGGTCGCGAAGCCGAGGTCGACCAGGACGTGCCCGAGCCGCCGTCGCGAGCCGATGATCGAGCGCTGCGCGGCCAGCGCCTCGGCCAGCTCGTCCCCGGTCACGACCCCGGCGTCGACGAGCAGGTCACCGAGGCGTAGGCGGTCCGGGACGGGGGAGCTCACCCCTTGAGCATCGGGAGCCGGGCCGGGGAACTTCAGCGCTGCTCGCGCACCGTCTCGGCGTCGACGGCCCGTCGCTCCCCGATCCCGTCGATGTCCTCGAGGAGCTGGCGCAGCTCCGAGCGCAGGAAGTCGCGGGTGGCGACGTCACCGACCGCGATCCGCAGCGAGGCCAGCTCGCGGGTCAGGTAGTCGGTGTCGGCGATGTTGCGCTCGGCCCTGGCCCGGTCCTGCTCGTACTGCACCCGGTCGCGGTCGGCCTGGCGGTTCTGGGCCAGAAGGATCAATGGTGCGGCGTACGACGCCTGCAGCGACAGCATCAGGGTGAGGAAGACGAACGGGTAGTCGTCGAAGATCAGCGCCTCGGCGACGACGTTCCAGACCAGCCAGACCACCACGAACACGGTCATGTAGACCAGGAACCGGCCGGTGCCGATGAACCGCGCGATGCGCTCGCTGAAGCGCCCGAAGGCCTCCGGGTCGTAGGTCGGCGTCGGCATCAGCGACCGGCGGATCTCCCGCGGCTGGTCGAGGCGGGCGCTCCGGCGCGGCTCGCGCGGCTCACGGGCCACGGGACACCTCCGGCTCGCCGTCGGTGACACCCTCAGCCATCATCGCCCGGTCGCGGGCCCGCCAGTCGTCGGGCAGCAGGTGGTCGAGGACGTCGTCCACCGTCACCGCGCCCAGCAGGTGGTCCGCCTCGTCCACGACCGGCACGGCCACCAGGTTGTACGTCGCCAGGTGGTGCGTGATCTCGCCCAGCGGCACCTCTGGCCGGAGCGCCTCGATGCCCTGGTCCACGACGCCGCTCACCAGCGCGGACGGGGGCTCCCGCAGCAGCCGCTGGATGTGCGCGATGCCGATGTAGCGCCCGGTCGGCGTCTCGAGCGGGGGGCGGCACACGTAGACCTGAGCGGCGAGAGCAGGGGAGAGCTCGGGCTGGCGGACCCGGGCGAGCGCGTCGGCGACGGTGGCGTCGGGCGGCAGGACGACCGGGTCGGTCGTCATCATGCCGCCGGCCGTGTCGTCGGAATAGGCGAGCAGCCGGCGCAGCGGGGCCGCCTCGTCCGGCTCCATCAGCTCGAGCAGCTTCTCGGCGTCGGCCTGCGGCAGCTCGGACAGGAGGTCCGCCGCGTCGTCGGGCTGCATCGCCTCGAGCACGTCGGCCGCGCGCTCCTCCTCCAGCTTGCCCAGGATCTCGACCTGGTCGTCCTCGGGCAGCTCCTCGAGGACGTCGGCCAGCGTCTCGTCGTCGAGCGCCGCGGCGACCTCGGCCCGGCGCTTGGCGGACAGGCCGTGCAGCACGGTGGCGAGGTCGGCCGCGTTGAGCTTCTCGAACGTCGCCAGCAGGTTGGCCGCGCCCTGGCCGTGCTCGTCGATGCTGAAGCCGCTGACGTCGCGCCACTCGAGGACGAAGGCCTCGCCGCGACGGCGCAGGCCCTTGCCCGGACGCCGGACGAAGACCCGGGTGACCGCCCAGTCGCGGGTGCGCTGCTGCTCGATGCCGACGTCCTCGACGGTCACCCGCGAGCCGTCCTCCACGAGGACGACGGTGCGGTCCAGCATCTCGCCGAGCACCATCGTCTCGGTCGGCCGCTGCTGGAACCGGCGCATGTTCACCAGGCCGGTCGTGATGACGTGGCCGGCGTCGATCGAGGTGACCCGGGTCATCGGGACGAAGATGCGCCGGCGGCCGGGCACCTCGACGACGAGCCCGAGGACCCGGGGCTCCTCGGTGCCGACCCGCAGCGTCACCACGACGTCGCGCACCCGCCCCACCTGGTCGCCCATCGGGTCGAAGAGCGGACGGCCGGCGAGGCGTGCCACGAAGACTCTTGTCGGCGCGCCGGTCACGAGAAGCCAGGCTACCGTCGCGACCGCATCGAACCGTGGCACGACCTACCATGCGGTCAGCCGTGCTGCGCCCGGCCGCCGGTGCGCGCGGGTGAGGAGGGAGGGGCCGAGATGGCTGCGTCGACGCTTCTGCCGCGATCGGCTGCGGACCGTCCGTCCTGGCCGCTCACCGGCCGGCACGCCGAGCTCGACAGCGTCGTCGACAGTCTCCGGTCCGACACCGGCAAGGCGGTGCTCGTCACCGGCGCAGCCGGGGTCGGCAAGTCGCGGCTGGCCCGTGAGGCGATGGACCGGCTGGCCACCGACGGCTGGACGACGACGTGGGTCGCCGCGGGACCGGCGACTCGCGACACCCCCCTCGGCGCTGTCTCCCACCTGCTGCCGAGGGACGCCGTGGGCGATCCCGGACGAGTCGTCGAGCACGTACGTTCCGCGGTCGCCCGCAAACCTCGCCTCGTGGTGGCGGTGGACGACGTGCAGCTCCTCGACCACACCACGGTGTCGCTGCTCGGGCCGCTCATGGCGTCGGCGCCGGCCCGCCTGCTCGTGACGGTCCCCGAAGCGGCGCTCGCTCCCGACCCGCTCGGCGCGCTGTGGCGGTCCGGCGGGGCCCGGGTCGTGGAGCTCGGCAGGCTCGACGACCTTGCGGTGGACACCCTCCTGCACCGCGCGCTCGGCGGCCCGGTCGCGGGTGCTACGACGCTGGCCTTCCTCGACGCGAGCGACGGCAACGCCCTCTACCTGCGCGAGATGGTCCTGGGCTCGCTCACCGCGGGCGCGCTGCGTGAGGTCGACGGTGTGTGGCGCCTGGAGGGCACGCCGCAGATGTCCGGCGTGCTCCGCTCTGTGGTGCAGGCCCGGGTCGACAGCCTCGGGCCCGAGGTCAGGGCCGTCCTCGAGGACCTCGCGGTGGGCACCGGGGTTGACCTCGCCGACCTGCTCGCCGAGCACGAGGGCGGGGGTGTCGAGGCGGCCGAGCGGGCCGGCCTGCTGCGGGTCGTGTCCGCACAGCGCCGGCGGCGGGTGACGCTGGCGCACGGGCTGCATCGCGAGGTGCTGCGCGAGGACATGGGCACCCTGGCCGCGGTGCGGCTGGCCCGTCGGCACGCCGAGCGGCTGGAGCGCAGTGGGCTACGCCGGTCGGACGACCGCTACCGGGTGGCCCTGCTCCGCCTCGACGCGGACGGCCAGGCTCCGGCGGACATGATCGACGCGGCCCTCGAGCTGGCCCGCTCGGCACGCGACCTGGACTCGCTGGAGCGGCTGAGCCGGGCCTGGCTGCTCGCGTCCGGGAGCCCGGTCGCGGCCCGCGCGCTGGCCGAGGTCCTGTACGAGCGCGGCCGCTTCGTCGAGGCCGACGAGGTGCTGGGCGAGGCGGTGGCAAGGTCGGCGGAGCTCGCCGACCCCGACACCCTGGCCGCCCTGCTCGTCGCCCGGGCCACCGTGCTCGGCTACGGACTCGGCCGGCTCGACGAGGCGGCCGAGCTGCTCGCCGGCCCAGCCGCCGGCGCGGGAGCCTCCGGCCCGATGGCGGGCCGGGTCCGGATCCGACGGGTGCAGCTGGAGGCCTGGCGGTCCGGCCCCACGGCTGCGCTGGCGGTCCTCGACGAGTCGCCGGTGGGCGGCGTGACGCCGCAGGACGACCCGGGTGCGGTGTCGTTCTCCGAGCGCGGGGTGCGAGCCGTCGCGCTCGCCCTCTCCGGCCACCCCGTCGAGGCGGTGCGCTGGTTGAGCGACGGTCCGGTCCAGGTGCCCGAGATCCCGGGCCCGGACCAGCTCGCGGTGGTGCTCGGGCTCACCGAGGGCGGCCGCTTCGCCGAGGCCGAGGCGGTGGCCCAGCAGTGCTGGACTGCGACGGCGCGGGCCCAGCTGCCCCTGTCCCAGCTGTGGTTCGCCGGCGCCCTCGGCCGGACCAACCTGCTGCGCGGCCGCCCCCGGCTGGCGCTGTGGTGGCACCGGGAGCAGCTCGGGCTGGCTCGCCAGCTGGGGCAGCGGCTGCCTGCTGCGCTGGCTGCGAGCGGGATGATGACGGCGGCCGCCTGGCTCGGCGACCAGGCGGCGATGCAGGACGCCACCACCGCGTGGGACGGCGCCGGCTTCGACCCGCTAGGTCCCTCGATGTTCCCCGGCGACCTGGCCCGCGGGCCGGCCTGGCGGCTGATGCGGGAAGGCGACCTGGAGACCGCGCACGTGCTCCTCGCGGCGGCGCAGGACGTCGCGGCCGCGGGCGGGCACGTGGCGCAGGCGGCGCACGCGGCGTACGACCGGGTGCGGCTCGGTCGACCCGGGGACGTCGCCGGTCCGCTGGCCGACCTGGCCGCCCACGACGACGGCGCGCTGCTGGCCGCGCTCGCCCGGCATGCGGCTGCGGCGGCGGCCGACGACCCGGACGCGCTCGAGCTCGCGGCCGAGCAGGCCGCCGGGCTGGGCATGGTGCTCTGCGCCGCGGAGGCAGCCAGTGGCGCCGCCACGTCCGCGGCACGGGCCGGCGACCCCCGCCGGGCCGCCGGGCTGCGCCGGCGCAGCGCTGCCTGGGCCGAGCAGACCGAGGGCGCGCGGACACCGGCACTGCTCGCCGGCGGGACCGGTGAGGCCGACCGGCTCACCGCGCGCGAGCGCGAGATCGCCGTGCTGGTCGCCCAGGGCCGCACGTCGAAGGAGATCGCCGCGGCCCTCGTGCTGTCGGTCCGCACCGTCGACAACCACCTGCAGCGGGTCTTCGCAAAGCTCGGCGTCAGCAGCCGGGCCGAGGTGGCCGCCGCCCTCGGGGAGGAGCGCCCGTGACGCCCGAAGACGTGGCCAGGGTGGTGGAGACGGCGCCGTTGGTGCACGAGGACACCGCGATGGTGACCCGGCTCTACCAGCTGCTGTTCCAGCGGCACCCCGAGCTGCGTCCGATGTTCCCCGCGGACATGTCGGTGCAGGTGCACCGGTTCACCACCGAGATCGAGGCTCTCGCGCTCGCCATGCCCGACCTGCGCGAGGTCGAGGCCCGGGCGTCCGCTCTGGGGGCCCGACACGGGCAGTACGGCGTGCGCCCGACGCACTTCCCGGCCATCCGCGACGCGCTGCTGGACGTGCTCGCCGAGCGGCTCGGCGACCGCTTCACCGCCGAGCACCGGCTGGCCTGGTCCCGCGCCTACAACCTGCTCGCCGAGATCATGATGGACGGTTGAGTGTCAGTTCCGGCGGCGGGCACGGCGGCCGATGACGAAGGGGAGCGGGCCACGGGTGGTCGCGGGGGACGGCGGCGGCTCGGTCGCGTGGGACCGGCTCGGCAGGTGGCCGGGCTGCTCGAGCACCCGTCCCGTGGGCACCAGCCGGAGCACCCGGGACTCGCGGGCCCAGCGGGCGGGCTGCTCCTCGCCGTCGGGCGCGTTGAGCCGCTTCGCGTGCAGGAGAGGGACGACGGTGTCCCACCCTGCGGTGCCGGGCGCGACCTCCGACACGGCCGCCCGGAAGGCGACGAGTCGCGCGCCGTTGTCCTTGCTGCGCACCAGCACGTCCACCTCCGACCCGTCGGCGAGGTCGGGCGCATCGTTGAGGGGCTGCTCCGCGCCACCGGTGACGAGGCACACCGCGCCCTCGGCCCAGACGTGCCAGGCGGCGTGCCCGCGCTGCTCTCCTGGCGCTCGCAGCCAGACCAGCGCCGACTTCGCGCAGGCTTCCGCCACCAGCGCCTCGGACAGCGGTTCGTCCACACCGTGAGCCTGCCACAGCCTGCCGGTGGCGCGGGTAGCCGAGGACGTGATCGAGGATGTCCCGGTGACCCGTCAGCCGGCGCCGCCGCCCGGCGTCGTCGCACGCCCCCCGCGGGGTGACCTGGCTCTGATGGCGGTCGGCCTGGCCGCGGTCTCGACCTCGGGTCCGCTGATGGCAGCGACCTTGGCCCCGGCGCTCGCGGTGGCGATGTGGCGCAACGCCTTCGCCCTCGTGGCGATCACGCCGGTGGCCCTGGCCACCCGGCTGGACGAGCTGCGCGGACTGACGGCCCGCGAGCGACGCTGGGCGCTCGGCGCGGGTGTGCTGCTCGCCGGGCACTTCGCGACCTGGGTCCCGAGCCTGCGTTTCACCTCCGTCGCGTCCGCGACCGCCATCGTCTGCACGCAGCCGGTGTGGGTCGCGCTGATCGCCAGGGCCTCCGGGCACGACGTGCCCCGGCGCACCTGGGTCGGCATCACCATCGCGCTGGTGGCGGTGGTCGTCCTCACCGGCGTGGACTTCTCGCTCGAGCCGCGGGCGCTGTGGGGCGACCTGCTGGCCCTGCTCGGCGGCGTCTTCGCGGCGTTCTACACCGTGGCCGGGGGCGAGGTCCGCCGGTCGGTGAGCACGACGTCGTACACGCTGATCTGCTACGCGACGGCGGCTGTGGTGCTGCTCGGGGTGTGTCTCGGAGCGCGCCTCGAGCTGGTCGGCTACAGCCGCCAGACCTGGCTGCAGCTGGTCGCCCTCACGCTCGGCGCCCAGCTGCTCGGCCACTCGGTGTTCAACCTGGTGCTGCGCACGACGAGCCCCACCGTGGTGTCGCTCGTGCTGCTGCTCGAGGTGCCCGGCGCGGCCATGATCGCGGCCGTCTTCCTCGGCCAGGTGCCACCTCTCGCGGCACTGCCGGCCGCCCTCCTGCTGCTGCTCGGCCTGGGCATCGTCGTGTCCGGCCGGCCGGCCGACGTGGAGCCCGCGATCCCGGCCGAGTGAGCCGTCGCCTAACCTGCCCGCCATGACGGCGGCCAGCACGCAGCCCAAGCCTCTGCGCCCGCGGCGCTCCTGCCTCGCGGTCCCTGGCTCGAATCCCAAGATGCTCGGCAAGGCCCAGGGCCTGCCGGCCGACCAGGTGTTCCTCGATCTCGAAGACTCGGTGTCGCCGCTGGCCAAGGTCGACGCGCGGGCCAACATCGTCGCTGCGCTGCGCGATGGCGACTGGGCCGGCAAGACCCGCGTCGTGCGGGTCAACGACTGGACCACCGAGTGGACGTACGGCGACGTGATAGCGGTCGTCGAGGGCGCCGGCACCGACCTCGACTGCGTGATGCTGCCCAAGGTGCAGACGGCGGCCCAGGTGCAGGCGCTGGACATGCTGCTCACGCAGGTCGAGAAGGCCAACGGCCTCGAGGTCGGACGGATCGGCATCGAGGCGCAGATCGAGAACGCCAAGGGGCTGGTCGAGGTGGACGCCATCGCGGGCGCCTCGCCGCGGCTTGAGACCGTCATCTTCGGCCCGGCCGACTTCATGGCGTCGATCAACATGAAGTCGCTTGTCGTCGGGGAGCAGCCCCCGGGCTACGACGTCGGCGACGCCTACCACTACATCCTCATGCGCATCCTGATGGCGGCACGGACCTACGACCTGCAGGCGATCGACGGGCCGTACCTGCAGATCAAGGACATCGACGGCTTCCGTCGGGTCGCCGGCCGCTCGGCCGCCCTCGGCTTCGACGGCAAGTGGGTGCTGCACCCGGGACAGATCGACGCCGCCAACGAGGTCTACTCGCCGGCGCAGGACGACTACGACCACGCCGAGCTGATCCTCGACGCCTACGAGTGGCACACCTCCGAGGCGGGCGGCATGCGCGGCGCCGTGATGCTCGGCGACGAGATGATAGACGAGGCCTCACGCAAGATGGCCTCGGTCGTCGCGGGCAAGGGCCGGGCCGCCGGCATGAGCCGCACCTCGTCCTTCACCCCGCCGGAGTCCTGACCTGTCCGCGCTCGCCGGGAGGGTCGCGCTCGTCACCGGCGCGGGCAGCCCGGACGGCATCGGGTTCGCCTGCGCGAAGGCGCTGCTCACCGAGGGCGCGACGGTGCACGTCACGTCGACCAGCGAGCGCATCGCGCAGCGCGCGGCCCAGCTCGGCGCCGGGTCGCTCGGCGTCGTCGCCGACCTGACCGTCGAGGACGACGTCGACGCCCTGCACGCCGCGGTGGGCCGGGTCGACGTGCTGGTCAACAACGCGGGGATGCTCAGCGTGCACTCGCCAGACGTCCAGTCCGCGGTCGTCGACCTCTCGCCCGCGGACTGGCGGACCGACCTCGCGCGCAACCTGGACACCGCGTTCCTCGTCACCCGCCGGTTCCTCCCCGACATGCTCGGCTCCGGGTGGGGGCGGGTGGTGAACGTCGCCTCCACGACGGGTCCGGTCAACGCGATGCCGGACCAGTCGTCCTACGCCGCGGCCAAGGCTGGGATGGTCGGACTGACCCGCGCGGTCGCCGTCGAGGTGGCCGGGCGGGGAGTGACCTGCAACGCCGTCGCGCCGGGCTGGATCGCGACAGGGTCCCAGACCTCCCAGGAGGCGGAGCACGGCCGGCGCACCCCGGTCGGCCGTTCGGGGACCCCGGACGAGGTCGCGGCCGTCGTCGCGTTCCTCGCCACGCCGGGCGCGTCGTACCTCACCGGGCAGTGCCTGGTCGTCGACGGCGGGTCCAGCGTCATAGAGAGCCGGTAGCTCAGTCGTCGTCGTCCGACGACTCGGAGTCGCCGTCAACGACGACGAGCCTCAGGTGCTCGTCCAGTCGGACATCGACGGTGGTCCCGTCCGGGCGGGTCACCTCGACCTCCCACGTCGCACCGTCCTCGGAGTCGCGCTCGACGGCGTTGGCCGTGCCGCCGCGGGTGATCTCCAGCGCGGCGGCCGTGGCCCGATCCGCCTCAGGACCCATGACGGTGCCGTCACCGTCGTCACCCCCGGCGACAGCTGCTGCCGTGCCGGCAACCCCGGCGAGCAGCAACGCCGCCGCGCCGACCAGGACCTTCGTCTTCTTCTGCATGGGTGCCTCTCCGTTCAGACGTGCGTGACCTTCACGAGCGCTACGCGCTCGCGGCCACCGCGGACGAGCTTCTCGAGCACGACGCCGACGCCCCGCGCGTAGAACTTGTGCTCGACGACGTCGGGCTCGAGCTCGGTGAAGTCCTTGGTCACCAGCAGCTCGTCGAACGAGCCGTACGGCACGGTGCGCTCTGCGTCGAGCCGAAGGACGGTCGCCTGGTCGAGCGCCTCGCCCGGTGCGTACTCCTGGTAGTAGATGTCGCCGACCTTCGGCCGAGCGGGCATCACGATGCCCGCGCGGGCGCCGTCGCGACCGGCCCGCCAGGAGCCCTCCGTGCTCACGACCTTGCCGTCCTCGTACTCCTTGGTGTTCTCGCCGAAGTACCACACGTTCCCGCGTCGGTCCTGGGCGTACCAGTCGCGGGTGTCCTCGGCGAGCTCGCCGGCGATGAAGGCCCGGTCGCGGACCACGACGGTCTCGACACCTTGCACGGTCTTCGTCCGGCGCGTGACGGTGACGACCTCGCGGCCGTGACCGTCGTCGCTCCGCTCGCGGTAGACCATCCGCGTCCCCGGCTTGAAGGGCAGGTAGGGGTTGTCGATCGCGGTGGTGAACCGCGCGGGTTCGGGGTTCACCGGCGGGATCACCGGTCCACCGCGTGCGGCCACCGCAGGGCCGGCAGCGACGACGAGCGCGAGCGTGCTCAGCAGGGTTGGGACGGCCCCACGGGTCCTGGCCATGCTGGTGATCCTCGCGCATCGGCGCTGAAGCGGCCCTGAACGCCGTCGTCAGCCGGGGTTCAGCCGATGCTCAGCGGGCCTGTGGCACGGTGAGCGCGTGCGCGTCCTGCTCGTGGAGGACGACCGGCGGCTGGCCGGCGCGGTGAAGCGCGGGCTGGAGGGCGAGGGCTACGCGGTCGATGTCGCCTCGGACGGGGCCGAGGCGGTGTGGCTGGCGGGGGAGACCACGTACGACGCCATGGTGCTCGACGTGATGCTGCCGCAGCTGAACGGTCTGGAGGTGTGCCGCCGCCTGCGCGACGCGGGCAACTGGGTGCCGGTCCTGATGCTCACCGCGAAGAACGGCGAGCGGGACGAGGCGCGCGCCCTCGACACCGGAGCCGACGACTTCCTGTCGTAGCCGTTCTCCTTCGTCGTCCTGCTCGCCCGGCTGCGAGCACTGGTCCGTCGGGGCGCCGGGGAGCGACCCGCGGTGCTCGTGGCCGGTGATCTGGTCCTCGACCCGGCGGGCCACCAGGTGCGCCGAGGTGACGCGGTGGTCGACCTCACGCCCCGGCAGTTCTCGCTGCTGGAGTTCCTCATGCGGCACAAGGGCGAGGTGGTCTCCAAGCGGACCATCCTCGACCACGTGTGGGACTTCGCGTTCGACGGCGACCCGAACATCGTCGAGGTCTACGTGGGTCAGCTGCGCCGGCGGGTGGACGCCCCGTTCGGGCGGGCCAGCCTGCAGACCGTCCGGCTCGTCGGCTACCGCCTCGACGCGGAAGGGGGCTGACGGGGTGGCGCCGCGGCTCGGGTCGGTGCGGGTCCGGACCACGGCCGCGGTGACGCTGCTCGTCGCGGTGGGACTGGGCCTGGCTGCCTGGCTGCTGCTCGCCGAGCTTGAGCGGAGCCTCACGACAAGCCAGGACGACACGTCGCGCGGCCGGGTCCGCGACCTGGCCGCCCTCGTGCGGTCGGGTCGGCTCCCGACGACGGTCGGTGCACTCGGTGACGACACCTTCGCCCAGGTGGTCGAGGGCTCCGATCGGGTCGTCGCCGCCACACCGGGAGCGAGCGGGCGTCCTCCGCTGGCGACGTTCGCCGTGCAGCCGGGCGGCCCGGGCGTGCACACCGTTGACGTGCGCGACGGACCGGAGCACGAGGTCTACCGGGTCTGGGGCCTGCGGGTGCGCGGTCCCGACGGGCCGGCGGTCGTGTACGTCGGCGCCAGCCTGGAGCTGGTCTCCGAGGCCACGGCCACCCTCCGCGGCCTGCTGCTCGTCGGCGTCCCTGCCGCGGCGGCGCTCCTGGGCCTGCTGACCTGGGTGGCGCTCGGGCGGATGCTGGCGCCGGTCGACTCGATCTCCCGCCAGGTGGCGGGGATCGGGGACTCCGAGCTCGACCGTCGGGTGCCAGTGCCCCGCACCGGCGACGAGGTCGCCGAGCTGGCCGGCACGATGAACGCGATGCTGCAGCGTCTCGAGGAGGCCAGGGACCGGCAACAGGCCTTCGTGGCCGACGCGAGCCACGAGCTGCAGAGCCCTCTCACCCGGCTGCGCACGGAGCTCGAGGTCGCGAGAGCGACGCACGCGCCGGACTGGGACGCGGTGACGACCGACCTTCTCGCCGACTGCGGCGAGATGGAGGCCCTCGTCCGGGACCTGCTCTTCCTCGCTCGCGACGACGGAAGCACGGGTCGGGTCGCCACCGAGCGGGTCGAGCTCGTGGACCTCGACGACGTCGTGCTGGAGGAGGCCGCGCGGGTGCGGTCGGCCGCCCGGGTGGAGGTGTCCACCACCGCCGTCTCCGCCGCACCGCTGCACGGCAGCCGTGACCAGCTCCGGCGCCTCTCGCGCAACCTCCTGGAGAACGCGGTCGCCGCGGCGTCGAGCCGGGTCGAGGTGTCGTTGCGGGCCGACGGGCCGGGCGCGGTCCTGGTGGTCGAGGACGACGGTCCCGGGATCCCGACCGACCAGCGGGTGCGGGTGTTCGACCGGTTCGTCCGCCTCGACGGCGCGCGGGACCGGGCAACCGGTGGCAGCGGGCTGGGCCTGGCCATCGTCAGCTCGATCGCCCGACGGCACGGTGGCGACGCGTCGGTCGAGGAGTCGCCGAGAGGGGCTCGGCTGGTCGTACGGCTGGCCGGCTGGCCGGGCAAGGTCGGCGAGGAGCCGGGACCGTGACGCGGCGGAGCCCGGGACCGTCGGCGGGACGGTCCCGGGCTCCTGGGCTGCAGCTCGGGGGTTCAGCGGGTGGTGAAGGTCCACACCGCGTTCTGCAGCCCGGCCTTGGCCGGCTTCTGGTCCAGGGCGTTGCCGGCCAGGTCCTTGATGCCGGTTTTGAGGACGACCTTGTACGTCGTGCCCGCCGTGAGTTTCGCAGCCGGGTCGATCGTGACGGCGCGAGTCGTCGCGTCGTACCGGACAGCCGCGGCGACGGCCTTCGTGGTCCCCTTCCGGATCACCTTGGCGGTCGAGGTGGTCACGGTCGACTTCTTGACCTTCTCGGACAACGTCGCCTTGATGACCGCACCGCGCTTCACGTCCGTGGCGCCGGTCTTCGGCGTGTGCCCGGAGACCTTCGGGTGGCTGGTGTCGGCCGCGGTGGTGCCCGGCGCCGGGGTGCTCGGAACCGGTGTCGTCGGGTCGGTCGTAGTGATGTGCAGACTCCAGCCCCCCGTGATGGCGCCCTGGTCGGTCTGCTCGTCGTCGACCACGAACAGCTGCCAGATGCCGTTGGGGTCCGTGCCGTCGAAGGTCGTCAGGGTGCTGCCGACGCCGACGACCGAGGGAGCCGGCGCACGGAACGCAAGGTCTTCACCGTCCCCGTCGGCGTCTTGGTCGACTGGCCGGAACGCTCCGCTCGCCAGCTTTGTCTCGTCCGGCAGGGGGTCTGCGGCCTCGTCGTCGAGGACGAGCTCGACCCCAGTCACGTCGTCGCTGCCACCGGCATCGCTCATGACCATCGCCTTGTGCCCGGACGGGCCCACCAGCATCAGGTCGAGGTCGTCGGGGTAGCTGTGCTGCAGACCGTGCAGCGCGACGTCGACGTCGGTCACGACGCCGGAGGCGCCCGCCACCTGCACGGTGGAGGGGTAGGGCTGAGTCCCTTCGGTGGTGTCGAAGCTCAGTCGCCAGCCGCCGACCGTCCCGGCGTCGGATACGCCGTCGTCTATGACGTAGAGCTGCCACTGACCGTTCGGGTCGCTGCCGTCGTAGGCGCTCAGTGACGTCCCCGCGGCGCTCGCGTCGGGTGCCGGCGCCGGGAAGGCGTCCCCGGTGCCGTCGGCATTCGTGGGGCGGTACCAGCCCGAGGTGATCTGGTCGGACGCTGGTAGGTCGGTCTCGGCCTCGTCGTCGAAGTGAAGCTCGATGCCGCTCACGTCGGCAGAGGTGCCGGTGTCACTCATCAGGATCGTCTGCTGGCCGTTCGGACCCACCAGCAGGATGTCCAAGTCGTCGGGGTAGGTGTGGCTGACATTGACGAGCGTCACGTTGACGTCGGTGATGCTGCCGCCGACTCCCGCCATCGTGATCGGTGCTGGGTACGGCGTCGCGACGCCGAGGCTTGGCACGGTGGCCCCGGCGCCGGTCCCTGACAGGTAGTAGCGGTTGTGGATGTCGATGCCGGTCGAGCTGCCGTAGTCAGCGGTGGCTGCGGACGCGGCCGGCGCCAGGGCGACTGCGGACGCGGCGACGACGGCGGCGCCGGCGAAGCCGGCGAGCGACTGGCGGAACCGCCGGCGGTCGGCGAGGCACGAGGGCGTGGGGTGGGTGAAGGTCGTCTTCGAGATCATGCACCGAGCATCTGGTCGGCGGCCGCCAAGATCGTGAGTAGCGACTGCTCAACTGCGCGTGAGCCACGCACCCGAGTACTCAGGTGCGGGCGGAGTGGCCGCTGTCAGCGGGTGGTGAACCGCCAGGTCTTGGCCTGGTTGCCCGACCGGGCGGTGTTCTGGTCCAGCCGGTTGCCGGCGCGGTCCCGGACGCCGGTCCCGACCACCACCTGGTAGCGCGCGTTGGCCGCCAGGTCGTTGCGGGGGTTGATGATGACGCTTTTGGTGTCGGCGTCGTACCGGATCCGGGCCCGGACGGTGGCACCGGTCGCCGACCGGACCAGCTTCACGTTGGCGCCGACGATCGTCACCGACCGGACCGGCTCGCTGAAGAAGGCGCGGACGTTGCGGCCGCGGCGGACCTCGTCGGCGCCTGCGCCCGGCTTGGTCCGGATCACCCGCGGGTGCTCCGTGTCGACAGCGACGGTCTTGACAGCCGAGGCCGCTGAGACGTTGCCGAACGCGTCCGTCGCGGTGGCGGTGTAGGCGTGCACGCGGTGTTCCTGGTCGAGCAGGACGAGCGCCCACGTGCCGGTGGCCGAGGTGGTGGTCTCGCTGAGCAGCGTCGTGCCCTCGTAGACCTTCACCGTGCTGCCCGCCTGCGCTGTTCCGGCGACGATGAAGTCGCCGTCGCTGTCCAGCCCGTTGGTCGGCGTCGAGATGATCGGTGCACCCGGGGTGTCGACGGTGGTGATCTGGATGCTCCAGCCTCCGAAGTCCCCGTCACCTCCGAGCGCATTGTCATCGAAGACATACAGGTGCCAGCCACCATTGGGATCCGTGCCGTTGAAGCCGGCGAGGGAGAGCGCGGCAGGAACCGCATCGGGTGCGGGATCGGGATAGTCGTCGCTGTCCCCGAAGAAGTTCGTCGGCACGTACCTGCCCGAGGTCACAGGTGACATGACCGGTACGCCTGTCGCGGCCTGGTCGTCCAGAGTCAGGTCGACCCCAGAAACCGGCGAAGTGTCTCCCACGTCGCTGATGAGAACCACGGACTGACCGGTCGGCCCAACCAGGAGGACGTTGACGTCCGCCGCCCGGTCGTGGTCCCAGCTCGACAAGGTGACGTTCACGTCCGTTATGCCCCTGGGCAGGCCCGAGACGTTGATGCTCGACGGGTACGGCGAGGCGGCTGCACCGTCCGTGATCACGATGTCGGTCTCCTGGACGAAGTTGCCGACGGCACCTTCCGCCACGGGCGTGAAAGTCAGGCCAGCGGTCGCCATGGCTGTCGCCGTGGTCGCTGCGAGCACGACGCGTTGCGCTGATGGACGAACGATCATGAGCTCCCCCTGGTCCCCATGCGTGTC
>Ga0126307_10000422_pt1 | contig 27302 bp, 29 predicted proteins | sample Plot28_FD_89955 | JGI IMG/M metagenome (GOLD analysis project Ga0126307, IMG submission 89955) | Serpentine soil microbial communities from UC McLaughlin Reserve, CA, USA - Plot28 | ecosystem: Environmental > Terrestrial > Soil > Grasslands | place: USA: UC McLaughlin Reserve, Lake County... | reverse complement strand
GGCGATCACCTCGACGTGGCCCTCCAGGGGAGTGCCGCGGAGCTTGGTGGCGAGCAGGTCGTCGACCTGGAAGATGCCCGCCGAATTGTTCATCTCGATCTCGATCTTCACGGGACGCTCCTCCCCCGCGTCGATCCGGACCTCGTCTATGGCGGCCGCCGAGAGCGCATGGATCCCGTACTGCCCACCCTCGACCGGCAGGCGGGAACGGCCCTCCGCCATGTCGAGCGCATCGGCGACCCGTACGACGCCGGCCTCGACCGTGTAGGGCTCGCCGCGGCGGCGGTGGCCGATGATCGCGTGGAGGATCTCGGAGATCACCACCGTCCGCTCGGGCTCCTTGTAGACGTCCGCGAGCAGCGACTGGAGCCGCGACTCGACCATGAAGAGGCTGTAGGCCTCATGGTCTGCGCGGTGGATCGACATGCCGACGTCGTGCAGGAGCGCGCCGCCTGCGACGACCACCTCGGCATCGCGGTCCCTCATCCCGTGGTCGGTGACCATGGCCGGTTCGATGCCCCCCTTGATGAGCAGACGCAGCAGCCGCAGGGAGATGTTGAGCACCACCTGGACGTGCACCCAGGAGTGGTCCGACATCCCGAGTCGCTCCGAGTTGACCTGCGCCATGTACCACCAGGCTCGCACGCGCTCGTCCTTATTGACGGCCTCCAGAAAGCTGTCCAGCCTGCGGTTGCCGCGCGTCGGCGCGTGGACCTGGGCTTTGGCGACCGCCTCCGAGATCGAGCCGGCGCGGACGTCTGGACCCTTTGCTTCCATACCGGCGGATCCTTGCAGGGGGCTCATAGGGGGTTCGAGTGCCATGAGGTCGATTACGCACTTTCGAGCTATTTGCGGGATTTCCGACCGCCGATGGGGTTACCGTCATCGTGCTCCGGCTTAAGGAACTCGGATGACAGTCTGTTCGAACACAGGCATATCGGTTCCTGAGTGCTCGTGCCGCGCCTGCCTCGAGGCCCAGCTCGAGCGCCACATGCCCTCGTTGCTCGGAGCGACGGCGGTCGAACAGCCGACCGTGGAGATGTCAGCGGCCTCCGGGCTGGCCCGGCTCCGCTTCGCTCGCCGGCTGCGGCGTCTCCGGCGAGCGGCCTAGCCACTCGCCTACACCTCAGTCGGAGCCCGCACCGCCCCGGCGCCGAGCACGCCCACGCTGGCCACGACGACCAGCCCGATGCCGAACACGTCAACGCCGGCGAGCCCCTGCCCGAGTGCGACCAGCCCGATCAGCGCGGCGACCGCCGGCTCGAGGCTCATCAGAACCCCGAAGGTCCCGACGGCGATCCGCCGCAGTGCCTCGAGCTCCAGCGAGTACGGGATCACCGAACTGAGCACGGCCGTCGCCGCGCCGACCGCGGCGGCGGCCGGATCGAGCAGATCCCCCCCGGCGGACGCGGTGCCGGGCGCGATCATCAGCACCGCGGCCACGGCCATGGCGAGCGCCAGCCCTCGCCCGCCGGGGAAGACGCGGCCCACCCGCGCGCTCAAAAGGATGTAGACGGCCCAGAACGCACCGGCGAGCAGCGCGAAGCCGATGCCGGCCGCGCTCGCCGAACCCGACGGCCGTGTCAGCAGCAGGACCCCGGCCGCCGCGGACGCCACCCAGACCAGGTCGAGCGGCCTCCTCGAGGCGAGCAGTCCGACGAGCAGCGGACCCACGAACTCGAAGGTCACGGCGATCCCCAGATCAATCCGGTCGAGTGACTCGTAGAAGGAGAAGTTCATCCCGGCCAGCGCCACCCCGAAGGCGATCACCAGCACCAGCCCCTCCCGACCGGCCTCCATCAGCCCGGGACGCCAGATCGCCCACAGGAGCAGCGCGGCGAACAGCAGCCGGTAGAGCACCGCGCCCGCCGGCCCCACCTGATCGAAGAGCGTCGTCGCGGCAGCGGACCCGAGCTGGACCGAGACCACCGCGCCGACCACCATCCCGGACGCGGCCAGGGAGCTTACCCCCGCCTGAGCGGTCTCGGAGCTAATCGCCCATCACCTTGATCACCAGCCGCTTCGAGCGACGCCCGTCGAACTCGCAGTAGAAGACCGCCTGCCATGGCCCGAGGTCCAGCCGGCCCTCGGTGATCGGCAGCACGACCTGGTGGTGGACGAGCAGGTTCTTCAGGTGCGCATCGCCGTTGTCCTCGCCGCCGCGGTGATGGCGGTAGTCGCCCGGGTCGGGAAGGAGCTCGCGGGCGACGTCGTTCGCCGGCTCCTTCCAGCTCGGCGGCGCAACCTTGTCGAGCCACTCGAGCGTGTCCTCGTGCAGGCCCGGTTCGTCGTCATTCACCCAGACCGCCGCGGTGATGTGCATCGCCGAGACCAGCACCATGCCCTCCGCGACCCGGGAGGTATCGACCGCGCTCTGCACGTTCTCGGTGATCCGGACGAACTCGCGCCGCTCGTCCGTGTTGAAGGTCATGTACTCGGTGTGTGACTTCAACTCTTCCCTCCGTCGTAGATGATGGGCCGATGGCCGGCCTCCTCTCATTAGAGCGACGCGAGGAAGTCGCGGTCGTCACGCTGCAGCGGCCCGAGAAGCGGAACGCGCTCTCCACCGACCTGCGGGTCGAGCTGGCGGAGTCGTTCGGCTCGCTCGGTGAGGATCCGGAGGTCGGAGCGATCGTGCTGACGGGCGCCCCGCCCGCCTTCTGCTCGGGGATGGACACCAGCGAGTTCGGCGGGGAGCGCGCGCACAAGGAGCGGCTGGTCGAGACCAGCATCGGCAGCTTCCGCGCGGTCGCCAGTTGCCCGAAGCCCGTGATCGCCGCGGTCAACGGCCCCGCGCTCGCCGGCGGGTTCGCGCTGGCGCTCCTCTGCGACCTGCGGCTGGCGGCGGAGGAGGCGAGCTTCGGCTTCCCCGAACTGCCCCGCGGCATCCCGCCGAGCTATGCCGCGGCGCGGGCTGCCCTGCCCGCTCCGGTCGCCGCCGAGCTCACCCTCACCGGCAGGCTCCTGGACTCGGCCGGTGCACAGCGCATCGGAATCGTCGGCGCGGTCCACCCCGCCGACGAGCTGATCGCCCGGGCGGTCGAGCTCGCCGGGCGGATCGCCTCCGCGCCCCGCGAGGCGACCGCTCAGACCAAGCGGCGGATCCTGATGGATCGCGATCGCACGATCGGCCACCTCTTCGACGAGGAGGAACGCCTGCTCCGCGAGGCATTACTCGGCGAGGACCCAGACACAGCGGCCTAGGCTTGGTCGGATGGAGCAGCTCCGCCTGATCAGGCACTCCTTCCCCGACCAGCCCGAGCTCAGCACGGAGATCTCGCGAACGATCCTGCGCCGGGTCGCCGCCGGCGAGCTGCCGGCGACGATCCGGATCCACCGGCCCGGCAACGAGGTCGCCTTCGGCCGCCAGGACATCGCCAGTCCCGGCTACGAGGCGGCGGCCGAGGCGGCACGCGCCGCCGGGTTCGCGGCGGTCGAGCGGCTCGCCGGTGGGCGGGCCGCCGTCTTCCACCGGGGCACGATCGCGATCGCGCGCGCCTACAGCGACCCCCAGCCGCCAAAACGCACCTACGCCCGGTTCGAGGAGATGGCCGGCCTGATCGCCGATGCCCTCCGCGGCCTCGGGGTCGACGCCCGCGTCGGCGAGGTCCCCGGCGAGTACTGCCCGGGCGCCTACAGCGTCAACGCCCGCGACGCCGCCAAGCTCGCCGGGATCGGCCAGCGCATGATCCGCGGCGGGGCCCACATGGGCGGAGTCGTCGTCGCCTCCGGCGGGCGCGAGGTGGCTGACGTGCTCGTGCCCGTGTACGAGGCGCTCGAGCTCCAGTGGGAGCCCTCGACCTCGGGGAGCGTCGCCGAGGAGCTCGGCCGAGACGTCGACGCGGGCGAACTCGAGGAGACCGTCATCGTCGAGCTCGACAAGCGCTACGAGCTGGTCGACGCCGAGCTCGACGAGGTGACGGTCGCGACCGCGGCCCACAGCTTGGAGCAGGTCCGCGCGGGGAGATGAAGGGAGTGGCCGGAGCGACTAGCTCCGCAGCGGCGTCTCGATCAGGCTCTTCCGCAGTTCCTCGACCGACCTGAAGACCTCGCGCGCCCCGGCCTCGGTGAGCTCCTGCTCGGAGAAGCCGCCGGTCCGCACGGCGAGCGTCTCGACGCCGGCCCGGGCAGCAGCCTTCACGTCCCAAACGGTGTCGCCGATCAGCATCGCGTCCGCGGGCTCGCCATCGACCTTGTCGAGCGCGGCGTGCACGAGATCCGGCTCGGGCTTGGTCTGCTCCACGTCGGCGGAAGTGGTCCAGGCATCGACGATCTCGGCGGCATCGAGCAGCTCGATGTATTTCTCGACCTCCCACTCCTTCGCCGAGCTCGCCAGGACGACCGTGTTCTCGCGCTCCTTCAGGTCCTCGATCAGCTGCCGCGCGCCCGCCATCGGCTGCACCTCGTCGATGAGCTCCTTGTAGAGCTCGCCCTCGGCCTCGCGGATCTCATCCCCGAGACGCTCCTCGACCTCGTCGCCGGCGACCGCCGCGACGAGCTGGTCGCCGCCCATCCCGATATGGCGATGAACGATCCAGACCTGGACGGTCACGTCGTGACGCCGGAAGGCGCGGAACCACGCGATCGCGTGGTGATAGTTCGTGTCAACGAGCGTCCCGTCGACATCCAGGATGGCGATTTTGGCCATGCGGGTATCCCCCTACCCGTGAGCGAGAAATATCCACCTATCGCCGACTACGGATTGATCGGCGACGGCCAGTCCGCGGCGTTGGTCTCGCGCACCGGCTCCATCGACTGGTGCTGTCTGCCACGTTTCGACTCGGGCAGCACCTTCGCCCGGCTCCTCGACTGGGAGCGCGGCGGCTACTTCTCGGTCGCCCCCGTCGAGGGCGGGAGCGAGACCACCATTCACCGCAGCTATGTGGGCGACACGATGGTGCTCGAGGCCCGCTTCCGGGTCGAGGGCGGCGAGGCCACCGTGATCGACTGCATGACGATGACGCGCGAGGGGCCGACGGGAACCGGGCCCCAGATCCTGCGCGTCATCGAGGGGGTCCGCGGCTCGGTGGATTTCGAGGTCGAGATCGTCCCTCGCTACGACTACGGCGAGATCGACGCCTGGATCCGCAAGCACGGTCCGAACGTCTACTCCGCGTCCGGCGGCGACGACGCCCTGGTGGTCTCGGGAGACCTGGAGTTCGAGGAGGGGGATCACGAGTTGCGCGGGACCTGCACGGTCCGCGCCTCCGAGCGCGTCCGGATCGCCGCAGCCTGCACGGACCCGGCCACGATCGACAAGGTGACGCCAGGGGAGCCCGAACCCGAGGACCTGGACCGCGCGCTCGACGACACGGTCGCCTTCTGGGAGAACTGGACGTCCGGCCTGTCGGTCTCGGGCGTAGAGGAGGGCGGGACGGTCCGCTCCGCTCTGACGCTGAAGGCGCTGATCTACGACTTCACGGGCGCGATGGTGGCCGCCCCGACCACCTCGCTGCCGGAGGCGTCGGCCGGCCCGCGCAACTGGGACTACCGCTACAGCTGGGTTCGCGACTCGACCTTTGCGGCCCGCTCGATGGGGGACCTTGGCTGCGACCGCGAGGCCGATGCGTTCCGGCGCTTCATCGAGCGCAGCGCCGCCGGCAACGCCGAGGATCTGCAGATCATGTACGGGGTCGGCGGGGAGCGCCGCCAGGAGGAGATCGACCTGGATCTGGAGGGCTACCGGAAGGCGAAGCCTGTCCGCATTGGGAACGAGGCCTCCAAGCAGGTGCAGCTCGACGTGCTGGGACAGCTGGTCCAGCAGAGTTGGCACTGGTGTGAGCGCGGCCACGAGCCGGACGACGACTACTGGCGCTTCATCGTCGACATCGCCAACTTCGCCGCCGAGCACTGGACGGAGCCTGACCGCGGCATCTGGGAGTGGCGTGCCGGGCCCAGGCACTTCACCCATTCGAAGGTCCTCTGCTGGGTTGCGCTGCAGCGCGCCCTCGACCTCGCCAAGGCCTGCCTGCGGAAGGCGCCCGAGCAGCGCTGGCGTGCTGCTCGGGACGAGATCAGAGAGGCCGTCGAACGCCGCGGCTATGACCGCAAGCGCGGCGTCTTCGTCCAGATCTTCGACCGCAGGGAGCTCGACGCGGCCCTGCTGCGCCTGCCGATGACCGGATTCGTCGAGTACGAGGACGAGCGGATGGTCAGAACCGCCGACGCGATCCGAGAGACGCTCGACGCGGACGGCCTGCTCTACAGGCATCGGTCGAGGGACGGTATGAAGGGCAAGGAGGGCGCATTTTTACCCGCCTCGTTCTGGCTGGCCGAGGTGCTCGCCCATCAAAACCGGCTCGACGAGGCTCAGGAGGTCTTCGACCGGGCCGTGGCGACCGCGAATGGCCTCGGCCTGTTCTCCGAGGAATACGACCCGAAGGCCAAGGAGATGCTCGGCAACTTCCCTCAGGCGCTCACGCACCTCTCGCACGTCGAGGCGTCACTGGCGCTGCAGAGGGAGGGCGAGGCTCTGGGCGCAAAGGGCTAGCCGGCTCGGGTGGCGCTTTCGCTTCTGCGACGGAGATCGTCTCGACGCCCTCGCCGTTCGGCCTGATCTTGGTCGTGCGCCAGCGGACCGGCGCGGGCTCCGACCGCTTCGCTTGCGGAGCCTCCATGCCCGCTGTCGCCCCCGGGATTGCCATCAGCCCGCCGCGAACTCCTTCGACTTCCCCTTCAGGGACTGCTTGATCATCTCCCAGGCCTCCGGGTCGCCCTTGAAGATCGCGGACGCGAACGCCTTCGCCTGGTCGATCCGGATGTGGGGCGGCAGCGGCGGCACCGTCGGGTCGACGACCGCGTCGATCACGCACGGGGGGCCCGGCGAAAGCGCCTCGTCCCAGGCCGCGCCGACCCCTTCCGGGGTCTCCACTCGGATTCCCCGCAGGCCGATGTGCTCGGCGTAGCGGGCGTAGTCGAACTCCGGGATGTCCTGGGTCGCCTCGAGCTTCGGATCGCCTTCGAGCACCCGCTGCTCCCAGGTCACCTGGTTGAGATCGGTGTTGTTGAGCACCAGGACCACGAGCCTCGGGTCGGACCAGCGGCGCCAGTACTTCGCGATCGTGATCAGCTCGGCGTTGCCGTTCATCTGCATCGCACCGTCTCCGACCAGCGCGATCGCCGGTCGGTCCGGATGCGCGAACTTGGCGGCGATGGCGTATGGGACGCCCGGTCCCATGGTCGCGAGCGTTCCGGAGAGCGACGCCATCATGCCCTCGCGAAGCTTCAGGTCCCTGGCGAACCAGTTCGCGGCCGAGCCCGAGTCCGCACTCAGGATCGCGTAGTCGGGAAGCCGGGAGCTGAGCTCCCAGAAGACCCGCTGCGGGTTGATCGGGTCGGCATCCGACATTGCCCGCTCCTCGACGATCCGCCACCAGCGCTCGACGCCATCGGTGATCTCCTCCTGCCAGGAGCGATCCTGCTTGCGCTCGAGATGGGGGATCAGAGCCTGCAGGGTCGAGCGCGCGTCCCCGACCAGGTTGACCTCCATCGGGTAACGGATCCCGATCATCCGGCCGTCGATATCGATCTGCACACCCCGCACGTCGCCCTCCTCCGGCAGGAACTCGGAGTACGGGAAGCTCGATCCCACCATCAGAAGGGTGTCGGCACCCATCATCAGGTCCCAGCTCGGCTTGGTGCCGAGCAGCCCGATCGAACCCGTCACGTAGGGAAGGTCGTCGGGGAGCACGGCCCGGCCGAGGAGGGCCTTCGCGACGCCGGCCCCCAACAGCTCGGCCGTCTGTTTGACCTCTTCGGTGGCGCCGAGGGCGCCCTGCCCGACGAGCATCGCGACCCGCTTTCCGGAGTTGAGGATCTCAGCGGCCTTCGTGAGCTCGGAGTCCGGCGGGATCACGCGAGGCTCGGTGTAGCCGACGCCCGAGTGGATGGTCCCGTGCGCGTGTGGCGGCTGCTCGACCGCCTTCTCGGACTGCACGTCGTTCGGGATGACGATGCAGGTGACGGTTCGCTCGGCCTTCGCGATGCGCACCGCGCGGTCGACGGCGTGCCGCATCTGCTCCGGCTTGCTGACGAAGACGATGTATTCGCTGGCAACGTCCTTGAAGAGCGTCACCAGGTCGACCTCCTGCTGGTAGTTGCCGCCGATCGCCATCGAGTCCTGCTGGCCGACGATCGCGACCACCGGCTGGTGGTCGAGCTTGGCGTCGTAGAGGCCGTTCAGCAGATGGATTGCGCCCGGACCCGAGGTGGCGAGACAGACGCCGGGCTGGCCGGTCCACTTCGCGTGGCCACAGGCCATGAAGGCGGCCATCTCCTCGTGGCGGGCCTGGATGAAGTCGAACTCGTCCTCATGCCGGCCGAGGGCACCGAGGATCCCGTTGATCCCATCCCCCGGATAGCCATAGATTCGCTCGACTCCCCACTCCCCGAGTCGCTCCAGCATGAAGTCGGCGGCGGTTTTCGCCATTTGTCCTCCTGGCTAGCTTCGCTCCGGGTCTTCCCCTGCGAGGTGCGGCGAAACGTCGACGTTCTCGGGATTACAAAGCGGTTTGCGGCCCCTTTCCCAGGGGAAGGGAACGGGCAGCATGGAGGGCATCGCCTTGGTCACCGGTGCCTCAGCGGGCGTTGGACGTGCGACGGCGCGCCGCCTGGCCGCCGACGGCTATGACGTGGCGCTCGTCGCACGCGGCCGCGAGGCGCTCGAAGCCACCCGCACGGAGGTGGAGCGACTCGGCCGCCGGGCGCTGGTCCTGCCCGCGGACGTGGCCGACGAGTCGCAGCTGGAGGAGGCCGCCGAGCGGGCCGAGTCCGCGCTCGGGCCGATCGACCTCTGGGTGAACAACGCGATGACCACCGTGTTCGCGCCGTTCATGGAGATCGAGCCCGACGAGTTCCGCCGGGTCACCGAGGTCACGTACCTGGGTGTGGTCTGGGGAACCCGCGCGGCGCTGAAGAGGATGGTGCCGAGAGACCGGGGCTCGATCGTCCTGGTCGGCAGCGCGCTCGCCTACCGCGGCATCCCGCTCCAGTCCGCGTACTGCGGGTCCAAGCACGCGATCAAGGGGTTCTTCGAGTCGGTCAGAACGGAGCTGCTCCACGACGGCAGCAAGGTGAAGCTCTCGCTCGTCGACCTGCCCGCGGTCAACACGCCGCAGTTCGACCACTGCCGGACCCGGATGCCCAAGCAGCCGCAACCCGTGCCGCCGATCTATCAGCCGGAGGTGGCGGCGGATGCGATCGCCTGGACCGCGCGCACCGGCGAGCGCGAGGTGTACGTCGGCGCCCCGACCTGGAAGACGATCTGGGGCGAGCGCATCGCGCCCGGGCTCGGAGACCGCTACCTCGCCAAGAACGGCTATCAGGGCCAGCAGGCCGACCAGCCCGTGAACGGCGACCGCCCCGACAACCTCTTCGCTCCGGTCGAGGGAGACCGCGGCGCGCATGGCCGTTTCGATCAGGGCGTCCGTGAGCGGAGCCCGCTGCTCTGGCTGGGCAAGCATCGCCGGGCGCTGAGCGCGGCCGCTCTGGCCGGGGCAGGAGCGGCCGCGGCGGCCGCGATCAGAACTACGACGCGCGACTGATGGTCGACACGCGCGTCGAGGTCCAGGACCTCTTCGACGCCTATCTCTGGATCGCGGTCGCGGTGGCCGCGATCGTCTTCGGCACGGTCGGATTCGCGGCCATCCGCTACCGGCACCGGCCCGGCCGCGAGCCGAGCCGGAAGAGCGACGCGATGACGGCCGAGCTCGTCTACGTCGGCATCCTCATCCTGGTCGTCGCCGGCCTGGTGACCGCCACCTTCACCACCGAGGACAAGGTCGACGCGGTCTCCAGCGATCCCGCCCTCGAGGTCGACGTCACCGCCTTCCAGTGGGGTTGGACGTGGGCCTACCCGGACGGCGTGACGGTCACCGGCAACAGCGACGCGCCTCCCACCTTCGCCATCCCCGTCGACCGGACGATCCGCTTCACGCTCCGCTCGCGGGACGTGATCCACGCTTTCTGGATCCCGGAGCAGCGCTTCAAGCGGGACGCCTTCCCGAACCGGACCACGCAGTTCGACCTCGACTTCGACGAGCCGGGTTTGAACGACGGAGTGTGCGCCGAGTTCTGCGGCCTGCGCCACTCGCAGATGGCCTTCAACGTGCTCGCGCTCTCCGAACCCGACTTCCAGTCGTGGCTCGCGGACCGCCGCGGAGGTACTTCGTGAGCCCGCCGAACGGCGTCGCGGCCGTCGAGCGGGCGCCCAGCGGGCCGCTCGCCTGGGTCGCGGGAGCCGACCACAAGGTGACCGCCGTGCGGACCGCCGGGGTGGCGCTGATCTTCTTCATCGCGAGCGGGTTGCTCGCGCTGCTGATGCGAACCGAGCTGGCGCAGCCGGGGCTTCAGGTGATCTCGGAGGGGACCTACAACGAGCTCTTCACGATGCACGGCTCGGGGATGATCTACCTGGTCGTCACGCCGCTGGCGCTGGCGCTGGGCCTCTACTTCGTTCCCCTGCAGGTGGGCGCCGCGGAGATCTGGGGGCCGCGGCTGGCGCTTTCGGGCCTCTGGCTCTATGTGCTGGGCGGGGCGATCATGTTCGCGGGGTTCCTGACGGACCAGGGCTCGGGCCGCACCGGCTGGGCGCCGACCGTTCCGCTCGCCACCGACCACTGGACGCCGGGGATCGGGATGGACATGTGGGTGCTGGGCGTCTGCCTGGCGGTGCTGGGCATGTTCCTGACCGGCCTCTGCGTGCTAGCCACCGCGCTGCGGGAGCGGGCACCCGGCATGACGCTGCTGCGGATGCCACCCTTCACCTGGACGCTGGTCGCCACCTGCCTGATGGTGATCACCTCCTTCCCAGTGCTGATCGCCGCCATGGGGCTGCTCGAGTGGGACCGGCACGTCGGCCCGGTCTTCGACTCCGCCGGGGGGCCGGCGCTCTTCCAGCACCTCTTCTGGTTCTACGGCCACCCCGTCGTCTACGTGATGTTCTTCCCGTTCGTCGGGGCGGTCGCCGAGGTCGTCGCGACGTTCTCGCGCCGCCGGTTCTTCGGCTACTCGTTGTTCGTCATCTCGATGCTGCTCTTCGCCGCGCTCTCGATGAGCGTCTGGGCGCATCACATGTTCACCACCGGACAGGTGACGAACCAGTACTACTCGCTCACCTCGCACGCCCTGATCATCCCGGCCGGGATCGAGTACTTCGACCTGATCGCGACGATGATCGGCGGCGCAATCCTCTTGCGCACTCCGATGCTGTTCGCCGTCGGCTTCATCCTGCAATTCCTGATCGGCGGGCTGACCGGGATCATCGTCGCCTCACCGCCGATCGACTACCACGTCCACGACAGCTTCTTCGTCGTCGGCCACTTCCACTACACGCTTTTCGCGGGCAGCGTCTTCGGCTTCTTCGCCGCTGCCTACTACTGGTTCCCGAAGATCAGCGGGGTCACCCTGCGCGAGGGCCTCGGGAAGCTCAACTTCTGGCTGCTCGTGATCGGCACCAACGTGACCTTCTTCCCGATGTTCTTCCTCGGGTTCGATGGCATGCAGCGGCGGATCGCGAACTATCCGGCCTCGAGCGGCTTCGGCGACCTCAATCTCATCTCCACGATCGGATCGTTCGTGGTCGCGCTGGCAGTCCTCGTCTTCCTGATCAATCTGTGGGTCTCGCTCCGACACCGCCGGCCGGCCGGCGATGATCCCTGGGAGGGCCAGACGCTCGAATGGGCGACCTCCTCCCCGCCGCCGCGCTTCAACTTCCGCGGGCGGCTTCCCGAGATCACCTCGTTCGCGCCCCTTTTGGACCGGCGCGAGCGGGCGAAGGTGACTGAGGCGGAGGCGGCGTCGTGATCCGCCCGGGCGTCGTGCTCGCCGGCTGGGGCGCCATGGTGTCGGTCCTCGCCCTGGTGCTCTGGCTCTGGTCGCCTCCCCAGCACGACTGGGCCCTGCTGGCCGGCGCGGCGCTCGGACTCGCCCCGCTCGGCTGGATCATGCTCGTGCCCGGTGGCCGCTCCGACGAGCCCAGAGCCATCCCGGACACCAGCCTGCCGACGGTCGTCGTCGCGAGCGGGGTGGCGGTGATCGTCCTGGGCCTCGCGGCGGGAGTGTGGCTGGCGGTGATCGGCGTAGAGATCCTGGTGCTCGGCGGTTTCGCGCTGATCAGGGAGCTGCGGGCGCAGAGGAGGGCGAGGCGCACGTGAGCCTCGCGGCTCACATGCTGCTCCACTGCGCGCTGGTCGCGGTCATCGCGCCCCTGATCGTCCTGATGCGGCCGGTCAACCGCGTGCTGGAGGTCTCATCCCGCGCGACCCGGCATCGCATCGAGGGCGCGCTCCGCTGGCTCCCGGTCCGGGCGCTGACCGCCCCGGCGGTCGCCTGGTCGCTGTTCGTCGGCACGCAGGTCGTCTTCCACGTGAGCGGCATGTACGACTCGGCCGACGTCGACCCAGCAGCCGACGCGCTGGCGCACGTCGTCTACGCGCTGACCGCGCTCCTCTTCTGGGAGGTCGCGATCGGCTCCGCCCCGCTCCCGCGGCGGCTCACGGGGCTCAGCCCGGCCCTGTATCTGATCGTCGCGATGCCGGCCATCGACCTCTCGGCAGCCTGGCTGATGGTCAAGGGCGAGCCCCTCGCCGGGGCGGCGATGCTCGCCGGGATGGCGCCGATCGGCCTCGTCGCCGCGATCTCGGCGTGGCGCTTCGCCCGTGCTGAGGAGGCGCAGGCCGGGCTGGAGGGAACGGCGTGAGGCGACCGCACACGCGGACGCTCACGATCGTCGCCATCGCCGCCGCCGGCGCCGCGCTCCTCGAGCTCTCCACCTCGAGCTCCGGGCAGGTGAAGGAGCCGGTCGCCGGACCGGTGGCCGCGCCCTCAAACTCCGCGCAGATCGCCCGCGGGCGCCAGCTCTTCGTCGAGGGCTGCTCCTCCTGCCACGGTCTGGACGCCAGGGGCGTCGAGTACCAGGGCCCCTCGCTGGTCGGGGTCGGGGCGTCGTCCGCGGACTTCTACCTGCGCACGGGCCGGATGCCGCTGGCCGAGCCAGGGCGCCAGCCCATTCGCGCCGAGCCCGCCTACCCGGACGACCAGATCGAGGCGCTCGACGCATACGTCGGCTCGCTGGGCGGGCCGCCGATCCCAGCAGTCGATCCTTCGGCGGGCTCGATCAGTCGGGGGACCAAGCTGTTCAGCTCGAGCTGCGCCGGCTGCCACTCGATCACGGGAGAGGGAGGCGTCGTGGTCGGTGGCTTCGCCCCAGAGCTCCACCAGGCGACCCCCACCCAGGTCGCCGAGGCCGTCCGCATCGGCCCATATCTGATGCCGTCCTTCGACCGCAACCAGATCTCCGACGCCGACCTGAACTCGATCGCCCGCTACGTCGAGGACGTCGTCCAGGAGCCCGATGACCGCGGCGGCTGGGGCATCGGCCACCTCGGGCCGGTTCCCGAGGGACTGGTCGCCTGGTTCCTCGCGACCGCGGTGCTGCTGCTCGTCGCCCGTGTCGTGGGCGAGCGCTCCGAGGGCGTCGGCCCCAAGGAGAGGCCATGAGGCGACTGGAGCTCGCCATCGCCGGCCTGCTCGCCTGCTCGGCGGTCGCGTCGATCGCCTTCGTCGTGATCTACGACAGCGGCGCCGACACCCAGGGCCTGGGCATCGCGCTCGGTGCCGCTCTCGCCTTCCTGGCGGCGGCGCTCCTGATCGCGAGCAGAAAACTGTTCCTGAGCACACCGGTCGCCGAGGAGCGACCGGAGTTCGCGCAGCCGCCCGAGGACCCCGGCTTCACGGTCGGGCCCGCGGCCGAGGAGGCGGAGGAGCTCGCCGGCGAGATCGAGAGCCCGGCCGAGGCGATCACCCGTCGTCGCTTGCTCGTCGCCGCCGCCGGTGCGGCAGGAACAGCGCTGGGCGCGGCGCTCGTGGTCCCCGCGGCGTCACTCGGCCCCTCTCTCGACGACCGCCTGCACCGCTCGCCCTGGCGAACAGGCGTCCGGCTGGTGGACGAGGACGACCAGCCGATCGCGCCGGCGATGATCGGCGAACGCGGCTTCGTCACCGCCTTCCCGGAGGGCGTCGACAAGCGGGAGCTCGCGGCGCCGCTGATCGTCATGCACCTCAACCCGAGCTCGCTGGACCTGCCCGCGGGGCGCGAGGGCTGGGCTCCTCAGGGGCTCGTCGCGTACTCGAAGATCTGCACGCACGCCGGCTGCGCCGTCTCGATCCCGCGCTCCCCGCTCTACCCAGACCAGGCTCCAAGGCCCGCGCTCGTTTGCCCGTGCCACTACTCGACCTTCGACCCGGCCAAGGGCGCCGACGTGATCTTCGGGCCGGCGGGCCGCGCCCTCCCCCAGCTGCCGCTCTCGATCGGCTCGGACGGCACGCTGGTCGCGGCCGGGGAGCTCTCCGGCGACGTCGGCCCGGCGTGGCGCGGGACGCGAGGTGTCACGTGAGCCCCGAGCGCGCTGTGGAACGACGGGGCGGCCTCACCCAACGGGCGGTCCGATGGGTCGACGACCGCACCGGGTCCGCGTCCGGCATCCGGAAGGTCTTGCGCTACGTCTTCCCGGACCACTGGACCTTCCTGTTCGGCGAGATCGCCCTCTACTCATTCGTCGTCCTCGTGGCGACCGGGATCTTCCTCACATTCTTCTTCGAGCCGAGCACCGCCAAGACCACGTACCACGGCGCCTATGCGCCCCTCGAGGGGGCGACCGTCTCGAAGGCATTCGCGTCCGCGATGAACCTGTCCTTCGACGTGCGCGGAGGCCTCCTGATGCGCCAGACGCACCACTGGGCGGCGCTGGTCTTCGTCGCCGCGATCACGGTCCACCTGATGCGGATCTTCTTCACGGGGGCCTTCCGCAAGCCGCGGGACATCAACTACTACGTCGGTTTGACGATGCTGATGCTGGTGATCGTCGAGGGCTACGCGGGCTACTCGCTGCTCGACGACCTGCTCTCGGGAATGGGCCTTGCGATCGGAAACGCGGTGGCGCTCTCCTTCCCGATCTTCGGCGCCGACCTCTCCAACCTGATCTGGGACGGGCAATTCCCTGGGTCCGACGCCTTCGCCTCCCGGCTCTTCATCGCCCACGTCCTGATCTTCCCCGTCCTGATCGCCACGCTCCTGACGATCCACCTGATCCTGGTCGCCCTGCCGCACCACACCCAGTTCGCCGGCCCCGGCAAGACCGAGCGCAACGCCGTGGGCACTCCGCTTTGGCCCGTCTACGCGTTCCGCTCGATCGGGCTGCTGCTCGCGGTGAGCGCCGTGCTCTTCACCCTCGGCGGGCTCGTCCAGATCAACCCGATCTGGCAGTGGGGCCCGTACGATCCGTTCCGATCGACGAACGCCGCCCAGCCCGACTGGTACCTCGGCTGGCTGATCGGCGCCCTGCGGCTGATGCCGCCGCTCGAGATCCGCGCCTTCGGCTCGACCCTCGTCCCGAATCCGTTCTTCGGCGGTGCCCTCTTCCCGATGCTGCTCTTCGCCTTCCTCTACGCCTGGCCCGCGCTCGAGCGTCGGATCACCGGCGACCGCGGGCTACACAACCTGCTCGAGAGGCCGCGCGACAATCCGCTGCGGACTGCGGTCGGGTCTGCCGTCCTCACCTTCTGCCTGATCGTCTTCTTCGCGGGCTCCTCGGACCGGATCTTCCTGCAGTTCGGGATCCCCTACGAGGGCCAGGTGGTCGTCCTGCGCGTCGTGGTCCTGGTCGCGCCCGTGCTCGTCTTCTTCGCCGTCAAGCGGACCTGCGAGGAGCTGCGTCGCGGCGAGTCCCATCCCCTCCGCGACTTCCCGGGCCGCGTCGTACGCCGCACCCCCGGCGGCGGCTACGAACCCGAGCCGTAACTAGAGCAGCTTCTCCTCCGAGCCCTTGTAGAGGATCTGCAGGAAGTCACTGATCGTCACCGCGGCGAAGATCGAGCAGACGAAGCGGGTCGTGCGGGGGACGGTCCCGAGGCCGGCGAGGATCCCGGTCGCCACCCACTGCGCCATGCAGAAGGGGCAGACCAGCAGCTCGCCGACCGCTCGGCGCATGCCCCGGCCGCGAGGCTTCTCCTCGACCTCGCCCGGACCTCCCTCCTCCTCGAACTCGGTGAAGGGGGCCCGCAGCGGTGCGGTCACCCGGTCCTTGGCGATGATCCGGCTGAGCTTGTGGGTTGCGACCCCGGCGAGCAGCACGTCGCCGGCGCCGATTCGCTCGGGGAATGACCTGTTCGAGCGCGCGCGCCACAGGAAGAACGCGCCGATGAGAGCGTTGTAGATCACCACTAGCGTGAGATGAGAGCCCATCGGTTTGTCCTCGCCGTGGGCGTACTCCTGTTTGATCTCCCGCGCCTTGCCGGCGGCCTTCTCGGCGGGCTCCGGGCCGTTCACGTCGCCGGGTCGAGTCGAGGGGGTGGCCATCCCGCGCGTGATACCCGGCGTGCACGGGATCAACCGGGGTTTCGCCCCCACCCCCCGGGGTATCGAGGCGGCATGGAGCTATCGCTACTACTGATCATTATCGGGATCGTGCTGGCGGTTCTCGTCAGTTATCCGCTCGGCATCATCTGCATTCTGGTCGGTCTCGTCCTGCTGGTCTGGCCGCGCCTCAGGGCAGGCAGAGCCGATCGGGTCTAGGGCTTCCGTCTGACAAGGGACGAAGCTGGCGGCCGCGGGAGGACCAGTACGTGTCACCATCCCGATCGGAGAAGGGGCATCGTGCCTGAGGGAGTCAAACCGAACATCTCGGTAACGGCACCGGGGCGGTTGGCGTGGATCTTCGGCTCCTCGCGCAGCGGCAGCACCTGGCTGCTGCGGATGCTCTCCGAGCTCGAGAGGGTCATCCCGGTCGATGACCCCCACATCGGCCACCACCTCGGCGTCTGGCGGCCGATCCCGCTGGCCTGGGCGACAGCGAAGGACCCGCCCAAGCTCGGCACGCTCGCGGACTTCAAGCGCAAGAAGCGGAACTACCTCTTCTCGGACCGCTACCGCGATACCTGGATGCCCCAGCTGCGAGACCTGATCAGCGCCCGCTTCGAGGCACAGGCCGCCCAGGACATCGAGCAGGCCGGCGGGATCGATGACCCGATCGTGGTCGTCAAGGAGCCCGGGTCCCACGCGGCCGACACGATCATGGACCTCTTCCCCCAGTCGGGGCTGATCTTCCTTCTGAGGGACGGCCGCGACGTCGTCGATTCCTGGCTCGACGCGTACAAGGACGGGAGCTGGGCGACCGACGAGGGCGCATACCCGCTTGACGACACCGGCCGGTCCCCGCTGATCCGCTGGCAGTCGAGCGTCTGGCTCCACCGCACCGAGGTGGTCCAGGAGACCTACGCCCGAACCGACCCCGACCGCCGCGTGCTGATCCGCTACGAGGAGATGCGCGTCGACCCGGTGGCTGCCCTGGAGCGGATCTGCGCGATGCTCGGCATCGAGGCCACCGGAGAGCAGCTCGAGGAGATCGCGGGGACGCACTCCTTCTCGCGGGTGCCCAAGTCGGACAAGGGAGCGGGGCGGGAGATCCGCCGGGCCAGCCCAGGCGGCTGGGCCGATCACATGTCCCGTGAGGAGATCACCGAGATGCACCAGATCCTCGCCGAGAAGCTCGACGAGCTCGGCTATCTGCGCCCCGGCGACATCCCGAAGACGAAGCGCGCGGCTTAGGCGCTTAGGAGAGCTCGCCCTCGCCCGACGCGGGAGCGCCGGAGGAGCGCCGGCCGCTCGTCCCCTGCGCCCGCGGTCCGGCAGATCCGGTTCCGGGCTCGCCGCCCTCGGTCGTCTCCGCGCCTCTCGAGCGCTGCCGCAGGGCGGACATGCCGAAGAAGAGGAACAGCGCGGCGATGATCGCGAGGATCACCGCGATCAGCGGCGAGGCGAACACGGCCAGCGCAATGACCAGCAGTGCGACGCCGGCGACGATTCCAAAGCTTATTCCTGAAAAGGCTCCGTACATGTAGGGCCTACATCCCCAGCGACGACGGCGCCGAAACTCTCACCCCCTCCCCCCGTGCCAGACTCCGGGCCGTGAAGCTGCTCGCGTTCAGCGATCTGCATCGCGACCTGGGTCAGGCCGAGAGCCTCGTCGAGCGCTCCTCGGAGGCCGACGTGGTGATCGCGGCGGGCGATTTCGCCTCCGTTCACGAGGGCCTGGAGGAGACGATCGGCGCCCTGCGCCCGATCGCGGTGCCGATGATCCTCGTGCCGGGCAACAACGAGACCGAGGATGCTCTGCGGGCAGCGTGCGCTGGGTGGGATGGGGCGACCGTGCTCCACGGCCAGGACACCGAGATCGACGGGCAGAGATTCTTCGGCCTCGGCGCCGGGATCCCGGTCACTCCCTGGGATTGGAGCTTCGACCTCGACGAGGAGCAGGCCGAGGAGCGGCTGGCGGGCTGTCCCGAGGAGGCCGTGCTCGTCGTCCACTCCCCGCCGAAGGGACACTGCGACAGATCGAGCTCGGGCGAGCACCTCGGCAGTGAGGCGATCCTCGGCGCGATCGAGTCGAAGCGCCCCTCTCTGGCGGTCTGCGGCCACATCCACGAGGCCTGGGGCGCCGAGGAGGACATCGGGCCGACCACGGTGATCAACCTCGGCCCGAGCGGCAGGATGATCGACGTATGAACGCCGTAGGGTTGCGCCCATGAACGGCTGGAACGATCCGCCCCGAAGCCGCGACGAATGGCGCGTGGAGGTGGCGCTCGACCGCGACGAGCACGCCGACACGCTCTCGGGAGCGCTCCACGACCTGCAGCTGGACAACGAGGCCCGCAAGCGCCTGGGCGGAAGCGTGATCGTCACACGCGACGGCGCCTTCATCTTCGTCTACGCCTGGCACGAGGAATCGGCGCAGGAGGCCGAGCGGGTCGTCAAGGACATCATGGATCACGAGAAGCTCGTCGGCCGCGTCCGCCTGATGCGTTGGCACCCGCTCGCCGAGGAATGGAAGGACGCCGAGGAGCCGTTGCCGGACGATGAGGCCGCCCGGGCGGAGGAGATCCGGGAGGCCGAGCAGGAGGGCTCGGAGGAGGCGCGCGAGTACGGCGAGTTCGGCTGGGAGGTAGTCATCGAACTGCCCCACGTGAGGGACACGCTGCCGCTCGCGAAGAAGCTCCGCGAGGAGGGGCTGGCCGTGAAGCGCCGCTTCAGCTACCTGCTGGTCGGCGCCCCCTCCGAGGACGCGGCGGTCGAGCTCGGCAAGCGGCTCGAGGGCGAGGTGCCGGAGGGCAGCCATGTCGGCGTCCGCGGCAACCCCGACGAGATGCCGCTCCCCTCGTTCGTCAACCTCGCCGCCCTCAAGCCGGGCTTCCTGCGCGACCTCGGTCTCTAGCGAGGGCGGCAGCGGTGCAGGAGAACCTCGCCCCGCGCCGGACGTACGGGCGCGAGACCGTCGAGTTCGCCCGCATGCTGACCTTCACCGACGGCCTGTTCGCGATCGCGATGACCCTGCTGGTGGTCGACCTCGCCGTGCCGACGCTGAGTGACACCAGCAGCGTCCACGAGCTCGCCGACAAGCTCAACGACGACAGCGCCAAGTTCATCAGCTTCTTCATCAGCTTCGCGGTGATCGGCCGCTACTGGCTCGCGCACCACACCTACTTCTCGGCGCTCGCCCGGATCGACCGCGCGATCATCGCCCTCAACCTGGTCTATCTGGCGTTCATCGCCTTCCTACCCTTCCCGACCGCCCTGCTTGGGGAGTACTTCGAGAATCCGCTCTCGATCACGATCTACGCCGTCAACGTGGCGATCGTCAGCGGCATGGAGGTCGTCCTCTTCAGCCACGCGCAGAACCACGGTCTGCTGGAGCGCAAGCTCCCCCAGGACGTCTATCGCTACGGCGTCGCGATGTCTCTCGCCCCCGTCTTCTTCTTCCTGATCTCCATCCCGGTGGCGTTCATCTCCACGACAGTGGCCGCCTGCATGTGGTTCCTCGGCGTTCCGTTCGCTGCGATAGCCGACCGCTGGAAGCCCAAGGAGGCCGACGAAATGCTGCTCGGCTGATCAGCCGATGCCCGTGGCGGCACCCGACTTCTAGTCGAGGGCGATGCGGTCTCGGCCCGCCGCCTTGGCGGCGTAGAGCAGCGTGTCGGCGCGGGCGGTGAGCTGCTCGGCGGTCTCCTCCCCGTCCCACTGGCAGACCCCGGCCGAGCATGTCTGGTCCTCCGGCAGCGCCTGGCGCAGGCGGTCGAGCATCTGTTGGGCGTGCTCGAGGTTGGTGCCCGGGAGGGCGAGCGCGAACTCCTCGCCGCCGTGGCGGGCGAGGATGTCGCCGGTGCGGAGGCTCTGGCGCCAGGCGCCCGAGATCTGCCTGAGGAAGCGGTCGCCGGCCTGATGGCCGTGGGTGTCGTTGTACTGCTTGAAGCGATCGAGGTCGAGGATCGCGACGCAGAGAGCGGCGCCGCTGCGGTCGGCCCGGGAGAGCTCGCGCCCAAGCTCCTCGTCCCAGGCCCGGCGGTTGAGAAGGCCGGTGAGGCCATCCGTGCGAGCCGCGATCTCAAGCCGACCGAGCAGCTCGCCGCGGTCGATTGCGATCGCAGCCTCGAGGGCCAGCAGGCGAATCGCCCGTTGCGTCTCCGGGTTCAGGCGGTCCAGCCTGTCCCGCCAGTAGACGGCGAGGACGCCGACAGCCGCCCCCTCGTCCTTCAGCACCGGCTCCCAGAGCGCCGCACCCGCCTCGAAGCTCGGCGCGAGCTCCTGCGCGGAGTGACTCTGGCCCAGCTGCTCGAACCGGTCCTCGGCCGAGGTGAAGACCTGAATCGCTCCCGAGGCGCGGGTCACGAACGGCAGGTGTGCCCCCTCCACGTCCGCACCGGCTGCCGCGTCCGCCTGCAGCACGTCACCCTGCAGCGTCGGCCGCCAGAGCACGGCGGCCGAGGCCCCCGCCGTCCTAACCGCAGCTGAGCAGATCGCCCAGCCGACGGCGTGTGAGTTGCTCTGCGTGGCGAGCTGCCTGGCGACCTCGCTGACGGCCTCCAGGTTCGAGGCACGGCGAGCGGCAGCGGTGGTCTCGCGCCTGAGGCGCGCCGCCAGGGCCTCGACCAGCATGCCGGCCACCAGGATGCTCCCGACCGTCACAACCCAGCGCGGCAACGGCGTCGGGCCCGAGACCTGGGTGAGTACCCAGGCGTAGGCGGCGCCGACGAACCCGACGTGCAGCGCGCCCCAGCGCGGCCCGAAGAAGAAGAACGCGTAGACGCAGATCCAGAGGTACCAGAACGTGTAGGAGCCGCTCGGATCGTGGCCGTAGTACACAGCGCGGGTGACGATGATCGTCCCGATGAGGACGCCCACCTGCAGGGCCCAGACCGGCAGGCGCCACCGCAGGAGCAGCACGGAGAACCCGAAGAGGTACGTGATCCCCACGTTGCCCCAGAGCGCCGAGGAGTCGTACTCGCTTGGGTGCGGCAGGATCACCGAAAGGGCGCCGATGGTCGCACCGGCCAGGAACAGCGCTCCCAGGACCGTGGCCATGATCGCCGGATGGTCGAAAGACCGGTTCATCCCGCGTATCCCAGATCCCTGCGACCCCATTTCCCCGGACTAGCATCGGCCGTTGGGTGGAGTGCGACAACGGTAATTTCCCCTGCTCTTCGCTGGAAAACTCGGTACCCGCATGCGTACGGAGCCGCTCCGACTATCGTCAGGCGCGTGAGCCAGAACGGGTCGATAGATCCCGGGACCTCGATGGGAGCAGTCCGCCTCACGGTCGCCGACCTCGACCGCGTCCGCGACTTCTATCGCGACGCGATCGGGCTGACGGAGGTTTCGACTGAGGACGGGGTAGTCAGGCTCGGCGCAGATGGCACGGCCATCGTCGAGCTCTTCGGCAACCCGGACGCTCCTCCCCGACCCCGCGGGACAAGCGGCCTCTTCCACTTCGCGATCGTGGTTCCCAGCCGCCCCGACCTCGCCCGCGCGCTGCAGCGTGTCGCCGAGGCGGGCTGGCGGCTGAGCGGCGCGTCAGATCACCTGGTCAGCGAGGCCCTCTACCTGAGCGATCCCGAGGGCAACGGGATCGAGCTCTACCGCGACCGCCCGCGGGATCAGTGGCCGGTCCGCGACGGTGTCCTGCAGATGGACACCCTGCCGCTCGACCTCGACGGGGTGCTCGGCGAGCTCCGCCGCGAGGACGCGAGCTCCGGCATGCCGGCGGGCACCCGCATGGGCCACGTCCACCTCAACGTCGGCGACCTGACCGCCGCGGAGACCTTCTACTCGGGCGCTCTCGGCTTCGACGTCACCGTGCGCGGCTACCCCGGCGCCCTGTTCGTCTCGGCCGGCGGCTACCACCACCACCTCGGGCTCAACACGTGGGCCGGGGAGGGCGCTCCGCCCGCCCCGCCCGGCAGCCGCGGGCTGCGCGCCTTCGAGATCGTGTTGCCGAGCGAGTGGGCACTCGAGGAGCTCGAGCGGCGCATCTCCGATAAGGGCATCGAATACGAGCGCAGCAGTGACGGCGAGGAGGACTTCCTCCGCCTCGAGGACCCCGCGGGGAACCGCCTGGCCCTGGTCGCTGACTACTGAGCGGCGCCGCACTGGCGAACGTCCCTGGTTGCTCCCTGGAGGGGGTGGCGTGGGACGTTCGGCGCGGGGCCCGCGGCATCGCCCGGCCTCGACCCCATAGAACGCCGTCCGACCGGGTGTCGAAACCAGTTTGCGGATTTTTGTACGCCCGGACAATGCCCACCCCAGGCATGTCGCTCTAATCTGCTCGCGTCGTGTTCAACTCGGCGCGCTCTTGGCGCGCTGAACCCGTTTAGGAGGCTGCCCCGACGATGGTCAAGACCCGCTCGCAGAACGTCATTGCCGCGACCTGGAGCCCGAATGGCGAGGCTCTCGGAACCGTTGACCTGACCAAGGCCGACAACAACCCCTTCGGGGCCGACGTCTTCTCGCCGGCGGTGCAGGAGGAGATGCTGCCCGGTGACGTCTACGAGAAGCTCCAGGCCACGCTCGAGCACGGCGAGGCCCTCGACGTCTCGCTCGCTGACGCGGTCGCCGAGGCGATGAAGGAGTGGGCACTGGCGCGCGGCGCGACCCACTTCACCCACGTCTTCCAGCCGCTCACGGGTCTCACGGCCGAAAAGCATGACTCCTTCTTCGAGCCGAACCGCGAGGGCAAGTGGCTCGCCAAGTTCTCCGGCAAGGAGCTGATCCAGGGCGAGCCGGACGCCTCCTCCTTCCCGACCGGCGGCATCCGCGACACCTTCGAGGCCCGCGGCTACACGGCGTGGGATCCCACGAGCCCCGCGTTCATCCTCGAGAACCCGAACGGCGCGCTGCTCTGCATCCCCACCGCCTTCGTCTCCTGGACCGGCGAGGCGCTCGACGCCAAGACGCCCCTGCTCCGCTCGATGGACGCGCTCTCCAGGTCCGCGGTCCGGGCGCTCAAGCTGCTCGGCGACGGCGAGGCGAACCGGGTCTTCACCACGGTCGGACCGGAGCAGGAGTACTTCCTGATCGACGAGAACTACTACTACGCCCGCCCGGACCTCGTGATCACCGGCCGGACGATGTTCGGCGCCAAGCCGGCCAAGGGCCACGAGCTGGACGACCACTACTTCGGCTCGATCCCGGAGCGCGTTCTCGCTTGCATCATGGACTTCGAGAACGAGCTCGCGAAGCTCGGTGTGCCGATCAAGACCCGCCACAACGAGGTGGCGCCGGCCCAGCACGAGATCGCTCCGGTGTTCGAGAACTCGAACGTCGGCTCCGACCACCAGCAGCTGACCATGCAGATCATGCAGAAGGTCTCCCGCAAGTACGGCCTGGTCTGCCTCCTGCACGAGAAGCCCTTCGCCGGCGTCAATGGCTCGGGCAAGCACAACAACTGGTCGATGGGGACCGACACGGGCTCGAACCTGCTCGAGCCGGGTGACACCCCCGCGGACAACCTGAACTTCCTGTTCTTCTGCGCGGCCGTCATCCAGGCCGTCAACAAGCACCAGGGTCTGCTGCGGGCCTCGGTGGCCGGGATCGGACAGGATCACCGCCTGGGCGCGAACGAAGCGCCGCCGGCGATCATCTCGATCTTCCTGGGCGGCGAGCTGACGAAGGTCTTCGAGGGGATTGCGTCCGGCGAGGGCGACCCCCATAGGCCGGCTTCCTTCATGGAGCTGGGGGCCGAGGTACTGCCGCCGCTGCCGATGCACGGCGGCGATCGCAACCGGACCTCCCCGTTCGCCTTCACCGGGAACAAGTTCGAGTTCCGCGCCCTCGGGTCGAGCCAGTCGCTGGCCTTCCCCAACACGGTGTTGAACACGATCGTCGCCGAGGCGATCGACGACCTCTCCGACAAGCTCGAGGCCAAGGGCGCCGACGACCTGCCCGCCGCGGTCACCGAGGTGGTCAAGGAGGCCTATCTGGCCAACAAGCAGATCCTGTTCGACGGCGACAACTACGACGAGGCCTGGCACAAGGAGGCTGAGGAGCGCGGTCTGAAGAACCTGAAGACCACACCCGACGCCCTTCCCGAGGTGATCGCCGAGCCGAGCGTCTCGATGATGACGAAGTACGGGGTGTTGAACGAGCGCGAGCTCGAGTCCCGCTACGAGGTCTGGCTCGAGCAATACATCATCCGCGCGAACATCGAGGCCGAGACCGCGGACTCGATCGCCCGGACGATGATCCTGCCGGCCGCGCTGCGGTACCTCGCGCTCGGCGACGATGCGGGGATCGGCGCCGTCACCGAGGAGGCGACTCCGCTGGTCGATGAGCTGGTCAGCGCGATCAAGGAGCTCGACGAGGCGAACGAGTATCCGGACGGCATCGAGGGCATGGACCTGGCGGTCTACGCCCGGGACAAGCAGATCGCTGGGATGGAGCGCGTCCGCGAGGCGGCGGACCGGCTGGAGAAGGTCGTCCCGGACGACCTCTGGCCGCTGCCGAAGTACGCGGAGATGCTCTTCATCCGGTAGCCGGGACCGCAAACCGCATAGATAAGGCAAATCCTGTCGCCATGGGACACCCCGTGGGACAAACAGGGCGCGACATGAGCCCACATCGCGCCCACGCGAAGGATGGCCCGATGGCCGCCGACCCAATCTGACCGTTGAGGATCACGACGAGCATAAACCGGTGCGCCGCACCGCGTCTGGGTTTCGCGCAAACTCCATGAGGCAGGTCACGTTCGCCGCGCTTCTCCCTTCGCGTGAAAGCGGGACGCTCAGTGGCGAGCGCGCCGCTCAGGACACATAGCCGCTTTGGACGAAAAGCACTAGCTGGCCAGTGCCGCGCCGGCTGGGATCACCGGAGGGCGGCGAGAGCGGACAGTCTCGATGATCTCGCCGCTATCGATGCCCTCCAGGTAGATCGAGGTGACCCCCGAGGTTGGCATGTCCCAGCTGGCGCTGGATGACGTTGAGCGGGACGCCTTCTCTCGCCATTTCGACGGCGTGGGCGTGGCGCAGCTGGTGTGGGACGAAGCGCCGCCGTACCCCGGCCCGGGCCGCGATGCGTCGGAGCCCAACGCGCACCTGTGAGCTTGACCAGGCCCGACCGCAAGTTGGTCCGTTGATCACGCAGAAGAGAGGTCCGACCGGGAAGGAGACGCGTGCCTCGAGCCAGGGACGCAGCTGATCCCAAGTTCACTCGTCCATGCCGACCTCCCGGCGGCGTCCGCCCTTTCCACGGCGGACGAGCACCGACCCACGGGTCACCTCCAGGTCCGATTCGGTCAGGGCGAGCGCCTCGGAGATCCGAAGACCTGCCCGCCAAAGCACGATGATCAGTCCGCGCAGGCGACGGCCGTATGGATCGGTTCCCGCCTGCCTCATCACAGCAACGATTTCCTCGACCCGCGGCGGATCAGCTGGATAGCGGCGTCCCTTGTTCCCGGGTCGCCGTCGCGCGATGACCTGGTTTGACTTGTCGGCGACGTGATCTCTGAGCTCGAGCATGCTTCCTCCGTGATCGGGTACGGAGGGGATCCTTTTCGTCCAAGCAGTACTTCTGGACTACTCCCGCAGCCCGGCGGCTCTCAGCTACGGGCCGCGGTTGACGAACGCGATGCACAGCCCCTCGTTCTTGAACTGCGGGAAGTTGCGCCAGCCGCCGTTCTTGCACTGGTCCTTACTGGCGGGTACCTGAGCCGCCGGGCTCACCGCGATCCCCTCGGGGTCGACGCCGCTGGCCACCGTGGCCGGGCTCTTGGGCGAGAGCGCCCCGCCGGCGCCGACGTCGAACTGGGAGACGCCGCCACTGCGGTTGGCGACGTAGACGCTCCTTCCGTCCGGGCTCACCGCCACCCCGCGCGGGCCGCCCCCGGCGGCGACCGTGGCCGGGGACACTGGCGCCAGCAGCCCGCCCGCGCCGATGTCGTACTGGGAGACGCTGTTATCGAGGAAGTTGGTGACGTAGGCGAAGGGGTCCGCCCGCGCCGCCGCCGCAGCCCCGAGAAGGCTTGCGACCATCCCCACGATCGCCGTGGTCAGGATCAGCTTCAGCTACATCATTGCTCCACTCGACCCAAGTCCCGGTTGTTCGTGGTCTACCACTCGAACGGGCGGGTTCAAGACGAGCGGGCATCTCCTACGACATCGCCCGCGCAGTATCTCTCGGCGGAGTGCTGCTTTCCATGCAAAGCGGATCCAAAGCAGCTGCTTGACGGCCGCCAGGCCATGGAGGGTTGTGACCTCCTTCCGGATGATGACCGCGCCGGCTTCCGCCCGCCGTCCCGCTGCGGCAGAAACGTCGAGACGAAGGCGCTCACACCGGGGCCTCGTTCCAGGGGCTTAGAACGACTCTCAGCGGGCGGCGCACCCAAAATTCCCACCCAACTTCCGTGCTTCCTACGGATGGCCGGGCACTCGGACCTCTCATAGGGTCGGAGTTCCACCAAACCCCGAAAGGCAACTGGAAGAGTGAAAACGAAACTATCGCTCGCGGTTCTTCCGTGGGCAGTCTGGGGAGTGTGCCAGCTTGCCCCACCACCCTCGCTCGCCGCTACTGCAACCATCGAACGCCATGCCCTCTGTATGCCCGATCACTCCGGGAAACATTGGGGGTGGTGGAGAATCAAGCAGCAGGACTGGAAGCACACGGACCTTCCCTGCAAGAAGGATTGGCAGAAGGCCTTCATGGTGATCGGCCCGGATGGACCGATCGCTGTCCACAAACAGAGGACATTCGGCAACCTCCCCGACCCGAACGCGGGTGCGGTATGAGAGCCGGGCATACAAGACCCGGCCCCTCTGGCGTCAAGAACCCGAGCGGATCAGGACCCCCCGCCAAGCGGGAATAGCTGCTTTTCGTCCAAGCGGCTACGGCCCGCTATTGGCCCTCGCTCAGAACGAGAAGTGTCTCCGGCTTGACGCCGTCGTGCTTCATGGCATCCGCCGCGGCGTCGCTCCTCATGAGCTCCTGG
>Ga0126307_10000421_pt1 | contig 27332 bp, 27 predicted proteins | sample Plot28_FD_89955 | JGI IMG/M metagenome (GOLD analysis project Ga0126307, IMG submission 89955) | Serpentine soil microbial communities from UC McLaughlin Reserve, CA, USA - Plot28 | ecosystem: Environmental > Terrestrial > Soil > Grasslands | place: USA: UC McLaughlin Reserve, Lake County... | reverse complement strand
TCCCGCCCGGACGATTCGGAAATCGGATGAGGACCAGAGCTCCGAAGGCCACGAGGCAGATGCCGAGCCCAGCGAGCAACAGCACGACATGAGTGTCCCACCCGGTCAGCGCTCGTGCGTCGAGCCGTCCCTCGCCGCCAGCCGCGGCGCGCCGGTCTACCTCATAGCGGGGACGCTCGTCACGAGCCCGCCCGCAGCTTCGCCCACTCGGCCTTGTGGACCCGCTTCGCCTCCTGGTACTCCTCGAGCGCCTGCGGTGAGTCCACGTTACCGAGCGTCGGATGGGCCGGCACCAGCTCGCGTGCGGCTTCCACGCCGAAGCGCTTGAACAGGACCGCTCCGAGTGACATCACCTTCATCTCGCCGAACCCCGGCAGTTCCCTGAGGTTTGCGCGTAGCTCGACCGAGTCCGACGCGTCGGTCCACACGCGTGCGGCATCGCCGGCGTAGCGGTCGCGCACGTGCACGGCCAGCTCGTGGACCCGCTTGGCCATCGAGCGGGGATACCGGTGGATCACCGGCTTTGCGAAGAACACCGGCTCGAGATCGGCGGACGCCAGCGTCTCGGCGTCGATCGCGCCGAGGCGCTGTTTCAGGGCGAGCGGCCCCTCGAACGCCTTCATCACCGTCACCCGCTGGTCGAGCTCGAACCCCAGCAGCAGAGCCATCGGATCTGAGGCGATCAGCGCGTTGGCCTCGTCGGACTGCGTGAAGTACAGGCGGTCGGGCACGCGCCCGATCGTAGTATCACTTGAGCGTGACGACGGCGACGCTGGCGCTCGAGGAGTCGCGGCGCCAGCGCCGCGGACAGATCTACGTCGCGCTCGCCGCTGTCGCGTGGTCGAGCGCGGGCGTGCTTCAGCGCCAGCTCACCCTCGGCGCCTCGACCCAGGTATTCGGCCGGGCCGCCTTCGCCGGCGCCGCGCTGCTGGCCTACGTCGCGGTCGTCGAGCGCGGTCGCTTGGTACGGGCATTCAGGTCCGTCGGCGCCGCCGGCATAGCGGTGGCGCTCTGTGTGGCCACGGCCTCGGGCAGCTTCATCACCGCGCTCAACCACACGACCGTCGCGCGCGTCCTGTTCATCATGGCCGTCGCCCCGGTGCTCGCCGCGCTGCTCGCCCGGGTGACGCTCGGCGAGCCGATCACGCGGCGGACGGTCCTGGCGATGGCGCTCGCCCTGGCCGGCGTCACGCTCATGCTCGGCGCGCCCGGCGAGGGTAGCCTGGCGGGCGACGGGCTCTCCTTTCTCGCGGCGCTCGCCTTCGCGATCATGATCGTGATCACGCGCTGGCGCCACGACGTCTCCATGGCCCCGGCCACCTGCCTGTCGCAGGTGATCCTCGTCGCGGTCTTTCTTCCCTTCGCGAGTCCCGGCGAGATCGGCGGCGGCGACCTCGCGTGGCTCGCGGCACTCGGCATTGGGCAGATCGGGCTCGGCTTCGCGCTGCTCACCGTCGGCGCGCGGCTGATACCGGCGGCGCAGGTGGGCCTCATCACTCTGCTCGAGGTGGTGCTCGGCCCGCTGTGGGTATGGCTCGCGCTCGATGAGCGGCCCACCACGCTCACCCTCGTCGGCGGCGCGATCGTGATCGTCGCGATCGTGATCCAGACGCGCGCGGCACCGCCACCCGAGCCGGACGAGGAGCAGGCGCTCCCGGCGCCGCACTAGAGCATCTTTCGGCGCACCGGGAACCGAGACTTCACCGCCCGGCGTTGAGCCGTTACACGGCCCACCGCATCCTTCCGGCATGGACTCACTCGACGCCCAGTGCCTCCTCATTCACCTCGCCGACGGCGAGATCCCGCCGCCCGACCTGTGGCGCCACGACCGCGGTGGCGCACTGTCATGCGCCTACGAGGCCGGCCAGACGACCTTCACATGGCGGCGCGAGGAAGTGGCTGAGCTGGCGGGCAGGTGGCGCGACCTCGACAACGGCCGGCTACCGGAGCGAATGCGGTGCTTCCGAGAGGCACATGAGCGCCTTGAAGCGCTGGCGCGCGACAACGGGCTCACCGCGCCCGACATGATGATCTGGGATGTCGCCGGCGCGGAGCTGCGCGCGGTGTGGGAGGACGCGCAGGTCGTGCTGGTGGTCGCGGAGGTCGGTGAAAGCGCATCCACTGGGACCGCGACATGACGAAATCGCCGTGAGGCCGCCCAGGCTCCGCCACCCGCCCAGGCCGCGTGCGCTGCCGCCGAGCCGTTACGGCGGCGGGGGGCTCTCGGCGGGCGGCGGGATTGGTGGGGCAGGCGCCCGGCACGAGCGCCCGCGGCATCGAAGCAGCCTTCGGAGCTCGCGCTCCAGTGCGGCGCGGGTCGCGGCGTAGCGGGGGTCGTCGTGCCGCGAGTCGAGCTCGTGCGGGTCGAGCGCCAGGTCGTAGAGCTCGCGCGAGCCGTCCGCGTACTCGAGGTAGACGTAGCGCGCCGTACGCACGCCCTGATACGCCGGCACCGCGACGTCCCGGAAGACGATCGTGTCGTCGCCTCGGACGCCGCCCGCGATTCCGGTCTCGTGCAGGAGCGTGCGGTTGACCTGCCGGCGCGGACGCTCCGCGAACGGCACGACAGAGGTGCCGTCGACCGGCCGGTCCGCGCGGCCGTTCGCTATGTCCAGCACCGTCGGGGCCAGATCGATGTTCGCGACCAGCTGGCGCGATACCGCGCCGCGCGGAAGCCCTGGACCGCTGATGATCAGCGGGACGCGGGCCGCCGGCTCATGGGCCAGCACCTTGCCCGCCGCGATCCGGTGTTCACCCTGGAAATAGCCGTTGTCGGAGGTGAACACGATCCAGGTGCGCCTCAGCTCGCCCAGCTCCGAAAGCGTGCGGACGATCGCCTCCACCGCCTCGTCAACGGCGAGGAGCGACGCTAGCCGGTGGCGGTAGCTCTCGGTGATCCGGGCAACCTGGTCGGCCGTCAACGGCGGCGCCTGCCGTTGGAGGAAGGCGGGCTTGTCCGACATGTCCGGCTCGTTGAACGACGGCGGGCGCGGGAGCGGCATTTCCGCGAATGCGTCCTCATGGCGCGGCGCCGGCCGAATCGTCTCGCCCATTGCGGCGACGCCCGCCGGGCGAAGCCGCGAGCTCTCCGAGTGCGGCGCCAGGAACGACACCGACAGGAAGAAGGGATCCTCACTGCCCGAATGACGATGTATGTACGCAAGCGCCTTGTCGCGGAAGACGTCCGTGCCGTAGAGCCGCGGATCCTCGCTGAGCGGATCGCCGTAGGTTGTCATCACGCCGTTCTCGTTGAGCGTGAAGTTCCACATCCGGTACGTCGACGGATCGACCGACGCACGCCAGTCCGACCATCCGGGCGGTACCGGAGGGTCTCCCCCGAGCCCGTACCCGTTCAGATGCTTGCCGACATGCCCGGTGAAATAGCCGGCGCGCTGGAGCCAGACCGGCAGGGTATGGGCCTCGCGCAGCCGGCCGTACCCGCCGAGCGGCGGGCGATTGCCCCAGACGCCGTGATTGTGCGCGTACTGGCCCGTCATGTAGGTGGCACGCGACGGACAGCAGAGCGGGTACGAGACGAACGAGTTCGTGAAGGTCACGCCGCGTCCGCCGAGCAGCCGCCGAGTGCGGGGCATGACGCTCATGTCGTCGACGGTCTGATCGTCGGTCACGATGACGACCACGTTGGGAGGGCGGGCCGCACGCTGGACCGGCGCGGCCGAGAACCCGAGTGGAACCGTGGCGAGGACCAGCGCAAACGCCGCGAGGGGCGCCAACCGCCGCATGCGGCCCAACATAGCCTTTATCGAGGTTCCGACATGCCTTCGCGAACGCCGCTCCAGATGGCTCACTCATTGCGAACGGTGCAGGCCGATCACGGGCACGCTTGCTCGCCCTCCCAGCGCTTCCGAAGCTGTTACCCGATGACCACGAAGGCGGTCGAGCGCTGCCTCGAAGGATTGCCGGCGGCGTCCCGGGCGCGCGCCAGCAGCCGGTAGCGGCCGGGGCGAAGCGTGCGGCCGCCGAGGCGACCGCGGAAGCGCAGCGCGTGCGGGCCCGCTGAGAGGCTGCGTTCGGCGCGGCCGCGAAGCGGAATCCAGCGAACGCACCGCGGGCGGCCGATGTTGTGTGCGCTCGGCCGGCGGCACCCACCCCCGACTCGCCGGCCGGCGGCACGCCGAGCGACGCCGAACCTGACCTCCGCGGCCTCCGAGAGCGCGAGCGACAGCCGCGTGCCGGTCGCTGCGGCGAGCGCCGGGCCCGAGCGTGCCGCACGAAATGCGATCGGCGACAGCGCGAGCCGCGTGATCGCCGGGGCGACGCGGTCATCGCCGGTGCCCGGGGAGGCCTCGCCGGTCGGGCTGGGCTGCGAGACGCTCGAGGCACCCGCCAGAGGCGGAGGAGGCGGCGGGTCGTCTGCATCGAACTTGGCGCCGACGGACCGGGCGGCGCTCATGGTGAGCGTGCAGGTGCCGGTGCCCGTACAGTCGCCGCTCCAGCCCGCGAAGCTCGACCCAACAGCCGGGGTGGCGGCGAGCGTGACCGCGGTGCCGGCTGCGTAGGTTCCCGAACAGGCGACACCGCAGTCGATCCCGGCCGGGCTACTCGCGACCGCGCCGGCCCCGTCGCCCGTCCGTTGGACGCTCAGCTTGTACAGCCCCGGGAGGTAGAGGAGCTCGGCCGCCGCGCTCAGCGCGGTGTACAGCTCCCACGAGGGCCTCGGTCCCGCGTCGGTGTCCTCCGGGGTGGTGCGCCGCAGTCCCTGGCGCTCCCAGGACTCGGCCGCGACGGGAGCGTCGCGCAGCGAATACCACATCACCGGCCCCAGGTTCCAGTCCGCGCGCTGCGGGAGCAGCAGCGCCAGAACGGTCTCGAGCCACGCTCGCTGAGTCTCCTCGGAGGTGGCCCGCTCGTCCTCCGGGGTGGCTGTGTCGTCGGGCACGGTCGGTTGCCCGAGCTCGTTCAGCCAGACCTGCTTGCCCGGAGCGCCATCGGCCGTCGTGCCGGCGCTGCTCTTCAACGTCGCAACCGTGCCGGCGATGAACGTGTTCACGGCCCGCTCCGGATTAGGGCGGTAGTTGTGCAGCGCGAGAGCATCGAAGTCGTCGGTCCCGACCGCCGCGATCACGTCGCGCAGGAAGGCGTCGGCTTCGAGCCTCGTGGCCCCGAGCGTCGACGGGTAGGCGAGCCCGCCGAACATCACGCGCACCGCAGGGTCGGCTGCTCGAAGTGCCGCCGCCGTGTCCTCCAGCAGCGCTCCGTACTGCGCCGGACTCGGCAGATCCCAGAACGGCGCGATGTTCGGCTCGTTCCACACCTCCCACACGGTCGCGGGCAGCACCGGACACTCGCACGTCGCCCAGAACGAGCCGCCGGGGCCGTAGCGCTGAACTGCCGCGGCGGCGAACGCGGCGAAGCGGGCGCGCTCGTCGTCGGTTTTCGGCGGCGTGTAGTTCTCGAGCGGCATGTTGATCAAGACCGGCTGAAGCGCCACGCCTCTCAGAGCTGCCGCTCGCGTGAGGTTGTCGAGCCGCGACCAGTTCGAGAAGCTGCCGTCCACGAGCACCTGGTCTTGACGGAAGCGAGTCCGATTGAGACCTATGCGAGCCTGCCCCATCCGCTCGAGGTCCTCGAGGCCGAGGACATACTCCGCGAGGGTCTCGGCTCGCAAGGTCCCAACGCCGAACGCGGGCAGCACGTGCCCCGGCTCGTGCCTCGCGTCCGCGGGCGCGGCGGCGAGCGCCAAGGAGGACAGCGCGACTGCCAGGGCGGAACGTTGCGGGCGGCGAGACAGGGCGACGAAGTCAGCATCGCATCAGCCATGACCGGCGTCCACGCCACGGGTAACCTGCCTCGCCATCGACTCGCCCGCTGAATTCCGGCTCAGGTCCGAAGTCGCCGACGCGCCTGAGCTGAGCACAGGCGCCTTGGGCGCGTCGCTCAGCGCGCTCGTCCGCACCCCGAGCGTGAACCCCGGCATGAGCGAGCTGGCGCTGGTGGAAGAGATCGAGCGCCAGCTCGAGGGGACCGGATGCGACCTGACGCGGGTCGAGTCGATGCCCGGCCGGCCCTCGCTCGCGGCGGTGCTCGAGCGCTCGGCGGACGGGCCCCGTCTCGTGCTGAACGGTCACATGGACACGGTCGCGATCGACGATCCCGACCGGTGGTCGGTGGATCCGTTCGCGGGTGAGATAAAGGATGGCGTCATCTGGGGCCGCGGGTCGGTGGACATGAAGGGCGGGCTCACGTGCCAGATCGCGTGCGCGAAGGTGCTGAGCCGCATGCGCGACCGCCTCCACGGCTCACTCGTGCTGCACTTCGCCGCCGGTGAGGAATGTGGCGAGCCCGGCACGCTCTCACTGCTGGACGCCGGCTTCGTCGGCGATTGGGGGATCACCACCGAGCCGACGGGCCTCGGGATCGCCACGGCGGAGCGCGGGACCGCGTGGTTCGAGGTCCGGCTCACCGGTCGCTCGACGCACGCGGGCACTCCCGAGGCGGGCGCGAATCCGATCGCCGCCGCGGAGGACGTGCTCGCGGGCGTTCGCGGGTACAGCAACGAGCTCTCCGCGCGCTCGCATCCGCTGCTCGGCGGGCCGATTTGCACGGTGACGATGCTCTCAGCGGGAGCCGAACACAACGCGATCCCCGACGCGTGCGTGCTCACCGTGGACCGCCGGATGATCCCGGGCGAGAAACACGATGTGATCGGGCGAGAGCTCCAGCAGGTCGTGAGCGATGCGGTCAGCGGCCACCGCGACATCAGCGCCGAGCTGACTCCGATCCACCGCGGCTTCGAGCCCGCGGAGGTACCGGCCGAGAGCCCGTTCATCGAGGTCGTCGGCCGGGCTGTGAAAAGCGTCACGGGCGAGCGCGGCAAGATCATCGGCACCCCCTACGGCAGCGACGTCCGCAACCTCGTGAACGACGCCGGGATCGAGGCCATCACGTTCGGTCCGGGCGACATGGCGCTCATGCACTGCGCGGACGAACGCCAAGCGCTCGACGAGCTCCGTCAGGCGAGCCGCGTGATGACCCTCGTGGCGGTCGAGCTGCTGTCGACGGGCTAGAGCACGCCCGCGTACCACGTCCCGAACATCAGCCCGAACGCGCCGAGCGCCGGGATCATCAGCGAGTTGCAGACCGGTGCCACGGCGGGACGCGTGAACGTCCAGGCGAAACCGGCCGTGCAGATCACCATCGAGAGCACGGACATGGGCGCGAACGCCAGCAGGGCCAGGGCGGCATCGGGCTTCGACGGGATGGCCGCCACCAGGACGACGACCACCGCGCCCGTCCCTGCCACGCCATGCAGCACGCCGATCGCGAGCGCCTCGCGCCGTGTCCGCGGACGCCGGCGGCGCTCGCCGGGCCCGGCGTCGGGCGCCGGGCCGACGGGACGCAGCTCGCCGCGACGCCAGCGCCAGAGCAGGCGCGCGGCGAGCAGGACCATCACGAGCCCTATCGCCCTCTCGGCGCCCAGCTCGAACCAGCCGGGTAGCCGCGAGCCGACGAGCACGAGCGGTATCCCGACAGCCAGCAGTGTGCCGGCGTGGCCGACCCCCCACCATGCGCCCAGGTGCATTGCGCGGCGCGGGGCCCCGCCGTCCCCGGCGACGAGGGCGGTGACCGCAACCAGGTGGTCCGGGTCGGTGGCGTGCCGCAGCCCAAGCAGGCAGGCCACCGCGAGCACGACCGCGAGCGGCGCGCCCGCGAGCAGCGCCGACACCCAGCTATCGATCTGCTCCAGCAGCTCCGCCGGAGCGTCAAGCCCCACGGCGGCCACCTAGAGCTCGATGCGCTCGCGTTCCGGCGGGCGCTCGCGGCCGCCGAGGTGGCCCTCCTCCACCAGCGTGCCGAGGACGTCCATGATCGCGCGGGCGCCGAGTTGAGCGGTCATGTCCGAGACGTCGTATGGCGGCGCTATCTCGACCACCTCCATACCGCAGATTCCCTCGCGCGCGACCATCCGCAGGGCTTTGAGCGCCTCGCGCGGCAGCAGCCCGCCGGGCTCGGGCGAGCCGGTGCCTGGCACGAAGCCCGAATCGATCGAGTCGATGTCGAACGAGAGGAAGACCGCCTCCGCGTCCTTCCATGCGTACTCGAGCGCGATCTCCACGGCCTTCTCGACGCCGAGCTCCTCCACGTCCGAGATCGTGATCACGGTGCTGCGCCGCTCTCGCGCCACCTTCATCCCGGGGCGCGAGCCGTACCAGCCGCCGATGCCCATCTGCACGAGGTTGCTGGCGGGGGCGTTCGGGATGTTGGTCGAGTGGAACCACGGCGTCGTGTGCATCCGCTCGTCCATGTCGCGTTCCTGCATGTCGATGTGACGGTCGAGATGGACGATTCCCACTCGGCCCTCGATGTGCGGAGCGATCGCGCGCACGTCCGGGTAGCCGATCGAGTGGTCCCCTCCGATCACCACCGGGAACGCGCCCTCCTTGTGCACGTACGAGACCGCGGCGTCGATCTGGTCGAAGGACTTCTCGATGTTCGACGGGATGACGAAGATGTCGCCGGCGTCGCAGAGGTTGAGTTCCTCGTAGAGGTCGACGCCCATGTCGGCGTTGTAGGAGTCGTAGAGCGCCGAGATGCGCCGCACCGCCTGCGGCCCGAACCGGCAGCCCGCTCGGTATGTGGTGCCCATGTCGAACGGCGCGCCGATGATCGCGACGTCGTAGTTGCCGACGTCCCGGATGTTCTCGCAGTAGGGCGCCTTCAGGAACGTGTTGATGCCCGCGAACGCCGGCTGCTGGCCGCGCGAGAACAGCGAAATCGTGCGGTCCTCGACCGACGGCGCCGCCTCGAGCCCGAGGTCGAGGCCACGCTCGAGCTGTTCGCGCGTGCGCCGGTCGGAGATGTCCGCAAGCCGGCGGTTCACCCAGGTGCCGCGCAGCTTCTCGCGGTCGAAGGGCGGGTGGCCGTTGCCTTTCCCGTGACGGTGGAACATCCCCATGCGACGACTCCTCCTGTTGTTAGGACAACCGGAGGAGTACACCAGACTGCCGTTTCTACAGTCAAGTACGCGCCGAACCTTGTCCTATACTCGGGACCATGCGGGACGTGGAGGCCCTCGACCGCTCGAGCTTCGTCCCGCTCTACTACCAGCTCCAGGAGCTGCTCAAGGAGCAGATCGAGTCGGGCGGCTGGAAGCCCGGCGACCGGCTGCCCTCGGAGTCCGAGCTCGCCCGCCGCTACGCGGTCAGCCGCGTCGTCGTGCGCCAGGCGCTCGCGATCCTGGGGGACGACGGCCAGATCCGCCGGGTCCAGGGGCGCGGCACCTTCGTGGCGGAGCCGAAGCTCGACGCCCGCGCGGGAGGCCTCGCCCGCCTGCTGGCCGCGCCGCGCCCGCCCGACGTGGCGATCGACGTGCTCGCGGCCGGAACTCCGCCGGTCGAGCCGTCGATCCGCAGCGGCCTGCGGGTCGGTGAGGACGAGCGCGTTCTGCGTCTCACGACCGGGCTCTCGGTCGGCGGAGTGCCGCTCGCGATCACGTACTCGTTCTTCCGCGGCGCGGACGTCCGCTGGCTCGAGGGCGCGGTCCGGGTCGGGCATCCGCTTCCACGCGATCTCGTGCTCTCGGACCACGGCATCGAGCTCGCCGGATCGTCGCTCTCGATCGAGACGAGCCAGTGCGGGCAGTTCGAGGCCGACCGCTTCGGCATTCCTCATCGCTCGGCCGTGTTCCTCGTCCTGTCGACCGAGCTACGCCGCACGGCGCACGGCGTCGTGCCGTTCGAGGTCGCGCGGGTGGAGTACCGCGGCGACCTGCTTCAGCTCCGACTCGAGGCGAGCGGCGAGCCGGGCGCGATCGAGGCCGTCTGGGCGCTCACGGGCAAGGCGGGCGCCCGGCAGTTCGACCGGGCTAGGGTGTCTGCCGCATGAACGTCCTCGTGGTCAGCTCGAGCCCCAGGCGGAACGGCAACTCCCGGCTGTTGGCCGAGGCTGCACTCGAGGGCGCACGCGAGGCCGGCCACGACGCCGAGCTCGTGCACCTCGACGACCACATGCGGCACTTCCTGCGCGACTGCCGCGAGTGCAGAGACGCGAACGGCCGCTGCACGATCGATGACGACTATGAGCGGCTGCTGCGCGAGCGCGTGCTGCCGGCGAACGCGATCGTCTTCGCCACCCCGATCTACTGGTACGGGGTCTCGGGTCAGCTCAAGACGTTCTTCGACCGGATCTTCTGCTTCATCGCCGCATCCGAGCCGGACAACGGGCTCTTCGTCAAGGGCCTCGTAGGGAAGCGGCTGGCGCTCGTCATGTCGGGCGAGGAGAGCTATCCGGGCGCCATGCTCGCCCTTGTGCACGAGATTCAGGAGTTCTCGCGGTACACGCATTCCGACTTCGTGGGCTACGTGTGCGGGGTCGGCAACAAGCGCGGTGACGTGCTACGCGATCCCGAGGATCCGATCGGCGCGGCGCGCCGGCTCGGTCGTACGCTGTTCGAGCGCGTCGCGACCGACTACCGGATCGACACCGAGCGGCCGGGGTCGACCTGGGCCACGCTCGGCGTCTCCGGCTAAGCGCCGGCGCCGTCGGACGAGGCGGAGCGCGCCATCACGCCGAGCAGCTCGTACGCCGCGTTGGCCGCGGCGACGGCGGTGATGCCGCTGGGGTCGTATGGCGGCGAGACCTCCACGACGTCGGCGCCGGCGAGCTCGAGGTCGAGCGCCGCGAGCCCAGCGAGCAGGGCCAGAAGCTCCCGCGAGCTGAGCCCGCCCGCCTCGGGGGTGCCGGTGCCCGGCGCGAACGCGGGGTCGAGTACGTCGACGTCGACGGTGACGTAGGCCGGAGATCGAAGCCGCCCGCCGATCATTTCGAGCGCGCCTCGCACGCCGACGTCGTCGAACTCGCGCGCCAGGAGCGTCGCGAACCCGAGGCTGCGGTTCTCATCCATATCCGACGCCTCGTACAGCGAGCCGCGCAATCCGATCTGCACGGAGGCGCGGGCGTCCACGATGCCCTCCTCCACGGCGCGCCGGAACACGGTTCCGTGGGTGTAGCGCGCGCCGAAGTAGGAGTCCCAGGTGTCCGTGTGCGCGTCGAGCTGCAGCAGCGCGAGCGGGCCGTGCGCCGCGGCCGCCGCCCGCAGCAGCGGGAGCGCCACCGAGTGGTCCCCGCCGAGGCCGAGGACGCGGCCCCCCGCCGCCGTGACGGCGCCGGCGGCCTCCTCGATTGCAGCGTGCCCCGCCTCGACGCCGATCGGGCTCGCCGGCGCGTCGCCCGCATCGGCCACCTGGGTGGCCGCGAACGGCGCGACCTGAAGCCGCTCGTTGTAAGGCCGCAGCAGAAGCGACGCCTCACGGATCGCGGCAGGGCCGAAGCGAGCGCCGGCCCGGAAGGTTGCGGCTGAGTCAAACGGCGCGCCCAGCACCGCGACGTCCGCGCGGCCGACCTGCTCGAGCGTGGGGAGCCGCGCGAACGTCCGTACGCCCGCGAAGCGGGGCACCGCCAGCGCGTCGACCTGCCCGACCGGGTCCGCTCGCGTGTCCGCGCCGCGCTCGCTCACGAGGCCAGCTTAAGCGGGGCCGGAATCACAGGTGGAGATCCTCAGCGACGACCGCGGCGACGTTGCGTCCGCCGGCAAGGGCGCCAGGCACGCCCGGATGCACGCCTCCGCCGCCGAGGTACAGGCCCGGCACGGGCGTGCGGCCGGTCGAGCAGGACGGGTGCGGCCGGCGGTCGAGCGTCTGTCCGGCGACGAGTGCGCCCTGGCGGAGCGAGCCGCGGCGCGTTGTCGCGAAGCGCCGCTCGATGTCGAGCGGCGTGTCACAGAAACCGAAGAGGAGGGTTGCCTGCCAAAGGCCGTCGAACCAGCCGACCACCGCCTCCCAGCACGCCTGGCGATAGCGCGCGCGGTCGCGGTCCCAGCCTTCGCCCGGCAGCTCGAACGGAGCGATCGTCTGCACGCGCAGGACGTGAAGCGGCCCGTACGGCCCCGGGGACGCCTGAAGCGGGTCGTGCACCGAGACCGCCGTGAGGTGGCCCGCGACGGTCGGCGGCTGCTCGCCGCGAAGCGCCGCCGCGAGGTGGCGCTCGACGCCGTCCGGGCCGTCGAAGCCGAAGATCCGGACGAGTGCATCAGCGCTCTCGCCCACAGGCGGCGCGGGTGGGTCGCCCTTGATCCCGAAGTGCGCCGTAAACGGAGCGGCGCCCTCGACGACCCAGGCGCCGAGCGGCTCGCGCAGCTCGTCCGGCGCGAACTCTGTGGGCAGCAGGCGCCCGAAGGTCGAGATCGGGTCGAGCGTCGAGACGACGACGCGTGCCGACGTCGTCCGCGCGTCGGCCATCGCCAGGCGGAAGCCGTCCCCGCTGCGCTCGACGCCTGTCACCTCGGCGCTCACGAACGCGCGCGCGCCCGCCGCGGCGGCCACGCGAAACAGCGCGTTGGCGAGGTTCTTCGTGCCGCCGACGACGAGCGAAGGACTGAAGCGGCGCGCCACGCAGTACGCCCCGATCAGGCCGAGCGGAGCATCGGGCTCGAGGAAGCCGGCGAGCGCGCACGCGTAGCGGAGCACGGTGGCGGCCCGCGGGTCGCCGACGCGCTCGGCAAGCGCTCGCGGCGACGACTCGGCGAGTGTGACGACCGGGGCATGCTCGCCGTCGCGCAGCTCGTCGAGCAGTTCATGCTCCGCGCGCGGCGGCCCGTACAGCAGCGGACCGACTGCATCTGACGCGGCCGTCAGCATCCGCTCCACGTCCGCGCCGAGGCCGCGGCCGCCGCGGCCGATTGCGAGCTCCTCTGCGTGACGCCGAAGCCGAACGGCGAACGGCAGCTCGGGCTCGACGAAGCGGATCCCCTGCGAGGCCAGGTCGAGCTCGCGATGCGGCGGCAGCTCGGCGCCGAGCGGCAGCTCGAGCTGCACGATGTTGTACTGAAACGGGGTCGAGTAGTCGTCCGTGGCGAACGTGCCGCCGCGCTCGAAGCGCCGCTCGAGCAAGACGACTCGCGCCCCGGCGCGCGCGAGGTACGCGGCAGCCGTGAGGCCGTTCGGACCGGCTCCGACAATCGCCACGTCGTAGCCGTCGGCGCCCAAGCGCGTCACGTCGGGCGCTCGTACTCGACGGGTGCGAGCAGGCGTTCGAGGTTGCCGAGGTACCACTCGCAGGGGCGAGCACGCCACCAGTCCTGCGAGCGCACGCCGGCGTCCTCGGCGAGCACCTGCGCGGCGTTGTAGCCCGCCGCCATCCAGCTGAGCCCGACCGGCCAGACCCCGTTCGACATGTAGAGGCCGTCGACCGGCATCCGGTACGGCATCCGATCGAGCAGCCATTGATCCTCGCTGAAGTCGCCGCCCACCACCTGGCCGAACTTCGCCGCGCGGTTGAGGCGCCAGTTGTCGAGTGGCGTCCAGTCGTACTGGTCGAGCACGAGCTGGTCCCAGCCCGGGATCAGCTCTCCCATCATGCTGTTGCGCGCCCGCACGAGCTCGTGCCGCAGCGGACCGTCCCACGCCTCCGGCCCGCCAAGGCCATGGAGCGCGTACGGGAAGCACTCCTCCGCGCGCAGCACGGTGTGGCCCTCAGCGGAGACGCTCGTGGGATCCGCCGGCGCGTAGTAGGTGAACTCCATGAGCTGGCCGGCTACGCGCCAGGTGTCGTTCCCGAGCATGTCGACCATGTAGCGCTTCGTGCCCTCCCAGGAGTCGAAAGCGCGGTAGACGAGGATCGCCTCGTTTATGAGCGGGTCGAACGTCGACGAGCCCCAGTCGATGCGGCCGTCGAGCAGCCACGACGTCACGTGGGAACCACGCAACCCCATCTTCCAGTGGCGCATCTTGGCCGCGAGGCGTGCGTCGGCGGACGCGATCGCCTCCTCGCCGACCAGGCGCAGAGTCTCCGGGACGCCGGCGTTCGAGAGCACTCCCACCCGCGCGTCGATGCGCGCACCGGGCTCGGGCGAGCGCTCGCCCAGCACGACGCCGCGTGCGCGGCCCTCCTCGAGCACGACGCGCTCGACGGCGGCGTTCGTAATGACGGCGCCGCCGTGCGCCAGGAACGCGTGCGTAAGCGCGTCGACCTGGACCTCGTTCCCTCCGACGCCGATGCCCGTCGTGTAGTAGAGCGCGAACGCGACGCCGTACGCCCCCTGTCCGCGCGCGAACGGCGCGCCGTGCTCCCAGAAGGCCACCGGCGTCATGAGGATCTGGCGGCAGGCGTCCGACTCGAACGTGCGCTCGCACAGCTCCGGGCCCGTCATCTGCGACATCTGCTCGACGCTGAACCCCATCGCGTAGGCGCAGATCTCGAAGATGCGCTCGAGCTTCGAGGGGGCGGGATGCGGCGTGAAGGAGCAGAGCTCGTTGAACCCGACCATCGTCTCGTGCACGCGCTCCTGGATGCCGAGCATCCGCTCGCCGTCGTGGGCGGAATGCTTCGAGAAGTTCTCAGCCGTACGCTCGGGTTCCTGGCAGATGAGGCAGTTCGTCCCATCGCGGAAGGTGGTGGCGAGAATCACCGGGCTCGCGCGGAAGCGGAATCCGTAGCTCTCGAGCTCGAGGTCGTCGATGACCGGCGAGTTGCCGGCGAAGCTCACGCCGACGTGCGGGCTATCGAGCGTCTGGGCCCAGGTCTCGTGCGTGCAGCAGAACGAGGCCAGCTCGGAGTTCGCCTCGAGGACGAGCACATCGAGTCCCGCCTTTTGGAGGTAGGCGGCAGCCGGGAGGCCACCGGATAGGCCGCCCCCGATCACGACGACGTCGTACACGGCCTTCATCGGCCGCGCAGCTTATGGCAGGATCGCCCGTCATGAGCGAAGCGAATGGTCGCGTCGCGCTCGTGACGGGCGCCGCCAGCGGGATAGGCGCGGCGATCTCCGCAATGCTGGCCGAACGCGGCTGGCGGGTCGCCGGCCTCGACCTAAATGCGTCGGCTACCGAGCTCTCGCTCGAGGCCGACGTGGCGGATCGCGCCGCCGTGCGGGCTGGCGCGGAGCGCGCGTCGCAGGAGCTCGGCACCGTGTCGCTGCTGGTCACGGCCGCCGGCAGGTACGAGATGGTGCCGATCGCCGACATCGATGTCGAGCGCTGGCGGACGATGCTGGCGGTGCACCTCGGGGGCGTCGTGAACGCGTGCTGGGCAGTGGTGCCGGGAATGCTGCGGGCCGGCTCGGGGACGATCGTGACGATCTCGTCGGAGCTGGCGCTGGCGGGCGGGGCGGGCGACGCCCACTACTGCGCCGCGAAGGGAGCGATACTCGGCTTCACGCGCTCGCTCGGGCTCGAGCTCGCGGCGCACGGGATCCGGGTCAACGGCGTAGCGCCCGGGCCGACCGACACGCCGCTGCTCGCGCCGGACTCGCCCTGGCGCGCGCCCGAGTACCTGAAGACGCTTCCGCTCGGCCGGCTCGTGCGGCCCGACGAGGTGGCGGAGACCGTCGCGCTGCTCGTCGAGGAGGGCGGCTACTTCGCGGGCCAGACGCTCTCGCCCAACGCAGGGGCGGTGATCTGATGCGCGCGCGCTTCGAGGGTCGGCGTGCGCTGGTGAGTGGGGCGGGCCAGGGGCTCGGGCGCGCGATCGCGCGCCGTCTGGCCGGGGAGGGTGCGCGTGTCGCGGTGAACGACCGGGAGCACTCAGCCGGCGTGGATGCGGTCGTCGCCGAAACGCGCGGCGTCGCGGCGATCGCCGACGTGTCAAACCCCGACGCGGTGGACGGGATGGTCGCCGCGGTGGACTCGGAGCTCGGCGGGATCGACGTGCTGGTCGCGAACCACGCCTACATGAGCATGGCGCCGTTCGTGGAGCACGATCCGGGCGACTGGTGGAGGAACGTCGACGTCAACTTGTCCGGGACGTTCTTCCTCGTGCGCGCCGTGCTGCCCGCGATGCGACGAAACGGCGGCGGCAGGATCGTGATCATCGCGTCGGAGTTCGGCGTCGTGGGCTGGGAGAACGCGACCGCGTACGCCGCGTCGAAGACGGGGCTGATCGCGTTCACGAAGACGCTCGGTCGCGAGCTCGGCCCCGAGGGGATCGGGGTCAACGCGATCGCGCCCGGGATCATGGACACCCCGCAGCTCGACGTGGACGCCGCGGACGCAGGAGTGTCGCCGGAGGAGATCAGGCGCCGGTACGCGGCCGAGACCCCGATCGGCCGGATAGGCCGGCCCGAGGAGATCGCGGCGATCGCGGCCTTCCTGGCCTCAGAGTCGAGCACGGCCTTCGTCGGCCAGATCGTCCAGCCGAACGGCGGCACCACCCGCGGACTCGCCTAATCGGGGTAGAGCTCGGGATCGACGGTCACCGGCTCGAGCGCGCGTCCCGGCAGCCCCGAGTCGGCCAGCGCGCGCTCGGCGACGGCCGAGGCGCTCGCGAACTCCACGTCGCCGCAGCCGAGACCGTGCTCGATCAGCGCACGCAGCGCCTCGACGCGCGAGGGCCTCCCGGAGAGGAAGGGGTGGCAGGTGAGCATGAAGAGGCAGCCATAACGACGCATGGCGTCGAGCTCGGCACGCCACAGCTCGAGGACCTTCGCTGGTGACTCGATCACCGAGCCGACCTCGGGGCGGGGCAGGAACGCGTACTGCTCCCAGTCGTCGAGGCTCCAGTGCGGCGGCAGCTCGGCGATCGTCCGGTCGCCGACCTCCAGCCGGTACGGACGGTCGGAGTCCATGAGGCTCGAGTCGTAGCGAAGTCCGTATTCGGCGACGAGCCCGGGCGTGCGCCAGCTCGCCTCCCACATCGCGGCTCGGTGGCCCAGCGGACGCACTCCGACGGCATCGAGCGCTGCGAGCGCGCGCTCGAAATCCGCACGCTCCTCGCCGTCCGAGAGATCGACCGGGCTGCGGTGGCTGTGCGAGTGATGCCCAACCTCGTGGCCGGCCTCGACGATCCGCTCAACGACAGCGGGATAGCGCTCCGCCGTGAGGCCGGGAACGAAGAAGGTGGCGGGAAGCCCGTACTCGGCGAGCAGCTCGATCAGACGCGGAACTCCCACCAGCGGGCCGTAGGCCTGATGGGTCATCACCATCGCATGGTCGGCGTAGCGCCTGTCGTTGGCGAGTATCGGCGACTCCGCGTCGACGTCGAAGGAGAGCACGGCCACCGCACGGCTTTCACCCAGCCAGGTCACGCCCGAGGGATATCGGAGCGGTCCGGCCCCGGTCAAGGCCGCTCGGACGAAGGATCAAACCGGCGCAGGGGCTTCGTACGATCGTCGCCTTGTGGGGCGGACCGCCGACGCCCAGAATCCGCCACGTGTCGCCGGACGGTGGTTTGGCCGATCCGCAGGTAGCCGCAATGCGCGGTGAGCAGGAGGGCCTCAAGCGGGAGTTCTCGCTGTGGGCGATCTTCGCGCTCGCCTTCGCGTTCATCTCGCCGATCGTCGCGCTGTACGGGATCTTCACGTTCTCCGTCACAAGTGCCGGTCCCGCGGCGTGGTGGGGCTTCTTCGTCGTGCTGGGAGGCCAGCTGCTGGTGGCGTTCGTGTTCGCCGAGCTGGCGTCGCGCTGGCCGTACGAGGGCAGCCTCTACCAGTGGTCGCGCCGCCTGATCCACGAGACCTACGGCTGGTTCACGGGCTGGGCCTACATGTGGACGCTGATGATCACGATGGTCGCGGTGGCCTACGGCGCGGCGGGCTTCGTTCCGATCGTGCTCGGCATCGATCCGTTCTCGAAGAGCGAGCAGCTGTTCGTGGCGTTCGGCTTCGTCCTGTTCGGCACGGTCATGAACGTGCTCAGCCGCACCGCGCTCAAGGTCTTCATGACCGCGAGCATCGGCGCCGAGGTGATCGGCTCGCTCGGCATCGGTGCCGTGCTGCTCATCTTCCACAACGAGCAGAGTCTCGGAGTCCTCTTCGAGAGCCATGGCGCGGGGCAGGGCTCGGGCGGCTACCTGTGGGCGGGCTTCTTCGGCGCCGTGGCGTTCATCGGCTGGGCGTATGTCGGCTTCGACACCGCTGCCTCCGTCGCCGAGGAGTGCAACGAGCCGCGCCGGGATGTCCCGAAGGCCATCATCCTGTCGCTCGTCACCGTCGCGCTCGTCGTGAGCTTCGCGTCGCTCGCGCTCATCCTGGCGATTCCTGACTGGGACGCCGTCATCAGCGGCGAGGTGGTCGACCCCGTGGCGGACACGATCACATTCCAGTTAGGCGCGGACGTGACCAAACCGCTGTTTGGACTCTTCATCATCGGCTTCACGGCGAGCCTGATCGCGATCCAGACGAACTGCTCGCGGATCATGTGGGCCTTCGCGCGGGCCGACGTCCTTCCGGCGTCGCCCTGGCTGCGCCGCCTCTCGCCCGGCGCGCGGCTCCCGCGCGGCACGATCGTCACGACGTTCGTGATCGCCTGCATCCTGCTCGTCTCGACGCAGTCGGAGGACGTCTACCTGACGCTTGTCTCCATGGCGACCGGGGGCTTCTACTTCTCGTTCGCACTGCCTGTCCTGGGCTACCTGTGGGTGCGCATGAAGCGCCGCTGGCGTCCCTCCGCCTTCTCCATGGGCAGCTTCGGTTTCGCCGTGGCGATCGCGGCCTCGATCTGGACGGTCTTCGAGTACATCAACATCGCCTGGCCGCGCGCGGAGGGCGTCCCCTGGTACCAGGACTGGGCGGTGTTGGTGATGACCGGAATCGTCGCGGTGCTCGGCGTGCTCGCCTACCTACCGGGGCGCAAGAACATGAAGGCGGCCGAGGATCGCCTCGAAGACGATCCGGACGCCATTCACTGGGGCGCTTCGAAGGCCGGCTCGCCGGGGTCGCCCTGACGAACTGGCTCCCCGCGGGCGAAATCGAGCGCGCGCAGCCCGAGCCACAGCTGCACGACATCGCTCATCTCTCGCAGGCTGCGCCCGGTCAGCTCTTCGACGCGTCGCATCCGGTACACGAGCGTCTGCTTGTGCACATGAAGGATCTCCGCGGAGCGCTGCCACGAGCGGTTGTGTTCCAGGAACACGCTGAGGGATCGCACGAGCTCGCTGCCGTGTTCTCGGTCGTACGCGATAAGCGGCCCCATGATTCGGTCCGCCGCCGTCTCCGCCTCCCCGAGTGTGCGTGGCAGAAACAGTGGGGTCGCGTCGCCGTAGCGGGCGACCGCGCCGCCCAGATTGCGGGCGGCCGCCTCCGCCCAGCCGGCCTCGCGGGCCGCATCGGGCAGGCGGTCAGGCCGGCACAGCGCGTCGCTTACGCCGAGCGGGATCCGCGGCCCCACCACCGCGCGCAGACCCTCCAGCGCTTCGGGAGTGTCCGGAATCGCCGTGAGGACGTGCTGTCCGTTCCGTAGCACGAGGTGAACGAGACCACGCGCGGCCAGCCGATGGTGCATCTCGGACTCGTCCGGAGCGGCGGCCTGCGGGCGGAACGCGGCTATCACGACGCTCTCGGGGTCGATGCCGTGCTCGCGCAGCTGCCGAGCCGCGAAGGCCGGGTCGAGCCGCCGCTCGAGGAGGTGCGCCATCAGCTCAGAGCCGAGGCGCCAGGCGTGGCGGTGCTGGGCACCCACCCGTTCAACCTCGAGAGCGGCGATGTTCGCCGCATGCTGCAGCAGGCTCAGGTCCGGGACGGGGCGCCCGTTCGCCAGGGCGAGAAGAGCGATCGTTCGGTCGGCGGGCACGCGGATCGCACACGCGATCGATCCCTCGTGCTCGATCCGAAGGACGCCGGGGAAGTTGCCGCGCCGCGCCTGCAGCTCCGCTCGGAGACGCTCCGCCAGTCCCCGCGGCGGCGACCTGTCCGCCGCGAGCGTGGGCGCCCCGGTCTCGGTGTCGAGGAGCAGCAGCGGACAGCCGAGCTCCGCCTCGAGCGCCCGCATGAGACCGGCGCCGAGCCGCCCGCTCGAGACGGCGGCGCGCAACACCTCGTACAGCTGAACCGTCCGAACGAGCCGCTTGTGCTCCTCATCGGAGTTCGCGTTGGCGACCGCTCGCGACACGGCGACGAACGGCACCTCGTGCGGAATGGCGAGAACCGGGAAGGCGAGCTCGTCAGCCCGCGCGAGCAGTGCGTCCGTAAGCGCCGGCGCATGCACGTCGTCGCCGATGCCGAGCCCGCTCAAGCCGACCGCCACGACGTTCTCGAGGAACGCCACCTGGTCGTCAGCCTCCGAGGAGATGTTCAGCCCGTTCGACATGAGAAAGTCACCCGGGCCGAGCCACTCCGTGGGATTCGGGAGATCGGAGGTGTGCGCCCACGAGACGAGTCGCGCGCCGCCCCCCTCGCCGGCCAGGAAGCGCAGCTTCAAGAAGGGATCAGCGACCAGCTCCGCGATGGTGATGGCCACTCGCCGACTCTATTCCTACGGGCCGTACGGCGCTAGACGATCGTACGACGCGGGCTTGGAACTCCTGGCGATCGTCTCATTGAAGGCCACGCGAGGCAGAGCCAAGCTCTGGCGGCGGTGCAGATCACCGAGAGGATCCATGTCGGCGCGCGCACGGGCGTCGCCGTCACGGTGCCGGCCGGCGGCCTGTTCCGCGTGGTCGACGTCGAGGGGCGGCAGGTGGCCGACATGTTCGCCTTCAACGCGGCAGACGTGACCGAGCACCACAGCGCGATGCATACGCGTGCGGCCGTCGACCGGCTCTTCCCGCGTGTGGGCGAGGCGTTCTTCACGAACCGCCGCCGGCCGATACTCACGCTCGAGCGCGACGACAGCCCAGCGGTGCACGACATGCTGATCGCGCCATGCGACCCGGAGCGGTACGAGGGCCTCGGCGTGGACGGCTGGCACGCGTCCTGCCGTGAGAACCTCGAGGTCGCGATGCGGGAGCTCGGCCACGACGACATCTGCGCGCCGGCATCGGTCAACCTGTTCATGAACATCCCCGTCAGCTCCGACGGCGAGCTTGGCTGGGAGCCGGCTCCGACGCAACCTGGAGACTCGGTTACCTTCCGGGCAGTGATGGAGTCGATCGTCGTGGTGTCCGCGTGCCCTCAGGACATCGTTCCGATCAACGACCGCAATCCGACCTCGGTGGCCATCGAACTACTGGAGGACTGACGTGGCGAACGAAGAGAGCCAGGCCGTCGTCGACACCACGATGTGGACGTCGCTTCTGCACGCCGGGCTGGCCGGATCGTTCCTGAAGCTGCCGCACGTGCCGCCTGACGCCGAGGAGCTCCGAAGGCACGGCGCCGGCGCGGCGATCTACGGGATCCCGTGGGACTCGACGTCGATCAGCCGGACGGGCGCGAACTACGGGCCACGCGGCATCCGCGAGATCTCCGGGCAGTTCCTCACCTACAACGCCACCTGGGACTTCGACCTCGGGGAAGCGCTCAACCCGGTGGACTGCGGCGACTGCGACGTGGTCCTGGCGAACGCCGAGAAGACGTTCGCGCACGCCGAGCGCGACATCGCGCAGATACTCGACGCCGGCGCGATCCCGGCGACCCTCGGCGGCGATCACTCGGTCACGATCCCGGCGGTGCGCGCCGTGCGCACGAAGACGTCGAACCCGGGGCTCGTCCTGATCGACACGCATCTCGACACCGCGCTCGACGTAGGCGGCGAGGAGCTCAATCACTGCTGCCCGATCACGCGCGCAGTGGACGCCGGCTTCGATCCCACGAAGATCGCGCTGGTCGCGATCAGCGGATGGATGAACCCGCGCACCGAGCTGCGCTACTGCCGCGAGCACGGGATCACGGTGATCTGGCTCGAGGACATCTGGGAGCGGGGCGTGCAGCACACCCTCGAGCGCGCGCTGGAGGTCGCCGGACGCGATACCGACGGGATATACCTCAGCGTCGACGTGGACTCGCTCGACGCCGCCTACGCGCCCGGGACCTGCGTTCCGACGCCGGGCGGACTCACGAATCGCGAGCTGCTCGAGCTCGTCCGCGGAGTCTCGAACCACGGGCTCGTGGGGGTGGATGTGGTCGAGACCGCCCCGAGCCTCGAGGCGACCTCGGCCACGGCCGCGATCGCGGGGCGGGTGATCATGGACGCCCTGGCCTGCCACGCCGGTGCGCTGAAGTCGTGACGCGCGTAATGGTCGCGCCGTAGGGCGCGTGCGAGCGGCGCTGGCCCAGCTCCGGCCCGAACCGCGCGACGTTGCGGCGAACGTTGCCCGGGTGCGCGAGAGCCTCGCGCGCTGCGAGGCCGTCGACCTGCTCCTTCTCCCGGAGCTCTTTCTGAGCGGGTACGAGTTGGCCGACCCGGAGGCAGTGAGCGTCGCGCTCGACGGGCCCGAGGTGGAGGACATGCGTGAGGCCGCCCGCGAGAGCGGCAGCGCCCTGATCGTCGGCGCAGCCGAGCGCGTCGACTACGGCGTGGCGAACAGCGCGATCTGCATCAATCGCCGCGGAGAGCTGGCGGGCGTCTATCGCAAGACGCACCTGTTCGGCGCGGAAGCCGATGTCTTCGTGGACGGACGCGAGCTCGTGACCCTCGAGCTCGACGGGCGCCGGCTCGGGCTCATGATCTGCTTCGACGTCGAGTTTCCCGAGGTCGCGCGGACGCTCGCTCTGCGGGGTGCCGATCTGCTCGTGACGATCTCGGCCAACCCGAGCGTCTTCCGGCGAGATCACGACGTATTCGTGGCGGCGCGGGCACTCGAGAACGGGCTTCCGCACCTCTACGTCAATCGCGTCGGGAAGCAGCACGGCTTCGTCTTCGCGGGCTCGTCGATGGCGATCGACCCCGAGGGGCGAGTGTTGGCGTTGGCCGGCCCCGAGGACGAGGATCTACTCGTCACCGACGTCGGCGAGGCCGGTCGGCGCGACGAGCGCACTCGCTACCTCGACCTCGTCCGACCCTCGCTCTACGACGCGCCGCCCGAGCCGGACTGAGGTTGCCCGGTGTGTCTCGTCCGCTTCGTCCGCGACGAGGCTGATGACTTCCACGGCGAGATTGCTCCCCTGATGGCCGATCAGCTGCGTGACCTTCGGAGGCGTGCAGTCGCGGCCGTGGCACGCCGCGCTCAGGCTGCCCGCAAACAGCGTCAGAACCGAGCAGCTGAAGAGGAGCGCGGTCACGTAAGCGAAGGTGAAGAACGCGTCGCTGTTGCGCGCCGACTTCAAGGCCGGCCAGCTGCCGGCGGGGCCCGCCGGGCCTCAAGGCGCCCAGCGCCCAGGGTCCGCCGGGCCCGCGGGGCGCCTCCCGCGCAACCAACGTGACGGTCCGCGCGGGGGCCACCGCCACCCGTGACTCAAGCGCGAGCTCCAACGCGGGTGAGCGCGCCGTCGGTGGTGGCGGCTCGTCGTCCGACGGCTTCCTCTACGACTCCGGCCCGAGCGCGACCAGCGGCACGCCCACCGACTGGGTCGCGTCCGCCGAGCAGCCGGACGAGAGCGACGCGTCGGTCCAGGCGTTCGTGATCTGCGCAGCGCCCTGAAGGACACGGGGTGGCTCGGCGGCACGCCTACCAGGGCGCCGCCGAGCCGCACCGTTGCCCACGCGGCCTTGCTCGGCGGTGACGCGCTAACGGACGGGCCGCTCGTCGACGAGAACCGACAGGCAAGTGACGCAACCTTCCATCTTCTCGAACTCGCCGATGTCCACGACGAACACGTCGAAGCCCCAGGCGTCGAAGAGCCGCGCCGACCGCGGTGCTGACGCCGCCACGAGGACCGTGTTCGCGCCGAGCGGGACGACGTGCGACCCCGCTTCCTCCGGGACGATCCGCAGCGCCGGGAACGGTGAGGTGTCGACCAGCGACGTATCCGCGGCGACGACCGTGCCGTCCGGCAGGGCCGTGAGCGCCGACTTCAAATGGAGCACCCGGTGCAGCGGGACGGGGACGATCTGCAAGCCCCGCGGTGACAGCAGCCGGCGCAGCTGCCGAATGCCCTCGTCATTGGTCCGCCCGCCGCGGCCGACGTAGATGCTCGAGCCGATGCGCAGGACGTCGCCGCCGTCGAGCGTGCCCGGCGCCTCGATCTGAGCGCGCTCCAGTCCGAGCGCCTGAACCGCTTCCTCCGCACCCGCAAGCTCCGCGCGTCGCTCGGCCGCTCCGGGTCGGGTGAGCACGGCAAGCGCGCCGCACACCACCAGGGTGTCCTCGACGAACGCCGAATCCGGCAGGTGGTCGGCGTGGGACACCTCTCGGATGGTCCAACCCGCGCCGGCGACCGCTTCCACGTAGGCCGCGTGTTGCTTCGCGGCGAGGGCGGCATCGACCGGGGTGCGATCGACATACGTCACGATGCCCTCTTCCAGCCGACGGCTGGGACGCCGGATCAGAGCGATGCGCTGGTCCACGGGTGGGACGCTACTCGCGCAACCGCCAGCTAAGTCACGCCTTCAACGATGCGCAGATCGCGCTCCGCGCCATCGCCGAGTATGCGCAGTGCCTCCTGGTAGGCGGGGCTGTGATACGCCGCGACCGCTTGCTCGACGCTGTCGAACTCGATGACCACCGTCCGCTCCATCACGCCCGCCTCGAATACCCGTGCGGGTTGACCGCGAGCCAGGAAGCGCCCGCCGCCCTCCCGCATCGCTGGACCGGCGAGCTCGGCGTACCTCGCGAGCTTCTCCGGATCGCGTACGGAGCGAAAGGTGTTGATCCAATATGCCTTGCTCATTGATCGCATCATCGCCCGGCTGGGAACAACAGGTCCGATGCCTCTTCATGCAATCAAACGCGCCGCCCGCGCCGCGGGTGCGCACCAAGTCGCAACCCGCCCTAGCACGCGCCGCGTCGAGGTCATTTCGGACGGACAGGTGCTCGCCGTCTCAGAGCGCGCCATCGAGCTCGACGAAACGGGCCTGCCGACGCGCTACTACCTGCCCCGCGACGACATCCGCATGGAGCTGCTGTCGCCCTCGACGACGACGTCGTACTGCCCGTTCAAGGGTCACGCGACCTACTTCTCGGCGCCCGGTGCGCCGGACGCTTTCTGGGTTTATGAGGAGCCGTCAGAGGAGGAAGCGCTCGCGGTCGCCGGGATGCTCGCGCCGTGGCCGGGACGGGTCGAGGTCCGCGTCGACGGCGAGCCGGTCTAGGGCGCGGGCAGCGGGTCAGCCAGCGGCGCGTCGACCGGCACCGAGTTCGGGCGGAAGCGGTCGAGCTTCAGCCCATTCAGCAGCTCGAAATAGGCGTTGCGCTCGGTTCCTTCGCGCGAGATCAGGCCGGAGTCCCAGCGGAGGTTGCCGTCGTAGCGCCAGTTGTAGAGGTACAGGCGCTTCACGCGCGGGAGGGCCGAGACCAGCTTGAAGATGTGGCGCACCACGCGGGCCGCGCGAGCCTCGTCGTGCTTGAAGCGCCGGTGGCGGACAATGCCGCCGGTCTCCGTGATCCAGACCTGCGCGTTCCGGACGCGGCGAAGGAACAGCCGCGTGCCTCTGGTCCGCAGGCGAGTGACGTCCGGGTAGTTGTGGAGCCCGAAGATCAGCCGGCCGCGGCCGGCGCGCTCACGGAACGCGCGAATCCAGCGCCACATCCGCCAGTTCGAGGTCACGAGGAGCTCGACGGCAACGACCCTGCATCCGCGGCACTGCTTCTTAAGCGCCCGGTAGAAGACCGCTGTGCGACGCGGGTACCTGCCCGTCGGCTGGGTGCTGGCGAGGTTCGCCTCGTTCCAGGTCGAGAACTCGCGCACCCACGGGTAGCGCTCGCGAAAGGCCTTCACCTGCGCGGCGTACTGGCGCACCGACGGCAGCTTCAGCGCGCGCTTCTCCGACATCGAGTGCCCGAAAGAGACGAGCGGCTCCACTCCGTCCCGTCGGGCCCGTGCGAGCCAAACGTCGGTCGCCTCTAGCGGCCACCCGCCCATCTCCACGAGATCCCACGGCACGACCAACCGCGCGTTGCGGATCCCGGTGGCGCGGAACCGCGGGTCCTCGAACAGGTCCGGGCTCTGTTCACCGATCCCGACGATCGTGTGTGGCTGCCCGGGGACCGGCCCGGGACCAGGCTCCTGGCCGAAGGCGGCCGCGACGGTGGTCAGAGCGCCCACCCCCAGTGCGATCGCAAGTGCCTTCTTCATCAGTCCTCCGACCTATACCGCGCAAGCCGCCCAAGTTGCGCGCTCACGGGACGGGCCGGATCACGAGCTTTTCGAACGCCGCCCGCGCCTTCGGTTCACCTGACACGCGAAGCGCGACGCGAGGTCCCGAGGTCCAGCGCGGCGGTTCGTGCTCTCCGCCGATCGAGATCCACCTCCGCCGCGGCCGCACTTCAACGCGCACGGTCGGTCCGGAGACGATGCGCAGCGCAACGCCTCGCCCACCGACCCCCCGCCGCGGCGTGATCCGCCGTGACACCGCGCTTGTGAGGCGCCCATCCAGCCTTCGCCAGGCCACCGCCCGGCGGTCGCGCAGCTCGACTCCGACGGCGTTGGAGCGCGAGGCCATGACCGCGAGACCCGGCCGCGCGCCGCCCCGACGCCACGCCACGTCGGTCTCCGCCACGAAGGAGTCGGTTCGCGCCTGTCGTCCGACTGCGCCGGGGCCGAGCACGAGGCGGCCGCGGCGGAGCGCAGCCGTTGGCCGGGCGCCAAGCGGCCATTGCCAGCCCTGCCCCAGCCCGTTGCCGAGGAAGCGCTCTACCGATGGCGTGGCGGCGCCCACTACCGGGACCTCACCGCTCGGCTCCGGCCAGCCGTCCGCCCCGAAACGCAGCTGCGTTATGAGAAGCCGGCGGTTGGCGGGGTCGCCGCGTACGTAGGCGTGATGGGCGAGCAGAAGCGTGCCGCCCGGGCCGCGCGCCACGCTTGCGTGCCCAAGGCAGCGTAAGCCGGCATTCCCGGTAGGCAGGGGGCCGGGATGCTTCTCCCACGGCCCGAGCAGCGAAGCCGCGCGGGCGATCCCGATCACATACGTGCAGCGAGGCCCGCAGCAAGAGCCCGCCGAGTAGACGAGGTAGAACGTGCCCGCAAATCGGAGGACGGCAGGGGCCTCGATCAAGCCCCGCTCCCACGGGGCGTCCGCCCGCAACAGCTCACGCGGCGGGCCGGCCAGGCCGGCGCCTCCCGGCGCGAGCGGCGCCGCGACGATCGGCGTCGGCTCGCCCACGCTGTTGCCGTCCTCCTTCCAGAGCAGCCAGTCGCCGCCGTACTCGTCGCGCGCTGGGAACGGGTCGATGGCGCCCACCCGCGTGCACACGAGCGGTCCGTGGTCGCGGTAGGGACCGCGCAGCCGTTCGGCGGAGGCCACCGCCACGCAGCGCCGGCCCCCGTGGCTGCGTGCGGAGTAGTAGGCCAGCACGCGCCCGTCTCGCCGCTGGAGCTCAGGAGCCCAGAAGTCGCCGGCGACCCAGCGCGGCGGCCGCTCGAACACGGCGCCGACCTGGCGCCAGCGTCGCAGATCGGCTGAGCGCAGGATCGGGAGCGCGGGCAGCCAGCTGCCGGACGTCGCGGCGGCGTACCAGCCGTTGCCCGCCCTGAGGAGCGACGGATCCGGATGGTCTCCGGGAATAACTGCGACGGCGCCGGCCGGAAAGACCGCCAGGAAGGCGACCACTACGCCCAGAGCGAGCGTTCT
>Ga0126307_10000420_pt1 | contig 27349 bp, 25 predicted proteins | sample Plot28_FD_89955 | JGI IMG/M metagenome (GOLD analysis project Ga0126307, IMG submission 89955) | Serpentine soil microbial communities from UC McLaughlin Reserve, CA, USA - Plot28 | ecosystem: Environmental > Terrestrial > Soil > Grasslands | place: USA: UC McLaughlin Reserve, Lake County... | reverse complement strand
TCCTATCTGATGATCGGCGGGGGAGTCTTCATCGCCATCGCGACGGGCGATGTCTTCGGCGGCATCTGGCTGGCGGTCATTGGGATGTTCCTGGGCAGCGCGGCGCGCCAGAGCGAGTTCCAGAACGAGGTCCAGAGCCGGATCGAAGGCGTCCGCGTGGCCGACGTCATGGACGCCGAGCCGGTGGCCATCCACTCCGAGCTGAGCCTCGACCGCGCCTGGGACGATTTCTTCCTGCGCTACGGCTGGCCGTGGTTCCCCGTCGTGGACGCCGCCGGGCGCCTCGTCGGCGTGGTCGCCTCGGAGTCGGTCGAGTCGGTACCCGAGCAGGTCCGCCCGAGTCGCAACGTGGCCAGCGTGATGGCCGCGGACGACGCCGGGGCGGGGCTGCGGGTGGGCTTCGAGGAGCCGCTCGAAGCGCTGCTGGGCCGCGAGGGCCTCGCCCGCCTTGGGGCGATCATGGCCGTCGACCGAGAGGGCGTCCTGCGCGGCGTGGTAACCGCCGATCGGGTGCGCCAGGCTCTGCGTCCGGTTGCGCCCTGAGGGTCCATGCGCCGTAGATCGGGTGGGCGTCGCGCTCGAATAGGATTGCGCCCGCCTCTCCCCAGATGCCCCAACACGACGTCCTCGTAATCGGAGCCGGCCTCGCCGGACAGCGCGCCGCACTCGCCGCGGCGAAGACCGGTGCGTCCGTGGGGATCATCTCCAAGGTGCACCCCGTCCGCTCGCACTCCAACGCAGCGCAGGGCGGCATCAACGCCGCGCTCGACCCCGAGGACTCCTGGGAGTCGCACGCCTTCGACACCGTCAAGGGCTCGGACTACCTGGGCGACCAGGACGCCATCGAGATCATGTGCAAGGAGGCGCCCGACGAGCTGCTCGAGCTCGAGCACCTGGGGGTCACCTTCCACCGCAACGAGGAGGGCGGGCTCGGCAAGCGCGCGTTCGGCGGCGCCTCGGCCGCGCGTACCTACTACGTCGCCGACATCACCGGCCAGGCCATTCTGCACGTCCTCTACGAGCAGCTCATGAAGCACGACGAGGTGCACCGTTACGAGGAGTGGTTCACCACCGCCCTGGTCCAGGACGACGAGGGCAAGATCGCCGGCGCGGTCACGCGCAACATCCGCGACGGCTCCATGGAGCTGTTCGCCGCCAAGTCGGTGATCCTCGCCACCGGCGGCAACGGCCAGGTGTTCAACCCGACCACAAACGCCCTGGTCTGCACGGGCGACGGCATCGCCCTTGCGTACCGCATCGGCGCGCCGCTGATGGACATGGAGATGATCCAGTACCACCCCACCACGCTGGCGGGGCTCGGGCTGCTGATCACCGAGGGCGCACGCGGCGAGGGGGCGCACCTCTACAACGCCGAGGGCGAGCGCTTCATGGAGAAGTACGCGCCCAACAAGATGGAGCTGGCTTCGCGCGACGTGGTCTCGCGCGCAGAGCAGACCGAGATCGACGAGGGCCGCGGCTTCCCGGACGGCACGGTGGCCCTGGACATCACCGTGGTGCCCAAGAAGCGCATCCACGAGGCGCTGCGCGAGATCCTCAACGTCGGCCGCGACTTCGCCGGAGTGGACATCACCAAGGAGCCGATCCACATCAAGCCCGGCAACCACTACGTCATGGGCGGCGTCAAGACCGACACCGACGGCCGGACCTCGATCCCCGGCCTCTACGCCGCCGGCGAGTGCGCCTGCGTCTCGGTGCACGGGGGCAACCGGCTGGGCGCGAACTCGCTGCTGGACACGCTGATCTTCGGCCGCCGCTCGGGCGAGCACGCCGGCAAGGCGGCCAAGGGCGCGCCCATGCCTACCCCGTCGCAGGCCGCCCTGGACAGCGAGAACGCGCGCATCCGCGCGGTGTTCGACCGCGAGCGCTCCAGCCGCCGGGTCTCGGAGATCAAGGCCGAGCTCGGCAAGACGATGGATGAGAAGTGCTCGGTCTACCGCGAGGAGGAGGGCCTGCGCGAGGCGCTCGAGGTGATCACGCGCCTCAAGGAGGAGGCCAAGACCGCCTCGGTGGACGACCGCGGGACGATCTTCAACCAGGATCTGCTGGGAGCGATCGAGCTCCAGTTCATGATCGACAACGCCGAGACCATCCTGGTGTCGGCGATCGAGCGCAAGGAGTCGCGCGGCGCCCAATACCGCACCGACTTCCCCGAGCGAAACGACGACGAATGGCTCAAGCACATCACCGTGCAGCCGAACGGCGACGGCGAGACCCCCGAGATCGAGTACTCCGAGGTGACGTTGACGCAGTGGGAGCCGGAAGAGAGGACTTACTAGCCCGTGGCTGAGGCCCAGGACTACACGCTGAAGGTTCGGCGCTTCGACCCCGAGTCGGGCGAGCAGGCCTACTGGCGCGACTACGGCGTGGAGCTGGATCCCGAGCGCTCTGTCCTCGACGGCATCCTCCAGGTCCGCGACCGCGAGGACGCCTCGCTGGCCATCCGTTGCTCGTGTCGCGCCGCCATCTGCGGCTCCTGCGGCGTGCGCATCAACGGCAAGTCCGCGCTTGCCTGCAACACCCGCATCTCCGACGCCCAGGAGACCGCCCTCAACGGCGCGATCACGGTCGAGCCCATGGGCAACATGCCCGTGATTAAGGACCTCATCGTGGACATGGACGCCGTCCACTGGAAGAAGATCCAGCGGGTGGTGCCCTGGCTGCTGCCCGAGCGCGAGCCCCCCGAGGGCAGCGAGTACAAGGTCCCGGCCGAGGCCATGATCGATGTCACCCAGTCGATGGCCTGCATCCAGTGCGGCGTGTGCGTGTCGGCCTGCCTCTCGCTGGAGGTCGACACCGAGTTCATCGGGCCGGCCGCGCTGGCCAAGGCCTACCGCTTCGTCGGCGACCCGCGCGACGACCACACCGAGGAGCGCCTGCGCGACCTGGCCGAGGACCCGCACGGCATCTACGACTGCACCCACTGCTTCGCCTGCATCGAGGTTTGCCCCAAGGACGTGGCGCCGATGTCGCAGATCATGCGCCTGCGCCGGCGGGCCACGGGCGACTTCGGCATCAAGGACGACAACAACGGCTACGGCCACGAGAAGGCCTTCGTGGACATCATCGAGAAGTGGGGCACGCTGCACGAGGCGCAGCTGCTCCCCCGCTCGTTCGGCCAGGGCAGCATGATCCGCGGGCAGCTCGAGCCGGGCGCGGTCAAGCAGCTCCTCACCGACATGCCCACCGCCCTGCGCGGCCTGCGTTCCGGCAAGGTCACGCCCAAGAAGGCCCTCCTTCACCCCAAGCTGCCGGGTCAGAAGAACGTCCGGCGCATCTACGAGGAGGTCGAGGGCAAGGACGAGCGCCTCGAGCTCAACCTCTACATCACCGGTCACGGGGGCGATGAGCCCGAACCCGACGAAGACGAGGGCGCCATGGCCGAAGGAAGCGAGGAAGCATGAAGGTCGCGTACTGGCCCGGCTGCGTCTCGCGGGGCTTCACCCCCGAGCTGCACGGCTCCATGGAGCTGGTTGCCCCCAAGCTGGACCTCGAGCTGGTGGAGCTCGACCGCGCCAATTGCTGCGGCGCCGGGGTGATCGCCGAGCACAACCAGGAGCTGGTCGACACCCTGAACGCCCGCACCTTCGCCATGGCTCAGGACGTGGAGGGTGCGGCGGGCATGATGAACATCTGCTCGACCTGCCAGGGCGCCCAGTCCGAGTGCCAGGAGCGCCTCGACGCCGACGTCGAGTACCGCAAGCACGTCAACTCCAACCTCGACGCCGAGGGCCTCAACTACGAGCGCGACGGCGCCTGGTGGAACAAGAACTTTCTCTGGCTGCTGGTCGAGGAGATCGGCCTGGACACCGTGCGTGAGAAGGTCGTCCGGCCACTCGAGGGCCTGCGCGTCGCGCCGTTCTACGGCTGCTACATCGTTCGCCCCACGCGGCGGCTGGGCTTCGACGAGCACCCGGAGCGCAACCGCTACCTCGACATGCTGATCGAAGCCGTGGGCGGCGAGGCGGTGCACTATGCCGGCTCGCACAAGTGCTGCGGCTTCCCGGTGATCACCATGGCGCGCACCACGTCGCTGCGCCAGGCCGGCCGCCATATGGCCGACGCCATCGACGCCGGTGCCGACTGCGTTGTCACCCCGTGCCCGCTCTGTCACCTCAACCTGGACATGCAGCAGCCCGAGGCCGTCAAGTACGTCGAGCGCGACCTCGACATCCCCGTGCTGCACCTGCCACAGATGGTTGGCCTGGCGCTCGGCCTGGAGCCCAAGGAGCTGGGGATGGACAAGCACGTGGTGAAGACCACCGACGTGCAGCGCAAGGTCGCCGAGCTGGCCGCGGCATAGGCCGCCGGTGACAGCGTTCCTCGACCGCCTCCGGGTCGAGCTGCCGGTGGTGCAGGCCGGCATGGGCAGCGGCATAGCCGGGCCCGAGCTGGCGGCGGCCGTCTCCGACGCCGGGGGTCTGGGCACGATCGGCACGCTGCCTCCCGCGGCGCTCCGCGCCGCACTGCGCGAGGCGCGCTCGCAGACCGAAAGGCCGATAGCAGTGAACCTCCTGCTGCCCTTCGCGGAGCCAGGGCACTGGCAGGCGGCCGAGGAGGCCGACCTGGTGGTGACCTTCTGGGGCCCCCCGCGGCGCAGGACGTCGGGGCTGTGGGCCCATCAGTGCGGCTCGGTGGAGGAGGCGCTGGCCGCTCGGGCAGCGGGAGCTGACGCCGTCGTGGCCCAGGGCGTGGAGGCCGGCGGCCACGTGCGCGGCGAGCTGCCCGCTCGCGAGCTGCTCGAGCGCACGCGGGCAGCGTTGCCGCCGGGCTTTCCCGTGCTGGTGGCGGGCGGAATCGCCGACGCCGCCGACGTGCGCGAGGCCCTCGGGGCGGGGGCGGCGGCGGCCGTGCTCGGCACCCGGTTCGTGCTCAGCAATGAGAGCGGCGCCCACCCGCAATACAAGCGCCGGGCGACTGAGGGAAGCCGGACCGTGCTCACCGAGCTGTTCGGCGCCGGCTGGCCCGCCCCCCATCGGGTGCTGCCAAACGCGGCGACCGAGCGCTGGCTGCGACGCGACCCGTCGGGCCCGGCCTGGATGCGCCGGCTGCACCGGGTCGCGACCCCGGCGCTGCGGCGTACCCCGCAGCGGGCCACGTCGTGGCTGTTGGCCCGCCAGCGCCCCGGGTCCCCCCTGCTAGGCCCGCAGCCACCGACGCCGGACGGGCCGGATGCCCTCGTCGAAGCGGGTCCCCTCTACGCGGGCGAGACCGTGGCGCGCCTCACTGACGTTCGCCCGGCCGGTGAGCTCACGCGAGCGCTCGCGGGCTAGCCGAGCAGCAGGACGAGCGCCAGCACGAGCAGCGCGAGGCCGATCCCCAGCCCGGCGGTTTCCAGCAGCTTGCGGCCCGTCCAGAAGCCAGGGTCGGCGCGGTCGGCGGTGTAGTGACCTTCGGGCGGCTCGCCCACCCAGTCGTCGTCGTCCCACTCGGGCTGGCGGCGCTCAGTCATACGAGGAATGGTCCCAGAAACGAGAAAACCGACCAGTGGCTGGTCGGCTCTCGTGTTCGCGTACCCCGTCCCGTCCTACGGAAAGTTCAAGAAGCTGCAGGTGATGATCCCGGAGTGCAGGCCCCTTCGCTTCCCCTCGGCGGTGTGATTTTCGGAGTAGCGCAGGGGTGAGGGGAAGGTGAAACGCGTCTCCCCCTTCCTCCCCCGCCACGGACTAGTATCACCGTCCATGCCCACTTCGGTGACCGTGGTCATGGCCAAGTTCGAGGACCTCGTGGCCATCGGGCTTCGCCAGCTGATCTCCGAGGACCCCAACCTGGAGTTGGTCTCGACCGACGTCCCGCTCACCGAGCTCGACACGACCGTGGAGCGCATCGACCCCTCGGTCGTGCTGCTCAACTTCGGTTCGCTGGGCAGCCCGGCCCAGGTCTACCAGCTGCACCAGTCCCACCCGACGACCCGCTTCCTCGTTCTGGCCAACCGCCCCACCGCGGCCGAGTGCAACCAGATGCTCGGCTTCGGCGCCACCGCCTGCCTGTCCAAGGAGACAGAGGGCCGCGACGTGGTCAATGCCATCCACCTCGCCTCGCGCGGTATGCACGTGCTGCCGCGCTCGGCGGCCGTCGGGGGCAGCGAGGCCGGCCTCAGAATGCAGGGATCGGACCTCCTGACCCCGAGAGAGGCGGACGTGCTCGAGCTCCTGCAGGACGGGGCCACCAACGCCCAGGTCGCTCACGCGCTCTCGATCGGGATCGAGACGGTGCGCACCCACGCGCGCAACATCTACCGCAAGCTCGGGATCTCGTCGCGGCGCGACCTCGCCCGGCTCAGCAGGACGGAGCCGGTCGTGGTCGACGACGTGATCAATTGACCGAGCGGTACTCATTGACCGAGCCGTGCTCGGCCGAACAAGCTCGGCCTGCGCTCCTCCGGCGCTAGGCGGCGGCTGAGCGCGTCCGCAGCAGGTTGCGCTCGCCCAGCAGCTCGGCGAGCTGCACGGCGTTGAGCGCCGCGCCCTTGCGCAGGTTGTCGCCCACCACCCACAGGTTCAGGCAGCGCTCGTGCGAGGGGTCGCGCCGGATGCGCCCCACGAGCACCTCGTCGCGACCGGCAGCATCGACCGCCAGCGGGTAGAGCCCGTCCGCCGGGTCGTCGATGACGAGCAGCCCGGGGGCGGCCTCGAGCAGCTCGCGGCACTCGTCGGGCGACAGCCGATCGCGCGTCTGGACGTTGATCGACTCCGAGTGGCCGGTGTAGACGGGAACCCGGGCGCACGTCGCGGAGACCCCTAGTTCCGGGGTGCCGAGGATCTTGCGCGTCTCGGCCATCATCTTGCGCTCCTCGGTCGTGTAGTCGTCGCCGTCCTTGAAGTACTCGACCTGCGGCAAGACGTTGAAGGCGATCTGATGGGGATAGACCGCGGGCTCGGGCAGCTCCTGCGCCTCGACCACGGCGGCGGCCTGGTCGTGCAGCTCCTCCACCGCGCGCTGGCCGGTGCCCGATACCGACTGGTAGGTCGAGATCACGAGCCGCTCGATGCCCGCTGTCGCGAGGATCGGGCTGAGCGCCACGACCATCTGCATGGTCGAGCAGTTGGGGTTGGCGACGATCCCGTCGTGGCCCTCGAGCGCCTCCGGGTTGACCTCGGCCACCACGAGCGGGACCTCGTCCTTCATGCGCCAGAACGAGGAGTTGTCGACCACGACCGCGCCCGCGTCGGCGAAGCGCGGGCCCCAGTCCTCGCTCACGCCGGAGCCGGCGGAGAACAGCGCGAGGTCGAAGCCCTGGATCGACTCGTCGGAGAGCGCGCGCGTGACCAGCGTCTGCTCGCCCCAGTCGATCTCGCGGCCCTCGGAGCGCCCGGAGGCGAAGGGCACGACCTCATCGGCGGGGAACGAGCGCTCGCGCATGACGCCGAGGATGGTCGACCCCACGGCGCCGGTGGCGCCCACCACGGCGACCCTCACGTGACCACCGGCCTGTGCACGCCGGTGACGTCCTCGGGCTGCACGGCGTTTTCACCCAGCTCGAACGCCGAGTGCAGCTCGCGCACCGCGGTCTCCACGTGCTCCTCGCGGACCACGCAGGAGATCTTGATCGGGGAGGTGGAGATCATCTCGATGTTCACGCCGGCCTGGCCGAGCGTGGTCAGGGCCTTGGCCGCCACGCCGGGGTGGCTGCGCATACCCGCCCCCACCAGGGACACCTTTCCCATCGCCTCGTCGGTCTGCACACCCGCGAACCCGAGCTCGTCGCGCAGGCCCTCGAGGGCGCTGCGGGCATCGTCGAGGTCGTCGCGCGGGACGGTGACCGACATGTCGGCCAGCTGGCCCTCGGTCACCGGCTCGTTCTGGATGATCATGTCCACGTTCACGCCGGACTCGGCGAGCGCGCTGAGCACCCGGCCCGCTATGCCGGGGCGGTCCGGCAGGCCGAGCAGGGTCACGCGCGCCTCGGCGGTGGAGTGGGTGACGGCGGTGATGAGTGGGCGTTCCATGGTGCGAGCCTCGTCGTCGACCACGGTACCGGGCCGATCGTCGAAGCTGGAGCGGCAGTGGATCCTCAGCCCGTGGTTGCGCGCGTACTCCACCGAGCGCAGCTGCAGGACCCGGGCCCCCGAAGCCGACATCTCCAGCATCTCCTCGAAGGTGACCACCGGCAGCTTCTTCGCGCCGGGAACGATGCGAGGGTCGGCGCTGAACACGCCCGCGACGTCCGTGTAGATCTCGCACACCTCCGCGTCCAGAGCGGCAGCCAGCGCCACGGCGGTGGTGTCCGATCCGCCCCGGCCGAGCGTGGTCACGTCCGAGGACGTCGACACGCCCTGGAAGCCGGCCACCAGCACGATCTTGCCCTCGTCGAGCCCGGCGCGTATGCGGTCCGCCTTGACGTCGAGGATGCGCGCCCGCGTGTGCGAGGTGTCGGTGACGATGCCCGCCTGGGAGCCGGTGAGGGAGATGGCCTCGCGGCCGAGGTCGTTGATCACCATGGCGGCCAGCGCGCAGGAGATCCGCTCGCCGGTGGAGAGCAGCATGTCCATCTCGCGCGGGTGCGGGCGCGAGGAGACCTCGTGGGCCATCGCCACCAGGTCGTCGGTGGTCTTCCCGCGCGCGGAGAGCACCGCCACCACGCGTGTACCGCTCTCGGCGAGGGCGACGATCCGGCCCGCGGCGCGCTTGATGCCCTCGGCGTTTGCCACCGAGGTGCCGCCGAACTTCATGACCACTGTCGGCGCGGCGTCGGGCACGGGGTCGAACACTAGCCTCGGGCAGCGGTGGGAATGAGGCGCCTCCTCTCGCAGCTGCGGCCGCTCGCGCCCTATCGAGTGCAGGCCGGCATCCTGCTGCTGGCTGTCGCGATCGCCGCCGCGACTGGCGGGGTCCTCGTCGCGCGCGAGGGCGGCTCGGGGGAGTCCGGTGCCGTGCCCGAGGCAGGTGTCGAGAACCAGGGCGAGCGCGACACGTCCTTCCTGGCCCGCATCGTCCCGCCGCCCGCCGACGACGGCGGCACCGGCGGCCCGCGGGTGCCGCGCACCGTCGGCGACCTCGTCCGCCGCCTGCCCGTCGAGCGCAAGGTCGCCCAGCTCTTCCTGGTCGGCTTCCCGGGCAAGGACCTCACCTCGCCGATCTTCCAGCAGCTGCGCCGCCTGGACCTGGGGGGCATCGTGATCGACCGGCGAAACTACGACGGTCCCCAGACGCTGGGCACGCTTGCCGGCGAGACCCGGGTGATCGCCGGGCAGGAGCATCACGTGCCGCCCTGGGTCATGGCGCCCCAGGAAGGGGGCGAGTTCTCCGCCTTCCGCGACCTCCCGCCCGCGGGGAGCCCTGCCGACATCGCCTCGCCCGCCGACGCCGGGCGCACGGCGGCGGTGGCCGGCAAGACCCTGCGTGAGCTGGGCGTGACCGGCGTCCTCGCACCGGTCATCGACGTGGGTCTGGAGACCGATCCCGCCCTGGGCGCGCGCGTGTTCTCCGACAACGCGGTGCGCGTGGCGCAGTATGCGGTCCAGAGCGTTACCGCCTACGACCGCCAGCGGATGTTCTCGGCGGTCAAGCACTTCCCGGGCTTGGGCACGGCCAGCCAGCCCACCGAGGAGGGGCCCGCGCAGGTCGGCCTCAGCGACGTGGAGCTCGAGGACCGCGACCTCGTCCCCTTCCGCGCCGCCTTTCGCGCCGGGGCGCCTGGGGTGGTCCTCTCACACGCGCTCTACACCGTCGACGACTTCACGATCCCGGGCTCGCTATCCCGCAAGGTCGTAACCGGGCTGCTGCGGGACCGGCTCAAGTTCCGGGGGGTCGCCATCACCGACGACCTGGCCGATCCGGGCATCACCGCGCTCGAGTCGGTGCCCCACGCCGCGGTCAAGGCGGTGCAGGCCGGGGCCGACATGCTGTGGATCTCGGGCTCGGCCGGTGACCAGCAGGCCGCCTACGTGGCCGTGCTGCAGGCCGTCAGGCGCCGGCGCATATCTCGCCGGCGGCTGGACGAAGCGGTCGGCCGCCTCCTCACCGCGAAGCGCCGCTTCGGGATGATCAGTTAGAGCGTGGTGCGAGAGCGCAGCGCGCGGCCGAGCGTGATCTCGTCGGCGTACTCGAGGTCCGAGCCGACCGGCAGGCCGCTGGCCAGTCGGGTGACCGCGACGTCGGGCGCCCGCTCGCGGACCTGGTCGGCCAGGTAGAGCGCCGTCGCCTCGCCCGTGGTGGTCGCGTTGGTGGCGATCACCAGCTCGCGCACGCCGTTGCCCGACACCCGCGAGAGCAGCTCTGAGAGGTGCAGGTCCTCGGGGTCCACGCCGTCCATCGGCGACAGCGCCCCGCCCAGCACGTGGTAACGCCCGCGGAACTCGTTGGTGCGCTCGATCGGGATGACGTCCCCCGGCTCCTCCACCACGCAGATCACGTGCGACTCGCGCTTCTCGTCCTGGCAGATGCGGCAGGTGGGCTCGGTGGCCAGGTTGAAGCAGATCTCGCACTGGCCCACGGTCTCCTTGACCTCGCGGATCGCGTCGGCGAGTGGCAGGGCCTGGTCGTCGGGGACCCTCAGCAGGTGGAAGGCAAGGCGCTGGGCGGTCCGCTGGCCCACGCCCGGAAGGCGCGCCAGCTCGGTGATCAGCCGGTTTACCGGAGGGGCGAACACGGGCCTTCGAGGCTAGAGGGCGATCCGGCGGCGGTAGGCGCGGCTGGCCAGGTGAAGGGCGCCGGTCGCGGCGCCGCTTCGTGCGGTCAAGCGGGCGGCGAAGCGCCGATGGCTGGCGTCGCGAAGGGCCTTGGGATCGGACAGGTACATCGCAACCAGGCCTTGCACCACCAGCCGGTGAAAGCGGGCGGCCGGTAGGGACCTGACCTCATCGAGCGCACGGCCGGCCAGCCACTCGATCCGGCGGTGGGCACTGTCGAGGGAGCCGTACTCGGCGACGAAGTTGAGGTCGCCGCCGTGGCGGTCCTCCTCCAGGTCGATGAGGTAGTCGAGCAGGATGTGCACGGCGCCCACCCACGGGAAGTACGCTGCCCGCAGAGCGCCTGCCGCCTCGTTGGGCAGGTTGCGATCGAGGGCTGCGCCGAAAAGCGAGAAGACTCCGAGCGTCGACCCGGTGGCCGCGGAGAACTCCCACCAGTCGAATTCGGGAGCGAGGTCGCGGTGGGCGGCGAACCACTCCGTCAGGCGCGGCACCCGCCGCTCGTGCGCCACGTGCTTGTGCACCTGAAGGTCGCAGTACAGGCCCACCAGCTCGGCGGCGAGTGGGGCGACCGCACCGTAGCCGGGCAGCTGAGCGACGCCACTCCGGCAGGTCTCCACCAGCGCGGCCAGGTAGCCGCCGTCTTCGCGCTTCCCGTGGTGGCTGTAGTAGTCGCCCGCCGGCGCCGCCGGATCGACTGCATCGCTCATCGCCCGGTGCAGGCGACGGAAGTCCTCGGGGTCCAACGAGCCGCCGCGGTCGCAGAGGTTGTCGAGATAGTCGCTGATGGTCTGAAACGCCACGATGAGGCGAACCAAACCCTCACGCTCGGGGCCCGCGGGCGCCGCCGTCGCGTAGACGCAGCCGCCGTCGGCGTGGAAGCGCTTCAGCCGCAGGGACGAAAGCGCCTGGCGCCGCAGCTCGACGTCCGGGATCGCCTCGGCGCGCGAACGCCAGCCGTCCAGCTCGGCCGAGGACAGCGGCAGGACCTCGACGAAGGAGCGCCAGAGCAGGACCGGAAGCGAGACGGGTGGCCGGCAAGCAGCCGGCAGCCCCAGCCCGGCCTCGAGCACCGCACCGCCCCCGGAGGACCGGTGGCGGTAGAGGCTCGGCGGGTCGGCGCGGCGCGCGATCGAGCGGGGGTGCGGTGCGGTCATGGAACTACCCGAGATAGCCACATCACAAGCCGGCCGGCCCGGGCGTTTGTATGGACGTGGAGATGTGGTCGGTGTTCGACAGTCCGCTCGGCCCTCTGACGCTAGTGGGCTGCCCCGAGGGGCTCATGGGCCTTCGCTTTCCCGATCGTGCGGCGATCCCGGGCGAGCGGCGTCCGGCGGCGTTCGCCGAGGCAACTCGTCAGCTCGCTGAGTACTTCGCCGGCTCCCGTACAGTGTTCGACCTTCCGCTCCAGCTTCACGGCAGCGAGTCGGAGCAGCGGGTCTGGCGCGAGCTGCGGAGCATCGCCTACGGCACCACGGTGAGCTATTCGGCGCTGGCCCGCGCGGTCGGGCGGCCCGACGAGGTGCGCGAGGTGGCGGCCACGGTGGGCCGTACGCCGCTGCCGATCATCGTGCCCTGCCACCGGGTGGTGGCGGTCGACGGAGCGCTGACCGGCTACGGCGGCGGCCTGGAGCGCAAGCGTGCGCTGCTCGACCTCGAAGCGCCGCAGCTGAGCCTGGTCTAGAGACCCGGCAGGCCCAGACCGCCCATGCCGCCGGTGGCGGCGCCCATCTTGGACGCGGCCAGCTCCTGCGCGGAGCGCAGCGCCTCGGTGATCGCGGCGGTGACCATGTCTTGGAGCAGCTCGACGTCCTCGGGATCCACGGCCTCGGGATCGATCTTCAGCTCCTTGAGCTCGAGGTCGCCGCTCATCTTCGCCGAGACCATCCCGCCACCCGCGGTGGCCTCGACCACCTCGTCCTTGAGCGACTCCTGGGCCTTGGCCACCTCGGCCTGCATGGCCTGGACCTGCTTCATCATCTGGTTCAGGTTGGGCTGCTGGGGCATCAGCTCTGCTCCTCTTCTTCCTCGAAGACCTCTTCGGCGGCCATGCTGGCCTTCAGCCGCTCGATCAACTCGTCCTCGCCTAGGATCGCGGGCGCCGCCACGGGCCCGCCCAGCTCGAAGCCGAGCGCGAGCGACTGACCGGTCAGCCCGCGCACGGCGCCGCGCACCAGCTCGGCGTTGGCCTCGGCCTTCTTGCGCATGAACGCCGCGCCCTCGGCAAAGGTGACGGTCAGCTTCTCGCCCTCGAGCGCTGAGGGACGGCCCTCCCTCAGAACGGCGGCGACCATGGCGTTGCTTTCGCGCACTGCCTCGCAGAGCGCGGGCCACAGCTCGCAGATGCGCTCGAAGCTGACCGCGAGGGCCTGGGGCTCCTCCTCGGGCTCCTCCGCCACCGCGGCGGCCGCCACCGGCCCGCCGCCGCGGGGGGCCTTCGCGGCGGGCGCGTCGCCGGCGGGCGGCGAGGCGGAGCGCGGTGCCCGATCTGCGCCCGCCCCCGGCTGCGCGCCGGCCACGCGGCTCTCGAGCTGCTCGATCCGGAACATGAGCGCCTGCAGCGAGGCGTCGGCCTGGGGCTGTGTCGCCTTCAGCAGCGCGACCTCGAGCTGGATCAGCGGCTCCGAGCCTTCCTTGACCGCGGCCAAGGCCGCGGCCAACAGATCGATCGCCCGCAGCAGCTCGGCCTGCTTGAGCCGCTCGGCCTGTGCGGTCAGCCGCTCGGTGTGCTCGGCCGTGACCGAGAAAGACTCCGGCACCTCGCCGAGGATCTGCACCTCGTAGAGCTGGCGCAGGTGCGCGGTCAGCTCGCGCATGAACTGGGTGAAGTCCAGGCCGGACTCGGCCAGGCGGCGTACGGCCAGCAACGCGGCCCTGGGGTCGTGGTCGGCCAGCGCCTCCGTGGTGTCGAGCACCACCGACGCGTCGGCGACGCCGAGCACCTCCAAGACGTCGTCGAGCTCCAGCTCGCGGCCGCCGTAGGTGACCATCTGCTCGAGGGTGCCCAGGGCGTCGCGGAAGGAGCCCGTGGCCGAGCGCGCGATCATGCCAACCGCGGCGTCCGGCACCTGGATCTGCTCCTGCTGGGCGACCTTCTTGACCACGCCGGCGACCTGCCCGAGCGAGGGGCGGTGGAAGCGGAACTGGTGGCAGCGGTCGATGATCGTGGGCGGCACCTTGTGGGCCTCGGTGGTGGCCAGGACGAAGACCACGTGCGGGGGCGGCTCCTCGAGCGTCTTGAGAAAGGCGTTCCACGCCTGCGTGGTGAGCATGTGCGCCTCATCGAGGATGTAGACGCGGCGGCTGCCGCCCATCGGCGCCAGCGCGACGTTCTCCCGCAGCTCGCGGATGTCGTCGACCGAGTTGTTCGACGCCGCATCCATCTCCACCACGTCGAGCGAGGTGCCTCCCATTATCGCGCGCGCGTTGGGAGCATCGGGGTCGAAGTCCGCGGAGGGGCCCTCCTCGGCGTTCAGCGCACAGGCCAGCAGCTTGGCCACGCTGGTCTTGCCGGTGCCGCGCGAGCCCACGAACAGGTAGGCGTGGTGGACCTTGCCGAGCTCGATCGCGTTGCGGAGCGTCTTGACGATGTGCTCCTGCCCCACCACCTCGTCGAAGGTCCTCGGGCGGTGGCGGCGGTAGAGCGAGAGCATCGGCTCCGCCATGCTAGCCGCCGCCCGGACGGGGAAATAGCGGAGCAGGCCGGGCGCTGGCCGGCCGAGCACCGCCCGCTCGATCAGTCAATGGACCGTGCACCCACCGTCGAAGGAGGTCCTCGGGCGTGCCCGCCGTCCCTTGGCTCAGGCCAGGCGAGTCCGCGGCGCATGAGCGATTTCGCTTAAGGCTGCTTCCTCCCGGATCTGACCTGGTTCGCGAGCGCTCACCGCGCGGGACCCGGCCGTCACCGCCTCAGGGCGGCGTACTGACCCCGAAGGCCTCGCTCCTCGGATGGGAGTTCAGCCCCGCTAGAGCGGATTGCGGGTGCAGGGCACCGCTAATTCCCCACCTAGCACGGTCCGCTGAGGAGCCTAGCGGAGGAGCGCAGGCCGGGCGTTGGCCGGCCGAGCACCGCCCGCTCGATCAACAGCGGAGGAGCGCAGGGCGAGGGTTGGTCGGCCGAGCGCCGCCGCTCGATCATCTACGGGACTTGATGGCGAAGCGGCGCCTCGCGCTGCCGAAGCGACCGGCCCGGTCGCGGACCCGGGCCTCGAGCAACACCCGCAGCGACTTCGAGCCACGCGAGCGCAGAACCCGCCGACCGCGTCCGTTCAGCCTCAGGCGCACGCGCGCACTGCGACCCATCAGGCCCGCCTTGCCGGCCCCCACCCGCAGCTTGCGCGCGCCGCGCCTGACGTAGGCCCGCACCGCGCAGGTGCGGCGCGCGAAGCCGCGCGCCCGGCAGCGCACCGCGAAGCGGCCCCGGCGGACGCCGACCGCCCGCTTCATGCGCCCGAAGCCGACGGCCAACTTGAAGTAGCCGCGGGTCTGCGCGCCGACGATGTCCTCCAGCTCGCCGTACGCCAGGTTCACGTCGCCCAGGTGGAGCCCCCATGTGTCGTCGGGCGAGGGGTTGAGCTTGCGCGCGTTGCCCACCCGGTCGATCTTCAGCACGTTGGCCCCGTTCTCGGTGGCGCAGCGGCCGGTGTAGCGATCGGCGGGCTGGAGCCACGGCGTCGGCGCGCTCGGCTGTTCTCCGCCATAGAAGTACAGGAGCGAGGCGCCGATGAGGCCTGGAAAGCGGTCCGTGCGCACGTAGGTGGTCAGCGGGTTCTCATCTCTGGCCAGCCTCTCGGGGTCGGTGCAGAGCACCTCGTAGCGGGGGCCGAACGGGGAGCCGAGGCTCCCCTCGGACGGCGAGCGGCCGAAGCGTGAGTCGGACGGGGGGGTCTCGTTGAAGGCCGACCACGCAACCACACAGCCGTACTGGCCCGGCCGGCTGCAGGCGGGCACGTTGGCGAAGTCGCCGCCGATCGGGCGTCCCTTCTCCACGAGCACGTTGCCGCCCAGCAGCAGAGCGGACACCAGGCGCCGCCTCAGCGACTCGTCGTTGTCGATCTCCCGGCGCATCAGCGCGCGGAGCATGGTGGTGCCCTGCGAGTGCCCGATGAGGACGACCGGACGGCCGCCGTTGTGCACGCGCAGGTACTCCTGCCACGCCTCCCTGACGTCGCTGTAGGCGAGCTCGCGCGCGGCCTCGCTGCGAGTCTCGGCCAGCAGAGCGGGGACCGTGCCCTGGCGGTAGACCGGAGCGAACACACGACACTGCTGCGAGAAACGCTGGGCCTGAAAGCGCGCGATGGCCTGCACCTCAGGGTCCTTCGCCTTGTTCGCGTTGGGCCCGACCTGATCACTGACGGTCGGGTAGACGTAGAAGCAGTCGACCCGCGGACGGGGATCGCGCTGGGGGCTCTCCACACGCGAGCCGCCGTCGGCCTCCTGGACGGTGGTGTCCAGGCTCTCGTCGCAGGGGTTGGGCGAGCTGCCCGGGAGGCACAGCCAGGTCACCTCCGCCTGGGCGGCCGCGGGCAGCGCCGACAGGGCCGCCAGGACCACGAAGACGACCGCCAGCACGCGCACGGCGCGGGATTATCTCGGATTCAGCCTCGCGGCCAGCCGGTTCATCCCGTACTCCGCCGCCTTGGTCGCAGCGCCCTCGCGGTCGAGGGCCCGGTCCGGCGGCAGCTCGACCTCCGTGTCGCGCAACGTGGCGATGTCCTTGAACGCCTTGAGCAGATCGGGGTCGGTCATGAGCGCCCCCCGCACACTCGGCTTGCTCTCCTTGACCGCCTCCTTGAGCGTGGCCTCGAGGGTTCCGTGGCGCTGCAGCAGCTCCGCCGCGGTCTTCTCGCCTATCCCCTTGGCTCCGGGGAGGCCGTCGCTGGGGTCGCCACGCAGGGCGATGAAGTCGGGGACCTGGCCGGGGTCGATCCCGTAGCGTTTGCGCACCTCCTTGGGGTCGACCACGTCCGCCCCGCGCGCGCCCGTCTTGACGTACAGGACGGTGATGCGGTCGGTCGCGCACTGGTACATGTCGCGGTCGCCGGTGAGCACGAGCGCCTCGCCGCCGACCTCGGCCTCCCGGCGGGCGTAGGAGCCGAGCAGGTCGTCGGCCTCGAGCGTCTCGTGGTTGGCGACGGTGAAGCCGAAGGCGCCGAAGAAGTCGGCGCAGGCCGCGAACTGGGGAGCGAGATCGTCGGGCAGCGGCGGGCGCTCGGCGTGATAGCCCTCGTAGAGCTCGACCCGGTACTCGGCGGCGTCGGGCCCAAAGCACAGGACGGTCGCGCGCGGGCTGTGCGTGTCGATCTCCTGTAGCAGCATGTTGGCCGTGCCCAGCAGCGCGTTGACCGGGCGGTCGTTGTCGTCGGTGATCGATGTGGGCAGCGCGTGGAAGGCCCTGAACAGCAGGGACGGCGCGTCGACCACCAGCAGCGCTCCGGGCATGCGCCGATCCTGACAGGCATACCCTGGGCCCATTGACGCGACTAGCCGGCGGCGCGGATCGCGTCCGCCTTCCCCTCTAGGTCGTAGAGGCCGTCGACGCCGTCGACCGGCGTACCGACCTTTTCCAGGCTCGCCATCAGGTCGCTGGAGCCGACCCGGTCGTCCTGGGGCATTCCGCCTCCGGACCCCTCGGTGAGCACCCAGCGGATCTGTCCGCGCTCGACGGCGTGGGCGAGCCACTCGGCGCTCACCTGGCTCTCGCGGCCCGAGAAGCCGCCGATTGCGGCCACGTCGGCACCCGAGCTGACGAGCCGGTCGGCGCCGTTCTGGCCCGAGACGGCCACGGTGCCCCCGCCGTGCTGCTTGGCGTAGGCCACCGCCTCGCGGGTGGCCTGGCTGTTGCCGGGGCCGCCCGGCCCGCCGCCGCTGGGCGGGGCCGCTGGGGAGCCCGCCGCGCCGGTCATGGCGCCAGGTGGCGGTCCCCCCGGGACGCCCGTGCCGGGCGCGCCGGCGGCCGGGGGGCCGCTGTTCGGCGCGGCGCCGGTTGGAGGCGCGCCGCCCGGCGCGGCGCGACTCGGGGGCGCGCCGCCGGGCGCGCCGCCTCCGGGTCCGCCCCCGGGCATCCCGGCCATCGCCGCCGACGAGGGGCCACCCGCGGGGAACGTCCCGCTCACGCTGTGGCCAACCGTCTGCACGGCCCATGCCCCCGGGGCGACGAGCAGCACGCCCATGGCGGCGATCAGCGCCGCCGTGCGCACCCGCCGCGAACCGCCCCGGGCGAGGGTGGTGCCCGCCGCCAGCGCGCCGAGGACGAGCAGGGGCACTAGCCAGCTCATGGAGTCGCTGGTCGCGATGACCCACAGCTCGGTCACCACCCCGGCCGCGAGGGCCGCGGGTCCGACGATGCGCGCGGTCTTCCCGCCCTGGTGGACCAGCCCGACGGTGGCGCCGACGAGCATTGCCACGAACGGCGCGAGCTGCACCACGTAGTACGGGTGGAAGATTCCCTGCGCCTGGCTGAACGCGACGACGGTGACGGCGAAGGCGCCGCCGACTGCGATAAGCCAGCCGGTGCGAGCGTCGTTGCGCCGCAACTTGGTCACAACAGTGAGCGCGATCGCGCCGACCAGCGCGAAGCCCAGCAGCCAACCGGCCTGGCCGCCGAGGCTCTGGTTGAGCAGCCGTAGCGGGCCCGCGTCACCGCCGAAGGCACCGCCCCGACCGCCAACGCCACCGCCGGGCCCGCCGCCCGGGCCGCCGTCCTGGCCGAGCAGCCGCCCGAGCCCGTTGTAACCGAAGATCAGCGACCAGACGCTGTTGTCGCTCGTCCCCGAGATCCAGGGGCGGTCGGACGCCGGAGTGAGCGCCACGAACAGCGGCCAGACGCAGCCCACGGCGAGCATTGCCGCACCGCCCGCGAGTAACTGGCCCAGCGCTTTGACGCGCCCGCGCGGGGCCACCCACAGCCAGGCCGCGGCGATGCCGGGCACCACCAGCAGCGCTGCCGCCATCTTCGCCTCGAACCCGAGGCCGACGAACACGCCGCTGAGGACGAGCCAGCGGGTGCGGCCGTCCTCGAGCCCGCGCACCAGAGCCCACAGCGCCGCCACCGAGCACAGGGCGAGCAGGGCGTCGGGGTTGTTGTGCCGCGAGAGGGCAACGGTCACCGGCGTGAGCACCAGCGTCAGCCCCGCGGCGAACGCGGCGGGGCGGCCGAAGCGCCGGCGCACGAGATCGTAGGAGAGCCCGACGGCCGCCACGCCCATCAGGGCCTGCGGCACGAGCATCGACCAGGAGCCGAAGCCGAGCGCCCTCGCCGCCAGGGCCTGTATCCAGAGGGCGAGCGGCGGCTTGTCGACCGTCATCACCCCCGCCGAGTCGAAGGAGCCGTACAGGAACGCATGCCAGCTCGAGCTCATCGAGCGGACGGCGCCGCTGTAGTACTCGTTGCTCATCCCGTTGCGGTCGAGCGCCCAGAGGTAGAGGACGGCGGCCGCGACGAGCAGGAAGGTGAGCTCCGGGCGCGGCCAACTCAGGGCTCGCACTCGGGCGGCCACGCCCCCATGCGGGCGCCGGGGCAGGGCGAAGGCAGACAAGGGAGTTCCTTTCGGTTGGTGAGGACGGTTCACAGGACGGCCCTTCCGAGCGCAGCCACGAGCTGCCGCAGCGGCCCGGGGCGACGGCGGGCGAAGACCCAGCTGCGCATCGCGACGTAGCGGGCGACGGTCGCCGAGATGCTCGCCCCCATCAGCACGCAGAGCTCCACGACCCGCGCCGGGTCGGGATCGACCCGATGCAGCACGGCGAGCACGCCGCTGGTCAGGCCGAGGGTCAAGAAGAAGACGGCGGCGCCGGAGACGTGGTGGCGCAGCAAGCCCTCCCTGCCGCGCACCCCGAAGGTGAAGCGGCGGTTGGCCTGCGTGTTGGCCACGGCGGTGAGCGCCAGGGCGAGGGCGTTGGCCCCGGCCGCGCGGAGCGCTCCGCGCAGCATGAGCTAGAGGGCGGCGAAGGCGGAGCGACGAGCACACGCCGATCGCGGCAAAGCGGGTCAGCCGCGCGTCAGCCAGCAGCCGGGCAATGCCCTTGAGATCGTCGAGCGCCGTCCGGAGGACGTCCACGCGCGAGTCGGGGTCGTCGACCCAGTCGACCGGCACCTCGTGGATCCGAAGCCCCTGGCGCTGGGCCAGCACGAGCAGCTCGGTGTCGAAGAACCACCCGTCGTCGCGCACGCCGGGCAGAAGCTGGCGTGCGACGTCGGTGCGCACCGCCTTGAAGCCGCACTGGGCGTCGCTGAAGCGCGCGGCCAGGGCGCCGTGCAGAAGCCGGTTGTAGGCCCGCGAGATCAGCTCACGCCGCGGTCCGCGGGTGACCCGCGCGCCGGGGCCGAGGCGGGTCCCGACCGCGAGGTCGCTGTGGCCTGAGAGGAGCGGAGCGGTGAGCGGCGCGAGGGCGCGCAGGTCGGTTGACAGGTCGACGTCCATGTAGGCGACCACCTCGGCCCGGCTGCGCAGCCAGGCGGCGCGCAGAGCGCGGCCCCGCCCCTTCTCTTCCAGGCGGAGGACGCTCACGCCGTCGAGGCGCCGGGCAAGCTCGGCCGCGATCTCGGGCGTCGCGTCCGTGCTGGCGTTGTCGGCGATCACCATGCCCCAGCTGACGAGCATGCCCCGCTCCAGAAAGCGCTCAGCCGCCTGATGGATGCCGCGAGCACCCGCTCCTCGTTGAAGACGGGGACGACGAGCTCCACCCGCGGCGGCGCGTCGTCGGCGAGCCAGCCGGGTGCCGGCTGGAGGAGGCTGGTCGCGTTCATGGCGACCACCTTGGGGAGCCCGCGTTAGATCAACGTTCGAGCTTCGTGAGAGATCTCTGACATAGAGCCCGCCTCTAGACTCGACGCCCTCTCCCGGGCGCGTAGCTCAGTGGGAGAGCGCTCGCCTCACACGCGAGAGGTCGCTGGTTCGAAACCAGCCGCGCCCATCGTCCCTCCTGGACGCGACAGCGTGGCACGTAGCGCGCCGTGGACCGCTCGCTGGTCGGCCCAGACGCTGACGGCCCGCTCCCGGTCGTCGCTGTTCAGTCGCGCATTGTCGGGAAGACCTCGCCGAGGGCCTCGTGGCCGATGTTGATCGCCTCCGCGCCGGTGACGGTGTCTTCGGACTTGATGTCCGGGACGGCCTTGCCCATGCCCTGGGCGAAGGCCAGCACGGCGTGCAGGAGCGACTTGCCGAGCAGTCCGAGCGGCGCGTCGAGGGGGGTGGCCGATTCGTGCATCACGGGGACGGGCCGGGCGACGACCTCGGGCCAGTCTTCCTGTGACCGTGGCGTGGTGAGGGTGAAGATGTCGGCGAAGCTGGGTGCGCTTGCTTCGCGGGCGCTGAAGGGGTCGCCGAGGTTGTAGCGCTCGCGCATCGTTGCGAGCAGCGATGTCGCGCGGTGTTCGGCGTTGACGACAGTCTTCTCCGGGATCCAGGCGGAGATCGCGAGCGTCGGGATCCGCACGCCGGAGCGGTCGAAGGTAAACCCCATCTGGCCTGGTGTGCCGTTGCCGTCCGGAGGCACTGCGGGAGGCGGCGGGACGTGGTCGTAGGTACCGCCGTGCTCGTCGAAGGTCACGAGCAGGGTCGTGTTCAGGTGGTTCGAGCCGGTCGTTGTGGAGGAGCTGCGGATCGCGTCGTAGATCCGCTGAGCAGGTCTTCGCCGGCGATCAGCGACGACGGCGGGTCGAAGTGGAGCCCCTCGGCGTCGAGCCCCTTTGCCTTGGCCATTGTCGCCACCACGCCGCCGAACGGCGGGTGCATGTCGTTGTGGTTCCAGCCGATGATCTGCGGCTCGATGAAGGAGTAGGTCGGCAGCTCGCCGTTCTCGGCGTCCTCGAAGAACTGGCGCGTCGAGAAGAAGTTCGTTGCGAAGCGCGGCGCGAGCCGCGAGGCGTGGATGATCCCCGTGAGCGAGTAGTGCGAGGGCGGGTCGCAGTAAACCTTCCAGGTCAGCCCTGCCGCCTCGAGCCGCTCGAACAATGTCTCCGCCGTGTTCTCGCGCGGGAACGAGCCCGGCGGCGACGTGTTGACCACGAACCCCGACGAGCTCCCGGCGTGGAAGAACGAACGGTTCGGGTACGTGCACGTCGGCGCGTCGCTGAACCAGTGGTCGAAGGTCGCGAACCCTCGCGCGACCGCCGACATCACCGGCATCTGCCCCGGCGTATAGCCGGTCATGATCTGCGCGTACTCCTCCACCGTCGGCTGGCGGCCCAGCTCGTCGGTCAACACGCTGATGTAGTCGGCCACGAACCCGTCCATCGACGGCAGCTGGCCCTCGCGTGGCTCGTTGAACGACTCCCCCGGCTCGAGCTTGAACCGGTTCGCCTCGTCCAGCGTCCCGAAGAGCTGGGTGTTGATGTGCGGCAACTCCTCGCCGGAGTCCGGGTTCGGCGTGTTCATGGTCGGGGCCGCCTCATAGCGCAACACCCCCTCCGCCGGCCTGTGCTCGGCCCAGTCCGGGACGGGGTTCGACAGCTCCTTGCCTGACACGCCCTCGAACGACTCGACCTCGCCGGGCTCGTATAAACGCCCCAGCAGATTGTCGAACGACCGGTTCTCGAACATCACTACGACCACATGATCGAGTGCGCTCTCCGGGCCGGGGTCAGTCAACACGAGCTCCCTCTTCAATCCTTTCCAGCGCGTCCCCGCCAGCCGGACACGGAGCACAAACGCGCTCCTTCCCGTCGGGACGCAACCCCGTCAACCCTTCCACTCCAAACGCCCCCGGGCAATGAAGGCCATACGAAGAGGCCGCTCGTGCAGGCCCCCACGCTCGCCGTAGACATCGCCCGCCCGGTCTCGTCCCGGTGGAAACACCGTGGAAGCGGCAGACCACAGCAGACGGCAGCAGACGGCAGTGGCTCGGAGGGGCGATGCGCGATCCCAGAGGGAGATCGCAGCACCTGGCAGCAGACCGCAACGGGCTTCGCAGACCTCACACGCGAGAGGTCGCTGGTTCGAACCCAGCCGCGGCCATAGTCCGCCGACGGCTCAGCTCAGGGCCTGGGCTGGGTCCCGATGCTCCAGCCCAGGTAGAACACCTCAGCGCCGAGAGTGGTTAGATCGGCGCCGAGGCCCTCGTGCGCAAGCTCCAGACCCAAGGCGTCCATCACATCACCCTCGTCGGAGCGGATCGCCAGACGTCGATCGGCTTCTGGGAGGGCGTGCTCGGCATGCCGTTCGTTTTCGAGCAGCCCAACCTCGACAACGCGGCCGACAGCCACCTGTACTTCGACCCCGGCGACGGCCGCCTCATCACGATCTTCACCAACGAGGAGCGGGCGGTCGACTCGACCCGCACCGCGACGGACGCCGGTTGCGTGCACCACATCGCGTTCGCCGTCTCCCACGCCACCTTCAACCAGACAGTGGAACGGCTGGACGAGCGCGGCATCCGGCACTCCGGCGTCAAGGACCGGGGCTTCATGGACTCGATCTACTTCGAGGACCCGCTGGGCCTGCTGATCGAGCTCGCGTCGTACCGGTTCGAGCCGCCCGAGGGCTTCACGCACGGCGAGGTGCTGCTGGAGGCGCACAAGATCCGGGTGCACCGCGAGGACTACAACATTGCCCAGGAGCACCTGGCGGACGCGATCGAGACGCTCGTGACGCGGTCGCGCGAGTCGCTGTCGGACGACAGGTCGCCCAAGGACCCCTACCCGCAGGGAGGATCAGATGGCTGAGAACACGCTGAGCATCCTGACGCCGAGCGTCAACAACCTGACCGCACGCATCTTCGTGCGTGCCGCGGGGCTCGATTTCGAGGAGCTGGACGTATGGGGCAAGAAGGACGAGCCGGCGTTCGTGGACAAGGACCCGGCCCAGCTCACGCCGATGCTCGAGGAGGCGGGCTTGCCCAAGGGCTCGCTGTGGGAGAGCTGCGCGATCATGCAGTACCTGTGCAACAAACACGGGCTGGATCGCTTCTACCCCACCGATCCCGGCGAGCGGGCGATGACCGACAGCGCGATGTTCTACCTGGTCGGCACGCTCTACCCCTACGTCGCGCGTGCGACCTATCCGACGCTCGGCTTCCCGCAGTACGCGGGTGAGGTCGCCACCTCCGAGGCCGACGACGAGATGAAGGCCAAGGCGGCCAAGGACGCCGAGGCCGAGATCGCAAAGCCGCTGGAGGCCTTCCACACCTTCTTCATGGGGGGGAGGAAGTTCATCGGCGGGGACAGCCCCTCGATCGCCGACATCCGGCTGGCCGCGACGCTCGAGTTCCTGCGCTCGATCGACTACAGCTTCCCGGGCTGGGCCGAGGACTACATGGCGGCGGTCGAGGACGCCCTCGGCGACGCCTACTCGGAGCCGGCCACCGACGTGCGCGGCTTCGTAGAGGGCGCGAAGGCGCCCGCCTAGCTCCGGCCGACCCGGGTGACCCGGGAGCGGGGCTCTACGGCGCTACTTATCGGTGTCGGGCGGGTCGTAGATGGCCCGCTCGTCCACTTCCCGGTAAAGCGGCATCCCCAGCGGCTCGTCCATCTCCTCTGCGAGGTGCCCCAGCAGCCCGGCGGTCCTGGCTAGAAGCGCGAAACCGCGCAGGAGCGAGACGGGGAAGTCGAGGTCCGCGAGCGCGGCTCCGGCCACACCGGCACCGTTGATGGGCAGGTCCTTGCCGCTCTGTTCGCGGTAGACCTCCGCCACGACGCGCAGCAGCCGCAGGCGATCACCGACCAGGCCCGTTTCCTCGGCGATCGCGTAGATACGTGGTGTCCGCGGGTCCTCGACCTTGTGCACAGGGTGACCCAGGCCGGGAATTCGCCCTCGCTCCCGCACAATGCGCTCCACCACCTCCCGCTCGGGGCCATCCTCGCCGAGCAGCTCATCGAGGAACCGGGCCGTGTCCTCGACCACCCCCAGGAACACCGACCCGCTGCCGAGCAGCCCCGCCGCCACCGCGCCCTGGATGGACTCCGGCGCCCCGGTGTGCGTGAGGCGCGCGGCCAGCACCGTGGGAGTCAGACCGTGGTCGGCCAACGAGACCAGGATCGCGTCCATAAGGCGCGTCTCGCCTTCGGAGGGGAGGCGCTTGCGTACCAGCAGGAACGCGAGCTGGGTGAAGCTGACCTGCCCCATCAGCTCGGTGGACAGGTCGCGCCCCATCAACGTGATGGAGTTGGCGTCGGAGTCGCCGATGCCGGTGCGCAGCCAATCCGGTTCGCTCATGTGGCACGCAGTCTGTCGAAGTCGACCTCGGCGTCCGTGCGGTCCCGGGCGAGCTGCGGCTTGGACACCCGACCCGTGGGGGTGTGCGGCAGCTCGGCCACCGCCTCGAGGTAGCGCGGGACCTTGAAGCGCGTGAGCCGCTCGGCAGCCCAGTCCCTGACGGCGACCAGATCGAGGTCCGCCGGGACGACGAAGGCCTTTATCTCCTCCTCGGAGAGGTCCGAGGGCACGCCGACGACCGCCGCCTCCTCGACGTCGGGGTGCGACGTCAGCGCCTCCTCGATCTCGACCGGGGCCACGTTCTCGCCGCGGCGGCGGATGACCTCCTTCTGGCGCGCGACGAAGGTGTAGGTCCCGTCGCCGTTGTCCTCCACCAGGTCGCCGGTCCGCAACCAGCCGTCGGGCAGCAGCACCCGCTCCGTCTCCTCCGGCATGCCCCAGTAGCCCTGCATCACCGCCGGGTTGCGCAGCTGGAGCTCGCCGTCGACCACCCGGCCCTCGTTCACCTGCCCGAGCGTGGGGTGCTGGCGCACCGAGCCGAGGGTCCCGTAAGGGCGGGTCCCCCGGGCCCAGATGAGCCCGTACGGCGTCTCCGAGAGCGCGTAGCCACACACGATCCGCAGGCCGAAGCGGCGCTCGATCTCCAGCTGGCGCTCCTCGGGAGGCGAGGGGCCGGTGTAACAGAGCCGCAACGGGTTGTCGGCGTCGTCGGCTCGTTCGGGCTGGCGCATGAGGATCTCGAGCATCGCGCCGATCGCGTTGAACTCCGTCGCGCCGTAGCGGCGCGCCGAGTCGATGAACGTGCTCGCCGAGAACCTCGGCAGCAGCACGAGGCCGGCCCGGGCGCCCACCGACCCCAGCACCGAGTACGCGGGTGCGTTGATGTGGAACAGCGGGAGCGAGGTCATCAGCCGGTCCTCACCGGTCAGCTCCATCCACCAGGGAAAGCCCTCACCGGCCATCGCGTAGGCGCGGTGGGTCTGGGTCACGAGCTTGGACCGACCGGTGGTGCCCGAGGTTGGGATGAGCACCGCGGGGTCGTCCGGGCGTGCGAGGCTGGGGGCGGAGTCTCCGTCTGCTTGTAGCTCGTCGACGTCCACCATCCGGTCCAGCGCCGCGGCGGTCGCCTCGGGCAGCTCGTCGTCGACTAGCACCAACCGCGGCTGCACCTGCTCCGCCAGGCCCCTCAGCTCCGCCTCGCTGGCACTGGGATCGACGGGGACGAAGATCGCCCCGAGCTGCACCACGGCGAGCCACGCGAACAGGTACTCCGGCCGGTTGCGCGCGGTGGCGAGCACGAGGTCGCCGCGATCCACTCCACGCTCTCGCAGAGCACCCGCGACACCGGCGGTCCTCGCGTGGGCGGCCCCGTAGGTGAACGCCGAGTCCTCGTAGCGCAGCCAGGTCTTGTCGGCCACCTCCGAGACAGCGTCATCGAAGAGGTCCGGGATGGTCAGGGCCATCTCGCGTGCAGGCTCAGGCGCCGATGATCAGCGCCGCGACCGCCTCCACCGCCAAGTCCGGGCGCCTTCCCTCCTCGTCAGTGGCCATGTAACTGATCGTACGAGGAGATGCTGGACTGTGGCGAAGAGTTCCGGGCCTTCGTTTGTCCTCGGGGCCCGCTCGGCGAGCGCCAAAAGGGCAACGGTCGCCCGAATCGGCCGTGATCGGCGGGTATCGACCGACATCGGACCCGCGGCTTCGCCGGCTGCACTTGCCTGCTCAGGTGCTTCACGGGCGCTAAGACGGTCCCTGCCGGACCAGCAGAACCGACCCGATCAGAAAGCACAGCGCCCCGAGGCCGGTAGTCCAGTTCGCCGCCGCGAGGTCGAGCGCGGTCCCGGTTTTGGGCACCACGTAAGAGGCGGCGGCCGAGATGGCGAAGAAGACGCAGCCGGCGAGGTTGATCGCCGCGATCCGCCACTCCGGGCTGCTGCAGGCCGCCCGGACGCTGCGGTAGGCGATCACTCCAGAGAGAAGGAAGCACGCCGAGCCGATGGCCTCCGGCGCCCAGATAAGCCGGTCGGCCTGGGAGTCGCTGAACGCCGCTTCCATCGCGCGGAAGGTGTCGACGTTGAAGTAGATCGTCCCCGCGAACTGGATCAACGAGGGCAGGCGATCGGCATCCCCGGACAACTGCGCCTGCATCAATGCCGCCCCGGTGAAGAACAGCGAGCCGACGAAGAAGACCGCCGCATCGGCCTCGGCCCCGACCAGCTCGACGAAGCCGGGGAACGGCCCGACGAGGAAGCAAACCGAGCCGATCGCGAAGCCGAGGCCGATCCGCAGGGTCGATCCTCGCTCAAAGTGACGGGTGGCCCAGTTGATCGCCACTCAATCGCCCTGCCCGACGACCCGTGCGGCCCAGGACAACCGACCCGAGCACCGAACTCCTACCGGGAAGCATTCCCGTGAGAGGAGCATCAAGTGAGAGGTACCGGCCGTGCCGCGTTCGCCAGCGTTCTGCTGCTGCTGGTGGGATTCATCAACATCATCTACGGCTTCGGCGCGCTGGATGACGCCAACATCTTGGCCAACGACAAGCGC